>Ga0307513_10013063_pt1 | contig 10211 bp, 7 predicted proteins | sample 15_EM_MG_FD_202174 | JGI IMG/M metagenome (GOLD analysis project Ga0307513, IMG submission 202174) | Populus trichocarpa ectomycorrhiza microbial communities from riparian zone in the Pacific Northwest, United States - 15_EM | ecosystem: Host-associated > Plants > Roots > Unclassified | place...
TCGAGGGCCTGACCGCCGATAGCCCGCCCGTCGAGAACCTGACCGTCGACGGCCCGACAGTCGAGACCCCGTCCGAGAACTCCACCAAGAACTCCAGCAAGAACTCCGCCGAGGAGCCGGCCGTCAGGGAACCGGTCGTCGAGAACCCGGCTGTCGGGGAACCGTCGCGGGGTCTCGACGGTCAGGGGCGTCCCACGGTGGCGGCCGGCCCGGGCAGCGCCGACCGGAAACCGCCCCTGTCACCGGTGCCCGGCGCCTCGGCGGAGACGAGGCCCGGCCCGGCCGAAGGGCAGCGGCAGAACGTGCCGGGCGACAACCACTGTCTGCTCCATGCCTTCGCGGCGAGCGATCCGGAGCGCGTCCGCGACACGCTGCACACCTGGGGGCGCATCGACAACGACGCCTACAGGTGGTTGTCGAACGCTCGGCGGGTGCGAACCGATCTGGCCAGGAACACAGCCCTCCACGCCGCGCACGGCATCTTCCTCAGGGGCACGCATTCCGATGTCGCGCGCGACACCGCGGAGCACGTGGCCCAGTGGCTGGAGGCCAACGCCGCCCAGCTGCCCGGCGAGTTCGCCCGCCAGTACCGCGGCAACGACGATTCGCAGGTCTTCGCCGGCGCACTGGAGCGCCTGGACGACGGCCAGTTGCTGGCCCTGGTGCTTGAGCACAACCTTCTGCCGCCGGCCGAAGCGCGGGCTCTCGGCAGGCAGGCCCTGTTCACGGAACTCTGGACGGGCATGCCGCTCCAGGCGGACGAGCTGGCCGGCCTGGCGGCGGCGGTCCGGACCTGGGACCGGAGCTGGCAGTCCGCCGAGGGCGACATGTTCATCATGCTCCTGGCCTACGCCTTCGACGTGCGGTTCCACATCGTCCAGGGCGGCGACGCCTCCGAGGTCGGACCGCCCGGTGCCACCAGACGCGTCGAGCTCTTCCGCACCGGGGTGGACTCCGGGCACTTCAGCGGCAGCGACGCCCCGCCCCGAGACATACCGCCCCGAGACATACCGCCCCTCGGCGTACCGGACGCCCCTCAGGTACCGGACGACCCCCACGCCGGCAACGACCCCGAACCATCCGGCACCCCCGCGACCAGGACCGCGGAGGAGCTGAAGTGGCACACCGCGGTCAACCCGCGATGAGCCCCGCCCCACCGCACCTCCCAGTCACCTCACCGGACAGCCTCGAAGAGGACAGAACACACCATGAGCGAACGAGCAGCGAACCAGACGGACAACGGCGCCGAGTCCGCATCCGCGGAATCCGCGGAATCCCCCGAATCTGCTGAGTCCAACGGACCGGCAGGGCCCGGTACTTCAGGTACCACCGCTTCGTCCGGGCCCCAGGCGCAGACCCCGGCCCCGACCCCGACGGCCTCCTCCGACAGCGCGGGGGCACAGACAGCGGTACTCGCCGCCCTGAGCCCCTCCGCCCCCGCCCCGGGAGCCGCCGCGGCCCCCCTCCCCGCCCTCCCGCAGGCCGCCGCCCCCGAGCCGGAAGCCGCCCAGGGTCTCCTGGCCGGGCGGCTGTCCTCGGGCGTGCTGGCCGGCGCGGCCCTGGCCGGGCTGCTGCTGATAGCCGCGCCGTTCGGTTTCGCCCAGCTCGGCGACGACTCGCCGTCGGCCGATTCGGCGTCCTCGCGCGAGGACGACCTGGCCGCGGGCCTCCCGCCGGACGACGAGCAGCCGGGATTCGTCCCCGTCCCGGCGGAGAGTTCGGCCTCCCCGACCGTACGGCCGCCCGCCTCGGGCACCCCGGGGGCCGACGGGAATCCCGTCGCGGTTCCGTACAACGCCCCGATCCCGGCACCGAGCGCCACCAGGCCCCGTACGACCAAGCCGGACGGCGGGAAGTCCGGGACGAGCAGCGGGACGAAGAGCGGGACGAGCAGCGGCACGAAGAGTGGCACGAAGAGCGGGACGGGCACCGTCGCCGGGAGTACGAGCCCGCAGGTGGCCACCCAGTCGGCCGCTCAGCCGGCCGGCACCCGCCACCTCGTGGGTCAGCAGAGCGGACGCTGCGTCGACATCCCCAACTTCCAGGCCACAGTCGGCGCGGACCTCCAGATGTGGGACTGCGTCCAGCAGAAGAACCAGTACTGGACGTTCCGCGCGGACGGGACCGTACGGGCCATGGGGCTGTGTCTGACGAGCGTGTGGCACGCGGGCGAGAACGGGTCGCCGATCCAGCTCGACACCTGCGCGGGGCGCCCCCAGCAGAAGTGGGCGCTGAACAGCGATGCCGCCCTGGTCAACCCGGCGACCGCCAAGTGCCTCGACGTCGTCGACTTCAACACGGGGAACGGCGCCCGGCTTCAGCTGTGGTCGTGCGGCGGCGGGGCGAACCAGAAGTGGACGATCCGCTGACCAGTCTTTCTGTGCCCCTGCCCAGGCAACCCGCGCCACCCGGCCCGGAGAGGAGAAACACCCCATGACACGCCAAGTGCTGGCCGTCGACCCGGAGGACGCCGGGTGTCACGCGTCCATCGCGGAGGCCGTACGGGCCGCGCGGAGCGGTGCCCTGATCACGGTGGCGCCCGGCCGGTACAGCGATCCGCTGGTGCTGACCGACGTCGTGACGATCATCGCGGCACAGGGGCGCGGCTCGGTGGAGCTGGCCCCCCGGTCCGGCACCGCGGTGACGGTGACCGCCGAGGCCGTCAAACTCACCGGCCTGGTGATCCGGGGCGGTGACGCGGAACTGCCCGCGGTCGACGTGCCGGCCGGCCAGCTGGAGCTGGACGACTGCGAGATCAGCGCCGCGGCCTGGACCGCCGTACTGGCCCGGCACAGCGGTGCGCTGGCCATGCGGGACAGCAGGGTCACCAACTCGGCCGGCGCGGGGATCGTGGTGACCAGCGAGGCCGAGAGCGTCATCGAGGACTGCCGGCTTGAGGACCTGCGGGCGTCCGGTGTGGTGATCGGCGAGCGGGGAAACCCGCTGATCCGCCGCTGCACGGTGCGGGACACGGCCGGCAACGGGGTCTTCGTGAACGGCGAGGGCCGCGGTTCCATCGAGGACTGCGACATCTCGGCGACCGAGAAGCCCGGCATCGCCCTGGAGGACAACAGCGCGACCCGCGTCCTGCGCACGCGAGTTCACGCCGTACGCGGTGTCGGCATCCATATTTCGAGCCGTAACCGTGTGCTGGTGGAGGACTGCACGGTGGAGGGCGCGGCGGGCCACGGACTGACCGTGACCGGCGACGCCGAACCGATGGTCCGCAGGCTGCGGCTGACCGGGGCCGGGCAGCAGGGCATCCGGCTCGGCGACAAGTCGCGCGGCCGGTACGAGGACTGCGAGGTGCGCGACGCCGAGGGCGCCGGGCTGTGGGTCGGCGGCAGCGCCTCGCCCGTCCTCACCGGCCTGACCGTCCGCGGCGGCGCGGCCGACGGGGCGCACCTCACCGAGGACTCGACGCCCGAACTCGACCGGCTCCATGTCGGCGGCGCGGCGGGCACCGGCGTACGCACCGACGAGAACGCCAACCCGCTGCTGCGCCGGATCACCCTCACCGCCTGCGACGGGCACGGCCTGGAGGTGTCCGGCACCGCCCGTGGCCGCTACGAGGACGTGGAGATCAGCGAGGTCCGCAAGTCCGGGGTACGGATGGCCGATTCCTCCCGCCCGCTGCTGAACGCCGTACTCGTCAGGGAGGCCGGCGGCAACGGCATCGCGGTCGCCGGGACCGCCACCGCCAGCCTGCGCGACTGCGATGTGTTCCGGGCCGACTCGGACGGCCTCACCGTGGCCGCGGGAGCGAGCGTGACGGCGACCCGTTCCCGGTTCCACGGCTGCGGGCGCGCCGGCATCATGATCGCGGCCCGGGGCACGGGCACGCTGACCGACTGCGAGTCGTTCGAGAACACCGGCGACGGCATCCTGCTGCACACCGCGGACCGCGTCGTCCTCCGGAACTGCGCCGCCTTCGAGAACGGCCGCAGCGGCCTGCGGCGCACGGCGATGAGCGAGAGCACGGTGCTGGAGAACCTGGTCAGCAGATCCAACGGCGCCGCGGACGTACAAGGGGAGGCGCAGGAGGCCACGGGAACCCAGGGGCCCGCGGATACCCGGCCCAGGCGGACTCCCGCCCCGCACGCCCGCCCTGCCGAACCCGACCGCCCCGCCGCCGAGCCCGCACCTGCCGCCGAGAAGGAGAAGGCGAGGGAGAAGAAGCTGTCCCCCTTGGCGGAGCTCGAGTCACTCATCGGCCTGGACTCGGTCAAGCACGAGGTGAAGACGCTGGTGAGCCTCAACCAGATGGCCCGCCGCCGCACCGAGATGGGCATGTCGGCCCCGCCGATGAGCCGCCACATGATCTTCGCGGGCCCGCCCGGTACCGGCAAGACCACCGTGGCCCGGCTCTACGGCAGCATCCTCGCGGAGATGGACGTACTGCGGCACGGGCACATCGTGGAGGTGGCCCGGCAGGATCTGGTGGCGCAGGTCATCGGCGGTACGGCGATCAAGACCATGGAGGCGTTCGAGAAGGCCCGTGGCGGGGTGCTGTTCATCGACGAGGCGTACACCCTGACCTCGCAGTCGGACGGGGGCGGCGGCGCCGACTTCGGCCGGGAGGCCGTGGACACCCTGGTGAAGCTGATGGAGGACCACCGCGACGACACCGTGGTGATCGTCGCCGGCTACTCGGTCGAGATGCGCCGGTTCCTCGCCACCAACCCCGGCCTCGCCTCCCGGTTCAACCGGACCGTCGAGTTCCCCAACTACGCGGTGGACGAGCTGGTGACGATCGTGGAGCACATCTGCGGACGCCACCAGTACGAACTCGGTCCGGGTACGGCGGCGGCGCTCGCCGATCACTTCGAGAAGCTGCCGAGGGACGACACGTTCGGCAACGGACGGACCGCGCGTCGCACGTTCGAGGAGATGGTGGACCGTCAGGCGTTCCGGCTGGCCGGCGAGCTGGACGTGGCCCCGGCCGACATGCTGCGGCTGATGCCCGCCGACCTGGGTGGCCGGGACGCGGCGGGCAGCCAGGACGACAGCGAGGCCGGTCGCGAGGAACTCGCCGTGCTGCTCGGCGAGTTGAACGACATGGTCGGCCTCGACCAGGCCAAACAGACCGTGGCCTCCCTGGTGCATCTGCTCGCCAACACCCGCCGACGGGCGGCGGCCGGGCTGCCGGCCGCGACACTCAGCCACCACGTGGTGTTCTCGGGGCCGCCCGGCACCGGCAAGACCACCGTGGCCCGGCTCTACGGCCGACTGCTCGCCGCCCTCGGCGTGCTGTCCGGCGGGCAGGTGGTCGAGGTGGCGCGGGCCGATCTGGTGGGCCGGTACATCGGCCACACCGCCCAGATGACCAGCGACGCCTTCGATCGTGCCCGCGGCGGGGTGCTGTTCATCGACGAGGCGTACACCCTCACCCCCGGCGGGGCGGAGCGCGCCGGCACCGACTTCGGGCAGGAGGCCGTGGACACGCTGGTGAAGCTGATGGAGGACCACCGCGACGACGTCGTGGTGATCGTGGCGGGCTACACCGAGGAGATGAACGGCTTCCTGGCGTCCAACCCGGGACTGTCCTCACGCTTCTCGCACCGGGTCGAGTTCACCGACTACGCGGCCGACGACCTGGTCGTCATCGTGGAGCGGCAGGCCGAGGCGAGCGGCTACGCGTGCGGTCCGGGGCTCTCGGAGCGGTTGCGGGAGCACTTCGCGTCGATGACCCGCGACCGTTCCTTCGGCAACGCCCGCCAGGCCCGCAAGGTCTTCGAGTCGCTGGTCACCCGCCAGGCGTTCCGCCTCAGCGCGTCGGCCGCCCCGACCCTCGACGAACTGCGGCTGCTGCTCCCGGAGGACCTGGTCGTCTGACCAATCCGCCTGACCCGTCCGTCTGTCCCGGCACACTTCTTCGAATCGATTCCGATCAGTTTCGAACTTTTTCCTCAGTCGCCGCATCGAATCATGGCAGCGGGCCCGACCGGCCGGCCCGACCACCGCCAGCGGACCGAGGACGATGACATGACGATCAAGCCCCGTGTAGCCGTGCACGCCGCCGACGCGATCACCCGGGTCGGTCTGGCGTCCTGCCTGGAGCGCAGGCCGCACCTCGTGCCGTCGGAGATGGGGGAGGCGGACGTCGTGGTGGTGGCGGTCGGGAACGCGGACGCCACCACGCTCGACACGCTGCGCGACCTGCCCGCACCGGATCGGGCCCGGTACGTCCTGGTGGTGGGAGGCGGCTGGTACATCGATCCGTCCGCCGCCGTGGCCTGCGGGGTACGGGCCGTGCTGTGGCGCGCGGAGGCGAACCCCACCGCGCTGGTCCGGACGGTGGTCTCCGTGGCGAACGGCCAGGCGTGGCTGCCCCCGACGGTCCAGGGACGCCTCCTGGACCAGGTCGAACACGTCCAACGGGAGGTCCTGCGCCCGAGAGGGCTGACCGCCTCCGGCCTCACGGCCCGCGAGGTCGACGTACTGCGCCTGGTCTCGGAAGGCATGGACCTGTCCGAGATCGCCCAGAAGATGAGCTATTCCGAGCGCACCATCAAGAAGATCGTCTCCTCCGTCATGGGCCGGCTGGGACTGCGCAACCGGGTCCACGCGGTGTCGTACGCCATCCGCGCCGGTCTGATCTGACCGCGCCCGGCATGGACAGCAGGAGGCCCACACTCCCGGCGGGGTCACATCCCGTGGCGGCGATGCGTCCCGAGCCGAGGTGTGGGCGGACGACCGGACGACCCTCGGTCAGCAGGGCCGGTAGGACGAGATCTTGTCGTTGATCCACGAGGGGATCGTGGCCCACCACTCGCCGGAGCCGATCCTGAACTCGAGACCGCCGTAGTTCTTGTTCTCGTAGAAGCACATGGAGAAGGACGAGCTGTTGCCTATGGAGGACGTCGTGTCCTTCGCCGGCCCCGTGAGCTCAGCGACCTGGACCGGCGCGCCGCTCGGGTACACCGGGATCGAGTAGTTGGGGTTGGCGTAGATGAAGACGTTGCCAGCGGCGGCGGCCGGAGTGGCGGTCGCCACCACGCCCGCCGTGGTGAACAGGACACCCAGGACAGCGGTGACTGCCAGACGCTGCTTGCTCTTTCGCAGTAACGACATGGACTCTTCCTCTTCCTCATCTTCGAGCCGTGCAAGAACTTGCTGCAAGATACTGCAAAGGGTTGCGTGGGAGTGCCGGGCAGGCAACTCCCTTGCACCGACGAATAGTTCGACCAGTTCGTCAGGGGGTGGGGATGCTGAAGAGCTGGTACTCGGCCACCGTCTCGAACCCCATGCGGGGGTAGACGAGGGCGCCGAGCGGGCTGGCCTGCAGTGTGCCGACGTGCAGGCCGTGCTCCCGGCCGGTGGTGAGTGCCGCCGTGCTGAGGGCGGTTCCGATGCCCTGGCGTCGGTGATCGGGAGCGGTGCTCACGACGTAGACGCCCGCCACGCCGTGCGCTTCGTACAGCAGCGACGTGCCCACGACGCGCCCGTCGCGGCGCGCGGCGAAGCGAGTGATGCGGGCGGAGTCCGGGCGTTCCTCCTCGATGCGCGTCGCGTCGTCGATGATCTGCGGTGTGACGCCGAACGAGGTGATGAACGACTCCACCCATTCACGCAGCGCGTCGGCCCCTTCGACCGTCTCGATCTTCAGATCCGCCGCCGGGGTTTCGGCTGGGGCGAGGCGGTCGAGGCTGATGGCCATGATCGGCGAGGCGCCGAGCTTGACGGCTCCGTGGTCGACGAGCCTGGTCGCCATGTCCAGGGCGCTGTCCGGCCCTACCCACCACATCCACGGGAGCCCGGCCATCCGGTCGGCGGTGTGTTTGACCGTCTGCTCCAGCCGGTCGGTGTCGCTCAGCCGCAGGACTCCGTTGAGCTGGCCGTCGGCCAACCCGCTGCGGTAGTAGGTGAGTTCACCGTCGGCGATTTCCGCGGCTCCCCAACCGAGCCAGTAGTCACGGCAGTTGGCGAGCAGCAGTGCAAGATCTGATACGTCGTGCGCGTTCACGGTCACGTTCAAGGTCCCGTTCTTCTGGTCCTGTTCAGGGCATTGACATGACGCCGGCGGCGTTGCGAAGTTCGCTCGGGATCGTGTGATGCGCGTCACTGGGTCGCCCCGTCTCGCGCGCTACTTTGTGGGCGACCGACACCGACACCTGAAGGAATCCATGACCGGGGACTGGGCCGAGGCTGCTCGGCTTGAGGACGCGCGGTTGACCCGTGCCGCGCAGGCGGGTGAGGTCGCCGCGTTGGGTGTGCTGCTCGAGCGGCATCGGGCGGGGATGCGGGCGGTGGCGTTGAGCATTCTCGGGCCGGGTGCGGATGCCGACGACGTGATGCAGGACGCGGCGCTGACCGCGTTGCGGCGGATCGGCGACGTACGTGATCTGGAGGCTGTGGGTGCGTGGCTGCGGATGATCGTGCGCAACGCCGCCCGGACCGTGCTGCGTAGGTCCGCTGTCCTGCTGCCGGTGGACGAGTACGAGCTTCAACTGCCGTCGTACGACGCCGATCCGGGGCGATGGCTGGAGCGGAACGCGTTGCGGGACTGGATATGGGAGGCGCTGGAAGAGCTGTCTCCGGCGTTGCGGATGCCGTTGGTGCTGCGTCATTTCACCGACCGGGTCACCTCGTACGAGCAGATCGCGAAGGCGTGCGGGGTGCCGGTCGGCACGGTGCGCAGCCGGCTCAGTCAGGGGCGGGTCAAGCTTGCCGCCGCCCTCGCCGCCACCGCCGAGGCCGCGCACTCCGATACCGGACAGCGCGTCCGGGCCAGCCGTTCGGAGGCCCGTGAGACGCTCGACGCCGCCGAGGGCGGGCACTTCGGCAAGCTGGTCGCCGAGCGCTGGTCACCCGACATCGCCCTGCTCAGGGGGAGGGACCGGATCGCCGACCGGGACATCCTCGTACGCGCGATGGACAACGACATCGCGGACGGTGTGCGGCAGCGCCTGGTCAACGCCGTCGCCGGACGGTCGCTGACCGTCTGGGAGATGGACATCCTCAATCCGACCGACAACCCCGAGCACTGCCCGCCCTCCGTGGCCTGGCTCATGTCCCTCGACGCCGCCGGCCGGGCGCTCCGGCTGCGGCTCTTCCACCCCAGGCCGGTACAGGCCATCGAGACCCTGCCTGTCCTGTGACGCAGGTCACGCAGGGGTAAGCGAACCTTGTTCTCCGTGGAGCGTCCTGTCGGTGCCATCACCACTTGCAGGACACGGAGACACGATGATGACCACCATCCCCATGACCGACGCCCTCGCGGTCGGTACCCACGAGTTCGACATCGACGGAGTGACGCAGCGCTACCACGTCCACGGCCAAGGACCCGTGTGCGTCGCGCATTCCGGCGGGCCCGGAGTCACCTGGGAGTACCTGCGCATGCCCGCGCTGGAGGAGCACCTCACGGTCGTCTACCCGGAGCCGGTCGGCTCGGGCGAGGGCGACTCGGGCCGGCTGCCCTCCCACCCGCACGGGTACACACGGGCCCTCTACAGCCGGTTCCTTCAGGCACTGATCGACCACCTCGGCGTGCCCGAGGTGCATCTGCTGGGACATTCCCACGGTGGTTTCGTCGCCCAGTACCACGCCCTGCACCACCCCGAGCAGGTTGCCGGGGTCATCCTCTACGAGAGCGCGCCGGTCACCGGCCAGGAGCATGTCGCCGAGGCGATGAGCCAGGTCCAGAGGTTCGCCGAACGGCATGCCGGTCACCCCGAACTCCCCGCCGTGCTCGCCGCGTTCGGGGCCCTGCCCGGTCTGAGCGACGACGCGGGGACCACGGACGTGCTCAGGGCCCTGGTGCCCGTGTACTTCGCCGACTACTGGGGCCGGGAGGAGGAGTTCGCGCCCTTCCGCGCCGCCGTGAGCGCCACGTACATCTCGTCGCTGGACCAGGACCAGGTGCCGCAGCCCATGGACGACAGGGAGGCGCTCGGTTCGCTCGCCGTGCCGACCCTGGTCGTCGTCGGCCGGCACGACTTCATCTGCGGAGTGCGGTGGGCCGAGGAGTTGCACACCCTCATCCCCGGATCGCGGCTGCTGATCCTGGAGGACAGCGGGCACTTCGGCCATGTCGAGCAGCCGGCGGAGTTCGCCCGCGCGGTCTCGGCGTTCGTCACGGCCACCGGGCCGAGCGTCGGCTGACGCTCAGGTCCGGGACTCCGGGACTCCGGGACTCCGGGACTCCGGGACTCCGGGACTCCGGGACTCCGGGACTCCGGGACTCCGGGACTCCGGGACTCCGGGACTCC
>Ga0307513_10013064_pt1 | contig 10210 bp, 11 predicted proteins | sample 15_EM_MG_FD_202174 | JGI IMG/M metagenome (GOLD analysis project Ga0307513, IMG submission 202174) | Populus trichocarpa ectomycorrhiza microbial communities from riparian zone in the Pacific Northwest, United States - 15_EM | ecosystem: Host-associated > Plants > Roots > Unclassified | place...
AACTAGAACTATGAAAGCTGATAGTGAGCGATAGACAAACCTTGGGCCAATAGCCGGTCACCACGGATAGGACAGCGGTACCAATTGGAGATGTGTGGATTCAAGTGGGCAAATGGTGGGGGGAAGGTAGTCAAATTGGTACGAGGTAGACAGATCGCATGAATGTTGGAACGTAGAACAAGGGAATCCCGCGCTATCATACAGGCGCTTGAGTTAGGGTATGAGATTAAGGGTTGGGTCTCGAGCTTGGAAATATTTCAGCAGTGTGACTCAGGCAGGCGTGTGGTAAAAGGCAAAATAACGTGGGGCTTAGTTCCACACTCAGACAGTTAACAATAACTTGATTCTGACTTCTGAATTTCCATAATTTATATGCTTTTTAATTATATTCTATCAAGCCTTGCTCGAGCTGACTTAATGTATAAGTAGCTGGTCTTGATAAAATACTTTTATAGTTTTTCCCTACTTCAAAACCTTTTGGTCTTACTATAAAAGCACGATCTTTATAGATCTCTATATATCCATCCTTCATTAGAATCATGAGCACGATCAGGAATGATATTGTGATTGCATCGACTACACGGGGTAATACCGAGCCCGGTATCGTTCCACTTCCTCGGCTTCGCGCAAGGGCCAATGATCCAGTCGACCATAGCTTCTTTGAAGCCAAGGGCTTTCCCCAGAGCTCTCTAGTCAACTACGGCGACCTGGAACCTACCTTGTTTTCACATCCTTATCTCTCCTCGCTTTCCTGGGGTCAAAAGGTCATACCCTTCTTCTGTAAGTCAAATATTCAAGATCAATGCCAGGGAAATCAGCTGTCAACCCTTTAATAGAATCCTATTTGTTCGTTCTGCCTCGCTTACCTATTCTCATCTGCATCAACATACAACATGTTATATATACAAACATCCAAGTCCAGCGAAGCCATCAGGAATTCATCCATTCCACCAATCATACCAGTTCTCATTCTCATAGCGCATAGTGTCATTCCTTCTACCAACCATGCTGTACATTCCACCATTCCATAATTCCACAATTGCATACGCCAGTAACCATTCCTCCAATACAAATCATTCCGCATACCAGCAAGCATGATACATTCCGTACAACAGCCAGGAACCTAGCTTACACTATGATGTGGTAGACATGATGGATTATCCAAAGGCTGGGATGCACGCCCCCGTCTTGGGCCATATGTATTGGTTGGTAACAAAGGTACATGAAGACAAGTCTGAGAATGTGGAGCTACAGCCGAAGGAGATTGTGTCGGGGTTCTTGGACTGTGACGATACAGAGTACAATGGGATCCTGGATGCTCTAGGAGCAGGAATTTATATCCGTGCAACTGTGCATTCAATGGAAATGAGGCGTAGTGGAAGTACAAGTAGCAGAGTTGTCATGGGTCTTGTTCATTGTACCATTGTGGATTCTGATTCTGATTCTGAGATAGAAGCCTATCCTGAAAACTGCGGAGCTTAACTTCTCTAGAGGAATATGCGTGGCTATTCCCTCACATATTTGAACCTAAATTATAATTAAATATTGGCAGAGAGCGTCTTTACATCAACTGCTTTGGGGGGGTATTTTGGGCGTATGCTTTGGGCGTATGCTTTGGGCGTATGCTTTGAGCGTATGCTTTAAGTGTATCGCTTTAGAGCGCATGGCTTTGGGCGCATCACTTGGGGTACGTGGTTTTGGGCGTATGTCTTTAGGTGTATGGATTTTGCCGAAGAAACCAGAAGCAAAGGACTAAATAGACAATCTCCATGTGTGCTCAAGCTTATCGTTATGTGAGAGTGTTTCTAACTTGTAAACTGCTATCCTATTACATTATACTGCAAAGGTTAAGGTCCCCACTGAATCATGACATAAAAGAAAAGAGCGGAATCCGTATAGGCGCCGGGTATGATAACAAAAGAAATTAAACTCTAAAGGACCGTCGGTCTCTGGAAATTCAGAGTGAGAAGAGAAGAAGAAAAGAGGTAGCGTGCTGCGTAAGAATCTAACCCAAGGAAAACAGCCCCCGGACTTATGATATGGGAGAAAGAATACGGGCTAAGGATGAAACCAAACGCGAGATATTGTGGTGGATAAATACAGAAGTGGGAGTGCAGGTAAGGCAAGGTCAGGGGAACTGTATTAAGGAGAGTAAGGAAGGCAGAACCGGCGTGAGAGGTCAGGATAACAACTAGGAGATAACAAGAAAAGAAAATAGATAGAAGTAGAAATCGTTAATCCTCCGGCTCCTGTTTCACGCGGTGAGGAAAGTGCTAGCTACCCATATTGAGGACGGCCTGCCTATCCATCTCGCGGTCAATTCTATCCATCTCGTCAATGTCAATTCCTTGCTCTTCTGCGTCTTCCCTACCGGCTGCCTCGAGATCAATGATAAGACGGGCATTGCCGGCAAGAAAGCGCTCTCTCTTGGTGACAATATTTTTGATGCTGTCCTGTTGGTCTTCCGGGCTTGTGAAGAAATCCTTGGGTGTCATAGCCCACCCAAGCAGCCTCTCTCCAATCTCTTGAGTGCTAGCACAGAAACGGTGTTCTGCCGCATCGCCGTACAGACCACAAGAGGAAGATGCCTAGTCCGGGTGACCTAAGTCTCGCATCCTACTTCCCAAACCTGAGCGGGAGGTTTCCCCTTCGTCCGTCATATTGACATCATCATCACCCTCCTCCCAGCCCTCCACGTCCTCCTGCTCGCCCTCCATGTCCTCCTGCTCGCTATCCACATCCTCCTCGTTGTCCTCGTCGATCTCTTCTTCCCCATAGACCTCATCGGAATCCCCTGAGCCATTGCCACCCTCATCACCAGACTCATATAGGTCGATAAAATCGACATCTTCATTCTCTTCATCCTCCTCCCACTCTTCGTAGACCTCCGCATTTTGCAAAAGCAACTTAACAGGCTTCACCCAGTGAATCAAAGGTCTACCCTTTTCGTCGAGCTCATCCTCTCGAACCGTCATCTCCAAACCCCCCTCCATATCCTCCTCCGTTAATCTGTACTCAGAAGTACTGTCCTCTCCGCCTATAGGCATCGAGGGGCCTGTCCGAGCTAAACAACACTGAATATCAGTAAGCACATCTCAAGTTAATTAGGCAAATTTTAAAATTACTTACTTGACTGTGGATTATTAGCCCTGTAGTTTCGCCTCAGGCTACCTAGTTCTATCCTAAACCTGGTGCCATGTGAGATAGGCTCCCTTGTGCTCCCATTATTGAATCTACCTGCCCGGGCCAAAGCTACAAGGCCTCCTACAGGGGACCCTGTAGGAGATTCCGGGGCCCCAAGCATTGTGAGTGAATGACTGCACTCCCGAATCGCTAGCTCGCGGGTGCACCGGGGAGGAGCGTCCTGACATACAGAAGGCCCCAGAGGCGGTACCAGCGCAGACCCGGTTGACGAGCTTCTTGGTCGCTTCACCACACGCTCGAGCAGACTCTTCGTGCGCGCTGCGGGCATCCTCTTTGGTGACGGAAATACAGGCGATGCCAGAAAGTTTGCAGGAGAATCAACTTCGATAAGGGTTGGGGTGTTCACAAGTGGCAAACCATGGTCGCGAAACTGGTTTGGATAGTATCGCTGCCAATCCGCCAGGATTGCCACACGTTCCTGCTCCTGGACCTTGTTCTCCTCCACGATCATCTCGTGATCCACCATCATCTCGTGATCCACTTGCGCTTTGGTCTCCTCATCAAGCTTCAGGTACTCATCATATCTTCGCGGAAAATCAGGTGGTTGTTTTAGGTGATTGCCACGGTTCCCCCTTGGACGTTCGACAGCTGTTTCCAAGGGGGGAAGGTTCACCCTATATTCATTCCTGCGGATGGTCTCAGGATTTACTGAGTGCCCCAAAGAGCCTGCCGGAAGCGGCCTCCACTTATAAGCCGATGGCATTGCTTGTGGAAAAATGTATTCTATTCATCAATGTTACTACATATAATTTGTGCGTATGATTTTGTGCGTATGATTTATTTGTGCGTAGGATTTTATGGGTATGATTTGTTCTTATGACCTCGGCGTATGATTTGAGGGGTGATAAAAGAGCAAAGGAGAAAAGACCTGTGTGAAGATGGTGACTAACTTACTATTTGGGATTGGGCAATAAGTAATCTATGCAGCGACCTTTTGCCGGCGGGCCCTCTGATGTAGGGGAGAAAGTAATGGAAGTAGAGAGGGTGGTACTAGTAGAGGGACGTATCCGGGGTGGTGGGGCAAGAGCCACGTGTGTTTCTTTTCTTGTCTTTTTTCTTTTTTTTTTTGTTTTAATTGCTGTGTTTGCTTCTGTATGAAAGAGAGAAGCAGGATTGCAGCGAAGAGGGCAGAGTGACCTGAGGATTGTGTTGATGGCGAGAGCGTGGATAGAGAATGTAAGAGTGTGGTGAGAAAGAAAGGAGTTAATTTGGCCTCTCTTAAAAAGGAAAGAGTAAGTTGGTTGACCTGTTGAAAACATCGTCACGGTCTACCGGCAGTCAGGCGTCGAGCCCTCCTCTCTACCACAGTAGCCTAACCCAAAGCCCTACTCACCACCTTCTAAGTATGATATGAATGACCCCCCAGATTCAAGCCTTCTGCTAATTGCTCTCATCATACTATCAGAGAACGGAAATTATAGCAACGAGAGCTGTGTCTTTGAGTTCAGAGCGAAGATGGGAGTGGCATACTCTCCAGGTTCGTTTTGTGACTACAATTGTACACTTGATACATACTCAAAGAATATATAACATCTTGGAACAAATACAACGTCTAGTACAACATTTTCAAGCCATTTCTATATGGAAGGGGTTGTACATTGCGTGTTATCGTAGACTGGGGGTTGCAGTCTTACGCGACTTTAACCATCGGACAATTCAAGTGTATGTATATACCCATGCCCTATCAACCTTAACTGTCATTTACTCAGCTAGACATCATGAATCAATATACGCCTAAACTCCAGGAGCCTCCCGGAAAGATATCACAAGGGGGCTTGCAAGGCACTCCTCATCAAATAAGCAATTTTTGTTTCGTTTGTATAAAATAACTCTTTACCCACCTCTCATCCAACAGACTTCTTCCTCTTGGCAAGCCCTAATATCCGACTCAGCTATGAGGGAAGGTATAGGGTACATACACATACCCACAAATACACATAAGTACAAATACACATACGCACAAATACACTTACGCCCAAGGAAGCAGACTCCAGTCACCTACACACCAAAGATCATTTTGCGTGTAACTTCTGAGCAAAAACGCTTCTCTGTTTCCCTGTGAACCTCGTTCCTCACGCACCTGTGCATCAACACAACAAACAAGTAAACACTAAAAAAGTAACTCCTGCTCAATGCCTCCCAAACATCGCGCAAATGATGGTATCTCGGGCCGCAAGGGTGGTGGCAATTGGGGGCCCCCAACTTGGCATCTTGGTCAGAAAAGAGCCGGGAGGGCTGTTGGTGGGGTCCAGCAGCTGGCTTGATATCCAACTGGCCGGGTGGCAATGGCAGAGATTATTAAGCATAGCCGCGATGGCGGGTACCTAATTCCCAGGCCCCATTCTATCGTCTTTGCCAGGAGATTGTGCCAGATTAGGTACACGAGCAACAATTCTGTTGGCAGGGATCGGCTGTTGAATGCCTCCAGGTGGCAGCGGAAGAGTTCCTAGTGATGACAATGACCGGTAAGTTGAGTTCCTCTCCTAGCATAATTATCTGATTTACTAATGCTTTGTTCATAGCTGGAGCTCTGGGTACGGCACATGCTGGTCGTATTACCCTCATGGTTCTGGACATGAGATTAGTTGAGGATGTCATGAATGTTATGGCTGGCCACCCAGATGGTGCCACTCGGGAAGAGATGAGACGTTATCAAAATGAGGACGACGGTGCTCCCAGTGGTGCATCACCTCCTCCTCCGCCTCTCGGGCGTGCATGGCCTCCTCCCCCTCCTCCCCAGGTGCACCTTGTCCCGGTGGTGCACCTTGTCCCGGTGGTGCACCTTGTCCCGGTGGTGCACCTTGTCCCGGTGGTGCACCTTGTCCCGGTGGTGCACCTTGTCCCGGTGGTGCACCTTGCCCCAGGGGTTCACCTAGTCCTGGTGGTGCACCTAGTCCCGGTGGTGCACCTAGTCCCGGTGGTGCTCCCTATCCCGGTGGTGCTCGTCGTCCCAGTGGTGCTCCTTGTCCCAGTGGTGCTCCTTGTCCCACTGGTGCTCCTTGTCCCAGTGGTGCTCCTTGTCCTGCGGGTGTTCCTGCTCCCGGGAGCGCTCCCCCTCCTCCTCCTTCTGGGGGTTCACCTCCTCGGCGTGGTGCCCCTCCCCGTCACCAGGGAGCTTCTTCACATCACTCACCCCCTGCCAATGACGGTAGTGACAGCGTCAGTGACGACAGCGATAACCCTCGTCCACCTGTACGCCGTCGCTTGTATGGTAGCGCTGGGAGCACTAGCCGGACTGGTGGTAGTGGTCCTACGGGGGGTGCTCGGAGACTGGTTAGACAAGGAAATTTGGTTGGAGGTGTGGGTTCTGGTATGGGAGATGGAAGTGGTACTGAGGAAGATGATGCGAGAGGTGCCCAGGGAGACTATGATACTGGGCATGTGGGTACTGGGAGAGGTGGTGGCAGTAGTGGTACAGTGGTGACTAGGGCCGTCGGAGGCACACCTGCACACCCCGCTGGAACAGCGCCATCTGGGGCTCTGGTTAGTAGTTGTACCACGCGGACGCCAGTTGAGCCAACCTGTGGTAGGGGTAGGAGCGGTGAGAGTGGGGCTTGTAGGCGCTCTGCGGGCCCTGGTGGGAGTGGTTGGAGGGGTGGTGGCGGTAGGATGCCGACGCGCTCCGCAGGTGGTGGTGGGAGGGCAGGAGCTGGTGTTAGTGGGAGGGCTACCACCTAAGCATATTCGGGTATTGTCTTTTTCTTTGTCTTAATTCACCTCTTTTTTCAACCATTATGACTTTCATTCTTCTTGTTTTCTATTACACCACGGTGTTGTCCCCATGTCGTGGGGGGGACGGGGCAGTCTTTTCTCACTTTGACACCAATCATACGACTAACTCAAACCTCGGGGTCACATCTAACTTAGCATAATTACCTTTTATAGAACTCTTATTGTTATACATACACTCTTTCTTTAACCTCACCATTTCGCTATGTGAACTCTGAACACAGTAACTCCATAGTACGACTGTGGTTATGATTTGAGCGTATGGCGTGGGTTTATGGCGTGGGCCTATGGTTTGGGCGTAGGGGTTGGGCCTATGGTTTGGGCGTATGGCTTGGGCGTATGATTTGAGCGTATGATTTGGGCGTATGGTTTGGGTGTATGGTTTGGGCGTATGAGATGAGCCTATGGTTTGGGTATATAGTTTGGGCTTATGATTTGAGCGTATGGCTTAGGCATATGGTTTGGGCATATGGCTTGGGCCTATGGTTTGGGCTTATGGCTTGAGCATATGGTTTGGGCATATGGCTTGGGCATATAGTTTGGGCATATGGCACCAGCGGATGAATAAGGCTTATGAATTGGGCATATGATTTGAATCTGTGAATAGAGTGTATGAATTGGGCTTATAAATTAGGCAATATGGCCTGCTGAGACAATATACGTTACTAGACTAGGCAACTCGGACGTCCAATCGGTGTTGTGAATTATTCCGGTTCATATTGTATGAATCATTCCAGGCAAATAAATACCCGTATACACTTTGAGGTATGTGGTTTTTGGTATATGCCCACACAATTACTCAATCATGTATGAACACAGCAATGTTCGAGAGGGGAATATACGAATAAGCGGGGCCCTGGGCGGAAAGAATTCATTGACGGGGGGCTGTTCCGGGCATTGAACGGGGTGGAGGCCTGGACAGGGGCAGGGGCAGGAGTTGAAAAAAACAACACCCTGCCCCCAGCTATTGACCCGGGCGGGGCGGGGAATTGAGACGGGGGCCTGGCGGTTGCTGGGCCCCGGAGGCCCGATAACGAACACTACAAATTATCTGCCTATTTGGAGGTCCTCAAGCAGCAAAATCTGGAAGTACAAACTCATTTGTCTAACAATCCAACAAATTCACAATTTCAAGGCGTTTTTATCTGCCCTGAATAGTCGGCAAAGACCTTTGAATATTGTCCGCACTTTATCCCTGTTGATAGTACACATCTTACTAGGAAGTTCCGCATAACACCATTGGTTGCTGTCACATTCGATTCAGCAGGACACAATCTTCTCCTTGAGTGAAGGGTGGTCAAATCCCAGAATGAGAGCTGGTGGGCTTACCTTTTTTGCCGCCTTCTACTTGCCATGCTAGCTATTGAAACAGAGCCGACTACCTTGATTAGCGATCGTCATAAGGGGCTGATAAAAGCCACTGAAATACTCTCTCCACAGGTATTGCATGCCTACTGTTGTTAGCATCTTAAGGCAAATTTCTTCTGGCATTATGGGAAAGGAATGGAAGGTATATTTTGGGCAATTGCACGGACAAGACTACCTGCAGACTTTGAAAGAGAAATGGGAGAATCAAGAGCCAAATAGCCTGCTGCTGAGAATTGCCTTCAGAAAATTGAACCACGACTTTGGACTTCTGCATTCTTTCCTGAAAATCCAGGATGATTTGCCCATAATACCACAAACAGAGTTGAATTAGTAAAGAAAACCCTCAAAATTAACCGTCAGGTGTCCATTCTCGAGCTATTAAATAGCATATGGCATAGTCCAATAGCACTTCATGTTTCTCAACTTCAAGAGGTGAACAGATATCATCCATGCTTTACAAAAGATTTTTATCACAGCTTGAGGTAGAGTATATGTGAGTAAGAAGTACTACCGTACAGCCTGCCTCACATACCATTGGCCGTGTGCAGCAACCCAATGGCCGTATCTACATTGTTCATCTTGAGACAAAGTCATGTGAATGTGGGAGGTTTCACCAAAATAGCATACCTTGTGGGCATGCAATTGCCTGTATTGCACAGCTCGGCCAGCAGCTTCTCGATTATTGCCCTCCTCTCCGGTCTACAGCAACCTAGGGGGAAACATATATACGTAATTTCCGGCCAGTTGAGATCTCGAACCTAGACTGCAATAACGTCTTTCGGCCACTTACACCAGTACCCTGTGGTCAGCATAAAACGGAACAGATTTGTCTTGGTGAAGTACGAAATGGTGCCTGAATTCAACCAAAGATGGGTGGTCTACCCCTCATTCACGATCGTGCCCCGCACCACTGTTGTACATGTGGCCAGGAGGGCCGTAATTCTTAAGCCTGTAAAAAGCCTCATGATTGATCCTTTACCAGCACTATTAATTTGTAGCTGGAAAATGGACGGGCAGGGGTGGCATCCATGGGGGCTGGAGGGTATAGGGGAATCATAATATAAAAATGTTTCACTTTGTTCTTGTAATTGTCATGGTTCTACCGGGTTCTTTTCCTTTTGTCTTTTCGTATATTCTCTGTTTGTAGCAGTACATTAGGAAATCAGCGGAAGGCTAGCATAAACACTCATCTACACTTAACTAGTTCCAGGTACCGTGGCATCATAGATATATGTAATCAGAGGTTGTGGCATCAAAGACTTTTACAGTTCTTTTTATCCTCTAAGACGTAATGCCACTGATGCCAGATATCCCCTTAAGGTGCCAGGTTCTGATGGAAAAATCTAATCTTTGTCTTGTGAGTAGCGTTAGCATCGATAACAATATGAGGGGAATAATAGGCAATAGCTATCCCAACTCAAAGCCGCCCCCTCAACATCCTCCAAATATTTCTCCATAGTCTCTGGAAAGTTTCTATTCCCGTCCATAAAAACAGAAACATGAACTGCAGCAGTCATGGAGACTAACGAAAATATCACAATCACTACAACTGGTTTGAAAGAAAACTAATCCGTAAATCTCTACTGTAGAAAGTAGATACAAACCTGACAGAACAAAAATCATCAAAGATATAGCAGTCTTGACAACCCCCTTCAGAGCACCAAATGAGAACAAGAGAATCGATGATATACTATCTACTTTACTGATGTGGAGAAGTATGGGAAAACAACTGTCACTTTCAAACAACACTCAAGTGGAAAACAAAACCTTAACGTACTTTAGGGGGATGTGGCTCATCACAGGGGTCCGGCTCACCCATAGCAACCATTGGAAAATCAAATCTACATTTGATTATCACAACAAATAAATGAGATACCACCCTGAGAATCAAGCCACAGGTACTTTGAAA
>Ga0307513_10013065_pt1 | contig 10209 bp, 12 predicted proteins | sample 15_EM_MG_FD_202174 | JGI IMG/M metagenome (GOLD analysis project Ga0307513, IMG submission 202174) | Populus trichocarpa ectomycorrhiza microbial communities from riparian zone in the Pacific Northwest, United States - 15_EM | ecosystem: Host-associated > Plants > Roots > Unclassified | place...
ATTCCATTGAAGATAAGAAAAAAGGAATTTCTGACCTCAAGAACCATTACGGAGATCTTATCCACAATGCAAGCAGTCTTGCTGCAGAGAGGGAAGCATTGAAAAAGAGACTTGATGAGATTGCGGACGAAGAAATTCACATCCGAGAAGATGCAGACGATCTCCGTACACAGCTGATCAGTTGGAAAGCTGAACTAGAAACGCACATGAAAGCTCTTCCAGAAGCTTTGAGACAAGAAAATGAAGCTGATAATAGAGCCAACAATTCCAATGAGTATTGGGGTAAGATTCGAAGCTTATTTGCTTGAGCAGTTGAGTTGTTTGGGATTTACTTTCGAAATGGTGATTAATTTTGCAATTATTTGTTGCCATGAACCATGTACATTGAATCACTCTTGATAGTTTTCAAGTAAAGAAAGAAATCAGAAGAGATTAAAAGACTGCAAGAATAAGAATTACTAGTGTATTGTAGGCAGAGTATAATTGATTGCTAACTAATAGCAACAAGTCATGTTATGATCTGCTAATAAACTAACTGTTAGGAAATGAAATATTCCCAATAGCAGAGTTGTATAAAATAGAAGATATGTATTTATTCACTTTTCATTGTAATGCCTAATATGTCGCTACTGAAGCTACAATGCAGCAACTGATTCCTGACTTGTAGGAATCAGTTGCAGTCTCCCTATATAAGTATATGATTCAGTATCAATAACAATTACTTTGGAAAATTCAATCTTTCTTTTCATTCTTTTCATGGTTTCAGAGCTGACTTAGAATCCTAATTCATTACTGCAATTAAATCTCTCGCCTAGCATCTCTTCTTCAGCCATCATGACCAACAATGAAATGTCATCAAACCTAGAAGCTCATACAGATTTTTCAAGAGGGAATCTGTCAAATTCCTATTTCACTCACCATTCAGATCATCCAAGTTTGGTTTTGATTTTCAAACCCTTGAATGGAGACAACTATTCTACTTGGAAAAGGGCTATGACCATGGCCTTGAATTCTAAAAACAAGCTAAGTTTTGTTAATGGCTCAATCAAAGCCCCTTCAGAAGAAACTGATCCCGAAGGATATGCAGCTTGGTCTCGATGCAATGATATGGTCCATTCATGGATTATTAACACTCTCAATCCAGAGATTTCAGATAGCGTGATATACTACTCTACCGCTCATGAAGTTTGGGAAGACCTTCATGACCGATTTTCTCAAAGCAATGCACCCCGTATGTTTGAAATTCAGTGAGATATCGCTTGTTTTAGGCAGGAACAACTTTCTGTTTCGGTGTATTACACAAAATTGAAGGGACTGTGGGATGAACTGGCTTCCTACAATAATTCACTACATGGGGCGCAACAAGATCAACAAAGATTAATGCAATTTCTGATGGGGTTGAATGAGTCTTACAGTGCTGTTCATGGACAAGTTCTCTTGATGAATCCCCTTCCTTCGGTTCGGCAAACTTATTCCTTTGTCTCTCAAGATGAAAAGCAACGTCTTCTAAGTTCAGCACACACCATCAATGATTCAGTTAACAGTGCAACCATGGTGGTTTAAAGCAACAACAGTAAGTTTAATGAAAAAGGTGAGCGTTCCTACCATTCTTTTAGATCGCAAGACAGATTGATAGATAATATCAATGGAGGACGCAGATTTGAACAGGACATAGATAATTTCAGTGGAGGACACAGATTTGAACATGACAGATGTCGGTTTAGACCTAGACGAGGACAACCTCATTGTTCCCACTGTGGAGAACCGGGATATTGGGTCCAAACCTGTTATGAGCTCCATGGGTATCCAGCAGGGCACCCCAAGGCAAAGCACAATTCAGCCAGACGCTTCAACCACAACAACAAATCTGCAGCAAACCATGTGTTAGAGAGTTTTGCTAAAGAAAACGGCAAGTCTGTTGTTGGAATTTCAGAGACCCAATTGAAGCAGCTCTTATCTCTTCTTAATGACAAAGGTGCCGAATCCAGTTCTCAAGCACATGCTATAACCAAACCATCTCATCCACCGATCTCTGGCATGAATGCTTAGGCCATATCTCACCTCATCGTTTAAGTTTCATTGCCCAGCAATTTTTAAATTTTTCTGTTCAATCCAGTCATGTTTGTCCTATTTGTCCTTTGGCTAAGCAAAGTCGCTTGCCTTTCAATTCTAGTGTCATTTCCTCTATAAAACCTTTTAAAATAATTCATTGTGACATTTGAGGTTGTTATCGACACCCTTCCATTTCTGATGCTTATTATTTTCTTACTATCGTTGATGATTATACACGTTTCACATGGATATTTTTGATGCGACACAAAACTGAAGCTCAATCTCTTATAAAACGCTTCTTCAGTTATGTTCTCACATAATTTGAATCTCCCATTAAAATTTTTCGAAGTGATAATGGTGATGAATTTATATCACTTCGTTCCTTTTTTCAAGATAATGATGTCATTTTTCAGCATTCCTGTGTTTACACGCCTCAACAAAATGGGGTTGTGGAATGCAAACATCATCACATCTTACAAGTAGCTCGAGCTTTGAAATTTCAAGCTCAAATTCCAACCCAGTTTTGGGGAGAGTGTGCTCTTACTGCTGTCCATATCATCAATTGACTCCCTTCCTCAGTGCTCTCCTTCAAAACTCCATTCAAACTTCTCTACTCAAAACTGCCTTCTTTTTCTCATATTCGGGTTTTTGGTTGCTTAGCTTATGCTACCAATGTACATCCTTCTCACAAATTTGACTTTTGCTCAATGCCCTCAATTTTTATTGGTTATCCTACCGGTCAAAAGGCATATAAATTATTTGATTTATCTTTCAAAAAAATTTTCACTAGTCGCGATATGCGCTTTCATGAACATATTTTTCCTTATGCATCTGTCAAACCCGGTTTTGTTCAACATCCTTCACCCATTGAATTTGGTCCTATTCCTCTTCTAACCCATGCCACGACTTCTCTTTATTCCAGTCCACAAACTTTTCCTCCTGTTACAGCACCTGCACCTTCATGTTCACCGCCACTTACCTCCTCAAATCCACACCCCTCATCACCCTAGCCTCCACCCATCCTTTGCACCTATACACATCGCCCTACGCCTTCTAACCCAATTCCCCTAGCTGAAAATCCACTACCACCCGAACCCACCCCACTTCGTCGCTCTAGTCGCCATACTGCTCCGCCAACCAAGCTCAACGACTTTGTCTACTCCAATGTTTACTCCCACCAATAAGCCACTTTACTGCCAGGTCCAACCAAAGGTACGCGATATCCCATGGCTAACTTTGTTTCATATCATCGTTATACTCCTGCATATCACGTATTTGTTGCTCAGCTCAGCACCATCCCAGAGCCTAAGTCTTATGTAGAGGCTGTTATTCATCCTGAATGGCAGAAGGCCATGCGCTCCGAAGTGCATGCTCTCCAAGCCATTGGCACTTGGTCTCTCACCTCACTGCCGTCAGGCAAGACACCGATTGGCTGCAGATGAGTCTACAAAATTAAACACCATTCGGATGGTTCTATCGAGCGGTACAAAGCTCGTTTAGTCACCCAAGGTTTCACTCAAATGGAAGGAGTCGACTACCATGATACATTTTCTCCTACTGCCAAAAAAATCTATGTCTGTTGTTTACTTGCCTTAACAGCAGCTCATGGCTGGTCCCTGCACCAGATGGACGTCCACAATACTTTCCTTCACGGAGACTTAGCTGAGGAGATATATATGTCTCTGCCACCAGGTCTTCGGCGCCGGGGGGAGGATTATCTAGTTTGTCGCCTCCACAAGTCCCTTTACAGTTTAAAACAGGCATCCCGTCAGTGGTTTGCCAAATTTTTCGAAGCTATGCATTCTGCTGATTTTATACAATCAAGAGCAGATTATTCTCTATTCACCAGGAAGTAGGGTATGTCCTTTACTGTTCTCTTGATATACGTTGATGATATCTTGATCACTGGAAATGATCCGGTTAACATTGCTGCAACTAAACAATTCCTGCATAAACATTTTCATATCAAAGATCTTGGTGATTTAAAATACTTTCTTGGAATTGAGGTGTCTACTTCAAAGAATGGAATTTTCATTTCACAACGTAAATATGCACTGAAAGTCATTGAGGATGCAGGTTTGTCAGGTGCTGCTCCTATTAATACTCCTATGGAACGGGGCTTGAAATTAAAAGACAAGGGCACCCTCCTCAAGGATACAAACCGGTATAGAAGATTGGTGGGTCGGTTAATTTATTTGACTGTATCAAGGCCAGACATAACGTATGTTGTACATGTCTTGAGTAGATTTATGCAGCAGCCCTGAAAAACTTCATATGGAGACAGCTCTTCGAGGTGTTCAATATCTAAAAGGTGCACCTGGCCGAGGCTTATTTTTCTCTTCTAAAAGTGAATTAAAGTTGAGTGACTCAGATTAGGCAGGCTGTCCACTCACTAGGAGATCTACAATAGGCTATTGTGTTTTTCTTGGACCTTCACTGATATCCTGGAGTCGAAGCGGCAAACCACAAGGAGTTGGGATTTCCTTGGTCTCTCTTCTCATTCTCCTGTTAATGCTCTTCATAACAGTAGCATGGGAGATGGAGTTATCATAGGGATCTTTGATACAGGTGAATTGTCTCTCTATGCCTCTTGCTTATGCATAAAAATAATTCTGAAAAAGTATTCTGATGAAACAGGAATATGGCCCGAGTCTAAGGCTTTCAGCGATGAAGGACTTGGACCTATCCCATCACGTTGGAAAGGTGCTTGTGAGCCCGGGAAGCAGTTTGATCCTAAAATCCATTGTAACAGAAAAATCATAGGAGCCCGTTGGATCATTGATGGAATGCTAGCAGACTATGGTCAGCAGTTGAACACATCTGGGAACCAGGAGTTCCTATCACCAAGAGATGCAAATGGGCATGGGACTCACTTAGCCAGCACTGCCGCTGGTGCTTTTGTGGACAATGTTAGCTACAAAGGCCTTGGACTTGGAACGGCAAGAGGTGGTGCACCCCGTGCTCAGTTGGCAATATACAAGGTGTGTTGGAGTGTTTTTGGAGGATGGTGCTCAGCTGCTGATGTATTGAAAGCTTTCGATGAAGCCATACATGATGGGGTTGATGTGTTGTCGCTGTCACTCGGGTTACCTCCTCCTCTTTTTTCTGATATTGACAAGCGTGGTGGCATAGATTTTGGTTCCTTTCATGCTGTAGCGAAAGGAATCACTGTTGTATGTTCAGCTGGAAATGATGGACCTTCTGCTCAGACAGTGCTGAATACTGCACCTTGGATTTTAAGTGTAGCAGCAAGCACCATTGATCGAGCATTTCCTACTTCGATAACACTTGGGAACAATAAAACTTTCTTGGTATTTCTTCATTGTAGTAAAAGCTTGCGTTTTGGATTTTTAACCACAAGCTGTCTCCACCATTATTTTCAGAATAGGCTGCAACATTGAATTTTGCACATGAATCTTGCAGGGTGAAGCCATCTTTACTGGCAAGGAAATTGGTTTTAGAAGCTTGATTTACCCGGAGGCCAAGGAGCTGAACCCCAAACCTCCAGGGTAGTTTGAGTTATTGGATTACACGAACATGAAGTTGCAGTTATTTTAGATTATGCATTAAAGCGGGATTCACTAACTAATTGTCTTGCATGCAGTGCCTGTGAATATCTCTCAGTTAATGCATCTATGGTAGCTGGAAAGGTGGTTCTCTGCTTCACTACGGTCACTGTAGTCCCAGCAGCGATTGTATTAAGTGCTGCAGAAGTTGTGAAGGAAGCTGGTGGAGTGGGGTTGATTGTTGCCAAGAATCCCAGTAATGACATGTATCCCTGCACCAATGGATTCCCATGCATTGAGGTCGACTAGGAGATTGGAACTCGAATGCTCTACTACATTCGTTCAACCAGGTAACAGGATCATTGTTATTACCTTAGCTTCATGATAACAGAACTAGGTTGCTTTTTATCCTAAGACCATGTCTTTTTGATTGGTAACACAGCTTCCCTGTAGTGAAGTTGAGTCCTTCTAAAACAATTGTGGGCAAGCCAGTGTTGGCAAAGGTGGCTCATTTTTCATCTAGAGGGCCTAATTCAAAATCTCCTGCGATTTTGAAGGTAGACTATACTTCTTAAACTTTTTCCGTGAACGCCATGCACTGAGCTCTTGGGTAAATGTTATCCTGCATAATATTTTCCATTTCAACTGAACTGAGCTTTGAACTTGTGACTAAGCTCTTGGGTGAAATCCTGTATCCATTCGGTATCCAAGCATGGCATTGACACTAATTGGTAGCATTCATAACTTATTTCTAGTGGAAACAACTTGAGAATAATTTCAAATGTGCATGCATTCTGTTGCATAATCTGATACTTTCTGTGGCACAGCCTGATATAGCTGCACCGGGGGTGAACATTTTAGCTGCTGCTTCACCTCTTGATACTTTCCAAGATGGTGGATATGTCATGCAGTCCGGAACATCGATGGCAGCTCCTCATGTTGCAGGCATAGGAGCTCTTCTCAAAGCAATTCATCCTGACTGGTCTCCGGCGGCCATTAAATCTGCACTTGTGACAACTGGTATCCATTCTTTTACATTTTTCTAGCTGAATTAAACTGTTCGCAATTACAAGACCACATGCTTAGGTTTCACAAACGGTATACTCAATCTTCCAAAATCTTAATGCAGCATGGACGAATCATCCATCAGGTTTCCCAATATTTTCTGAGGGATCACCTCAAAAGCTGGCCAATCCCTTTGATTTTGGAGGAAGTATTGCAAATCCAAATGGTGCAGCAGACCCGGGTCTGGTATACGACATGGGTACAGCGGACTACATAAATTACCTCTGTGCCATGGACTACAACATCACTGCTATCTCTAGGCTTACAGGACTTCCTACAGTTTGCCCCTATGAAGAACTATCCATTTTGGACGTTAACCTGCCTTCCATAACCATACCAAACCTTAGAAATTCTACAACCCTCACCAGAACCGTCACCAATGTGGGAACCTCTAATTCCATTTATAGAGCTGTGATTGAGCCTCCATTTGGAACCAGTGTGTCAGTAAAACCTAATGTCTTAGCCTTCAACCATAAAACTAAAAAGATCACCTTCACCGTTACGGTCACCACAGCCCACCAGGTAAATACTGGGTACTTTTTTGGGAGCATAACATGGACTGATGGAGTGCATACTGTGAGAAGTCCCTTGTCCGTCAGAACAGAAATACTACAACCTAATATTTCTGAAAACTAAGAGATTATTTATTTCCATGAGGTTCACTGTTTCATCTATACAAATTATTTAAATGAAAGTTTCTTAGATGGGTATGGCTATTAAAAAATTCCTTTATTTTGTTTCTACCATGGTCTCTCAAAGAAGCTAGGCCTTAACGCATTTCCTGTGTCCGTCAGATAAATTGCGTAGAGGTTTCAGTTTTCAGCAAAGTCATTTTAATCTTAAAACAGTCATATCCGAAAGGACACGGTTGATACAATCAAATGCTGATGACAATTTAAGAACAAGCCCTTTGAAGAAAAAATGTGTGATGTTTTGAAAATGAAAGATAATAGAAAAAGGCAACAAAGCTCTTGAATGCTTAGAAGTGCGTATAAATGAATAAGGAGTATTGTGATAATTGAATAAAACTTGATAAGTATAAATAGAAAAAAAAAGAAAAAAAAGAGGGATCTGAAATTTGAGAGTGAGAGACTGTGGGAGAGAAGAAAAGGGAAAGAAGAAGAAGAGAAAAGAGGGAAAGATAAAGGAAGAAGAACAGAGTTAGAGAAAATAAGTTTAAAAGTAAGATTTAGGCTTTGATATGTATGAATGTTCTTTTAGCTTTAAATTTTTGTTTTGTTGAATATTAGGGTTTTGAAGATTTTGTTTTGAGTTGATTGATGAATTGATTTGAATGTTATGGGCAATAAGTTATTTAGTTGATTTTGAAAGATTTTAGGTAAAGATAATGATTTTGAGTTATAATTTGTTTAATAATGAATTTGAGTTAGAAATCTTGATATATCAGTAGGTGATCTATGGAAGATCTGGGTTTGAGGTTGAAGATGATGAAATTTCAATTTGGTCCCTCAATTTATGAAAATTTCAGTTTAGTCCCCGAACTTTGAAAAAATTACATATATGTCCCTAGAGCATAATCTGAGATTTAGAGCAGACTTAAAGATGAATTATGGATAAAATTCCAGTATAGTAATGAATTTATGATAGTTTTAGTTTGGTCCTCCAATTTGACCCCTAAAAATCTAATAAAATTCCAAATTGGTTGCTAGCTATAATATTAGCTTTTTCAGACTGGTTTGATGAATAATTGAGGGTTATTTAGTGAATTATTATCAAGTCTTATTATTTGTTTTCTTATGAAATAGATTTCGGAAAAACCGTTTAATTTTTGGGTTTTTGAAAAAAATGACTAGTTTAGGGTTATGAAATAGACCCTTAGTTAAATATATTAAATAGACTGTACGTTTTTGTCAAGTTGTTTTTTAATATGTCTCATTCGTATTCAAATAATCCTAATATTTTACATGCAGGACATTAGTAGGATTTTATTTGGTATTTGCTTTCAAGTTCTGTTCGCTTTTGAGTCAAATGAGTAAATAATTTTTCATATACATGAGAAATAATATAAATATTTAAATTGTTAATACAAATTGAATCATGATTCTTTATATATATGTGTGTGTGTGTGTGTGTTGATTATTGTTCTTATTACGATAAAGCATGATTAATTATTGAATCTAAATTCTTGATATGAGTCAATATATACTTTTGAATTGACTTCTGAATTGATAGCTCCTCATTTGATTGATATCATGGGTTGAGCTTTGGAATATGAATTTTTTTGTTCAATTATGATATGAACATATGGTATGCCAGTCAAAATACTCATGCTAACAGGGTAGTGTTAGTCTTTGTGCACATCTTATCTGAACCCTAGTTGGTCAGGGGAGTCACCAACCTGTGTGGACTGATCATCTCATAGTACGGAGCCTCATGCTCATTGCATTCTGATTTTCTAACGAGCTTGTTATGGCCTCTTCGAGAAACTTTTCTATAAGAATCTAGAGTCATAATTGTGTGTGTGTCTCTCTCTCTCTCTCTCTCTCTCTCTCTCTGTGTGTGTGTGTGTGTGTATATATATATATATATATATATATATTCCTCATTATTGTATTACCTCATGCATGTATTTTGAAAGTTATTTACTCACTGAGTTGTTTCTTCATGTCTAGTTAGTGCTCCACAACTATAAGTTTATATTAACTCTTGTATTAAGATAATCAAATTATATTATGAAGTTAGTTTTGTTGTTATTATTGCGTTGAACTTTGTTTGAGCTATTTAAATGATAAGTTCGTATGTAAGTGTCATGACCCAATTCCCGTATCCATTATCGGCATATAGGTAAGGTTTTCCTCTAAGGTTCCATACCTATGCGAACCCAAACTTACATACAAACTTATATATTAAATAACTCAATCGGAGTTCAACGTAACACTAATAACAAAATAAATTTCATAATATAATTTGATTGTTTTAATATAAGAGAAAATAAAAACTTAAGAGAAAATAAAAATTCATAGTTGTGGAGCACTAACTAGACATAAGAGAAAATAAAAATTTTAACAAAAAGAGCAGGTTCTAGAGGTCCAACAAAAGTGACATGCTAACAAGCTATAAGCCTGAAAAAGATAAATAATGAGAGGGTGAGTTCAACAACTCAGTGAGTAGATAACGTTCAATATACACACACGAGGTAATATAACAATGAGGAATATATATACAATTATAGCTCTAGGTTCTTATAAGAAGGTTTCTCAATTAGGCCATAACAAGAATATCATAAGGTATAGCTCGTCTGAAAATCAAAATGCAATTAGCATGAGGCTCCGTACTGTGGGATGATCAATCCACACAGGTTGGTGACTCCCCCAACCAACTAGGGTTCAGATACGATGTGCACAAAGACTAACATTACCCTGTTAGCATGGTTATTCTGACTGATATACCATAGGTTCATAATCATAATCAAACAGACATATTCATATCTCAAGGCTCAACTCATGACATCAATCAAATGAGGAGTTATCAATTCAGAAGTCAGTTTAAACTATATATTGGTTCATATCAAGAATTCAGATTCAACAATTGATCATTCTTTATCATAACAATATATATATATATA
>Ga0307513_10013066_pt1 | contig 10208 bp, 11 predicted proteins | sample 15_EM_MG_FD_202174 | JGI IMG/M metagenome (GOLD analysis project Ga0307513, IMG submission 202174) | Populus trichocarpa ectomycorrhiza microbial communities from riparian zone in the Pacific Northwest, United States - 15_EM | ecosystem: Host-associated > Plants > Roots > Unclassified | place...
ATCAGTCGAACACTCATTCCGGGATGCTAAGAGCAGCCGCCAAATCATCATTGAGCTCACCAGAACGGACATAATGGCCCACAGTCCATAGACAGCTGGCGTTATGTGTGTCATGACAATGACAGCTGAGTCGGTCCCTCCCTGTTAGAAATGCAGACCGGGACCAGCAGGGCGGTGGCGGAAGAACGAGTGAGGGGGGTAGGAAGATGGTTTCTCTCTGCCAGAACTGCAGAAGATGGCGGGAGCAAAAGGAGCCAGGGAATCAGGTGAGGGGTATATAAGATACTGACGCATTGGTATATGGGGTGCCATCATATAAGTAAGATGAGACCCGCATCAGAAATTAGGCCGAAGAACATGATAGTCCATCCACCCGGCCAAGGAAGCACAAGCCTGGAGATCAATGTTCGGAATGTAAGAAGTCCACATGGAGACGTCTCACTTTCGGGCCGTTCATGAAAATCCAACCGGCCGATGATCCCTATATGGGGCAGCGGCCGACCACTGACAGGGCCCGCGCCGCCACACGACCATTGTTCTGTGCTCCGTCAATGAACGTGGCTGATCCGTGACCAGGCATAAGTGACAGGCATTGATTTTTTGGAGAAGGGCCCCACCGAGGCATACGGCCGTCAGGCACGATAGGGTCCGGTACCCACTGAAGACCCGAAAATGTATGTCTGGGGTAACGACGCACAACACTCGCAAGGTTACAGTTGCCGGCCCAAACTGTCCGCGATGGCATCTCCGGTCGGACATCAGCCTCGCCTGTTTCCCGGTCGGTAAATGTCGAAGCGAACAAGAGGCGAGAGACGTTGCAGCGTTTCCTCAAAATCCCTATGGGGTTGTGGGAAAGTGAGGGGCCGCCGCGGAAATCGTGCGAACGCTGGCATCCCGCCCGGTCGGTACGTTCCTGGATGCCGCAGGCTTAGCTACTCGGCTTGATCAGGTATAGCATACCCCTGATTCTTGAGACCAGAACGCATAACCCCTTTCACTACTAGTGAGACAAACGATCTACAGTTTTGACATACGAATAAAGGCAATGCGGTACCGAATCGCCTGCGCTTTCTGTCATCCATTCACAAATGAACAATCAAAGTCTACAAATTCAGAACAAGGACCAGCTAGGCGCTGCGCGTGGATTACATCAAGAAGTGTCCTTATGTACCAAGAAACAACGGAACAAAGTTAGGAGTAGCTACTGAGCTACGAACGTGCTGGGTATATGAAAGCCGCGATAAAAACATCCACACATAAAAGCAAAGAAAACAATCGATCATAGCAGGAGATGCGTGAGGAGATGATCCCCATCCACTTGTATCACCATACAAACAGGGCATCGACACGAAAGAATACAAAACACGTCATATAAGCAATTCATAACTTAAGCGTGGATCATGCCTAGACGCAGCCAAGACTGGATTTAGATACCCCCAGCAGGGCGATCACCTATCCACATGGGTCACCCGCCTGCGTGACCAAACATGGATGGCGGACGGAACTGTAAGAAGTGGGTAAAAGGAGAAAGCCGTGGTGAGAAGTAAGCAGCGTGACGACCGCTGTCAGTTCGTAGATTCGAGCTTTACGCTTGGCGATGTGGTTGAGCTGCGAAGCCTCTTCTTGAGTGGGAGATCCGGCGATGACGTGCAGCTTTCCGAGTCTGACGTTTCACCAGAATCTGGTCTTGAGCGTTTTTCGCTGCCCTGCTTCAGGGGCCGGTCATCCGTTGATGCCGATGTGGGTGATGGGGTAGCTCTAGGAGTGAGACAGAATCATGGGTCAGCACAGGTTTCGGGCAGGGGAATATGCGATCGAGGCGCCACTCACTCGAGGTCCGCGTACTTGCGCTTCAGGTTTTGATACCTTTGCTCAAGTTGTTCGTGCTCCGCCCTCATGCTGAGGATCTGCCCTCGGGCAACTTTTGCGACGCCATAGACTACGGCGGAGTGGAGATTGGCGCGACGTTTCCACGTTTCGCAGTAAGCGCGCAGAATGGCATTCTCGGCACGCAATTTTGATACCTCGGCTTCGGTTTGTACGGGAGGCGGCGGGGTGTCCTGAAGCTCGTCCAAGTATATCCTGCGCAATGCCGGGAGCACACTGTTCCTCAGGTGTCCTGGGATGGCGTTCGGATCAATGTTTGCTAAACGGGGATCATCATTAGCATACACGGAAGATATGTAGGACGCTGAACGGAAAAGGCTTACTAATACTGTACGAGTTTCTGCACGACGGACAACGGTGAGTGGTCGAGTGAGTTACGTCGGATTCGATCTTTGAGAGGATGCACTCGTGGCAATATACGTGTCCTGGCAGTTCAGAATCAGATCAGCCTTAAGCCCGAACGCCGATCAAAATGAACTGGACCCGGTCCAGGAGAGGTGGGGAAAGCTCACCACAAGGTAGGGCCATTGGTGACTTGAGGTTGTCGAGACAGATAACACACAAAGCCATCTGTAGGGGATGGGGAGAAGTTGCTAGTAGGGGTTGAAGGCGGAACAGTCACGGAGAACAGGGTGGGGAAGGGGAATTGGTGCCGGCCTCAAATCTTTATAATGTACCCCGCATACTCGAGTCTTGTGACCAAGGGACCGGAGTCTAAAGGCTGATTCACCACGATGGGGCCATTCATGCTTACTGAGTCGGGGTAGGAACCCAGCGCGGCCTAATGATGTGCCGGGACACGCAACGGAACAGAAATCTCTCGTTAGCACCAAGCCGATCTTTTCCCGTGCACAATATTGACCCACTCTATAACGAAGAACGCCACAGAACGGGAGATCTGGGGAGGCAGCTTCAACTATGAGCGGTCCTTCTCCCGTGCACGCCGAAGCAGCATTTGTCGCCCCAACGATGGTGGTTATTGTACCTCGGTATTTTCGTCACGATGCCAGAGATAGACGGTCATTCAGACTTTCTGGCCGGTGGGTCTGTGGTCTTGATTCCCGAAAGGAAATGAAGGAGTTGGAGATGAGTTCAATCCAGTACACGTGACCAGCCTCACCGCGTCGCGTCTTGTTCATTGCGATCCACACCAAAGCCGAATCGGAGGTTTCCACACACGCAGGAGAAGATACGAGCTGCGGCACGCCCTGTTGTCCGCTGACAGTACGGGTGAACGCCGTTTGCTGACAAGATGTCAGAATTGACCTGCAGCATATGTCTCGACGATCTCAAATCTCCTGTTTCGACACCCTGCGGTGAGTGGTTACTCATCTCGCGCGAACGGTGCTTGAACAACGTGTACGGCGGGCACAGGGCATCTCCATTGCAAGAAATGCCTACACGAGCATGTGAAGGCCAGCACAGATGCGATCCACTCCACATGTCCTACGTGTCGCACCCCATTTTACACCGGTGAGTAACCGAAGATGCCCCACCGAAACTCGGTGTAGTCGCTTCCCCGCCCCATGGGCGTTCCGCATGTCCATATCGATTCACCCACATACTCCGTGTTTCCGTTTCCGTACTAAAATGACCCTCCAGTAACCTTGGACCCTACCTTTGTCCCGGCAAAATATCATCCCTTCATTATCCCCAGCCTTCGTAGAATTTACCTCAACGCTGATCCTTCTCGATCTTCTGCCGCCTCAAGACAACTACAGGAACAACTTTCGGCACTCAAGAAGGAAAATGAAGACCTCGTGTCTAAGCTCAAGGGCCGGGACCGAGACACCAAGCTCCTCATGGCCAAGTGCGAGTCCAATATGGCCGCGGCCGCAGCGCATGCTAAAGGTGAACGGGACGCGAGGGTCGAGAACGAAGTGTTGCGGTACGAAATGAACGAACTCGCGGATCGGTACGAGGCTCTTCAGGTCAAACTCTCCGAGCGGGAACACCGAACTGGGTCTTCTGGAGAAGGTGAAGCCAGACTCAATAACGACCGACGGGATCGTCTCCGGAATCAGTCGAGGTTAGTGCCATGCGCATAAACTGAAGCGTATCAAACGCGGTGTTTCCTTTGATTGGTATACAGTTAACCCTGACGTATTGCTTCTCTTTTCCTACCCTTACTCGCGTCGCGGTCGTGTGCTATTGTGGTATTGTATGGAAAATCCTCACAGGCTCATCCCTGGTCCGTTGGGGACCACCAAGTATACCGCGGACGAATCTTTTGGCCAAACCGACGGCACGCCCACCGTTGTCAACAAGCGAAAATATGTGCCATCGAATAGCTCTACCTCGTCATCGTCGGCTTCATCAACGCCCCCGTCTCCGGCCTCTGGCGTCAATCATCAAGGCAGCGTTCCTGGAGAACGGCTGATGCTCAGGTTACCCCGACGAACCCAAGTGGCAAAACGGCCTCGCCTGCACTTGACCCCACCGGAAGGTGATGTGACCGTTTCGTCCGTTCAATCGCGGCAAACGTTGGCCCCTCCGCCGGTATTTAGAAGACGCCCTCCGACGCCGTTTAATCGCGCTCCGGGTGCTGCTGGTGATCAGGCTGAAGGTTCGGGATATGTTGAGGGTAATGGCAACGATGAGGCTGAAGTAGGTGGGAGTTCCACAGACGCCTCCCTCGACCTTTCAAGTGAGGATAGTTTGAACTTGCCGTTACCCCGCCGGCGTCTCAGACTGAGATCGGACTCGGAGGAGTAGGTTATCGCTGTTGCAAGTTTCTTCTGCATCTTTTTTTGTGGGACGGTTACCGGTTTGCTCTGTACTGTATGCCAGATGTAATTATGCTGCTATCGCGCCGTGTTTGTTATCTCTTGTCGCTGTCGTCCTTGGTCCGCCGCATTCGTCCATACATCAGTGAGGCTCATGTTGTCCGGTGCCATTGTACTCCATCGTTCGTAGAAACTGCCTCAACCCCCTCCGTCTATCATGATCTCCGCTTCCCAGCCACGGTCGCTCTCCCGCCCACCCTCCCGAACATCGCTGAATGGACGTGCGTCAAGTCCCGCGTTCGGCGCCGCCTCTCTCGACGATCCAGGTACGGACTACTGGGCAGCGGAGGGGTGTTGCGGTTTACAAGTAACGGCTAAACATAATTATTCACAGTCGCGTTACGACAGCAGATGTCCAACCTCAGACACACAATCCGACAACAGACGGCGCAGCTCCACAGTCTGGAATCAATTGTCTTGCGCGGTCCCCGTCCACTGCCACCGGGAATGATCAACTCTCCTCCTTCTTCACCGACCGATTCGTCCTTCTACCCTCCGTCCTCTTACCGCACCTCCGACATGTCCCTATCGCTGAACACGACCAGCAGTATGAACATTGTGAGCAAACGCAACAGCCGAGAACACCTGCACGGACTTGCTGGCCCGGAATCCAGCTTGCCGCTCCCACGGAGGGATTCTTCGCGAGGGAGGAATATTTCGGGTGGGGGGTTCGACGACGGGATGGATGGGATTAAGGAAGGAATCCCAAGCAGTTTCGGTTCAACATCCTCCGCACACCTGCACACACCCAAGAGGCAGTCGAGTCCTACCAGGTCACTCAGTCGTACGTTTCTTCCGAACCACAAATATCCGACGTAGCTGATTACACGTTTCGTCACCCTTAGGGATACCCGTCTCATCTGTAGGTACGTCTCCCGTTCGGCTAAATCCTTCTTCTGCTTCGTGTCTCTGACAACTTCAACCTTGCTCATTCTTCCCCTCTTACTCCGTTTACGTGGACGCCCTCGGGCTGTGCGATGACGCTCTAGGTAACGCACGGGTCATGACCGATGAGGATTTCAGTACCCCGGCCTTCTACCTGAACGATACTCCTACAAAACTGGACGTCGCCAACACTTCTAACGGTCAAGTCTCTCCGCGACGACAATCATTCACTCCAGGCGGTACAACGAAGGTCTTGGCTGATCTGCAAGCTGGAATCCTGAATACGAGGAACAAATTGGATGACACGAAGCATCAGCTGAGGCAGTCGCAGAGGCAAGTGAGCCAGCTGACGAGGCAGACGGAGGATTTGAAGGAGGCTAGGGAGAGGTTGAGGTTGGAGAACGAGGGGCTAAACAATGTTGTGGCGAGGAAGGAGAGGTTACTTCAGGAAGTGCGTTCCATTCCGCCCCGTCTCTAATCCTGACAACCGACCCCGCTCGTCTTCCCTGCAGCTGCTTGAACGGGCCAGGAAGGCGGAAAGCGAAGTCATTACCTTACGGGCCCAACTTAAATCCGACAGCACCATGACCAAAAAGAACCTTCGAGAGATGGAAGCCACCGTTGTGGAGCAGCGTGCTCGAACGCAAAAAAGCGAGCGGGAGTATACGACGGTGAAAGAAAGCATCGAGGGCATGAAGCGGAATTGGAAGACGGACATCGATGCTTTGCGGGAAGAGATGAATCGGAGAGACGAAAAGGCCCGGGCAGAAGCGACGGCTATGGCGAAGAAGTATCGGAAAATGGCTGACGAGCTGAAGGCGTCGCAGACGGATGGGGAGAGTATCAAGAAGATGAAGGCGGAGGACGAAAAAATTCGGAAAGAGGTGGAGGATGGATTCCGGGAGCAGATCAAGATACTCAAGGGCGAGATGGAAAAGCAGGCAAAGGAGAACTCTGAGGCTGTAGGGACCGCTAGGTTTGTTGTCTCGCTTGTCCGCCCTCCGTGTTCTACACTCACGTGTTTGCAGGGAACTTGCTCTTGAGCTCAGTCGGTTGCGAAGGCTGATGAGAGTAGCCGGCACAGTGCCAGACCAACACCCGCCAGACGCGGACGCCTGATTTTTCTCTTGATTCCACCTCTACCGCTCATGCTAGACCACCCACCTTGCAAGGACTCTCTCTCTCAGTTTAGGATAGTTGCACCCAGATACCGCTAATATCTTTATTATTGTTTCGCGTTCTGTCTTGTTATCCCGCTCTCCGCCCGCGCACCGGGTGAGAAGATAACACGTGAAATCAAGGCTGTGCGTCCACCGACCCCGAGCTAATCATCAGCGCATAAGTTCTAGCGGAGTTCGGCCCACACCTCTTCTCTTCTTAACCACCACCATCCAACCGTTTCTTCCCCTCGCCCAAACCATGTCCGTAATCTCGACCCCCGTCACCGAATTGTTCAAGATCCGCCACCCAATCCTGCTTGCAGGTACGCGCTCTCGAGTAGAATCCGGCCCTTCGCGGGCAAGGCGGGGGAGGGTTGCTGATATGGATGTGTGTGTTTGTAGGAATGAATGTCGCCAGTGGGCCGGAGTTGGCCGCTGCCGTGACAAACCATGGTGGTTTGGGCGTCATCGGTGGACACGGTTACACACCCAAAGTCCTTAGGCAACAGGTTCGTTGCACCGTCTCCATGCGCATACAGAGTTCTGCTTGTGAAGAGGTAACCTAATCACACCCCCCATTCCTAGATCCGCGCTATAAAGGATGGACTGCACGATAAGAATGGGCCATTTGGCGTCGACTTGTTACTGCCTCAGGTCGGGGGAAATGCCAGGAAGACCAACGTACGTACCGTCCTATATCCACCTCCCACGAGGGCGAAACTAGCCCACCCGAGTCGACACGAGGCTGACCGGCTAATGTGTCTCGCGGATTTTAGTACGACTACCAGAATGGTCAGCTGCCTGAGCTGATTGATGTTATCATTGAGGTGGGTCCCAGATCGTTCGTCATGTGTGTCCACTGACGCGCTTTTTTTTCGTGGGTGTAGGAAAAGACTACTCTTTTCGTGTCTGCCGTCGGTGTTCCTCCCAAATGGGTCGTCGAGAAACTCCACTCAGTAGGAATCTTTGTTATGAACGTACGTGAAACAACAAACTACCTCCCCCTCCGCTCCTTTGCCAACCACACAACTGAAATCTCATTTTATTCGTCCACCAGGTGATTGGCCATCCCAAGCATGTCGCCAAAGCTCTCGAAGTTGGTGTCGACGTTATCTGCGCTCAAGCCGGTGAGGGAGGTGGACACACCGGCGACATGCCTGCCTCGATCTTGATCCCTGCCGTCGTGGACATGGTCAAAGGAAAGAAATCTCCTCTCACCGGTGGACCCGTCTTGGTTATCGGTGCCGGTGCCGTTTACGACGGTCGGGGTCTCGCGGCCAACTTGGCTTGGGGCGCCCAAGCCGTGTGGGTCGGTACCAGGTTCGTAGCTTGCGAGGAGGCTGGTGCACCACCTATGCACAAGAAGGCGATCGTGGATGCTGGTCATGATGACTTTGTGAGGACTTTGATTTATACTGGGAGACCCTTGCGAGTGGTCAAGAGTCCTTACGTTGAAGATTGGTATGTTTGAAACACTCCACGCTCTAGAAATTACCATTCGGTGTCCTGATTCTTCATCAGGGAGAACAACCGTCAGGCCGAAGCCAAATCTCTTCTCCAGCAAGGCATCGTCCCATACAAGGATGACCTCGATAAGCACCCCGAAAAGTCTCTCAGTGCCAGGCCATGGCTCACCGGTCGCGTCGCCGCTCAAATACACGAAATCCTCCCCGCAAAGAAGATCATCGACGATATGGTCAATGACGCCGCTAGGATCTTGAAGCATAACGCATCTTTGGTTAACCCCAAAGTTAAGCTTTGAAGGTCTTCTTCGTTCACGGTATTTTGTTTGTATGTGATTGTATAACGGCACGGCGAAGTGCATTCCGCCGCCATCCCCCATCCCGTTCGTCATGTGTATCACGAGGTCCAATTTACCATCTTGTCGAGTTTGCGCTTTGGGGGATTCATTGGCAACGGACAACTTGGACCCTATTTTCCACCCATTCTCTTCACTTTGACTTCTGTCCTGCGAAAATACTGTTTTCTTCCTGATGAATGGTCAGTCGCACCGGCACCTTGGTGTGACGGATAAGACAGGGTGAAAAAGATGTGAATACCTCGATTTACGGATGAGCGTTGTCGGCGGTACCACCCCGGGACCAGCTAGAGCCCAGAATATCAGTGATGCCCCTGTCCGGGTCGTCGACAAACTTGAGAAAGATTCGTCAAAGCGATGTCCCTTCTCCGAACCGACCAAAAAAGACAGTTTACCACTGCAATTCCTCCAGGAACCGGGAAGCGGATCGTGTCGTATCTGCTATTGATATAGGGGCCGATCGAAGATAGGTCCTCAAATTCAAATCACGGACTCGACAGCGTGTTCCGGGATATAAGAGGAGGCTCCTCACCCCCTCTCATCCCCTAAACCACTCTACCACGTCAACTCATCGAACATGGATCCTCCGAGTGAGTGCTATCGTCTTTTCCCTCGTCTATCACACTTACCAGCATTTCCTTTAGAAGCTTTTCCATACACCGATGAGGAATTAGATGCAGCTGGTCTTCTGGGTGAAGGCGAGTCCCTTAGTCATTTTGCGTGACTATCCCACGCTTACCACATCCCTTGTAGGTGTTTCCGAGTCCGCCGTACAGGCAATGAAGACGATGAGGGAGCACCCCGAACTTCTAAGTGAGTCCCTTACCTTACTTCCACATCTGTACCACACTTACCACTTCGTGTTAAGATCTGTCTCTGTTCACGCTCCAGTGCATGAACGACTCGGGCCATCGCGAGTCCCTTTCCTCACCCGCCCCGCCAACCCCTAGCAAGGCGTCTTCCCACCCCCCTGCACCCACCATCGCCTCGGATGGCACTGCTGTCGCCCCATACGTTCTCTCGGACTGGGAGAGGACTACCTACTACAACGGTATCTCTTCCGACCCTCCCGAGCTCCTCTACCGCTCGGATCTCCTCGAAAATCCCCTCCCCATCCCCAAGGGCAGACACCCTCATCTCCCTACCAAGACCATCCGTGGAGTCTTCAACACTCCACTCAACGCCGTCTGGGACACTGTTGGTCCCCAGATCCGCGACTCCTTGAAAGCTCGGAAGATTCGCTACACAGCCATCAATACAGCTCGTTTTGTCACCCACGGTGAGGATGGGGAGGGCATTCTTGGTCCCATCGTGATTTGGATTGCAACTTATCCCACTACCACCACTGCCGAGAATGCGCACGATGCTTCCCTAGACATTCTCGCTCTTCTCAAGGCTAATGGAGTCGAAGGTGTGGTGGTTGAATGGTACGAGGGAGTCGTAGAGAGGCTGTAAATGAGCCGTTGTATTATTTGCTTATTCCGCTTATTCAATCTCAACCTTGCGAAATCCTCTGCCATTTGGTCCCTTCCGAGATGCCAAAACCTGGACCCGGATTATTTTATGAGAATAAGTGTCATAAGTCACCCAGTGTTGAATAAGTGAGGAATAAGCATTCTTCACGTTTTGTGCTGTGTTGGGCCCACACCTAGTACACGTCGCCGACGACAC
>Ga0307513_10013068_pt1 | contig 10208 bp, 10 predicted proteins | sample 15_EM_MG_FD_202174 | JGI IMG/M metagenome (GOLD analysis project Ga0307513, IMG submission 202174) | Populus trichocarpa ectomycorrhiza microbial communities from riparian zone in the Pacific Northwest, United States - 15_EM | ecosystem: Host-associated > Plants > Roots > Unclassified | place...
CAAGGGGGCAGGAATAAAGCTGATGGTTTGGGCTTGTATTTGGGGTAGAAACAAGGGTCCTCTGATTCCCATATTTGAGAAGAGTGTAGATAGATTTGTATATATTGGGGTTTTGGAGGATGGCTTAGTTGATGTCTGGCAGGAGGTGGAGGACACAGTTGGGAATCCTATCTTTCAGCAGGATGGTGCAAAGATACATACTGCAAGAGATACTATGGCTTGGTTTGCAGAAAACCATATACAGGTTATGGAATGGCCACCCAATTTCCCAGACCTCAATCCTATTGAGCAATGTTGGAAGAGGGTGAAGGCAAAGCTGCACCAGCACTTTCCCAACATTCACAAGACCAAGGAGGGTCCAGATACTGTTAGAAAACATCTAGCAGAAGCCCTCAATGAGGTTTGGGCTCAGGATATTGAAGGTGAATTGCTGGAAAGGTTGTGGGAGTCTCTGCCTAATAGAGTGGCTACTGTCTTAGATGCAAGGGGATGGTATACAAAGTATTGATTTTTTTGCTTTATAATTTTATATATAGCTTTCCTTGTATTTATTGGATGTCTACACATATTTTCAGTTTATTCTAAGCAGGTGTAGTTGAATATGTAGTAAATGTGGAGTGGTAGTGGGGTTGCCGTTGCTCTGGCGGACGAGTACTTTTGCACGCGTACTTTATAAGTCCCACTAACACTTGGCAATCCATTAATAGTGAAAATCTAGCTCCTCTTCCTCCCCACTGTCCAAATTATTAACTATCTCTTCCCCCTCTCTATTTCCCCTTTCCCAATCCCTTAACTCCTCTACCAATACCAGATTTGCTAACCCTTTGATAGATATATCATGGTTCTCACTCCCATGAATGACGAGTGAGAGACCAACTGTGCAGAATAAGCAGCAAACAACCTCCACCGGCTATATTGAGAAGGATTTTCATGCTTGACTGTTACGGGGTAGCTAACACGGTAGGATTCCGGGCTATCTAGGCCGAGGATAGTTGAGACAACAGAATATAGGTCAGGAAGGCTCAAGAAGAATTATTCGATAAAGTAATAGAAGAATATCTTAATAACTTATAATATTGTTAAGGTCTCTTCTCCGTTGCTTGATGATGTTTTCAACCATCGGGGAGAGCCCTACTATTTATACTAATGTTCACGCTACTTTGACTTCTCTAGTAAAGAAGTATCTTTCTAAGAGTTCAGTTCGTCAGAACAAAGTGCGAACACTGTTTGACCCTGAATCTTGCCCAGCTTGACTCTGAGAATCTCCCAACTGCTATTTCTTCTGAGGGTGTCCCCACTCCACCAGTAGTCAGTCTTCGATCTCTTCGTCCTGATAGACTATAATGGAATATGCAGTCTAAATGCCCACATACCAATAGTATCATGAATATGGAGTGATCAAGTCCGATATTCATCTATCAATGCATAATGCATATGCATTAGTAAGAGTAGAGAACTGGTTCTCTAATCATCATTCCAATCAGTTAGCCATATCTTGAAACGTGAACTCTTTGTGGTTCCTGAGTAGTCTCCCAGATGCCTCCGGGAAGTCCCTACTCAAGAAGCTTGGGTTCGGATATATGCTCTCCCCTATGGTGGCATATACCTCGCGCATGATTATGCAAGCTATTCCCGCTAGTGTAATAAGCAGAGCCCAACGGAGTACTTGAGGTTAAAGACTTGAAGCTATCTCGAGTGGGGGTGATAAGGAATCATGGAAGCTAACTCGTTGAAAACCAGAATGTGACGGAAGACAAGGAGGTTACGTGGCCAATTTCCAAAAAGTGAGAATAATACGGGAGAGGAAGCCTGAGAGAAAAGAAAGCAATTCATACTTTTGGGTACGAGGGTGGGTACGAGTAGAATGCGTTATTTGGTGTGCTAGAGTAACGCTTCGGGCTGATACTGGCTTTGGCTTGGGTCCTGGACTGGTTCTCTGATTAATGCCACTGCCTGATAAACTTCTCTGTGCTTATGATGCCATAGTATGGTTGTTTTTGTCTATTAGTATTGACATTCGATTGTGCTGTGTTGTTGTTCTTCTACTCCATCCCCTGAGCTACAGCATGTCTCACATGTGCCTTGCCACCAACGATCCCTGTAGGTGCATACCGACTTTTTCAAATTTCTACGGTACTCGAGCTTACCCTATGACAATCTATGCCCTAACTTACACCGGTATTGGGCTGATTTCACAGGACCCGTTTAGTTTGGATGGTGTGTCGCGAATGCCGAAATCACCCTCCTGTGCGTATGTGTGACCTATTGATATACCGGAAGACAAACAGGTGGAAAGTTGACCAGACGATGAATTGCCTAAAGGCCTTGATAAGGGTGAAGTAGAGAACTATACGCTTGAACAAATTAAGAAAAAGAGAAAAGGTTGTTTATTGGCTTGCTTTCCTCGGTGTGGTTGTTCGTTATTAGGCTAGTCTACATGAGACGCGGCTTATGTGCTAAAGTGTGTGCGCCAAGCTAACTACTAGACAGAGTTTTTCCGTGGGCCCAATCGAGGGACATGACTGCTCTCACTACCCTATCAAACACCTCAGGGCACAAGGACCCCCTCTCGCTCCCGCCTTCGACCCTGGAGGCATACAAACAAAAGAAAACAAGTAAAACACTCCATTGTCCACTATGAAACTCAGCACAAACCACCGAGTGACTAGACATGATTTGCTTCGTTATCCGATTCCCTGAGCTCCGTTAATTCATTCCACACTTCGCCTTCCTCTGGCCTCGGTTTTCTCAAAGCTAAATACATCCTCCAGCTTGCCCAAGTCTATCATCACTCTCTTCTCGTACTCCAAGATATCCACCATCGTGACACCTACTTCCGCCTCAATCCTCCGCTGTAGATAAACTTTGAGATCGTTCAAGTGAACGCGATCACGTAAAGCACCCTTCTTCACTTGAACAACCTCTCCTGTATTAAAATCCCGCAGACGTCCGCTTTTCCCATGCCAGGCCAAATCAGATAGAACGTACGGGCCCTCCCATCTCGGTTCAAGTTTGCTACCCCGGCGTTGATCGAGCAAGAACCTCCTTAGTAGGACTAAATCTCCATCCTTAGGTGGGGCGTGACACATGGGTCGTTGTCGTTCTTCACGTCTCTGGGCTTCCTCCACAACTCCTGAGGCAGCTCGTTGGCGTATATCATCAATACGGGCGAGTCTTGCCAGCTGTCGGTCGGCAAGTCTTTCTTCTTTTTCTTTTTCTCCATCTCCTTTCCATCGATTTCTGCCAGAGGCCACCAGTGTAGAAAGTACAGCTACCGCGCACTCAGTATTAGGGTTGACATCCCATCCAGTCCTGTTCGGGTTAAATCCCAATGGTAACTCTGCCGGGCGAAATCTGTGTACTCTAAGAACTCGAGTATTAATAGCGTGCACGACTGAGTCAACAACCAGATCCCAATCTCCCTGTGGTAACTTTCGCTGCATTACCCTGACCTTGAGTCCATCCACTAAAAGCTTGACATATCTTTCTGCCAAACCGACTGACTGCGGGTGTGATTTCGGAGCGGGTAGATGTATGACGGAGAGCTTACTCAGAACCTTAGCAAACTCGCTGGAAACAAAGTGGGTGCCGTTATCGGTATACTGCTCGAGGCCATCCGAATTGCTAGACTATAATCATCAAGAGAGATACTGCTGACTTTCCTTGACTGTCCGGGACCGCTTGAGCAAATAGGAAATGTGTAAAATAGTCGACGGCGATGATAATATACTTGTTCCCCCTGGGCATATCGGGAAACCGTCGGACGAAGTCGAATCCCATCCTGTCTAGAGGTTGTAGGTGAACGATGGCCATTTGGCTAACAGAGGGCTTTAACGGGCCTATCAGCTGACAACTTGGACAGGTAGAACAATGAACGTTAACATCTTTTGTTCGGGTAGGTTAGTAGTAACCTCCGATAATCGTGCGCATCAAAACTCCTGCTGCGAAATGGCCATGGCAATCGTGTAAGTGATATAAAATTGCCTCGACTTCGCCCTGCCGGACACAAAAGGCTTCTTTGCTATTCCTCTCAATGAATACAAGACGATTAGAAGGTTTTGTAGTGTAATGGCTATCCGGGTTTCTGATTCCCGTAAGGTCCGTTATCGAGGCGTCAGGAGTATCCGAAGACTGTAGGTCGAGCAAACAATAGGACATAGAGTTCTGCCAGGTAAAACGGCGTCAATTTAGTGTTAAAGGTTCACCGTTGCGATCACGATATATGCTAAAATCTCCGAAAAGCTTGAAATGTACAACAGCCCCGTACCATTCATCCTCTAACCATTCCTCCGAACCGGACGTAGAGTCTTCTTCCAATGCATATACTTTCAGACCTCCATCAAATGCCTTTCCGTCCTCGGCGAACATGCTCTCCATAACTCTCATACGGCTCAGGCCATCTGCTAACGCATTCTCTCTTCCAGGAATGTGAATGTACTCAATGTCGTATTCCGAAAGCCTGACTTGCCATCTAACGATTCTTCCGTGTGCGTCGTCCTTTTTTAACAAACTAACAAGTGCCGAATAATCTGTATAGACCTTTGAGGTGTAGGGAGAGCCTAATATCAACCACCGGACCTCCTCCAGATACCTTAAGATAGCAAGGGCTTCCCGTTCTGTTGTCGTGTAACGAGTCTCTGCAGATAAGAGCCGTTTAGATATGAAGATAATCACTTTCATCTCCTTCCTCATCGTCACTGACATATTTGTTCCCGCAGCAACATTAGGCAATTGAAAGAGCACACTACCAATTGCGTATGTTGAGACGTCTGTCATTAAATGGTACTGTTTTGTCTCGTCATCACCGTACACGACGTTCCCGATTATTGACATCTTCACAGCTGTAAAAGCTGTCTCCTGCTTTTCCTTCCGCTGCATTCCACACTCCACTCTCGTGGGATGTCTCCTCTTGCCATTCGGGATCCATGTTCGATTCATGATACCGTCACTGTTATCAGTGTACTGTACGGCCTCTTTGAGAATCCTACTGTGCTTGACTCGTCCGGGAATAAACTGCCGTAAGAATATCGTGAGATACAGAAACCGCTCGATCTCCGCCAAACACGTAGGTTGTGGGTATTCCCATATCGCTTTAACCTTGTCTAATGAAGGCCGAAGGCCGCTGCCGTCGCTCTCATATCCCCGAGGGCTAATCTTGTGGAGGAAGAAACGGGATTTGCTACCCTTTAACGTGAGTCTGGCCCACATAAGACGCGGAAAGTAATGATTGTGAAGGAACTCAAATTGAGAGGAAAAATGAGGGTGTGCGCCGAAATCTTCGTCGACAAAACACTCAAACGCTCCGGAAGAGGACTTGTTTAACGTTGGCTCCAGGTTTGGTGCTAATATGTATCTACTAAATATATCCTTCATCCGTGTATATGTCTGAGGCGCGCCGGAATACCCCTGTCCCATTCTCAAATATTGCCACTCTCCGTCGTACGTAGAAAACGAAGTTCGATATGCGTGAGGAGGGTACATAGGGACTGCCCAGAAACCTTTCGCTGCATCGGCTTGAAAGTAGATAGAGTACTTGGATAGCATTAAGTTGTTTATGACAGGCTCGATCCACTTCATCCGATAGCTTGATAACATTGTTGCCTCATTGACTGGACAGAAAACGTGGACCATTTGCAACCCTCCATCTTCCTTTCTCACAAACTTCGTACGATGTGACCAGGGCGACTCTGATCTTCCAATAACTCCAGCTCTTTCTAGTTGTGGAAGGTTGGCGTCCAACCAGTCTCGTTCCTCCTTGGTATATATCTTGTCTTTAGTATGCCATGGTTGCGCTCCTGGATAGACTGGTATTCGATGCTCAACCAAGTCCATCACCGGCATCTCTTCTATTTGGCTCGCAAATGCGTCTCTCCAGGTGTAGAGCAATAGCTTGGCTTCCTTCTCCTCCTTCTCCTTCAACTGTGCACCCATGGTGATATTCGGAGTAGTGAACAAGTCGTCCACCTCTTTCTCTGTAGCCTTTGCTAATGTTCTCTGGTAATCCACTGGCCTTCTTGCCGTCGGAAACTGTAACACCCTTCCAAACTCCTCCTCTTGAGCTTCCACTCTCTCCTTCTTATTATCTGTGCACCGATCGTACTCCTCTGGAACCTCAAGGGTTATAGCGTTATCCTCGAATGCGGCCTCCATGTAGAACTCCTCCTTCTCATCATCGGATATAGTCATCTCGGTGCATCCTTCTCTTTCAAACTGTCGTGCGTTCACCATCTGTGAATCTCTCCCAGTGTACTTCCAGCATCCAACTTCTCCGTAAAAGTAAATGTCATCTGGGCCAAACAATCCCACATCCAAACTATCACACATATCGTTCTCCACCGTAACAGATCCTTGGCCCCCAACAATCTCGCTCCCACTAAGTACATCAGCGCTCACAAAAGTTCTCTTTTCATCCTTATCTGCACCGCAACCTTCATCGTCTTCGTCTTCGTCTTCATCGTCCTCACACTCATCAGGCAAATCCATGTATCCGTTCTCGTTCTTGGTATCATTTGTATCTGTAAACTGTAAACCTGTAAAATCCGTAGTCGTCAACATACCAGTATCCTGATCACCAGCCAACCGGCTTACTGCATCAACTGATGGAGTTAGTTTCCCGAGTCCTCGGAAGAACCACCTCCTTCAGCTTCCTCCTCATCCTCTCTTCTCATTTCTTCGCGCGCCTGACGTATTATCTTTCTCACAACATCGTTAAAGAAGTTCTCACCCGCCGCGTGTTGATATTCCAGTTCCTTCTCGATCTCTGCTGATAGTTCACGCTTCTTTGTATTCTTGTCTCTCATCACAATGGGAACACGAGGGCGGTGTCTCTGAGGGCTTAAAGTTGCTTTTCTGTCGCGAGGTATACAGACCCGGAACCCAGACGTGTTCATGATCTAATATTGACCTGTAGAGTAATCCCCTTTAGCTTTAACGGCTTGCAACCAACGTCTGCTCAAAAGGAGGGGGTATGTCGGTTTGTATTCTCTCGGAAGGGCGTAAACGCGGAGATCACACTCGACATCAGCAATCGTAATACGTATATCCGCATAGTAGGCTATCTTAGCAAGAGCAGTTGTCGAAGTGCGTATCACCATACCTCCGGCCTTCCGTAGTTTTTCACCCGTATACTCGAGAAGATGGATTGGCATGAGGTTCACTACCGAGCCGGCGTCAACCAAGATCCTTGAGACACGGAACTCTCCCTTCTCTCTAGTAACTATCCCCTTAGTATAGAAGTTGATGACATCCCCGAGATTCCGATCAGTAACGATGGCTGACACCTCCTGCTCATCTGGAACCTCCTCAATCATAACCTTTTTTCCTTTTCCCCTTCCCTTCCGTTTGTTGCGGGTGCGTTCCTAAACGAGTTGATAGCAAATATCCCGCTTAACGGAAGGTGCAAGATCGAAGAAAGATCCCCAATTGAGACCAGTAACGGGGGAGTCACGAAAGGCACCAACAAAATCCAACCCCTCTCTGCCTGCCATCATTCGAATGAGTTTCCTAGACGCGCGAGGCTTTGCCTTAGCTTTTGGCCTCCCTGGAGTCTCTTCTTCTCCCTCTTCATCATCGGCTGTGTAAGTTGTCCGGCGACGTTGTCTAGCAGGCCCACGTTCACCATCAAACTCGGGTGGCAATTCACTGAAACGGCGGGCACCCTCTCCAGCCATGACTGGTACCGCGTTATCTTCATCCTCAAACGATTCATCAGTTCCATCAGATTCGAGATCATCCCCTTTATCAACTTCCTCAATACGGTTGACAAACTGCCTGAGATCAACAGCCTCCTCCGTCGTTGTCGCTGTCACCTCCCGGACCTTTACTCCCTCGAGTGCTGATGACTTCATAGCAATTTCCACAACGCTGACATTCTGGCCTGAGGCTCTCACAGGTGGTGGTGGTGGTAGTGGTGGTAGTATATCGTCTGAGGGCCGGATATCTGGGCGTACCACGTCATGTCCGGCAGACGTATAACTGGGGCCTTGAGATCTCATTTTCGGGCACTGAGGACGCACATGCCACTCCTCACCGCAGTTGTAACAAACGACCGGGTTGCGTGCAGGATAATATAGTGCTCCGTTCGGCCCAACGATAGGCTGTGATGCTGAATTCCTCTCATACATATGGGAGGTATTCTGGACAAAATGCGAGGACTCCATCGGACATCTCACAGGATCGTAAAAGTCTGTGTTAGCAGGGCCTCAGCGTCTAGCACGCTGGTGTCTACCGTCAAAAGGTGGTATGTCGTCTCCGTGGTATTCCCGATTGTATTCGACAGCTTGCAGGGCTGGCTTTCTCCTATTCGGATATTCGGAACGGCGAGTAGTAGGCCGGCTTGCGTTTCGCTGTTCATAGGCATATCGAGCAGAGGGTGGAAGTCTTCCGTAGTTGTCTCCGATAGCATAGGTATCCTGAGGAATAACATTGGGCTCAGGCCGATTAGGCACAATGGGAGCGTTTGGTGTAATGGCCGCCTGTTGAATCTTCATCATGTTCTCCATCATACAGCTAAGCCTCCTCACTTGCTCCTTCACAGAATCTCCGTCACCCTGGCGACCTTTCCTGCTCTTAGTCTTAGACCTTTTCTCCCGTCTACTACTTCCCTTCTTCGACCTTTCCGACCTCTTCGACTTTCTTCCCTTCCGGGTACGACTATAATAGTCATCGGAATCCGACTCGTTATCACTCTCTGAATTGTCTGTGTCACTAGACTCGTCGTCGTCGTCGTCATCATCATCGTCATCATCATCATCCCTCTTGCGTCCATGAGACTTGTAGCCTTTGAGTTTCAACTGAGAGGCCAAACATATAACACTTTTAATGACCTTGTATGGGGTCTCGCAGGAACTGGCCTTGCAAAAGCTGGAAATTGCAAAATCGCGCAAACGTCGACTAGTAAGACCATCGATATAATAGTCGATCAGAATATCGTCGTGGTGTTGCAACCTGGCCGGCTTCCTTCTCAACAACCTCAAAACCTTGCGTGAATACCAGAAGACATCCCGATCGCCTTGCTGAAAATCTCTCATTGTAGAAAGGATGTCTACTTTGGCCAACTCATCCAGCTCACCGTCGTGAAACTGCTCAACTAACGCATCCTTCAAGTTTTCCTCATCCCAAAAAACATCATCATTGAGAGCGTTTATAAAGTTAGCGGCGACAGACTGCAGCAAACATGAAACATGTATTTGGGCGACACGCCTTCTCCTCGACTCCAGGGTACTTCCGTCATAGTCCTTTCGAAGCATAGCATACCACGAATTAATCCAGCGCAGAAAGTACTTGATACTAGTACCACCTTCACCCGTAAACGTCAACCTCATTCCCGGCGGCAAACTCATAACTACCACAGAGCGGGGTGTATCGTCCTTTTCATCGCTTGAAAGAATTGATAACGGCGATCCGGCGTACTTCAAAGTGTTTAGTGGGTCCTGCTCGCGCTTAGTTGGTGAAGAGTAGATGTCATAATTCTCTTCTGGATCGAGTAAGGCCTCCGTTGCAATTGAGAACCACTTGCCGTTCCGCTTGTAGTATAAGGTGTTGAGCTCGTCCTCTCCTACTGATGACCTTTTGTCTGCCTCACGTGAGTCCGCACGTACTGGGTCAGCGATCACGGACCCCTCTTCAATTGCCTCCTCTATCTTGACAGCAGGTACCCACAGATCAAATGGCTAGTGCCAGATGCCTTGCGCAATAAACGGGTTCCGTTTTCACCTTTTCACACAACAAATTTCCCTAATGCGGGAGCGGGTAGCCAGGTTCGTCGTGTTAAATACAAATCCATTTCAGAGCACGACTTGTTGGGCTGATTTCGCCGGACCCGTTTAGTCTGGATGGTATGTCGCGCGTGCCGTAATCACCCTCCTGTGCGTATGTGTGACCTATTGATATACCGGAAGACAAACAGGTGGAAAGTTGACCAGACGATGAATTGCCTAAAGGCCTTGACAAGGGTGAAGTAGGGAGCTATGCGCTTGAACAAATTAAGAAGGAGAGAAAAGGTTGTTTATTGGCTTGCTTTCCTCGGTGTGGTTTCAATATCTTTATTTATAACTAATAAGCTAATGGAGCGACTACCTATCCGGGCTTGCACAACCATACGGCAGTACGTTCCAAGGAGTACGCCAGTCCAACCCGCCTAGCCCGCAGTACATCTGGAAAGTACCACCCGCGCGATTCGTAGACCGAAGTCTGAGTATCCGGCCGGC
>Ga0307513_10013069_pt1 | contig 10208 bp, 6 predicted proteins | sample 15_EM_MG_FD_202174 | JGI IMG/M metagenome (GOLD analysis project Ga0307513, IMG submission 202174) | Populus trichocarpa ectomycorrhiza microbial communities from riparian zone in the Pacific Northwest, United States - 15_EM | ecosystem: Host-associated > Plants > Roots > Unclassified | place...
TTACTAGGATCAAGAAGGAAGCAAGAATTGAAGGACGGGAGCTGAAAGAAGAGGAGTTGACAATCCCACCACTTCGAACAACTTTCCCAAGACCTTCTCAGATGATAAGATCGAATGGTGAAGTGTTAAAGATAACTAACCTTTGCATCAATACTCTGAATGATGAAGGTCGAAGTGGAGGATGAGATGCTGCCTCATTTGTCTGTTCACACCATTAATGACATTCCTACAAAAGATTTTATGAGGAAGCTAACATATAGGGAGATATTCCAAAATCAAAAAATTAAGCCTGTTCATGTTGTGTTCAAAAAATAATTGTTCTTGTTTGATAATGTCTACTAAGATATTTTGTCTTGTTGTGTTTTTTTTTATCTTTTTTGATCTTGTTGACAATCTAGCTCATGATGCCACAAGGTTTTTTTGTTTTTTAAAAACGTGTTTTGTTTCCTTTTTTTTCCATGCACATACTCACTTACACAAACACACCTTTCATTTTTAGTAATTTTGAAAGTGAATCTTCCACTAATCCGTACACCCATTACACTAAGATTAAATGGTCAAACTTTGATAACATAATTGCAATGGGTGATGAAGAATGAAAAGAAAAATATTTAAAAGATTTTACTAGGTTAGTTGAAAAATCTGAGAAAACTTGGAAACCTGTCAAGAAAGAATTGGAAGTAATAAATATAGGTATTGAACAAGATAAGAAAGAATTGAAGATTGAGACTCTTGTTACAGCTGAGGAAAAGGATGGTTTGGTCTCCTTGTTGCAAGAGTATATGGACTTCTTTGCTTGGACTTATGTAGAAATGTTTGGTTTGGATATCAACATCGTGGTACACTGAATTCCCTTGATGGAAAGAAGCAAGCCAGTCAAACAAAAGGCAAGACAAATACTCTCGGATATGCTATTCAAAGTAAAGGATGGAAATCAAAAGCAATGGGATGTAGGGTTCTTTAACGTAGTCCATTATCCCCAATGAGTGGCTAATATAGTTGTAGTTCTCAAGAAAGATAACATGATTAGGATATGTGTGGATTATAGAGATCTGAACAAGGCAAGCCCAAATGATGACTTTTGTTTTGCCCCACATAGATGTCTTAGTTGACAATGCTATAAAAAGCGCCACTTATTCATTCATGGATGGATTTTCAAGGTATAACCATATTATAATGGTCGAGGAAGACAAAGAGAAAACTACCTTTATCATGCATTGGGGAACCTTATGCTATAAGGTAATGCCATTTGAATTAAAGAATTCCAAGGCCACTTATAAAAGGGCAATGATCATCTTATTCTATGATATGATGCATCAAAAAGTGGAAGTATACATGGATGATATACTTGCCAAATTAAAGAAATATGAAGATCATGTGCAAGTTTTGAGAAAGCTGTTCAAGAGGTTGCAAAAGTTTCAATTAAGACCGAATCCCATTAAGTGTTTGTTTAGGGTAAAAACAAGAAATTGTTTTAGCGTCATGATAAGTAGTCAAGGAATAAAAGTTGATTTAGATGAAGTAAAGGCAATCCAGGACATGCTAGTGTCTAAGACAGAGAAATAAGTTGGAAGTTTTTTTAGGTGTTTGAATTACATAGCTTGGTTCATATCCCAACTTACGGTAACTTGCGAGCTGATATTTTGATTGCTTAGAAAGAAGAATCCAGGGGTGTATGATTGTAATTTCTAAGAAGCTTTTGATAAGATCAAAAGGTTTTTACAAAACCTGCCTCAAATAGTACCCCCTGTGCTAGGAAAACCTATGATCTTTTATTTGATAGTGACAGAAATAGTTATAGAGTACGTGTTGAGCCAGCATGATGAATTTAAAAGGAAAGAACAAGCCATTTATTACTTGAGTAAAAAGCTTAATGATTGTGAATCCCAGTACATTGTGATATAAAGGCTATGTTGTGTTTTGGTTTAGAGTGCAAAAAGGCTTTAAGTAGTTCATGTTGTATTATACAACCTGATTGATATCAAAACTGAATCTGATCAAATATCTAAGTAGAGACAAGGACCAATTTGTTGATGCCTTAACTACCTTAACCTCAATAACACATATTAATATTGAGGGCAGATTCAACCAATAAATAAGAAAGTTAGAAATTTATCAACTCATTGTTGCTTGAAGAGCTACCAAATGAAAAATCATGGTATAATGGTATCAAGAGGTTTATCCAGCACTGGGAATATCCTCCAAGAGTCTTCAAGAAAGATGAAAAGACATTGAAGAAGATAGTGATGAATTATTATTTGGATTGTAAAATCTTGTATAAGAGGTCATTCGAGGGGACTTTTCTAAGGTGTTTGAACGAGAAAAAAGCTATACAATTATTACAAAAAGTTCATGAGGGGATCTGTGCAACTCATGCTAATGGGTATATAATGGCAAGATAGATTTAGTGATTTGGATACTTCTAATTGACTATGGAAAGGGATTGTGTTGATTATGTTAGGAATGTCACAAGTGTTAGGTATATGGTGATAAGATAAATGCACCTCTGACACCCCTGTTTAATATGACCTTACCTTGGCCTTTTGATATGTAGGGATTAGATGTCATAGGACCAATCAATTCAAAGGCCAACAATGGGCATAGATTCATCTTGATGGCTATCGACTACTTTACTAAATAGGTATAAGCCATCTCTTATACACATGTGACACATAAGATGGTTAAGAGGTTCACCGAGAAGGATTTGATTTGTCTCTACAGCTTGCCAGCAAAATTGATAATTGAAAATGCTCAAAATTTCAATGGGAAGCTGATTACTGAACTTTACATCAAGTGGAAACTTAAGCACTTTAATTTTTCTCCTTACAAACCCAAGATGAATGGTGTTGTCAATATAGCTAATAAAAACCTCAAGAAGATCATCTAGAAGATGATAGTCACCTACAAAGATTGACACAAGATGTTTTCATATGCACTTCATGTATACCGCACTATAATCATAACTTCTACAGGTACAATCCATTACTCTTTAGTATACGAGATGGAAGTGGTAATACCTTTAGAAATTGAGATTCCATCATTAAGGGTTCATATTGATGCGGAATTAGAAGAATTAGAATGGACGAAGTTGAAATTTGAGCAGTTGAATATGATTAGTAAGAAAAGATTGGAAACAATTTGTCATTACTAGTTATATCATAGCAGAATGGCTAAGGCATACAATAAAAAGGTCAGACCAAAGGCATTCAATGAAGGAGACTTGGTATTGAAGAAGATCTTGCTAATATTGGGAGAAGATCAAAACAAATGGACGTCAAACTATGAAGGACTATATGTGGTGAAGAAAAGCTTTTCCAAAGAAGGCTTGATTTTGACCAAGATGGTCGGAGATGATTTAACTAAACCCATAAATTTTGATGTTGTAAGGAAGTATTATGCATAACGTACTTTGTCAATAAATCAATAAAGATCGAATTTTAGCCAAGAATTCTTTGGTGTATTTTTCTTTTTATAAATTTTGGAAAAAAAAACTTTACATGATCTCATAGGCTAAAAAAGAACCTCATTTTTGTGTTTTCATAAAAGATCAAAAAGCTTTTGGGAAATTAAAGTTATTAGTACAAATTCAGAGGTCAAATTGGTGTTTGTTTTTAACATGTGAGTTTTGCGGATTTAAGTAATCTCCCAATAAGGGGACCAAACATTTAGAAACTTAAAAAATAAACCAAACACCACTCAAAATAACTTTGAAGCTAAGTTTTAGTTGGTTGAATAATGATTCATAATTTAATTATGATGAAAAAAATAATTTTGCATGCCCAACTAACCCCGATGAAATAAAGCCAAGCTTATTAATCCTAAACACATGCATTTGAAATGAGAAAATGTCATCCTTGATAATCCTTATATAATACTTGAAAAATATCCATTTCAAGTCCCCGTTGAGCCTAGTAAGTTTTTCTTGCAAATTAACCTTGACTTGGATCACACCCCATACTAGGGGCAAATACAAGGATTAGAAAAGCAATTTAAATGTAGGATTATATGAAATAATCCTCAATGATCAATGAAAAGTTCAAGGGTGCCCAAATAAAGAAGGAACATGAAATAATTCAAAGATTAAAAAAGGTTGAGCACGTTGTACAAAAATAAAAATAATAAGTACGATGATGATGCTCAAAATCAAATAATTCAAACCGGGGCATGTCAAAATCATTTTACAAAGTCAAACTTAAAGTCTATAAGGTCATCAATTAGAAGAAAGGCTTGGAAACAAGCACCTTAGTTCTAAGATCTCTTAAAATCTCTTGAGCCTATAAATATCATTTTCTTTCATAATCAAAAGCCAAAGCTCATATTAGATGCCTGATAAAATCCTTTTTAATCAAAAGTGATATGGGTTGGTAAGCAATGTTCTGCCATGAAAAATGAGATCTTTAAAAGATTATTGTTGTGCTTATTATTCATACAAGTAAAATTAATACTTTAAAGATTTTTTTCTCTGAAATTCTCGAGTTGAAACCCAAGCCCTTGGACTAACAAATCATGAAAACAGAAGGTCACCTCATATTTTTACTAAAATAAAAAAACCTACACCAAAATTTAAAATTCAACCTTTATGAAACCTTGTCCATGAGAGTTGCTTGAATTTTTTGAAACAAATTTGCTTTAAACTTACATCAAAATGGTTTTTGTGTTTGGAATTAGCTTTGAAGTTCCAAAGATTTATCTATAATATCGATCTTTTGCAAGAACCAAACATCTTTTGCATAACATCATCCTTGAAAAAACCTAACCAAACAAAACAAGATAAAGTGTTTGGGGAATGGTGATGTCGGGGACAATTCAAGAAACCTAATAGGACTGGTTACACAACTCCTTGTCTAGGAAGATAGAAAATGGGAAGCAACCAATTTAAATCCTCTCATGTCTTTTGAAGAAAGCTATCATGAAGTAGGCACGATAAATATTGAGTAATTGTCACAATACCCTAGCAGAGGTACTTATATAATTATTTTATGCTATTATTGAGTTCTTCCTATTTTGGAAACCATTTAACTTTCTTTTCCATAATGTGACACAATGCTTACAAATGTGGGTTTGAAGCATTGTCATGTTGGGCCTTTCATTTAAGCCTAGCCTGTGTGGCTGGGCTCAACTCTTTTATGAAAAAGAGATTTTAGGTCTTCTACCAGCCCAATCAAATATGGTTGGATTGGGCCTAAGCCCAGCCCATATATCTAGGCTTAGGCCTCAAGCTAAGAAACCTAGCACGCATGGCTAGGCTCAGCCCACCCTAACCTTAAAAGCATGTTTGGCACACCTGACTTTTATCAAAGGAAAAACACCTTTCTTTGCTCTGAAGGTATGTTTGTCAAACACGGTCTTGAGATATTTTTTGTGCCTCTAATTTTTAGTTAAGGGCGTGTTTGACAAACATACCCCGCTATCTTTTTTTAACACTAGATTGTCCTTTATTTTCTTGTTTTGTCAAATAAACCTTAAATAATTTTCAAAAATTCTAAAAAATATAGGGACCATGCTAAAATTATTTGTGAATCGCTCGTATATTTTTTCAATAATTTCACTTAATATTAGGGTTGTAGACTTACATTATAAGATATTGACCCGGTATTAAAAACACTCGCTTTTCTTTATTCAAAAAATCATTTACCTTCTTCTTCTTTGTTTTTCTACTTATTTTGTCACAACATTAAAAAATAAATATTATCACACTACCAAATATTATTTTAGGATCAAAGTCAAATGCAAGGAAGGAAATAAAAAAAAGAAAAAAGACTGCCAGGTGTTTCGTTTGCTCTCTTTTGCAACATTACAACAATACTATTACATTATTTATTTATTCCACAGTCCATAACAAAGCAATGAGACATATGGTTCGCCCATTCAGGACCTGAGGTTGAGATCCTAAGAGTTGGAGTAAATATGTTAAATCACCTCCTCCCCCCTATAACAGATATCATACAATTAATACCAAGTGATTCATCGTTTAAGATGTTCCTCGGAAAGGGGCTTCAGCACCCAGCTTACTGCAATGTTTGATCGTCCTTGCTGAAATCCTCCTATATATCCCATGGAAATTTACCAACAAGGAAGGTGTCGAGTTAAATTGGAGATCCCACAGAATCAATAAGAATATCTCGGTTAAAATGACCTCAAACTGTTCTGAAAACCACTAGTTTTCTTTTTCTTTTTCTTTCCTATAATTTTTTTTAGTTTAATGTGGATGTCCGGACCAGCTTGCGCGCACCTCGACTAATCCTACAGGCCCTGAAATTAACGACCATGTAAACCTCCAGTGATCATCATATAAGTAACCATAGGGCTCGAACCTGAGACCACAGAAAATCCCAAAATTCCTTAGTAATGTTATTGAAATCATCAATTAACTTTCAGTTCTGGCTTACAGCTCAAAAAAATCATTTTGAGACACCTTTTTCCGATCACATCTGAATCCCCAATCCTTCCTTGCATGGGTGCTCCTGAGATCAAAAAAAAAAAAAATTAAAGCTTCCTTCGCGTGATTTTTCATCTTTTTATGTAAGTTTTTTTATTATTATTCTCGAGAGGAATAAAAAGCATTTTAGTTTTTTATTACATATAAAATATTAATAAAAAAAAAATGTTGTTCACATGTGCTGACCCTTCTACACGTTGATGTGGTGCATATGTATAATGGTGCTCCAATTGCTTCGAGTGGATTTTTTTCTTTTTCTCTTTCTTTTTCTTGTCAAAATATGATCTTTCCTATCATTTATTTTTTATATCCATTTTAGACTTTATTTTTTTTTATTACTATATATTTTGATTTTTAAAAAACTTTTTATTGACATGGATAATTATTTGATTGAAAAAAAAAAAATTCTAAGAAACAAAGTTATTAGACACAATTGAGTGTATTGTTCATGTTGCGAGTTCAAATATCTTAATCATAGTTATTTATTTATTAAATATCGATTTATTTAAATATGATAAGTTGAATTAATATTTTTTCAATTTTTTATTCAATATTGAGTTGTTTAATAGTTGGGTTTCATAGTTTTATTCAATTTACTTTTATTGATGAATTTTTTTTTTTTTACCTTTGATTGGCATAAAAAACAAATATCTATTTTTTTTTTCAAGCTTTAAATTTTATTTAAAAAATTTATTGTTGCTTTAATTCTAATTCTCAACATGTTTTACTTTCTTCAATTCAATATTTTCATTATTACGTTATTTGCAATTTTTCTTAACCTTAGTCTATTTTTGGTTTTTATTAGTTTTTCTAGCTATAAACCTTTACGATTTATTAACTGGTTTTGTTTTTTTAGAAGTCTTGTTATTTTATTTGCTTCTAGATATAAACCTTTACGACTGATTATTGTCTTTTCACATATTAATTCTTAGAAAGTTCTCCTATTAAGATTTGATTGGCAACTACGATATTCGAAAGAAATGGTTTTGCCACAAAAAACATGATTTTTAATATTCTTTTCTTTTCTTTTCTTTTCTTTTCTATATATTAATGGATTAGCAAAAATGTCATATGGACTCGAAACATCATTCTTTCTTGGAGGTCAGAATATCATCAGCTTATTTGAGATCATTTTAAATAATATATATATATATATTATAGACTTGATGCCCGTGTTTTGTCACGGAACCAGACTATTTTTTTTATAAAACATAATGTTTAAATGCTGAAATGAGGTAAAAAAACAAAATAAAAAATTAATTTTAATTGATTCGAGTTAATATAATAAACTTATAATCATAATATATACGGTCGAGCCAACCTAAAAATAGAAAAAAATAACTTAATAAAAAATAAAAATAATTATAAAGCCCATTTAAAAAAAAAAACATGTTCACTTTTCAAATACGTGACTCAGATTATTAGACCTGAAACACCTAATCTGAAAAAACCATAAAGTTCAATTTTCAATCAATCAAATATTAAAGGATGAAATCCAAAGAAACAATTTTCAACTTTACAAAAGTATTTTAAAATAACAATTAAAAGAATGATGATCAAAATTGAAAAAATAAATAAATTTTATATTTGATTAAAGGGTGAAATTGAAAAGAAAAATCAATTTAGTAAAAGGACAAAAAATCAAAAGAATGAGGATCAAATTTGAAAAAAAATAAAAACAATGTTTTGATTGAATGGTGAAATTGAAAAAAATAATAATTGTTATAAAAGGATTAAGAAAAAAAAATAGAAATCAAAACCATAAAGGTCAAATTAAAAACATGATACCATCAATTTGAATTGAAAAATGAAGTTGAAAACTAATAAAATTTTTACAAAAATACCAAGGAAAAAAATTAGAATAATAATGACTTTTAGAGAATCCATGTATTCTCTAAAAAAAGATGACTAAATTGAAGAGTATAATATTTGATAAATTGAGATTAAAGGATAAAATTAAAAATAAATAAAACTTTTATAAAAAGGTTAAGATCAAAAATTAGAAATTAAAACAATAAAAACTGAAGTTGAAATACCAACAACTAAGAGGGAGTCAAGCTGTAATTTTCAGTGGAGAACAGAGAAAACAAGGGGTAAAAAAGCTATCCGGTGACAAACTTGATCACCACCAAAAACACGCGTCGCACCAACAATTAGAGGACACGACGACCCTTCTGACGACACTATGAAAGGGCTTTTTTTGACATCTAGAAGTGCCATACTTGCCTATCCTTTTTTTAGTCAAATACCAAATTGTCTCTAAGTTAACTTAATAATTACTTATGCAAAAACCATTGTGAAAATACCAAAAAGTCCCTTAACTCTAGATTTAAATTTTTTTCTTTTAAGGGTATTTGTGTAGTTTCACTGTGCATTTTAATTATTTTTTATTTTTTATATTTGATCAAATACCAAATTATCTCTCAACTTAAATTATAATAATAAAAAAAAACCATTGTAAAAATACAAAAATAACCTTTGACACCATGTGTTAAATTTTTTGCTTTCAAAAGTATTTTGATCATATCATTATGCAATCAAGATGGAAAAAAAAAACTTATGTATCTCCGATTAATTTGATAATAACAAATGAGATTTGTGAAAAAGACTTTTATATCATTGCTAGCTAGTATTAATATTTTTTAATGGAAAGGTAAAATCACCAAAATACTATTCTAGTGAAAAATGTTGCATATATAGGGTTTTTCCATGATATTATAACTTCTTTTAATTCATAGTGAGTGAAACTCTTTATATTATTTTATTTATAGGAATCAGAAAAAAATTATTTATATTATTTTAATTTTCTAAACTCGTAATCCAAGAAATTTTAGATTTGGATTCAATCAAAAACTTAATTTCTAACAAATTAAATGTTGAAGCATGATTTAAAAAAATATTAATTTAAAAAAGTCATCAAGGCAAAAAAATAGCAATTAAAATAAAAAATAAACATAAAAATAATGAAATCACAAAAAAAATAAACATGTAAAAATCTTCTTAAATAAAATGAAAATCAATTAAAAGAATAGGGTCAAATGTGAAGAAATAACAAATTAAAGGACTGATTTTAATTTTTACAAGATCAACACTGAAATTAAAGATGAGAGAGGGAAAAAGAAGAAAACAATATAGGGTCACACGCGCCACCCTGGGAGACACCGTATGACTTTCGTGCAACATCCCACGTGTCGGCCCAATGACCTCACGTGATTTACCAGTAATTTTAAAAGAAACGGAAAGGAAAAGAGTGAAAAACAATCAATAGTTTTACGAGTCCCTCTGACCTCACGTGAGTTTAGCTCAATATAGAGCTGCTGGTGGTTGAAAAGGTCCTGGTTTGTTCTACTTCCATCCCACAAGGCCCACACGGTTCAGAGACTTGCATGACAGCAGCAGCTCTAACATCCTGTATCAAGGGTATAGACACGTGTCAGAAGGGACAGCTTATTTTATTGAAAGAAGAAAACGAAACGGCCTCGTGAAATTAAAACGGCAGGCTGACTGAAACCGCGTGGAAAGGATACCAGTAAATGCATTAGGGACCCACCAAACATTCTAGACACCCTTGGCTTCTTGCTCAAGTTGGTGTCAGTTCGTGCACCACCGGTTACTTCTCTTCTCGAGATACCCGAACTTTAAATTTTTGCATGCGATGATGTTTCGGTGTCTAGAGGTGTTTCACGGTGGTTGAGGTTATTTTTTGAATTTTTTTTAAATATATTAAAATAATATTTTTTATTTTATAAAATTTATTTTTAATATAATG
>Ga0307513_10013070_pt1 | contig 10207 bp, 11 predicted proteins | sample 15_EM_MG_FD_202174 | JGI IMG/M metagenome (GOLD analysis project Ga0307513, IMG submission 202174) | Populus trichocarpa ectomycorrhiza microbial communities from riparian zone in the Pacific Northwest, United States - 15_EM | ecosystem: Host-associated > Plants > Roots > Unclassified | place...
TTCTTGTTCCTTCTTATCACCCAGCAGAGCTTGAGTTGGGCACAGCGGCATTCAAGGTTAGGAAAAAAGTCGATATTACCCGATGAGAGAGGAAATGGGGTCTCTATGTTAGCCACCCAACTATATTGTGGAGTAGATCAGAGGATAAACTCAAGGAACTGGAAGCACACGGAGTCGCGCATTCCATTCGTATACCCTTCGAGGGTTGGGGAACGAATTACCGAAACGGGCCTCGACGAAAAGCTCGGGGCAGCATAATGCCCGGGGACCGGCCAGCGCTGACGACCAATAACTCTGCGAGTGTGGGCTTTCCGATCTTAAAGCCTAATAACCTGGAAAGCTACTTCGGTGGGATGAGCCGACTTGTGTTTCTCAAGAGTTGAAGTCGCTGGAGCGGGGGATAGAGGTTCTTCTAGCTTCGATTGAGATGTTTCCACATACTTTGTCTCGTTCTATTTACTTTTTCTGAGCATTCTTCTTAGGCTGTAGTTAGCGGTAGTTTCTGCTTATTTCTGTCTATTCCTCTATCAACATGTTGATGTCTAATGTTGTTACGAGATTGTTACTATTTATCCTCGCTACTATTGTCTATGCCGTGTCGGTGGTGGCTCGGTGACCTTAATGAATTGGAGCTTGTGTACCGGTACCATTGCCAGAGATCAAGTTCCCAGGTCTGCGAGGGCTCCCCATCATAACAATGGTATTGTAATATACCAAGGTTGAAGGAAGTAGCGACGTGAACCTAACGAGAACACTTTCTTTTCTTTAATTATAAATTAGTTCCTTTAAGCTATATACCCGAAGTGTTCCACTCAGTCCCGACTAAGGCTTTATATAGGGACAGGAGTCCAACATCAAAAATACCCATGTAGCAACCAACTCGGCAACCAAATGCCAAGCTGGAAGTGATAAAAAGTGCTCGCAGGCGGTCAGTCTAGCCAGGCTTGAGGTACAGGGCATGCCAGGCAAGACTGTAGGCCACAGTCTTGCCCTAATGGCCTATCTAACCTGGCCTACAGATATCTGGGGACATCTTCAAATATCTACGGGAATTTTCAAAGATCTGCGGGGCTCTTCAGATATCTGCCATATTTCCGAGAATCCGAAGGTGTCGGTTACCTATAAACAAAATATTTACTAATAAGACCGGATATGCGGGAATCCACCAGGCTTCGCAACAACCTGTCTTACAAAGCCTAGGCCTGTTTCACCCTGCCCTCACCTGGCCTGATTGTACATCTACAGGCTAACTTATCTGCAGGCCGGCCCGGCCCCTTGAGAACGCTGCCTTGCACTAACACGGCATCGAGCGATGGGGTTACTGCATCACCCCCCTCCCCCCCCCCCGACCAGCTAGCCTCGCTTCCCAAATATCGACGAGGAATAAGAGATAACAAGTGGAGTTGGTACATCAGGTGGAATAGAAGCTTTGGCCATTAAGGATTCTAATCCACAAAGTTGAAATTGTTATCCGGGGGCCTTCTTCTCTTTTTATTTTCCTTTCCTTCCCTCCCTTCGCCTCTCCTCTCTTCCCTTTGTGGAAGAAGCTATTATTGGCTCGACTGTCTACAAGGGCGGGCAAAAACTGGCCATGAACCCCCGGCCCTGACCTAGAGTACCTGCTTTTCACTGACTATCGTAGGATAGTAAATCCCGCACCCCGGCTAGGCCCGTAGAATGAATAGAGTTTCACGAATGGGTGAAATTAGTGCGGGGTCCGGCAACATGATATGGGACTGTTATTCAAGCTCAGCCAGCAAAGTAGATCTCTGGTTGATGGGGTTAATTGGTCCCTACCCTTCTACGGTATCGATAGCATGAGGTCCAAAGCAGGGAGCTGTTGTATGATACCATAAAGGTTATTAGAACTCGCTGGTGGATTATCGGTAGAAATCGTTGCATTAGCATCGGACTGGTTTAGTTTCGCAAGTCAGGAATAATCGAAAACTAGTTTATGGGATCCACCACGCCCAACCGGCTCAGACTATACAGTACCAGGAAGGCATTAGCCCTTCTCAGGAAATTTACTCTAGAGATTAGAGGCCTGCGCTCTAGTAGAGCAATGGCTTCGGCGTGGCCGAGGGTGGCGGCTGGGTTGGATGAGTGATATTTGGTGATTTCGCGTCTGGCTATCTCGACTCTGAAATCTAGTCCAGGAGAGACCTGGGGTGGAATCTTGGAGTCTAATTTGTGGACATGCTTCCTACCAGGAAATCAATCTTCGCTCTTTAGCTGCTGTTTCTATTAATAATCGGTTTAGATGACTCCACAATCCTCGAGAGCGTTATTAGGACAGTAGATTCTGAACTCTATAGAACAGTGAAACAGCTACTAATATGGGGTGCTCATGTCAAACGGGTTTATGAGTGATGGACAAATAAAGAGGCTGGCCACTGTGAGCGATTGTAGTCGCATAATATAGAAGAGAGCGGTGGTGTAACGGATGGTGGATAATGGCCGGAGTTTCCCATGTACGGGACGCCAGGGCCTGCAGTCCATCCGTGTCTTTGGCTACCCGGCGTAGGGGGTCCTCTCACCTCTCACCGAAAAGATGAGGTGCTGTGATGCATAGTCCGTCACACCCTACTTCCAAGACCGACGGACGTTTCCACCATAAGCCTCCAATACGGAGGCCTATAACAACCAAACCGCCACAAAACTAGTGATGGACACGATCATGCTCGAGCGGGAAATTTGGCCCATGCTCGGGCATTGATCGAGCTCGGTCACACCAAAAATCTATCATCGAGCATGATCGTGTCCATCACTACACAAAACCGAAAAGGCAAAAAACATTGCAACAGAAAAGGAATATTATTTTACATTAGGAGAACACTAACAAATAACTACTGACTACAAAACCAAAACCAAAAATAACAGCTGGAAAGCAAAACATTTTAGAAACAGAAAGAAAAAATATTCAGTTGCTATTGTATTATTATCCCCCATACCCGGTTTTTTGCACCAGAAGCCGAACACTCTCCCTCATCAGAGTCTTGTGAAGTATATATTTTACAAATCGGCTATGGTTGGATGTCGAATAACGGCGGGAGTCGGCAGCGAGTGACCGCGTGTGAAACGAAACAATAAATGCCAAGGCAAAGAGTAAGACTAAACGATCGCACAGAAGCGGGGGAAACCCTTTTCTCCAACAACACACACTCTCTCACACGATACTCTCTCACGATGCTCAACTAACTAAACTACCGGTAAAGACAGGAGTATATATGAAAGGCAACAATATCTTCCTTCCGTCCACCGAGTCCTATCCTTCCATCGATCACCGCATACGTCTACACTCTTCCACACTTGCTCCTGCTCTTCTGTGTCCCTTTCCGCTCTTCTACGCAGGTCTCCCTTTCCTTTCCGTACAGAACAATCAGGCTAACAAAGGAAAGAACAAAGAAAACTCCTCCAGGCTCCGTAGCCTACTCGTATCCGAATCCCCCTTCTCACCGATCGGAGGTGTGTACCCGGAGGTTTGTCGAACGATAACTGTGAACGCTGCATCTGAGCCGAGCGGTATGAAAGAACGTGCTCCCGGTGGATGTATCGATCCAGGGCGCATGAGCGGTAGACTTCTTTGTCTGAAAGACAACGAGATAGGATATGTGCGGCGCCCTGGACTGATACGCGGCCGGGAGTTAATATGGTGAGCAGCAATCGACCATTTTCAACAATATATATAGTCCATTGCACCCAAGTGTTGATCAATTTCTAGATTAATCGGCGGCAAAGGTGCTTCCTGATGTAGGTTGACGAAAGGTTCCCAGCAATAGGTACCGGTCTGTTTAAGGGAGAGGGCCAGATTACCTCGATGAGCGATGAAGAGATTTCCCATCATTCTTAAACACATACAAGCAACCTTATGCATAGGGATACCATCATCAGGTTGCATACTGGTAGGTATTGGTCCTGTAAAACTAATATTTTCTATTTGTAGCTGATGCCATGCTTCGGAAGAGTCGGGTAGCTACCTATTGTAATCTTGAACAATGAAATGTACAGAAAGACTGGGAACTATCAAATTGAAAAATGCAATTATCATGGTTGATGACCCCTTAGTGAAGTATGTTTAATCTATCTATAGTGGGCTGCACAGGAAAGGATTGGGTAGGGGACTAGGATTATCGTAGAGAATAATCGGCTTGGCTGAAGGAAGAATGGGCAAGCTCCTTTGCTACCAAATTGGATAACTATCCGACTGCTCAGTGAACCCATAAATTTCTCCCCCAATTATTGACCTATAAATTTACAATGCTACCTGATCCGTTCTTGTTGCTGCCTTTTTTTTAATCTTATTTTGTCTCCTCGCTCTTTCTTTCTTTCGTTTTTCTTGGTTCTCTTTTTGGTATCACATTACATCTCTTAAATTCATTATGCTTCAATGTTTCTTAATTTCTTAGTTGTTGAAATTTGCTGTCAATCCAAATTGGTTTTTGTGTTTTTAATCAATTGCTTCCTGTCTTTGGGTTTCGTGGCGATTTGGTCGCTATAGGCCTCTGTACTCTAATACTACAAAATCTGTACAAGTGAAATTACTTGTTAAGCTCCACCAAAAATCCAAAAGATTCCAAGCTCTTGCTTGTTGTTTTGTAAACGACAGATCCCTAATCCCATGAACCTCAATATTCAGTCATCCTATCAGGCGCTTAGAATGCGGGTACCAGCGTTTCCTCAGGTACGGGTATTCTGGCTCTACATCTGATAATTCGCTCTGAAAGAGGCTTGATTCCGTTGTTCTGGTTAGGAATGTTCAAAATGTGAATGCAGCACAATCTATTCTGTGTGGATAATACGTCGCAAGTACGAGGGGGGTTGGGAGGCATGTTTAGCGAGGAGGTGAAGAAGGGATTGGTAGGAGTTCTAGTTCTTAATTCTTCCAAGCCAGGTGGGCGGTAGCACCTTATTTATAGAAAAGTGCGCGTCCATATGCGCAAGAGAAATATAGGGAAAACAATGTAAGAAACATAAGTGCGAACATGTTTGACCCTGAAATCCAACCAAGTAAATCCCAAATAATGTGCATGAAAACAAAAGGGTGTGGAGCGATTATTAGAAATATCATGACCAAGAATGGTGCATAAGAGATGCATAAACAACCATAAAATCCTAAACACCTGATTGGAAAGCACATGTTAAATCCCGAGATATTATCCCGAAATAAACAATAAAACACCATAATGTATATCTTAGCTGTAGTAATGTAAGCGGTGGACAGGTGGAGCCGAAACACAAACTAAGTAAAAGAATACACGGTAGTGTGTTGAATATACATAGGAAATATACAAAGAATTTCAACACTTCCCCACATTATCTACAGCCCAATAAGGTAACCATTCGCTGATTAGCGGGTTTTGCCAAGATTTTGGTGCATATATCGGCAAGATTATTAACCGATTCAACCTTAAGGAGAACGAACAAGTTGTCTTCTAGAGCATCGCCCGTGATGAACTTGAAGAAGTCGACGGCGATATGCTTTGTTCGAACGTTGATCTCAGGGTTGACAGCCAAGAAATTTGCACCGGTATTATCGGCGTGCATAGCGATCGGAACATGAAGGCGAAGGTCGGCGAGGCCTTTCAGAAGCCATCGAATATGGCAGGTACCGAAGGACATAGCAACGAATTCTGCTTCAGTAGTTGACTTGGCGACAGAGACTTGTTTCTTCGAGAGCCAGGAGACACAACAGTTATTGAATAGAACAATGTAACCGGAGGTGGATCTTCTGGTATCATAACCGCCAGCAAAGTTATCGTTAACATAAACATTGATAGTGTTCGTTGTTGTGTACGGGTAAAATAGGCCAAGGTTTCACATTCCATTATCATATCTAAAGACGTATTTAGCAGCCTTTATATGTTCGTCGGTAGGGCATGAAGAAAATTGTGCTAGAAATGAAATCGTATACGCTAGATCGGGTCTTGTGCCGGTAACGAGGTACATCAGGGAACCTATCATTGATTGATATGTTGTAACTTGCTCTTTTGGTTGTTCCGTAATCCCTTTCGTAAGTGTAATACCTTTTAGTAAGGGGATGGATACCGTGTTCGAGTTTTCCATTCCAAATCGAGAGAGAATAGTACCAAGGTATCGTTCCTGGGTAAGAGCAATACCGTCTGATGTATACGTGATATGTAGGCCGGGTAGAAATGAGGCTTCCCCGAGGTCCGAGATCTCAAATGCTGTTTTCAGGTCTTTGATGAGAGTGGTCAGGTGGGGGGTATCGGCCGAATATATTACAATGTCGTGCATGTAAAGCGGTATGTAGCATTCAAACTTGTTGTGGATAAACATGCAGGGGTCTTGATGTGATGAGGTAAAATCTTTGGAGGTCAAGAATTTAGCGAAGAGAGCATAAGATTCGTTCACAGATTGCTTAAGTCCATATACGCATCGGTTAAGTTTCCATACTTTGTCTCCGTCACTGAACCCTGGTGGCGGTCGCATGTAAACTTCTTCTTTCAATTTACCGTAAAGGAAGGCAGATTTGACGTCAAACTCTCGTGGTCGCCACTTGTTTCTGGCGCATATCGGAATCAGTAGTCTGAGTGATTTGTATCAAATAACTGGGGCAAAGGTGTCTTCGAAGTTGAAGCCAGGTGCTGGAGAAAATCCTTGCGCAACAGCTCTTGCTCGAAATCTTTCCAAGGTACCGTCAGCATTCCTTTTGGTTTTGAATACCCACTTCCTTCCGACAATATTTCATCCTATTGGTTTATTGACAACGTCAAAGGTTTTATTCTTCTTTAGTGCAATAATCTCATCGTTCATGGCCGATGTCCATTCTCCCTTAAGCGAGCTCTTTACAGCTTGGCGATCGGTAGTAGGGTCCTCGTCCGGTATCTCACTAGTAGCATGTTGTACTCGGTGTCCAAGTTGCTTTTTGTAGCTCATTCACGATTGTGCTGAGATTCTTCCAGAATGCCGGGATTGTCCAGGTACTTCCACAGTAGGGTCAACAGGGGCTGGTAGCCTATCCTGTTGTTGTTCCTCAGGCAAAGCCAGGAGTGGGGTAGCTGGATGCTCGGGTGTTTCTGAAAATTTGTTTTGCGGTAATGAAAGTTCCTTAGATGTTGGTGGATTAATTTGTCTGTGCCGGTCCTGGTCCATTTCCTTTTCAACCTTAATGGTAGGTAATGGACGGGATAGGGGGTAGACAGTAGCATAAGCTTCCTTGACAAGTAACGGTTCCATGATAGTAGTTCCAAGCGATGCTATCATCTTGGTTGTCCAATGGATTTGTCGAGTTTCACTGACTTTATGCTGCTAAGGGATGTAGATTCTATATATTTTATCAGAAGAGGTATAACCGATAAGATATCCATCGATAGCCCGGGGCATTAGTTTCGTTCCAGGTTGACATTTCTCCTCTGGTAGATGAACGAAGCATTTGGTCCCGTATGGGCGGAGATGGTAGATCGACGGTTTCTTGTTGTAGAGAGATTCATAGGGCGTCGATTTTCCTATGGATCGGTTAGGGAGTCTGTTTCGAAGGTAGACGGCAGTTGCGATAGCTTCGGCCCATAAAGCTAAAGGTAACCCAGTCAACAAAGAGCGAGCAGCAGTGATAACAGTTCGATTGTATCGTTCGGCAACACCATTTGATTCATGTGAGTAACCGGGAGAGAGGTCTTGTACTATGCCTTGCTTGTCTAACAATGTTAACATGGCAGCATTGACGTATTCTCCTCCATTATCTTTCTCAATCGTTTGATTATGGCGTTATCTTGAGTATAGCAAGCATAGATGAAACTGGTGAACACAGTAACCGTATCAGATTTGGCATGGATGGGATATATCCAAGCGTATCTTGTGTAGTCATCTATGAAGGTAACATAATAGTTGGATTTGCCGAAGGAGGTTTTGGAGAATTTTCCGCTATGGTTGGAGTGAATTAATTCGAACGGTGTACCTAAGCGTATGTCGAGAATTGATGTAGGCTTTCGTTTTGTGCTTTTGGACATGATGCATGTTGCGCATTGCCAGTCTTTCAGAACTTTGGGGAGGTTCGTAGCGTCGGAGTAGTTGTTGCTTTTGAGATAGTCAGGTGCGGGATATCCAAGGGCTTCGTGCTACTGTTGGTAAGTCATCTTCTTTGCCGACTCTTTCTCTTCTTGTACAACATAATCTTGTCCGTCAAGCTTTCCCCAGATAACCTCGGTTTTATTTTCCCTAAAAATATACATATCGTTTCCGGAACTAGCCAAAGAAAATCCCTTCCGCAAAGAAACAATTGCGCGCCAGGACAACAAACTGCAAGAACCCAAATCAGGAACCCAAAGAACACGTTCAAGGTATACAGAAGAAACATGACCAATAGATGTTTTGGCCAAGATCACAAATGTTTCACGGCCGCATGTCTCTATAATGGAGTCATCGCCTAACCTAACGGTGCCTTTCACGGTCTCAATGTTTATAAAAAGGTCTAAGTTGTTTGTCATGTGTGAGCTTGCGCCTATGTCAATAACCCATCGGGGATAGGAGAAGATTTTGGTAGTGGTTCGCACGGAGGATAAAGTACTGACCGGTTCAGGAGTTTCTTCCTTTCCGATCTTTGCCGTGTTAACGGTCCTCTTTTCTTTATCCTTCAGAGTGGCGGCCTTGAGTTTTACACACTCATTCCACGGATGGCCATCGCTGCGAGCAGTTGGGTAGTGCTTTTTGCAGTAGGAACATTCCTTGTGTATGGCCGTTGGTCCCTTGCGGGAGGGTTCTCTTCGTGGTTCCTTTCCTTTTCCTTTAACATCAGCACTTTTATACGCTTTGTTATCCGCTAAGTTAACAGCAGTAGGAATTTTCAAGTCCATCAGTTTATTGTAGACGTGATCGTAGGTAAGGTCCTCCTCGGTTTGGAGGTTATCAACGATAGTATTTATTGATTCGGGAAGAGAATGGAGGAGGATGGCTGCTTTAGCCTCAGGTGACTCGAACACAGTTTGAAAGACAAACGGTAAGGTGTATCGATCGGTAGAGGAGGCAGTGGAGCATCGGAGGTGGAATTGATTCCATAAGATATCGTACTCATAGATATGATCGGAAAGAAGATGCAATGTATCGTACTTGGTATCGAAAACAGAATTGAGTTGGTCAAAGAAAGATGAAGAGTTTTCTCTAGCAAATTATGACTCGAGAGCGGTCCATATTTTAGGAGGGGTTTTATGGGTAGCGAGGAGGATGAGCCATTGAGACTCTACGGTTTGGATGAAGTATGTCGCGGCATACTGGTAGCGATCGATAAAGTTATCATTGTCGTCTTCGGCGTAATCGTCAATCGTTTCTTCTCCTAACAGAATATTCCAACAGTTAAAAAGTTCAAGAACATATTGAGAAATGTTGCTCCAAGCACGGTAGTTTTCGCTTCCCGTAAGCTTTGGGATTGAGCTTAGTTTGTAGTTGGGAGTGACCGAGTTCTTCAAACTTTGAATGTGTTTGTCGAGGGCCGGAGTAGATGTTTTACCGGCGGGAGGTGGAGGTGAGGATTCAGGCGATTTGGCTGGTCGTTTGGAACCAGAACGAGCAGGACGACGGGAGGATTCACCAGCAGCTGTGGTAGAAAGCGTGGCGGGACGAGAGGCCACTCTAACCGTGTCTTGGGTTTCTGACTCAAAGTCGCGAAGGTGTCTGCTAGCTGCTGTATCAGTCATTTTGGTGATGTTTAGGTGTGGGGGGTCCTCGAAAGAATGATAGGGACCTGTCTCAGTACTTCTCTCAGTATTTTAGTATTTTGTGAACACAAAATAGCCATTCCTAATCCACCAGCCTGCTCAAGCGGGCTTCCTTCGCGCTCGAAGCAGGACGGAATTAAGTGGAAGAGTAAGCGGCACCTAAGTGTTTACTACTGCGCAGACTGAGCGTGGTTGTTGAGGGGAGAAAGGAAGTTGTGTTGCAACGCGGGGAACGCGTCCATTTAAGGTGAAGAAAAGGGGTTGCGCCAAGCCACATGCCAAGAATTTTCCGTTCCCACAACAACGGTTGCTAAGGTAGAGGTAGAGGTAGGTATACGATCGTGGTTCATCGCTGTTGGAGGTGGAAGCATGTGAGCGTATTTCTTATAGAGTAAGAAGAGCGCCGGGCTCATAACATCAGCAAAAGTACACATTTGCCCCCTATACCTCATGAGGCATGTGAGGGATGGGGGGCAAAATTATCAAACTCCAGTTGATGTATGGGTCATCCATACCCTCATAAACCTCGGTTAAATCCT
>Ga0307513_10013071_pt1 | contig 10207 bp, 13 predicted proteins | sample 15_EM_MG_FD_202174 | JGI IMG/M metagenome (GOLD analysis project Ga0307513, IMG submission 202174) | Populus trichocarpa ectomycorrhiza microbial communities from riparian zone in the Pacific Northwest, United States - 15_EM | ecosystem: Host-associated > Plants > Roots > Unclassified | place...
CTGTACTCGGGTAGGGATGAAAAAATCGGAAAAAAAGATCAGCAAGATGATCTGGGGAGTGAAGTAGAGAGGGAAGCACTTTGGAAAAAAATCGGGTTTGTATGACATCTGAAAACCGGATGGTGATTCAGGGAAGAAGTACCGGTACTTCGCTATTCCGTAGTCTAACGTTGACTATCTCCTGTGAAGCCAGCCTAGATCAACACTGAAGAGGCATGATGCGGGGATCCTGTCACTTTATGCAACAACCTGGATTTAAGATGTTTCGTAACCTGATCGCTTTTCACCCGCAGCCACATCGATCATCCCCTTCTTCCCTGTTTTGCCACCAGAAGTTTTCCGATTTTTTCATCCCTACCCGAGTATGTTCCTTTTGCCACCTCTAATGATATTCCTCCGAGTGGAATGGAATCGATCCCGCCGACGGGGACATATCGTGACAGGCCGGAAAAAGACATTAATAATGGCTCAATCTAAAATGCCAGAGATGTGAACTTATATCGGATATTTCTTTTTCCTCCAGAATCTCCATCTACCGATCTATCCACTAGAATTCAATTATGGCGTTCGTCCCAGTACGGTGAGTAGGGCTAACGTTAGAACCGGAATAATTGGAGCTCACGCTAGGGCGTTGGGGCCGCCTCTTCTATCAAGGTCTGTTGTATCCCTCTTTTTGTTTGTCTCAGCGGAGGGCTGAAAAGCTTTTCTTTTTCCGGGGTAGTTCCCCCATTTGTCTATGGAGGGGAATTTTGGACACCTTAGGTGAGATTCGATCATTCCAGCTCCTACCGCATACAGCATCTCCGATCTATCATAGTGATCCAGTGACTGCGTACTCGAGTACGGTAGCAGGATCCGTCGACCTCCTGCTACTAGCAATATCCACCCTCAGGCAGTACAGAACCTTTAATATATTAGAGACTTTGCGAAAAGACTCCGGATGTGAGACAAATGCAGTTACGGTCCAACCAGATTGCTAGGATTTGGCTCGGGATGCGAAATCGCAAAGTCCCTATTTGTTTTTCAACTATCCTTATCCGGCGCGAGTGGGTTCCTGGTGGGTAGGCAATTACCCTTCGGCGCTCACCTAAGAGGAAAGGAAGAATAAAGCCGGCGAATTGCACTTGATACCATTGTCTGTTGGGTATGATCGAGCTGACTTCAGAATTATAGTTCCATCTGAGAACCACGACTATGCTCCGGACAGCGATAAAATCCTTGGACACTGGGGTAGTGATTGGCAACAGGCTCGATAACTAAATATCCGAGCCTAGCTAGTTAGCACCTTGGAAAATCTGAATTCACCAATTATTGTCTTTAAAGTGTTCGCGGAATTTATTCTCTTTTAACAAATATACCACTGCATGTGCATAGTCTATAACTTAAGCCCCATCCCCACCCCTCCAAAATCCTGTTCACGGACTAACCTTGGGGTGCGTGACCGGTCTGCCGGAGTGTGGGCTTGGATGGGGCTGCATCCTTGTCTACGGTAGTGGTTTATGGGGTGCTGGAGGTGGATTTATTTTGTGCTTTATTTTTGGAGATTGCTGTGTTCTGGCCGGGCCTCTAGTCTCTGTGGTGGGGTACTCACAGGTCGCGCGGGTGGTACTTTCCAGATGTACTGCGGGATAGGCAGGTTTAGCTGGCGTGCCTCGGGATTGTACTGCTGTTAGGTGCTGTAAAACCTGGACGGGTTATGTACCTTATAATAAATCAGATTGAAACCTTAGTATCCGAGTGCTAATATTACACTCAACGCTCTGTGAGAGCGGATTTAGCATATGGGAATGAGAGTAAGCCCGGAGTAAATACTAACCACTTCTAAGTAAATGGCCCAAAATACAGGGAAAGCCTCCAGAAATGGCTACCACTGTTTGGCCCCACGATATTAAGGTGGTTGTTGTTTAGGTACCTGCTCCATACTCCATTCTCCATGCCCCCAGGATAAAGGGATCTAGTGCGCTTGGACTTGTCAGATCCGGCTGCACCGGCAGATACATTCGAGTTAACACCCGGGGCGGGGGCACCAACAGGTACGGCATTGTGCCTGTGTATGCCAGTACATATGCTAACAGCTTAGGCTTGGGCTTGGAGCCTGGTACTTGTATCGGCGGGGTTATGGAGAGCTTGGGATGGTGAGACCCGAAAAGGCGTTACTTATCTATCATTAGGCTTGTCCAGAAATCGAGGTTTGCAACTACGGACCCTATCAGCATTGGAATCGAATAGAAGAAAGAGGTTGAATACGGGAAAGTCCGTTTGGACTTAGTAGAGTACCCCTGCTTCAGAGCCACAGCACAAGCAGCCACAAAGTGCGGATAACACTCGCACGGGAGTAGAACCCCCCCAAAGAGCCCATTGGCCTCTAGCAAACACTAACCTCCTAACAACCGTTCTTCCTTCCTAGAACATTGTAAACGATCGCACCATAATGCACTAAGCCCGTGCGTGTGCTTAGCCTAAACGCCATGTAGGAACCCTACTAAATCAGCCCACGCGTTTTGCTCGAAACTCCTCGGGGCGCCAGCACCAAAAGGATCTAAACAGTCCTAAGCCCGACGTTGGCATTGCCCTTTCCCGCAAGAAGCTCGGGTCGAAACCAGGAAATCTCTTGATAGTGGCCGGATTGATGGATGACTAAATCCAGTCCAGGTCTGGTAGCGGATAGACCATTTATCTCCCGCTCACAACCCGATCCTCCTCCTGGTTGTTGTTTTTCCCCGTCCTCCTTACCGAGACTTCTGCTCGCTTCGTCCATTCGTCCCTTGATTGCGAACACCGGTAGATGATCCGCCCCCAGCGCTGAGTTATTTTTTGGAGGAAGATTCGAAATTATGAAGGATATAGATAGTCATAATTATTGATTGTTTTCTCGTTTCAGTCTCGGCTGGGGTTGGAGTGGGTGCAGCTGTTGGGGGATGAGAAACGGAGGGGATTAGTGCTATTATAGCTCCTATTGAAGGTTTGTCTCACCCGACTGACGTGCTTGGTAGAGATATCGCGAGATGTAGATGCTGACTGATATTGCTCACAAGGCGATATCATTGTAGCTACTACACAGTCAGTTCCGGAGACTTGGCACTGCTATTCAGATCATTCTCCATGCATCACTGGAACTAGAGTGGTTGAGGGCGACGCTAGGAAGTCCGGAATTTCCCCTTTGGATCAGAGGGAGAACAGACAACAAAAGAGGTTCTCTTTCAGCTTTTAGCCGAGACAAATAAAAAGAAAGGATCCAAGAGACCTTACTAAGAGAGGCAGCTCCAACGTCCTATGGTGCTTCTCAATTATTCCAGTTCTTGCGATACTGTACTGCACTTGTCTCTGGCGGTAAGTATCTGAGAATACACCTGTTACACAACCACCCGACCAGCGAAGAGGAAAAAAGGGGACCTGCCTTATTTTTTAAATTCTCTATGCCAGATACAAGTAAGAGAGTGAGCTACTGCAGCGCCCACCTATACGGGTGTTTCCCTTCCTTCACTCTCGATCTCAACACCTACCGCCACACCCATGGCAATACAATCGCGGCCCGTTGTTCCTGATTGCCAAAATCCTGAGTAGACCGTCTGGGACAATGAAACGTCCGGAAGAGTGAAATGGAGGTCAAAATCTTGGAAAAGTATCGAAAATCGAGTGACAATTGAGCAATGATAACTAGCTACTATTCCATTTAGTTTCTAAGTGAGGGGCAGAGCAACAAATAAAAGACAGGAGGAATGAGCCGAAAATTTCAATAAACAATCTGAGAGCACTCGATTCACAGCATTGTTTTCCCCACCCCCTAGCTGACACCGTGTTGGCTTGCTTTTGTGAACGGTAAACCTCAACCAAGAGATTTCAAGAGTAAATTGCCCGGTTCTCCGGCTGTGCGGAAACCAGCCGAAAGCCCCTTCCAAAGACCTACTCCAGAATCCCATGCATCCCCCATCCCCCATCCCCCATGAACAAATGTTCTGGATCACCGTGTGAGTCATACACTAGCACTCGCGCTTGGTAACCAGTTGCCCACAAGTTCCACTTCTAGGAGGCATGGGCGCTGATGCTAGGGAAAGCTTGAGCAAATTACATTTACCGAGAAACCCATGAGTATACCTCGGATTAAGGGGAATCAACGTGATCACCTCCGTGCCTGCCTGGCCTCCATTCGGCTACTGGGCAAATGCAACTCTGTCGGGACGTGTAGAGAGCGGAGGAGAGTGGAGGGAGGCTCGGTGGGAACAACGCAGTGCTTTATTGCTCCATATTGGAAGCTCTGTATGCCGTGTCAGGGCAACTGTACCGTACTCGAGACCATTGATTGCGGTCACCATGTGGTCGGCGGGGTTCTAGTATTTTGTCAGTGGGCGGGCCCAAGATCAGAAGTTGGACAAGCCAGCTTTGAGAACAGTCTCCATGGTGGAGGTCTCGCTTGGTCTGTTACCTCTCACTATAGCTCCTCATCGAGCGACTTGGGGTCTACAAGACTGGACATGCGATATGACGTGATACATATCAAGAAGCTCTAATACAGTTTGTCCCTGCATTGACCTTCGCCCACAGAAATCCGCACTAAATAAGCTCTTTGTAAGGACCGGATCGCTTAACATGTCTCGGCGATCGCGTGCTACTATAACGAAAGTTGCGGTCGGCGCTCTTCTTTGTTCTCAGGTTGCTTGTGATTTCGTGGACGAAATCGGCCATCCTCTGGCGAAGTTGGCTTGAATGAACAAAGGCGTAGGTTCAACGCCACATGCTCCCCCTCAATCAGGTATTGTGAATGAAAGAAAAAATTACACCGCCCGAAAATATAAAGGGGTATTAGCAAGAGTATTAGCTTAATGGGTGGTTTTAAATCGATAAAAATAGGCCCCGCTCTGGCCACTATATAAAAGGTCCCGCGCACATATTCGACAAGTATCCAATTTGAATTCCGCGAAAAACAAATACCACGGGCAATGGGTATCAGGGTCGTAGGTGGTGTGGGTGATCTACAGATATGGATTCTGAGAGCCTTCCGACTTCCTTTCCTTGATAAATGCACAAGTGGTTCATCTTTTGATATCCGCGCGCGATATTGCGGACTCGACATTAGTATGGATTACAGAATATCGCCGCTGGGGGAACTTTCCTGATTGCATTAAAGTTACCGCAATAATACTGACAAGTTGGCGATGATGATATAGTAGATCAGTTTAACAGCTGTATAAGAGTGGTTTGCAATACAAACCATTCTCTTTATCTTAAATCCAAGTACCCAAGTATCCACTCAAACAGAAATTGGAAGAACAGGCGAGATTGTTGTACAGGTAGTCTCATAGTCCATAGAATTTAGGTTACAGGTGGGCAGATGTTGAGGAATGGCCATAATTGCACTTTCTAGACTTTGCTAGTAGTACTTACAACCTAGTTTATACCCCCTTACTATAACCTCTTCCTTTCCGTATCCTTTAATTTTAGATAAAATATTATTCAATCTTCAAATATAAAAACATTAGATTCTCTTTTTATAATATTAATATCTTTAAATGGTTCAACACCATATCATACCTTAAGTCTAGTAAGAAGAGTACTATCTCTTTTACATACTGTAAATACATTTGTATAAACAAATAAACCCACTCAGGCTGGTTAAAAAATCTAAGTTAAAATCCATTATTTCACTATATAACAATCATTAGAAATATGATACTATTATACTCAAAGAGCAATAATCAAGTTTACTTGTTGTTCGGTATTCAGAATATTAAGTAAATACGTTATTGGCAAATCACTTTATATCTCTTATAAGCAGGGGAGTGGTCGTACCAATCCTTCAAGTTGGTTCGGATAACTCTTTCATAAGAGAAACAATATATACTATGTAACCCCTATATTAAGGACAGATCAACTAAGTGAGAAACAAGTATTCACATTACACTATGTTAGCAAGTGGGTCAATTAAGGAAGGAAGGAAATAAAAATCAAAGGAGATAAAAACAAAATCAATATTCAAAAAAAAATCACGATACCACATCCCTCTTGGACACAGTTTCCGCAAGTATTGTCAGGAGTTAGCATGTTAACTTGTATGTCATTCCACCTTGAAGGCTTTTAATGGATGTTAAGCACGATTTGAAAAAAAAAGTTTGGTTTCTAAGCTGCTCATCAAGTTTGTCCGGCTCCCACCCTCTCATGTCCCATTCCCAACTCCCCTCCTTACTTCCTCCGTGTACATCAGGCCCCCAACATTAGCAAAAATAACTGCGATCAAGAAAACGAGAGAGAAACCTCAGAAGAAAAAATGGATAGAACTGAGTATGAAGCAAGGAAGAGAAAGAAAGAAAAAACAGTGAAAACACGCAACTCAAGCGTACAGGGCTAATATTACATGCTCGTAAGTGACTAGCCAGATAAGTGACCAGGAACTAACATGCCGGTCGGCGATCCAAAGAATATGTTTCATCTCAAGACATTATTCATCACCATGAAGGAGTATTTCAAGCCAAGTCATTAAACCAAAACTCGTGAATGTAAGAATAGTGAACAGAAGAGATTTGGATGGGAAAGGAAAGGAAATTCATGCCAATATATGAAAGTGGAGGAAGATGAAAGAAAGCAACTAGACAGTTTAGCACCAAAAGTGACAATCTATCTTTCCCCTTTTAGAGTCTTCTTGATTCCCTGCCACTTTGCAAGTTCGACTTTATTAGGTTTACAACCAGGGTCGTCGGGGTCGCCGCGAATTGCTGGTTGACCGCTTTCTCTTATCATTTCAAAACGATAGACGGCGTTCTTTTTATCGAGTATTTCGTAGGCTCGAATAGTGTAGAGGCCATCATAGCGAAGGCCTTCTGCGGGTGCGTACGGCGACTGGGACTTAGCCGAACGGAATAGGCGAATCTTAGTCCCGTTCTTGTACGAGATCATTAGTAGCTTGGTGTTGTGAGACGGAATACGGTCGCCGGGATCGTGCTCCTCGGTTGGATCGACTGCGTAATTAATTGGAGCCTCAATTCCCATGGTGCCACAGTAGAGGACTCTATCAAGCTCATCGAGGTCCGGATAAAGGGCACCACCTGAGACAATAACGGAGATCGCACCAATAATGGTATTACCAGAAATACCTGTGGAAGAGAAAAAGGTTAATAAAAGGAACAAATAATAGAAAGTGCAGAGACAATATAAACTTACCAGCTTCCATCTCGCCGTGAGCTCCATCTCTTAAGGCACAAATTTGAAGAGGCCACCATTCGCCAACAAACAATTCATGATTCCCCTCTACATTATCATCCCTCTTCCAATCGTAATCCTCCTCGAGCTTATAGTGCCTAGTACGTTTAACGTTCTTCGCACCTCTTCCTTTGACATGTGTAATAGTCTGATTGAGATCAATTCCGCGAAGTAAGTGTGGGTCGTAGTCCCCGTTCCTCCATCTCTTGAGGATCATCTGAGCATCCAAAGAAATATCCTCCGGAATATCAAAACGATCTTGCTCAATCCTGAGTAATTGCTTCATAGCTCCAGAAGAATGCACAATCTTTTGGTTCATATTCTCAAACGGAAGTTTGTAAAGTGCTTCTCTAATAGTCTGCCAGTCTGCCGCATTAGGGCTAGGCTTCTTCAAGACTCTCGCAATTGTGTCTGCATGGACGGATAAAGCGATAAGATCACTACGGGATAAAACACGATTGCTAGAGAAGCGAGTCTTTTCAGAAATACGATTACTAAATCCAGTACTAAGATTAGTACATGACTTTTACCTCTAATATCAATACATGTTGCCCGCCTTCAACTGAAGTGTTGATGTGATTTCTATTCAAACATACCTTGCTACAACAGGGTTACGCTTAGAACGACGCTGCAAGAGCCTCGCAGCAGCTTCGTCCTTCAAGCCAGGTCCAACCTCGTCGTAATTATCATTATCTTCAAACTCGGCTTGAGTGCCACGGTTGGTTGCAGTAGTGTTGCGGCCTGTACTAGGACCCGCAGTGCCAGGAGCTTCAGCAGTTGCGGAAGGGCGTAGATTTTTCATGATCTTCTTGAACCTAAGATCCCGGACCCTCTCAATTCTTTCGTGGCGATCGGCCATGATTTTTTTTCGTTTCCCACAAGTCCAGTACGAAGTAGGGAAAAAAAGAATTTAGTTGACAGTCGCTGAAGAAGTTCCCACAGCTCAAGACAAAGCTTATTGTACCTGTAAAGCTTATCAATTTGTTAGCGGCCAACCAAACAGGCGTAACTATTGTGAGGTTGGACGGATAAGGGAGGAAGAAAGTGGGGGAAATAAGCTCCTTAAATACTTTGTCTTTTGTTTCAGAGCACTTGTGGTGTGACGCGTCAGTACGCGTCAAATGATATCGAGTGACTCACACTGGAGGGGTACACAGCTCGCTTGAGAAACAAGATGGAAACAAGAAAAAAATGAAAAGATGATTATAATGAAAAAGAGCCCCGGAGGCAAAAGGGAGAGCTTACCGGAGGAAGAGCTGTGCGAGTATTCTATCGTAGGCCTTAGTGCCTGTTATCGATGAAAGCCAAGCTTTCTATGATGCTGGCACCCGTGCGGTCGCTTGACTTTTAGGGGCGGTAAGGATGCAGGCTGAGAGCGGTGCAAGTGTTGTGTGTGGTCAGGTGTGGAGGTGGAAGGAAGAGAAGGGGAGAAGGAATGGACATGACGCTTGTGGACTGAGAACAGGCTCTATTTTCGCACTAGTCCTTTTACGGCCGCCTAAACTCAGGCCCGGTAGAGGCTTGGCAACCTCATTCAAGCAATCATCGGATTAGGATGTCTTGGCACAAGTGAGACAAAAAGGGCCAAGACTTCTGAATAGGTTATTGCTCCAGATGTGAATTGTGAACCAAAAGGGTTGAAACAAGTACAGCTTGCTACTCATACTAGTATCATAATAATTTTATAATAATTATCAATGTCAAATATTTTATACTATAACTTGCTCTAAACCATAGGATTTTTGACAAGCTTCTTTCCCCACCCTATTTTCCTACCCTGCTTTTCGCCTTCGATTTTAGGAACTTGAAGGTGGACCCCATGTAAAACACCATCACCAGTCTCAACATCCCCATGGCTGAACTTTTTGGGCTTCATTAGCCTAGGGTCACTCTGTTGTTACACTTTAAAGACTCTTGAGACTAGCACCATGCTGCCAAATACACTTCCATCCCTGGTGCTGAGTGTTCCGATAGTCCCAGCTAGAGGGTATTACCTTGCCACAGTCCAGCAGGCTGGGCATCGTGAAATCTACTGGAGCGAGCATGCCTGAACTGTTACTCCTAATAGCTTACCGAACTCAGGTTACCCAAGAACCCCTCCACTAGTTTTAGGCTAAGCTGGGATGTTTGGGAAGCGTTATTATATTCATAGAGGTTTCTTTTATTTGGTTTCTTTTATTTATGGTCCATTTCAGAAGGGTGGCCCTATGGGGACCTTGGCCTGGGGTGAATTACATTCTCTTATTAGAAGTCCTGTGTATGTTTTGTTGTTGCCTCCTGCTGGTCGTGTTTTGTGTTGTTACTTATTTTTGATTAAGGGTAACACTAGGTGGGGACATATGGGTGGTTGGTCCCATACCAGTGTAACAATCCTATTGTTGAGCACGTATGCAACAGGCAACGACTGTCGTCTCCTGCGTAAGCGAGTCTCGCTTTTCTGCACCAAGGCGTAGGAATGTACTATCTCTTCAGATAGTACAGAACTGGCTTGCTTGTCTTGGGTTGTTCGTAAGAGGTACTATCTCTTCAGATAGTAAGATAGGTGGATTGTCGTGCTTGATAGAACTATCACAATACTCCTATGTTCGGGCAACCTGTCGAGACTATCACAATAGTCTCCAGGTTCTTAGAGCGTAGGCTCTCGTAGAGGAGGTGTGTATGTAAAGAGAGTAAAGCGTAATCGTAATGCAATATCTTGAGTATAGAAAAGTACTTAGATGGTTGTGTGAAGATCCTATCTCTTGGTCGGTTTTTTTTATATATTTTTTTTTATCAATTCGTTATTATGTTTAAAGGTACAAAAGACTCATGCAGCGCTAGCTATGGAGATAAAAAACCTATAAGCACATCAGCAAAAAAATCATCTTGCACCCCATCTCTCCCCGCTCACCCTGTGCGCCGGACGTTCCAGGCGCTTATAACGTAAACTCGAGTTCTGGGTGCGTCCGCCCGGGTTCATTCCATCCGGAAGTGAAAGGGCCGCCTCCAATGCGTCCGGACGCCACAGGCAGCGTCT
>Ga0307513_10013072_pt1 | contig 10206 bp, 9 predicted proteins | sample 15_EM_MG_FD_202174 | JGI IMG/M metagenome (GOLD analysis project Ga0307513, IMG submission 202174) | Populus trichocarpa ectomycorrhiza microbial communities from riparian zone in the Pacific Northwest, United States - 15_EM | ecosystem: Host-associated > Plants > Roots > Unclassified | place...
GTTGTTTTTTTTAGTTCAAAATGTTAGTTTTCAGGACTTTACCCCATGTTACAACTTGTTCTTATGATGTTTTGCTAACTTCGGCTGTGATGTTTGTATTTAATTGTTGTGATGAATAGTGTTTTTTTAATCGAAATATAAAAATGTTTTTTGCGTGTTGCATATGGCCAATACCTTAATATATTTTTAAATTACTTTTTTTCAGAAAAGCAAATATGTTTAAAAAAAAATGTGTTTTAACATGGATTTCTTAAACACAAAATTATTTTCTTGCATCTTGGATTTTACAACATGTTTGTAAATTCCAAAGGGTATTGGCCAATATTCCAAAAATATTATTTTTGGAAAGTCATCTTTATTCACTATTAATGTTTGGATAAAGAAATCCCAAAAGGGGTTAATATCCAAAGTATTATTAGGAATAATTTGTTATTATTCACTATAAATATTTGGATAAATAAACCTTAAAGGGGTTAATATTCAAAATGTTATTGGGAATAATTCACCATTGTTCAATATTAATATCCGGATAAAGAAACCCAAAGTGGTAAATATCAAAAAATATTTTTTTTAGGAATAACAAGTATCCCTTAATAATATAAGGGCAAATAAACCTATGAAAGGTAAATGTCCAAAATATTGTTAATAGGAATACAACTTGTTTATTTTTAACAGAAGGGCAGATTTATGCCTAAAATTTTATTTAGAATAATTTAATTGCGTATCCTTGAAAGAAGCCTCAATTATAATTGGAAACATTTCAAATGTTGATTCCATAATTTATGAGTTATGAAAATATAAAATACTAAGGTAAAAATGAGCTTTTAAAGCACCTTGAATTTCCTTATATTTCTAGCTTAGCTTTTTCTCTTCCTTGCGATTTACGAGTCGCGAACACTCAAAATACTAAGGGAACAATGAGCTCTTAAGCACATTGAATCTCCTTAGATTTCCATCTTAGCTGTCTCTAAATTCATAAATTCTGAACTTATTTCAAATCAAGCACAGACTTCAAGAGACCTGCACCGTTTCTCTTTGGCACTCTATAGACATATCTAAAGGTATGATCCATATTGGCCAAGGGTTCTTTCTCTTAAACTTTGAACTCAAGTTCGTACATCATAGCAGACTTATCCTAGGGAATTGATGGGATTAGAGAACATCAACCCCATAACAATTATAGGCAAACCAAACACCAAGCAGCTTACCTTAGGTAGGGCGTACTAGGGGTGCTAAAACCTTCCCTTTACACAACCAGTCTCTTGCCTTAGAATCTCTGAAACACCAGTTAGGTTTCCTAGTGACCATAATACTAGGTGGCGACTCTCTTTTTCACAAAACAAAAACCCTGAAATCAATCCCTGCTACCGGGAAGGGTCGCTGCGACGTCGAGTTCTCGCGAGGGTACGACAATAATTATGATTATGAACTTATGGTATGCCAGTCAAAATACTAATGCTAACAGGGTAATGTTAGTCTTTGTGCACATTGTATCTGAACTCTAGTTGGTCAAAGGAGTCACCAACCTGTGTGGACTGATCATCCCACAGTATGAAGCCTCATGCTCATTTCATTTTGATTTTCTGACGAGCTTTATCTTGTGATATTCTTGTTATGGTCTATTTGAGAAACCTTCCTATAAGAACTTGGAGCCATAATTGTATATATATTATTCATTGTTGTATTACCTCGTATATGTATATTGAACGTTATCTACTCACTGAGTTGTTGAACTCACCCTCTCATTATTTATCTTTTCAGGCTTATAGCTTGTTAACGGGTCATGATTGTTGGACCTTCAGAACCTGCTCTTTTGTTGAAATTAGTATTTTTTTTATGTCTAGTTAGTGTTCCACAACTATGAATTTGTATTAACTCTTGTATTAAGACAATCAAATTATATATTATGAAGTAAATTTTGTTATTAGTGCTGCGTTGAACTTTGATTGAGTTATTTAATAGATAAGTTTATATGTAAGTTTGGGTTTGCATAGGTATGAAACCCTGAAAGAAAACCTTATTTATATGCCGATCATGGATCTGAAAATCAGGTCGTGACATGATCATTAATACCATCTAACTTAAGGTACCAGAACAAACTCCTGGAATTCTAGTTAAGAATCTGTATTTATCATGCGATCCAGCCTTGAGAGCTAGAATGACGAAACGTGAAGGATCTTATTTCGATTCCTACACAAATGGTTTGGTAAATCACTCATAATTCCTTATTTTGTGATGCATGCAGAAGCTAAATAGTACAACAACAATACAAAATCACAGAAAAACACAAAAGATTTAATGAGTGAAGAAGGTTGTATACATATGAACACTAAATTTATAATTTTATAACTTGAAAAAAAATATATATGGTGGCTGCCATCTTAAGAGGTTTTTAAAACCTTTAAATAGGCCAAAAAAACCCTATTTCTTTCCAAAGAAACAACTAGGAATCCAAGAATATAAAGGAAATAAACAAAAAAAATTAATTTTAGTCCTTAAATTTTCATTTTTTCATAAAAATATGCATTTAGCCGAAACAACTAAGAATCCAAGAACATAAAGGAAATAAACAAAAAAAATAATAATTTTAGTCCTTAAATTTTCATTTTTTCATAAAAATATGCATTTAGCCCCTCTAAAAATGAAACATTTGCTCTCCAGCCTAGTAGTTTTTATGACGGCACCCCCAGTTAAAATTTTCTAGTTCCGCCCCTGCTTCCGGTCATGTTATTTTTCTAGCTCGACAGCTTAAATGAAGACCAACAGGTTCCTTTGTTGAGGTGGGATAAGGACATCATGAGAAGGTACAAAATGCAGCATTTACCATGATGTGACAATGCCGGCTTATCAGAACTTGGCATTTTATGCATGGGTGGTTGCCAAGATGCTAGCTAATAGCCAGCAGGTAACATTCAAACATATACTTCTAATATCATACTTTGAGAATAGAGATCGCCCTTGGCATCTGGATATCTCATATATATGCAAACATTTCCAGACTGATATTGCTCTATCTGTATTTTCCCATTCTGAATTTCCTCTGTCATTGTTGAGACAAAGAAATTGACGCATAATGGCACTGCGTGGTGATGAAGAAGTAGCTAACAAGCAGGTGATATTGAAAGACTATGTCATGTCTGGTTTTCCTAGGAATTCAGACATGAATGTGATCACCAGTTCTATCAAACTTATGGTACCAGAAGAAACTCCTGGAATTCTAGTCAAGAATCTTTATTTGTCATGCGATCCAGCCATGAGAGGAAGAATGTTAATACTTGAAGGATCTTATGCTGAGTCCTTCAAGTCTGGTTCGGTCAGTCACTCTGCTTATCTTGCATTTCATTGAATACTTTTGAAGAAAACAATCAATACAATTTAGAATAGGGCTATTGATATATGTACTTCTGTAAAGGACTTTAGCTCAAACTTTCATGTGGCTGTTCTAAAAAATGCAGCCTTTAAATGGATATGGAGTGGCTAGAGTTTTGGATTCAGGGCATCCAGACTTCAAGAAAGGTGACCTGGTTTGGGGAATAACTGGTTGGGAAGAGTACAGTCTCATTACATCAACAAGGGGACTGTTCAAAATTGAACACACAGATGTGCCTCTTTCCTATTACACTGGAATTCTTGGTTAGCTTTTTTTGTTTTCTTTTTTATCCTTTTTTTTCAATTTTATCTTTTTTTAAGTTGCGTAGCTTTGGTGGCTGGTAATTGTGAACTCCACTTAGTTTTCGGCATCCATAGCAGATATGATATTTCATGCTAGGAAACTTTCAAAATATAAGCTTTATTTTCTGACGTGTGAAGCATGCAGCAATAACAATTAAGATGAACAGTGACAAAAGAAAGAGATTCTTTCATTTTCCATCTAATTCTAACGTTCATTGTAAATGAAATTGAAAATTATATCTAATAATTCCTCACCCATATAATTATCATTCTTTCCTAGATGGTCAAAAGTTTATCTAATAGTAGTACATTTATACGTTGCAGGAATGCCAGGTATGACTGCTTATTGTGGTTTTTATGAGCTTTGCTCTCCAAAGAAAGGGGAGTATGTCTTTGTTTCAGCAGCTTCTGGTGCAGTGGGTCAGCTTGTTGGCCAATTTGCCAAGTTATTGGGTTGCTATGTTGTTGGAAGTGCTGGAAGCCAAGAAAAGGTTAGTCAGCCGATCATGAGTATTAACCATGTCAAACAACTGACTTGTCCTGTTGTTGCTCTTCAGCAAGTAAAACTGCAAGCTTTCAATTTATTGCCACATATTTAAGTAGATGACATGAAAGCAAAGAAACATCTGTAACCAGATTCTGTATGGTGTTTGCTTTTAATTTCTCTTATCAATCTTAAGGTTGACTTGTTGAAGAACAAGTTTGGATTTGATGAGGCTTTCAACTATAAAGAGGAGCCAGACCTGGTTGCAACCTTGAAAAGGTGAGTAGCAAGTTTTTTGAACTGGAAGTTTATGCCCATATTATGTGGGAATTTCTTAGAGGCATCAAAGATATATAGTCTCCTTCTTTATCTGTGTTTTAGGCCTTTTTATGTTAAGTGCTAATTAATGCCTCTGTTCCTGGCAGATACTTTCCAGAGGGCATTGATATTTACTTTGAAAATGTTGGAGGAAAGATGTTGGATGCTGTTCTACTCAACATGAGGCTTCATGGACGCATTGCAGTGTGTGGGATGATTTCACAGTACAACAAATTTGATAACCCTGATGGCATATACAACCTGATCAACATCATTCTGAAACGTGTTCGCATCGAAGGATTCCTAGTTTCGGATTACTATCATCTCTACCCCAAGTATCTGGAAATGATTTTGCCTAAAATTAGAGAAGGGAAGATCGTGTACGTGGAGGACATAGCAGAAGGCCTAGAGGGTGGTCCAGAAGCTCTAATTGGGCTTTTCGCTGGCCGCAACATAGGAAAACAAGTGATTGCAGTTGCTCATGAATGACTATCTTCATGTTGCTTATCTTCTAAATGCACTGAAATTTCTCCTAAGAAGTTGTATTTCAATCCAGTTGTATTTTAATTTGATTACATCAATGATATTGTACTAAAAAAGTGTGAGCGCTGTAATAATCAATTAAATTAAGGCCAACAAGGTTCATGGGATGAGGACATGGTGACCAGTAGCCTCCTTAATTGCTAATAATCAATACTTGGCATGACATATATCCTTGTTTTTTAACGGGCTCACCAATATTGTGGTTCTATACGTACACAATGAACAACATTGTTGTACACCAAACTGCAATAAACAACAGCTGCTTCATCTTTAATCTGGATTTTACCTACATCAAGCCCACAAAATCGCATTTCGAAAGCAAATCCATCACCCCCAAAATAACTGCAAGCTAGATTCTTGAAATCACTTCAACTTTTTTTAAGAACAAATGATTTTTATTTTCATTTTCTTTATAGAAAGCAGCTCAAATGGCCTAAAATGACACCATAATCTACCTAAATCAATAAAGCACGTTGATGTAGCTTAAATCCGATATTAAACGAACATCTAAGAACAAATCCAGCTTAATAAAGTCCAATAAATCAAACATTGCCTAAATCCACAAGTCAAGACCTAAAAAAGAACACATTAAACTTAACACAGAACTAGATCGTCAATTAATCCATTTAAGTGAAAAAAAAAAACACAGAAAGGCAGAAAAGGATGAGGGCGGGACTGCGAGTGTTTACATCTTAGAGAGCTTGTTAGGAGCACCGCCCTTAGCAACGCGAAGGAGAGCAGGCTCAGCCTTGAGATCCTTTGAATGGGCGAGAAGTTAGATACTTTCTCCTGTTTCCTCCTCCCTTAACAAATAGTGTGGAGATCATCAAAAAGTTTCGAATTTTGCTTTCTTAAAAAGAAGAGACACACAGAGAGATAGGCAAAAGGTGGGGTCTTTGGTTTCACTACAAAAACCCAAGCTCGTGGAGTCTGATTGTAATTGTTGGTTAAAATAATTTTTTATTTAAAAATATAAAAAAATAATAATATTTTTTATTTTTTAAAAATTATTTTTAATATCACTTATTGTCAAGAGAATGCTGAGATATAATCCTTCTCACTTCAAGGTTTTTATGCAATTTATATTTGTATAAGTTGATAAAAAATTCATATATGGTCTTTTATGAGGAAACCAAGTTGATAAAAAATTTCACACCAAAAATATATATAGAAATAAATAAATAAATATATATATATATATAGATAATTACTCAATTGCTTAAAATAGTCAAGAAATAAAAAATATTATAAACAATTGGCATATAACACCCATGAAGATTATGCTGGATAAGATTTTCCAAACAACCACAGCCCATTAGTCCAATAATTTTGCTAGCTAAAAAAAAATGCTTTATTTATTTAGTGATTTTACACAACAAGATGATAATATCATAGCTAAGTGGGCATAAAGTGGGGAGTTTTCTTAAACCAACCCTTCGACTAATTGAGATCATGAGGTGAGAACTTTTGCGTGTTTATGATTTTACTTAGGCTGAACGCCCGAATCAAAAAAGCTTTCCACTGCTGCCTTGTAGAAAATCTCATTGAACCGTGACGGGGATGACGAAGCAGATGATATGGTGGCGAAGGTATCGTTCTATCGCTTTCAACTTCGGACTCTTGGTTGTCAATCTCATGATCCGATCCTGACCCTTCAAATGAAGTCTCGTAGAAGTCAATGTCATGATCCCCTTCTGAACCTTCCAAAGGCTCTAGGTCGTAAAGGCCTTCGTATGGGCACCGTCTATATGGTAATGTCTCTATCACATGGATCCCACATCGCACCACTTCACTCTTTTCGGACCTCAATATCACATGTAGTTCCAATTCATCATCTCCACAATATTTTTCCATTGCCATCTCAGGTGCACTTATGACTCTTACCAACCTACCACGGAAATAGGGTCTTGCATGTGTAGCTTCGAACAATTGAATACCGTTTCTTTTATTTTTTATAAAAGCCTTGTATTCTTGATACCCACCACAACCCGAACAGACAGCCCAAATGAGCAAGCCTTCGAAAACTGGAGGTATTCGAAATGATAATGAACATCCTTCTCCACGGTAGCGGAACCAATATGGAATCATAGAATAATCAAAGGCGCTGTCATGATGATAATCGAAGATGTCCTGCATAAATATTGAATTCAAGGAATGCTGAGATTTTAGACTATATATATATATATATATATGCAAGAGAGACAGAAATGGTACCTCAAGAAGCCGATCCTTGGTATAATTTGATAAATTACTTAGACCTTGTTTGCCGTCAATCTCAATGAAATTGTACTGCGCATATTGAGACAGATATGGTGGTGCAGGTATTACTCTATCTCTTCCAACTTCAGACTCATGATCCCACTCTGACCCTTCAAATGAATCTGTCTTTTCAACTATCACATGGATCCCACATTCAAACACTTCAGCGTCTTCTCCCGTATAAAGTCCCACGCACAGTTCCAATTCCTCATCTTCACAATATTCTTCCATTGCCATCTCACTTGTACTTATGTATGTCATCAAATTGTTAGCGACCGAATCGCACACGTATGCTTCAAACAATTGAATACCGTTGCTTTTATTTTTTATACACAATTTGGCGTCACCAAAAAGACCTATGAAGCATTGACAGGCAACCCCAACGACCAAGCCTTGGAAAACTGGAGGTACATGAAATGATAATGAAGTTCCTTTTCCACGGTAGCTGAACCAATTTGGAATCATAGTGAACTTATCTCTGTGGCTGAACGTACACAAACGATTGAAGAGAATATGATACCCGTAACCACCGTAGCACAGTGCCTGTATATATTACACATTCATTCATGTATATATAGTATGTGCCAATTGTGTGCTTATTTGAGTGCAAGAGAGACAGAAATAGTACCTCAACAAGACTTCTCTTACAATTATTTGATATCTTGCTCCTGGTAACAGAGGAAATAAACCAGCCATGATTACTTAGACCTTCCATGCCTTCAATCTCTATTAAATCCCTACAACCATACAGAAGCAGACTTAGATTTTTTTTTGCTTGGATTGGTAGTCTTACCCATTGCATTGATCTGCAACCAAATGTATCCAATTGTTCTAAATTTGAGGGAAGCTCTGGGATTGATACAAGATTTCTGCATTCCTCAACGGTCAAAAGCCGCAGCTTAGAAAGGATGCCGATGCCAGAAGGCAGACTGAAGAACTCGTTTCTTGATAGATCCAACTCTTCAAGAGACGAAAAACCTCAAAAATCAACAGAATTAGTTGCACGTTCAGACAAACCATAATTTACAAGTTTTAGCTTTCCCAATACTCTCCAAATAGTGGAAGTTGGAGCTAGCAGAAAAGCTGAAATCCAAGAAGAATTTGGTGAAGGCCGATATGGTAAGTTCCAGTCCCACTTCCAGTGTCCGCACAATGACAACTTCCTCACACACTTTAAATGTCCAACTGAAGAGAGAAATTGCTCGTTGTTAATTCCATCTGCTAGAAGCTCAGTGAAGGACTCAATATCACCCATGCACTCCGGCAGCTCCTTAAGTTCTGAACACCCCGAAATGTTCAAACATACAAGAGACTTTGAATGTCCAATAGATTAATGTACCTCAACTAAACTTGAGCAACCTTCAAGCAGTAATTTCTCTAGACTTGAACTGTGCAGATTTGGTGTTTTAACAAGGTTTTTTGAATAACTGAGATCAATGATCTTTAGATTGTTGAGAATCTGTCAGAGCAGTGAGGAAAATCATTAACAAGTACTCATCAAAAGTTGTAACTTCAAAATATAAATTATATAATAAACAACTTTTTGAGCATTTTGGTATGTTTAGCACCTTTTTTTTCTTCCATAGTTCTCTGATATTACTGTACTTCATATCAATAACAACTACATACTCCAGTGTAAAATCAAATGGCAAAAATTTTAAAGGACATTCAAGCCAACAAATCCACGTCAACACTTTAGAAAGCCGTTCGAAAGATCCGGTGAGATCTACTCCAATGATTTGCAGTAATTTTAAGTCTTTCATATTTGTAAATGATCCTGTGCTTAGTGATTTGTCTTCTGATCTTGTCGCATCCAGTTTAAGGCCCTTTACAACTTCTGTTCCCTAAAAAAGCAAAAAAAAATAAAATCGATAGAACTTTCATATGATTGTTTGTAATAAGTTTGACAATAAAGATACACATGAATATGCTTTTCTGTATGCATTGAGTTCTACCATCTGCATCTTGAGTACTTTCCACGCATCCTCTTGACACCAAATTCTACTCCTTTGTGCAGGATTTTCAGGTGACTCTTCCTTAACGATCCCCCTTCCCATCTCTCGTAATAGATCATGCATGCTTATCGTTCCAGAAACATCAACTTTAATCAGAGACCTTTCAATGAGAGTTCCCAGATCATCTTCTGGATCGTAATCATAACGTCCTCCTAGCACTTCTGCTACGTATTCTTTCTGTCTACCAATAAAGAAGCATGCAATATCAAGAAATGTATTCTTTAGATTAGGGGCTTTCAGTGAGTCAAAACTTATTCTAAGCCTTTCTTGAATAGTATGCTCTGGAATTCTTCTCAATCTGTCAATTACAGATTCCCATCTAGCTTGCTTTTTCCCAATCAAACAAGAACCTAAAACCTCCAGAGCTAAAGGAAGACCTCCGCAGTATTCAACTACATCATTAGAAAGCTCAACATAATCTTTTTCTGGCTTGGCGTCCCTAAACGCATGCTGACAGAATAGGAGAAGGGACTCATATGGGTCCAATTCTTGAACCTGGTATCTTTGATCAGCTTCAAGAAGTAAGCGTTCATCTCTAGTTGTAATTATTACCCTGCTTCCGGGACCAAACCAGCTTCGCTCTCCCATCAAAGTATTTAATTGGTCCAGATGATCCGCATCATCAACAACAACAAGAACTCTTTTGCGGCAGAGTCGTTCTTTAATCACAACCTTTCCTCTATCAACATTATTGATCTTCTCAGTATTTTGTCTTAAAATATCTTGAAGAAGTTGTTGCTGTAGAAGAACCATATCCTTAGATTCTGATTCTTTGACATTCAAAAGAAATGAGCTTCCCTCGAATCCATATCCACAGTCATAGCAGAGTTGATTAAATACAACTTTTGCTATAGTCGTCTTTCCTATTCCTGGCATCCCATGTATGCCCACAATGCGTACATCATCTGTTGCAGT
>Ga0307513_10013073_pt1 | contig 10206 bp, 5 predicted proteins | sample 15_EM_MG_FD_202174 | JGI IMG/M metagenome (GOLD analysis project Ga0307513, IMG submission 202174) | Populus trichocarpa ectomycorrhiza microbial communities from riparian zone in the Pacific Northwest, United States - 15_EM | ecosystem: Host-associated > Plants > Roots > Unclassified | place...
TATTAATGATCTTAGTGTTAATAAAATAAAATAGCTAATTATGTAAATAACAATAATTTCTCATTAGCCCACGAATGATGTATTCTTTTCTTTTCATTTACTCTTTATATATATATATATATATATTGTACGGTAATAGAATGAGGCAAATAGAGGATGTTAAAAATTAATTTTAAAAGATAAAAAAATATTATTTAAATATATTTATAAATCAAAAAATATTTTTAAAAACTATTATTATATTCTCAAACACCCACCAACTCTTAAAAAAACACACCCTTCACTTTTTGCGCCGTCCATGGAGCACAGGAATTCCATGCAATGTATAGAGACCAAAAGAGGGAATAAAAAGATAGGAACAGGAATTATAGAACCCTTTTCTATACAAAACCAGTTTCGTCCCTTTCGAGTTTCTCTGCTGCGGGTCCCAGAACCGGCATGTCGTTGGCGGCTTCTTTTATATCATAAAAACAACCAAACATATGATACATTTTAAGTATTTTTAATTGACTTTTTTTTTCTTGCAGGTGATTTTATTTAAAAGTGAATACATGATATTTCTTGGGATCCTTTGCGTTGTATTTTTGTACTATTAAATTATTAAATGAATATTGTAGAAAATTAGCTAATTAAAAATAAAATTTAAGATTTTTACATAGTTTTTGATCATTTATATCAATGAAAAGGTATTAGGATACATAAAAAAATACCATGCTAAGTAAAAACATATTTATATATATATATATATATACACTGTTGTGAAATTAAAAAAAATCCTAAATATTGCACTCGAAATATAATAAATGAGGGTAAACCAAATATTTTATGTATTTTTTTTCTCCAACACCAAACATAAATAGCAACAAAATTTATACCTTTACTCTTAATTAAATAAAAAAAATATCAATTAAAAAAATTATTTTTTAGCACATATGTTTCCTAGTTTATTTTTTAGCAAACACACATTTATTTTTTTGTTACACAATTTTGTTTAATGTTGCAGCAAGCACCAGCAAAGCTTGAAAATATATATATATATATATATATTCCTACCCATAGTGTATAGCGAGATAGCTAACTAGTTTACATCTAAAATCCGAGAGAAAACAGTGGCTAACAAATGTGAAGCGCATGCGAGGCGATCCAAGCTTGAGCTTTGAAGTGCTCGAGCTTGACTTGTCTCATATTAGAAAAGCTTAAGACCTTCTGATTTTAATGACGAGTTTAAAGTATGAGATTCAAGAATGACTGGTTTGAGATTTTTTTTTAGCTGCAAATTTGGCCAAAGCTGGTTTGGTGTTTAGTTCATTAATTTTTTTTTGTTATTTATTATACTGGATTTTTTCTAATAATTAATCTCATTGTAATCATAATTTTAGTATTACTTAACCTACTATGTTTATAATTTTAATTTTAATTTTAAAATCAATACAATATAATAATAACTTTACACCATCATTATTAGAATGTGGATTTGGCAGCAATTAATCACTAAGATAACCATCATTATTTTTAACATTATCACACTCATGCACGAAGCAATTAGCTTTTATTTGTAAAATACATGTTTTTCTATTTTAGAGGTTAAGGTGAAAAGCGGTTTGTGAACTGTTTCATTAGCCACACACCAACCCCTTTCATTTTCTTATCATAGAGGTCTAGAGGTTGTAAGTATATAATGCACCGAGGCTTGTGGCCCAGCAGCAGCAGCAGATGCAAGGTTTCCTTGCCTCTGTTACCTGGATTCGAGCCTCAGCGTGCATATTTATCATCCCCGCGGTGTCTTATCTGTCTACTGGGCTTGCAGGGTGTTCAGTGGGTTCGGGGATTAGTTGTGGTGCGCGTAAGCTGGCCCGGACACCCCGGGTTACAAAAAAAAAAAAATATATATATATATATATATATATATATATATATGTTAGTGGTGATATACCAATTTTTTTTATAAAAAAAGCTATAGAGATATTTGTTTGGGCTGCCCCAACAAACTCACTCCACGTTATTGCTACCCATTGCCACTCAAATTTCCAAGAAGCCTAGCGACTGGCACATACTGTAATGCATAGTTACTATATCCTAGAAAGTTAGTATGATCATACTCTTCTATGTTTACGCATAATTTATTAGTGTGACATCTATTTTTCTTCTCAATAGTTATCTCACATCAATATTTGTTTTTAGAAGGTACCTACCTTTTATGTCAATGAATATCTCTCTCTAACCTGTATTCTTAGAGAGCATCAAATTCTTTTACCAATTATCTGCCAACACCAACTTTTCTCATCAATGTTATAAACAACACACAACAATCAACAACTTATCTTTTCAGGTTATCTTTAAATATAATCAACTATTTTTTATTATTACTCCATTTTTCATAAGATAAGCTTGTATGACCAAAATGTATAAATACGAAAATAAAACACACAATGACATAAAACCACCTTGCTCATCTCTTCATACATTCTATTACACCTCTTATTCCCATTATATATTCATTAACTTACGCATTATATATTTTTTTATTTTAATAAAAAACTTGTTTTTTACAAGAGAGCATGTAACGACCAAGTCTAGTCATCATATCATATCATATCATGAAGCAATGATCAAGTCCAATCATCTTGTCATTTCATCAATTAATAGCTGAAAGACCAATTCAATTTGAAGTTTTTTGTTTTTTTACTTCACCATGGTGGCATTTGAATTTGATGCACATGTTTGTTTAGAAAATAATCATTTGAATTTTTTTTATTAACGTAGTTATCCGGGCTAGTTTACGTGCATCTCGATTAATCCCATGGGCTCTGAAGTTAACGGTCATGTAAGTCTCCAGTAGTCCTGAGATTTGTGAGACTAGAACCGGTAATTTTTAAAAAGCAAACTTAAATCCTGATGAATTTAAGATCCACCCTTAGAATTATCATTATTCAATGACAACGGTAGCAATGATCCTAGTTTGTCAAAAATGAGGTGCTTAAAATAGGTGGTAGCTAAGCAATCCTTTTATACAGCTCGGAATATTACTGGCTAGCACGACATGGAATACCATTTTTTTTATTTTTCAAACTCGTATATATGAAATTGGATGTCAGGGACAAGACTGATTTCTATTTAATGTAATTGACAATACATAAATTTGGTATTTTTGTTTGGTATTAAAGGACAAAACATAATAAGATATAGATAGAAAGTGTTTAATTTACCCTTAATTATTGTATTCCCAGTGTAACATTTAGGGTATGGTTTTTAATGTATATATTTTTAATTTCAGTCATTATATTTATATATATATATATAGAACAATATATTTTTTACTTGTCCTAATATCTTTTTTAATTGATATAACTATATATAAAAAAATCATTTTATTTTAACTAACTAACTTTCTACCATATTCATTTAATAATTTAATAGTACAAAAATACAATGCAAAGGATTGCAAGAAAAAACATTATTGCTTTTAAATAAAAATCCATGTAAAATAAAACTCAAGAAAAAAAAACAAAAAAATATCATATATTTTTATTGTGTGTGTGTGTGTAATCCAACAGAGGAGATTATTAAAAAAAAATAAGGAATAAATGAAAATAAAGAAACAAAACTGGGTTCTGGGCTTGGAGTTGAGCCCACGTGTTTTTTGGGCTTTGTCAAAGAGCAACCAAAGCTTTGGTATAGGCCCAATTATATTTCAAAAATGTTACCGAATGATACATCTTTCAAATTCTACATGCATGTATTCTTTGATTTTTTATTTTAAAATATATTAAAATAATAATTTTTTATTTTTTAAAATTTATTTTTAACATTAGTGTATTAAAATATCTGAAATAATTAAAAACAAAAAAAATTAAAAAAATAATATTTTTTAAAAACAAAAATAATAGAAATCTACTTAGATTGTGGAAAGACATACTGGAAGCTAGAAAGTCTTTATCTGCTTTTATTGTTTGGCCAAAAATACATCAAAAGTCCAAAAAACTCCTGATTTTACAAATAAAATCATTAAGTTTTGGTGTCTATGGTTTAGTGATAGTGAGAGCTTCAATTTGATAATTGTGTTGGTATACATTTCAATTGGATTCCAATGAACAAATTTCTCTCTCCTCTTTCTTTCTATAATTCTTTTTATTTTAGCCTTTATAATTTTTTCCTTTTAATTATTATTGCACTTGATTTTTTAATCATGTGTTCAAAATCTAATGTATTTATTTAATAAGATAAATTGAAGATAACATATGCTAATAAATGATAAAAAAAAAAACTTGATGCCAACTAAAAGCTAAATCGTGAAGTCGAGAAACAAGCGCAAATAAAAATAGCCGATCATATATTGTAGGGGGGTTCTTTAATTTCTTTCAAGTTGACTTTTTTTTTAATACTGAGACAACAATATATTAAATTGACTCAAGTTCACGTATTAAAACTGAGCATTGTGTCATAAATCCTACTAAGTTAAATAACTTTGTTTTTTTTAAATATTTTTTATTTAATTATATAACAAAAAAGACAAACAAGGTAAAGCAAATGAATAAAATTATTTTAAAAAAATATTATGATTAGCTGTACAACAAGAATGCTTCTAATATCATAAAAAAGATTCCTACATCTTTTGGAAAAAAGTAAAAATTGAATGGTATTTAATAAATATATTCCTAGTTAATCTAAGAATTTGATAAAATAATATATTTAATATATTTTAAAGTAATTACTTTTCAAATAATTAAATTAAAGTTTTCAAAAAAAACTTAAAAAAGAACATATAAGCCATACATATGGGTCTGGGCGCCAATGCACCTTTGCCATTCAAAATACACCTACTCCCGTGCACCTCGTTCTTTTTTTTATTTTACAAATTGAGTTGATGATGCATTGTTCTTCCATTTGTTTATGAAAAAAAAGCAGATTATCCGTTTTTTACATGTCTGATTTTCAATCACCATAAAAAAATATTATGGGTTTTTTGACCTTCAAAAACAAATCTCAACCTATTTTCACATTAAAAAAAACCCTCAAAACATTCTTATAATTTCAATAAACCAACTCCCAAACTTAAAAAAAAATAAAATCCAAATCGAATAAAAGAATAAAAAAACAAATTGAAAAATCTCTCTCAAACCAATGACACTTATCTCATTAATAAAACACTTTGACATTAGATTTTATTATTTCCATCAAGGAAATCTCATTACCCAACCTCTTTCTCTCTTCCTTGTCTTTTCAACAACTCTCTCTCTTTCCTCTCAAATTCAAACACTAAAATTTGAACAAAACAAAATTTTAAAGTAAATCATATAATTACAAAACTAAATGGAGCAAAAAAGAAATTGAGAAAGCTCCAAGGCAAAATTTCCAAAAAAGCATTGACACCACATTTTTCTTAAGAAAAAAAATTGTTATTTTACCTAACTTTTAATTATGATCCCTCATTTTTTATTTTTTGCAAATAATAAAACCAAATTTATTTTTGCAAAGTCAAAAACCAACCCAATGCTAGGAATTTTTTTTTCAAAACCCTGGTAACCTAACAGAAAATAATACAAAACAAACCATCAAGTTTAATCATCAATCAATACAATGTAAAAGGAAAAAATTAAAAAACAAAATTGATGATCTAGGTAAAAATAAAAAGAAATTTTATTTGGAAAAATAATATGTTATTTTATTTCAATTTCAATTTTGATCCTCTTATTTTGAAGTTTTTGCAAATAATTAAACTGCATTCTTTTTTAATTAAAAGAAAACAATATAAAATACATCAAGATCAATTACCAATGACCGTACTAAAAAAAAAAAGAGTGAAAGATCAAAATGAAAAATATTGTTAAAATCCATAGTATACCATGTCTTAAAACACAATGTTTTCCTATCTTTTTAATTTTTTTTAATTTTAATTTTCATTTTGCTTTTTTTTTTTAAATAACATTTAGTTTGCCACCCCTAGAAAATGGCTTGAACTTCACCACTGTGTACATGTAAAACTAACGAAAAGTATGTATGAAAAGAAGAAGAAGATAGCTATGGTTAACAAATCCAAGTTTCAATTTTCCAGCGAACCAACCAAGCTCCCACCCGCAATCAGCGCAGAATGTGTGGCTCAGCCACTCTACAGTAAATCGAGCAGGCAGCCCATCGCTCAACCACCTCAATTAAAAACCTGTTCACCTCGTCAGTGCACAGGTGTCATTTCAGTGGGCGGGTGAAAAACGAATAATAAATGTGTGACTAAATGACAACCTAAGCTTAGCCCAGGCATTGTTTGTTTTCTAGGACATTAGATTCCTTTCTCGACTCCTTTCCTCGTAGTGCTGCTATCAGTGAATGTCAAAAATCAAATCATGAAAGTTATGCTTTGAAATACTGAGGTAGTTAATTGTTTAAAGTGTTTTATTTTAATGTTTTAAAATAATATTTTTAAATTTTTAAAATTTATAAAAACAATCTGAAAATATAAAAAAATTAATTTAATTTATTTTTTAAATTTTGCTATTGATAGTCATATTTTCTTCATTCTCACGATATAGTGTATAAAATAATATACCTTTTACTTGGTCTAGGAGAGAAAATAGCAGATTAACACCGCTACAAGCGAGGGATCAATGAAGCTTAAACCTAAGATATAATTTACTTAATTATTGTGCTATGCTTAGAACAAGTTAGGGCTAATCTAAATGCCTTTCGTGCCTCTCGGAAAGCTTTGGTAGCCGTGAACAAGTGATGCTATCTTATCATGACTTGATTACGATCGATACGGTGGCCCCCACAAATCGAGCACATTTTTTCACAGGGGAATATGCATTAGTCAAAATTTGGGGGTCGGTTCATGCCTCAAGGAAAGAACAAAAATTGACCACCGCATCATGAATGTGTTTGTGTAAAAAAAAAAAAAAACAATTGAGAACAACAAGTCGTGAACGTGTCAATGTCGTTCAATAATTGTATCAAACTCAAGATTTTGTATTTAAATGTGTTTTTTATTTAAAAATATATTTTTTTATTTTTTAAAATTTTATTTTAAGAATTAGCATATAAAACCATCTAAAATACTAAAAAATTAAAAAATACAATTAGTCGGCATCCCAGGCTGTTGAGGTAGCACTTTCACAGGATAATTAACCAGTGGTGGAGACGAGGGTTAAGTGTGTAAGACCAAGTGTTCATTGAATTTATTGTGAGTAGACCTTGGACCACCCTAAAATCGACGACAGTTTCCAAACACTTGCCCTGCTATTTAACCTTATGAGATTGACGCGCCCCCGCGTACGCGTGCAACTGCAGATTACGAGTGCTGTGACGAAATTAGGCATTTCCTTTCACGTTCTTCCCCTCTCCCTCTCTGCTTTCTTTTCTTTTACGTGGAGCTATTTGTATCGCAATCGCGCATATAGGGACTAAAATAGCAAGTATGGAAATTAAGGATTATTTATGGAAACAATTTAATCAAGGGGGACATCAAACGAGAATGATTTAATTTGGACCGTGGCCAGTCTTATAAATAGCTAGTTAAACTATGATTAGATTATATGTTGAAACATTTAAAGTTTGTTCAAAATAAAAACAATAATATTTCAATTTAAAACTGGAGTTAAGAAATAAAAACTTAAAATAGTTTTTTCTAAAATTTTAAATTTGTAATGAGTTTGAAAAGCATGTTTTGGAAATTATCTATAGTTTTTCTTTACAGGTTTTCTAAATAAAAAAATATATGAACAATGCAATTTTTTCTTTTACATACAATCATTTTTTTAACAACGTAAAATATTAAAATTAACATACACATACACATATTAATTTTTAACCGATTAACTATCGTTTGAACTCATGACTTGTCTCTAGTAGCAAATGTGACCTACTTAGATCACCGTTGATGACTTTTTATTTATTTTCTTTGTTTTTTTTGTCATATTTTTATGGTTTTTAATTTTATCATTCAAATCAAGTTTATGATTTTTGTTATTTTAATAGTAGTAGTAGTAGTGATACTAATAGTGACAGTAATAATACGAAAAATGGTAATTGTAATAATAATAGTAGTAGTAGTAGTAGTAATGATAATGATAATGATAATATCTCTGATGCTGCTACTAATAATGATAATAGTGGTAATAATAATGGTAACAATAATAGTTTATTATGATAATAATAATGATTATGATGGTGTTAATTATGATAACAATATTAATAACAATAATGATTGTGATAATAATAGTGACCATCATCATCATTATAGTAGTTGTAACAACAACAACAACAATATTACTAATAACACTAGTAATGGTGATAATAATGTTAATAATAGTGGTAATAATAATAGTTTATTATGATAGTAATAATTGCGATGATGATGATGATAATTGTAATAATAATAATAGTGATAATAATAATAATAGTGGTAATAGTAATGATGAAACCATTAATAATACTAACAATACTACTAATAGTGATAATAATTATAGTAATAATAATAGTTTTTCATGACAATAATAATTATGATAAAAATATTAATAATAGTAATAATTGTGATAATAATGTTAATACTACTACCAACAGTAATGGTAATAGTAATAATGTATTAGTAGCATAGTAATGATAGCAATAATAATAATATTGATGGTAATAAAAGGTTGTTAGGATAGTAGTGGTGGTGGTGATAATAGTAATGATGATGAAGATGATAATAATAATAATAATAGTAATAGTAATAGTTTATTATAATGGTTAGGGTGGTCATGACATCAGTAATTGTGGTGATGATAGTAATAATAATATAGATAATGATGATGATGATGATAACAACAACAACAATAATAGTATCAATACTATTAATAGTAATAATAATGATTATAATAATAGTAGTTGTAATAATAATAATTATAATTGTAATTATAATAATATTTATAGTAGTAGTGATAATAATGATGATAATTGATAGTAATAATGTTAATAAGGACAACAACAACAGTAACAATTATATTAACAACAATAATAATAACAATGATGATGATAACAGTCATAATGATAGTAATAGTGATCACGATAATAATAACGTTAGTCTTATTTTTATTTTATATTTTTATAGGGTTAGTGTAACTTTGAGGTTTATTAAGGTAACTCATGTTGCACCAATTTACAAGTTTAGTGAATTGTTTTTTTTTTTAATTAAACTTGAATTTGTTTTGTCTTTTTTTTGTCATACAGTAAAAATAATAATAATAGTAAAATTCATGTTATTAAACTTTATAAAGTTCATGGACATGTTCATGGTTTTGTTGGTTGACCTGGTTTACAGGTTTGACAAGTTTAACTTTTTTTTCATTTTTAATTATTTTTTTCAACATTTTAGTACTGGGTTGGTGTTCGATTTAGCGATCGTCTATTTTTGTTATCATATAATTAAATAAAATATAGTTTTTAAAAAATAAATAAATTATAGCCACACTATAGTCAATAACCGGATTCATAGATTTAACGTACTTGCTCGGGTTACTTGGTTCACTGGTTTGATCAGTTTACTAACCAGACATATATGTTTTTTGTTTTTGTTTTTGGTTCTTTATTTTTTTTTCTCAATTTTATCATTCAATATTGAACTGATTAAGAAATATACTACATGATTTATTCTTATTTGCTTTCTATAAGGTTATTACTCTATCAAATTTATTTTTAGGCTGATACTTAATTTTGCGAGCATATATTTTTATTATATAATTAAAAATATTTTATAAATATTTTTACTAAACTCAATATAGTTCATGAAACGGGTCGCTGGGGGAATGAAATCGATCCAATCTATCATTATCTGAATATTTTTTTTAAAAGTTGTCACCTTAAAGTTTTTTTAAAAGTTAAGTCAAGTTTTTACCAATTATTAAGAATGTATTTGGATTCATGAAATCAATTGATTTAATTCAGACTAGCTTCTGTGTGGTTTAATTGAAAACTCGAGTTAGATAAATAATTAAGTTATAAGATTTTATGATTATCGGTTTGATGAAGTTTAATTACACCGTAAATTTTTTTTAATGTTTTTAATATATTTTTATATTTAAAAAAACTTATCCGACTAGTATCATATTACAACTAGTTGTTTTTTGTCATTGGGTTCACGAGCTTAATTGTATCTTTCTTTAGAATCTAATTTTGTAATCACAATTCAAAATATGCATAAACCATTATTTTCCTTAAGAAAACAATCCAGATTAGTTT
>Ga0307513_10013074_pt1 | contig 10205 bp, 11 predicted proteins | sample 15_EM_MG_FD_202174 | JGI IMG/M metagenome (GOLD analysis project Ga0307513, IMG submission 202174) | Populus trichocarpa ectomycorrhiza microbial communities from riparian zone in the Pacific Northwest, United States - 15_EM | ecosystem: Host-associated > Plants > Roots > Unclassified | place...
ACCTTCGTCGGCAGGTTACCAACCGTTGGTAAAGTCGCTCGTTGGTAAAGAACTATCCAACAAACCCCGAGAAATTGGATCTTAACCAACAGACCCCGAACCTTTTACCTATTCTATCTACACAGTGACCTCCGACTAGAGGACTCAAAACCATTACAAATTCGAAGTCTGCAGACGAACAGAAGATAGATGGATCACATTCGCGGTATATATAGTGATGTCGCCTATCGTAACTGGGTGAATAAACACACCTAGGAATGCGGGAAACGAAACCCGGGACAGTCTGTCGAACTTGCACGCGCGCCCACGCGCTCGAGTGGTAGGTCATCTAATCGTCATCGCAATCGAGGGGGGATTTCAAACACCAAGCTATAAGCTATTTATATACCATACAGGGGTCCCAAACGTCCAGACCACTCCCCGGGGGGCCGTCTTGCACCCACAACCTGGCGTCAAGAAGAATATGAAATTCACTAGATAAACACACCCGGATCTCGAGACGAAAACTCGATCATTGTACAATTCATTCGATACTGCAGATCTATATGCACGTATCGCAGCGATCCGTGATGGCGATATGGGGTCGCGGTATTACTCAGAAGGCTTATTATCCCCAAGTTACCTAAGCGAGGGAGAGAGATCAGGCATGGATCCAACCCCTCTCCTTGAAATCGGCAATAGTATCCCTCACGGAATCATCCACCGACGTAATCTTGATCCCCAGAATCCTGGACCTCTTCTCCTCGTTAAACCTCGCAGGAGGGGTCACTTTCGCCGGATCGTAATTCTGGATACCCGTCTGAACACCCTTGATTCCGAGCGAAGCGGCGACCCTCCTTGCGGCCTCGATAAACTCTTGGTTCGCAACGGCTGGGGCGGAGACGAAGATTCGTTCGTCAGCTGCCTCTTCCTTCTCGAGAGCGGCGGCGTGAGCTGCGGCAACGTCTCGGACGTCGACCCAGCTGACCGCGGAATAGAGTTCTTGTTCGGTGAAGATCGGGTTGAAGAACATGTCGAACCACCTCAGCGAGGAGGTGTTGAGGTTCTCGGGTTTATCGACTTGATGCAAGTTGGGACCGAAGATCTATAGATATGAAGTCCTGAGTTCAGTGCCCATTCGAGTAAGGCACCAAGGAACTCACGAAGGGTGGGTTGAGGGCAACTAAGTCCCACGGCAAAGTAGGCTTGTGTTTACGGTAGATTTCCCAAGCAGCTAAAGTGTACCCTGCGTGAGTCCACGGAAGAAAGGCTTTGGGTAAAGACCATCGCACCTCGCTCAGCAAGAGTCTTGGAAGCCATGTACCCCATAAGTCCATTTGATGCCTTACCGTTCTTCTTGACATCCTCGACAGCCTCATCGTTCCATTCCTCTTCGGTGTATACAGAAGTCGTCCTGAAGACCCCAGCGGAGACAACAGAGGAGAAGATGACGATACGCTTTATATTGCCACTTGAGAAATTCAAGGAAAGCGGTGTAAGAACCAGTGGTCGGAACGCGTGAGGCAGACTCACGGGGCCTTGATAGCAGATTTCAAGACACTGAGGGTTCCATCGACAGCAGGACGGATGAGTTCTATGTGCATCAGTTAGCCGGAGATGAACTGGTGAGACCGATCGTTACGACTTCTTCATACCATCTGGATCTTCGACATTAAAGTAGTAGGGAGAGGCAGTGTGGAGGATGGCATCAAGTCCGTCGATAACACTGTCGAAGGCGCCGTCCTATAAATCAAATCCCGTCAACTCTCGACGTCCGACCGCAAGGGACGACTGGATCGGATCCACCTTGGCAATATCAGGTACAGTGACGAGCTCGAGCTTGTCTCCGTATTTTCCAAAGATTTTCTTAAGGTGGGTTCCCTTCGATTCAGACCTGACGGTGGCCCGGACGGAGTAGCCTTTCTTGAGAAGGAGGTCGACGATGTGGATGGCGGAGAAACCGTTCGCGCCGGTGACGAGGACTTTTTTTCCTGGGGCGATGGCTGGCATGTTCTTTGGCTTGTCGGGGTTTGGGTGAGTGTAAGGTGAGGTTAGTGAGGTCGGAGATGTGGGGAACGAGTTTGGTGAGGAAACTCGAGATAACCGGGATGAGCCCCTTTATCTCTCGCAAAACATTCATTCCCCACTGCGATGATCGCTCGAGGAGTTCAGGTGACTCGGTTTAAAGATCCGTGGGATACGGGGCGCAACGCGGATCCACGGCAGAGGTGACGAACTTGCCAGTTCGTCCGAGCATAGTCGACTGGGTCAAGTCGGGACTCCACCGGCCAGATCTGAATAGAGTAATTGAGACGGCTACCTCATGTGTGGCCGATTTCCAACCCATTGGCTTGAGAGCAAGGCGCTGAGAAGGCAAGTAGAACGACGCGCGTCGCCCTGCTGTGGGGTCTCGAATGTGCAAGGTCGCAAACACGCAAGGAGGAGTGGACGAACTCAAGTTGGGGGTCCACCCCAGCGATCCATCGTATCGAATGGTCCCGGCACGGCAAACTTTCTTGGTCATCTTACTCCAGTTTTTCTCATACAACCCGTCTGACGATGTCCAGTATCTCAATAGGATAATATGATAACTTCCAGGTAGGAGTCTCTTTTGAAATAAATAAAAAACAAAAAACAAAACGTGACCGAGGCTGCGAGCTCAAGGAAATCACCGTCCGATCTCTCGATCGTTTCCACCCTTAGTACCCCACCATGTCCGTCACCTTCTTCCCCCCACTCTTCGAACAACGACAGATCTGGGCCCTGGGCGTATTGGGGAGAGAGAACGTCAAAGCTGTAAGGAACTCTCCTTCCAGGCCCTTAAAGTTTCTTATTGCGACCGCATTATCTTGTAACTGTGGCTCTCATTCAACTTTCCGCCTAACCGTTATGGACGCGATACGGTCTTATACACCAGGTGCTGGACGTAGGCTGCGGTGACGGCGCGCTTCTCACCGCCTTATGCAATCCCGCCCCCTGGATCGCCACTCCCAACCAAGACTCTACCGAACGCTTCAAAATCCTTCGCATAAGCCACCTCCACGGCCTCGACATCTCCGACCACAACCTCCAAAACGCCGTCGTTTCCACATCACCCCCCTCCGAATCAACGGGCGAATACGCCTACTACTCAAGGGCCATTCGATGGGAGCCGCTTCAAGTGCATATTTGGAAAGGTAGTCTGGCGTCCGTGAATGAACCGTTCATCGGAATAGAAGCCATCGTTTCAACAGAAGTGTACGTTCATTGGAGTCTCGTGGACTCCCTCGTGGAACCACGGCCCTCGGCCATGCCACCCGAATTATCTTAATTTTAGATGCTAGGATCGAACACCTCCACGACGAAGAACTTTCAAAGTTCGCTCCCATCTTGCTTGGAGTCTATCACCCCCGCCTGCTTCTCATTACAACCCCTTCCTACACCTTCAATGCCCGTTTCACAGCACCGGTAGATGGCATGCAATCCATGCCTTCCGATGAAGACTCGAAAATGAGGGATGGGGGATTCCTCGACCCGACCCGCAGAACCAAACGAGTGTTCCGCCATCCAGACCATAAGTTTGAGTGGACCATCCGCGAATTCGAGGAATGGTGCACAACCACAGCTCGGAGGTGGGGGTACACGGTTCAAACAAGCGGTATCGGGAAACCCGTGGAGGAGGATGGGTGGGGAAGAGACTCTCAACTCGGTTACGCAACCCAGACCGCAGTTTTTACTAGACTGGATGGAGAAGAGTACGAACAATTAAGAACCGAGAACGTGCGGGAACATTTACCGGCTTCACGGCGATGCGCAGAGTTGCTGGCAACACACCACCACACTCCCCACCCAGCGACCACTTCTCCACATCAATCGAGTGAAATGATCCTCGAGCTGATCAAAGAGGAGATCGACAAAGGTGAAGAAAACAAGATTATGCTTCGCTACCTCTGGATCGAGGAGGATATCTGCTGTGCTTGTTCTGGCCGGATAGGTGTGTTAATAGATGCCATAAAGGCGGCTGGGGACGTCTTACGGTTGCATGTCACGGACCCGGGGGCCAAGGAGGACTGGGTGGTGGAGTTGATCGGCAGCTCGAAGCGAAGGAAGGAGAACCTGTGGGAGGAGCAACAGAACGACACGGTCGAGACGTATGATGAAATGTCAGACGAGCAAACAGCGAGCGGACCAGAGGAGTTAGAGGACATCGAGTGGGAGAACGAAGATTCCGGCGTAGACGTTAACATGGAGCCCGAGCAAACAGTCAGTTCCCCGGGATGGGGCGCGTGGGAAGAAGGTAACAGCAGCAGCAGGGGTTGGGGATCTCCGGTGAGTGATGTTCCCCGCAGTGGGTGGGGGGGAATGGATCACAATACTGGTGGGGGAGATTGGGGGAGAGGGGACAGGGACAATTCATGGACAACATAGGCGAACCTCACATTGCATTAGAAAGTCAACAAATAATACAGGTCATACTCGAGAACCTTGGAAAAACCTCTAGTCTTAGTCGGCTGAACTGGAAAGTGGACTGGCTGGCTTACGTGGTATAGCGAATCAAAATCTAGCACAGACCAATTCACTCGTACCCAACTGCGAAGACCGGTTCTACAAACGTCCAACGGTGAGTACACGGTGTTCGGGCAAAAGGGCATGTGCGCATACGTATGAGCGGATGTAGTTGGGCCATATAAGTCAACATCCATATAAGATAGCAACAAACGAGAGCGAGTAACGAGCTCGTCCTGATCAGCCTAAACCCCAAACCTTTAGTTTCAGCTTTGCGCCCTATACCGGAGATTTCACTCACGTTTGGTTTGGTCCTTTAGGGGTGAATACCCAAGAGGTGACCATGAGGGCCGCGACGATGACGAGGACGAATAGGACGTTGTATCCGGACATGGTTGTGGTGGTCGACAGTCGAAGGGGCTGCGAGTCATGTGACTTTGGAATGGGATAAATCGTTGTTGTGTCGATTCTCGGTTTACTTATTTGTACAGGTGGTGAAAGCGATAATCTCAGGTGCAAGTAGCTTATCATCTCCTCGAGCCCTCATCCCACCTCCTACGGTCCCTCTCCCCATAATCTCCTCTTCGAGGTGGAGTCCCCGACCGGCTCCTGGGTCTCCTTGGCCTGTACTCCCTCTCATCTCCCCTCTCCCGTTCTCTATCCCTTCGTACCGGAGAACGCGACCGCGACGACCGATCTCTCGACCTGTCATCATCACCGTCCCCATTACTACCCCTATGCCCACGCTTAGCACGTCTCTCAGCCCGCTCAATCCTCCTCACCCGCCTCTCTTCCTTCCTAGCCTTCTTCTCCGCCTTTCGTAACCGTCGTTCCTCTTTCTCTTGTTCAACTTCGACGGGTTTTCCGGGTCTGTCTCGTACAGGGACGGGGATCGAGTTCGACCCGGACGCGCCGGTTGAGGTGGTGGATGTTGGGTTACCTGGGAGGCCAGGTTTCGAAGGACCGAATCCCCTTTTAAAAGTCGTTACTTCGGTTGGACAACGTGACCATCAAACAGACGAGAGGACGTACAGAGCAGCTGAGAGAGCATCAGCCTCAACCTCCTTAATCTTCCTCATCTCTTCCCTCCTCTCCTCGGCAGTTTGATCTTTATCCCTGGAGTACCAATGAACATCCTTGTTCTTTTGCCAGCGACCCGTCGGCGCGTTGATACTATGACCTAGGTAGTTCTGTGCGCCCCGTGTTTAACCACAACGCGATCGTGACGAAATTAAGCATGATTCTGGGATGACGAACCTCTCGGTCTTTGTCTGCCGAGACGTCGGACCACTTGAATTCCGCTTGACCGCCTCTGGTACCACCGCGAATAGGTTCGAACATGATTCTTCCAGAAGACACAGATGATGAAAGTGAGAGAGGGAGGAAATCCAAAGTTTCTCACGAGCACAGCTCGATCTGATCTCCTCAGGCAGACGCAGTACGTGAAGATAGGGATCACTGATCACAACTATCTGTTAGGCTTGGACAAACGCACATCGTCAATCCAGTGGGAGATCTCTAGTTGCGGAGAATACAGACTATCTACGTACCAGCCCTCCGAGTATTTCGAGGCTTCGGATGGCGTGTGGACCGTTTGACAGAGCGATGGACACTTACCTAAACAAGTCTCCAGAGAGAACTTCACGAATCCCTCGCTCATGAGACAGACTTCAGCGCGACTACATCGGTTTTCTCCTACCACCCAGACTACTTTCCCGTGAGCTCCACGAAAGGCACGTTGTGGTGGGCTTTGTCGCGGGATACGAAGGAACCCGAGGACACTGGTTCCCCCGCCGTTACACACAGCATGCACACCGCGATAAACTTCGGGGTGGGACACCAATAGAGGTGCAATTATGTGGAACCCCTTCGTCCTTTTGGCCGCCAACTCTTCCCTTCTTAGATGTTGCTGGATTCTTCTCCCAGATTATCATTGTCGCGTTATCCTCCCTGGCCTTTCTGTATGTCGTTGTCGAGCCATCTGAGTCGCACCAGCCAGTGTCAAGCGTCCTGGGAAGCCGGGAAGCGACAATCCATAGTTCCTTCCTTCTGGTGTACTTTAATAATACAGGCGGCCCACTTCATCGTATCATCGTGGATCGAACCCTAGCCCTTCGCCTCTCACAAGTGCTCCATATGTTTGTGGACCCCCGAGGGCTGTAAATCACCAGTGCTTCCACGGGGAAATAAACCGCCTCTTCCCACGCGACAGTCTGTTTCAACACTCGCATCGCATACTCCCCCGCGCAGTCCCAAACATCCAAGCACAACACCAACCGAAAGTCTCGCAGCGCGCGCATCTCCCGAAACACCTTAAATAGCTCGCGGTGCCACAATCTTTCTTTGTTGTTTTCATCTAGCGTCGGGTTACGGTAAATTCTTGATGGGAGGGGGTAGCGTTCCAGGCCACAAAAGTCAACTTCCCTATAAAATACAATGACCTCAGAGAACACAGGGGATGTGATGGTCGGGAGGATGGTCCTGAAGAAAGCCGAGATGGCGGGGTTCGGCGGAAGATTCGATCTACATGCATGCTCAGGAACGATGCACCGCGCCATGAACTCGAGCGTTCGAAGCGCCTTGTTCCGCGAGAGATCAAAATCCAGAAGGGAAGACCTAGCTGTAAGATCGTTGGTTGGGGGTGGCGTGTGTGTTAGATACGATTGCTTACTACAACCCGGATCCAGCCGCAACGTTTCTAATGTCCCCGCGCAAGCACCTAGCAAGAGCCGCGCTTCCCCTACACCAATGTTCATATAACGGAATCGGATTCCCCCGAACAACTGAATCATGTCCTTCAAGAGGCTCTCCATTTTCCAACCGATCACCTCCAGTCGTCCTCGCAGCGGAGGAGTAAAGGGTGGGACGAGAGTCGGATCGTCCGCCGGTATGCTCGCCCAGGGTTCGAACCCGCCGTCGTAGAGCGTGAGATCTTCTAGGTGTTGAAACAGTCCGATGAAGAATATGATCTGCCGACGGGACCCCCCGGGCGAACTCAGGGTGAGAGATTGGACTGTCGGTAGGAAGTGGCCGAAGTACCGCCGAATCCTCGGCATGAAACCGACGATGTCCAACTTGCATATCGTGAGATCTTGGACGTTTGTCAATGCGGAAAATTGAGACAGGATTCGGCAGTTGAATAGCTTTGGGGAAAACTCGAGGCCCACCGAGACGCACAATTTCTTGACCAGGGGAAGCAAACCAAGCCTGCCCACGTTCTTGAGTGGTGTGTACCACCCGGTTTCCAGCAGGTAGGGCCCGGTCCAAGTGACGAGAGTGTGGTGAAGATGGGGGACAGAGGCGATGTACCAGGAGTAACAGGTCAAGGAGCATGCGACGAGAGTATCCATATCGTAGATAAGGTGTGCGATGATCATTTCGACAATCTCGAGAGGGAGCTTGGTGGCGGGGGACGAGTATGCAGTACTAGGAGCCTCCAGCGAAATATCTGTGGAGGACCGTTGCTTGATCTTTGCTCTACTTCGGTACCAGGCTCGCTTAGCGAGTAGCTCAATTACTGCGATGGGACACGATCGTCAAGAAAAGCACCAAGCAGTGAGTACCAGAGCTACCTGATAGTGAGGAAGTGGGGGTCTTCGTTGGCGATACCATGGGATGGGTACGATGGGACGTATTACGCCACTGTGCAGGTGAAGTTGGTAAGAGATTCGGGAGTTGTTGGAAAGTTTCAATCGTTTCCTAACAGTTGCGAGAGCTTATCTGGCAGTTGGGAAAGCTCGCCCCTCACCCCGAATACTTGTCCGGTAGTGGCAAAAGTGGGCGTCTACTGAGTTTGTCAAGATTTATCCAGCGAGTCCTGAGAAATCTAACTTTTACCAACAGGCCCCGAAAGTTTTACCTATCTCATTTCCACAGTACGATGCATCGATGAGTCAACGATCACTGGCAGTCCTCGCACAGCCGTTCACGATGCGCGTAGTACTCGTGAGCTGGGCATTGCATATTGACTGTTGGGACTGTGTACGTTACGCTCGTGGTACTGATCAGAAGGGAGATAATGAACTCGAATGCAGTGCTTGCTCTCTCGATTACACTGGCGGTATTGACTATCCCTGCAACTCGAGTTCTTTCCATCGGTTTGCCTTCATTCGGGATTGTTTTAGGTGCGATTATATGAAACTTCTTCGTCTCTCTTTGGCGGGCCAACTCTCCCCTAGATTATTCGCCCTTAGTCTCCATTCTTCCAAGTCCACGTGGGTTTGTTTTTCTCCCACTCTGAGTGACTGCGACAAGCTGCGACATTGAACGCCAAGGAATGGTGATGATGTAATCCGGCGTCGGCTCTTGACCCACCCAGCCTCACCTTTCCCGTCCTCCACCACCAATGGCATCTCAACCAGAGTTCCCCTTCCAAATAGACGATCCAGGGTCGAGCTCAACACCATCCACAACAACCAACCCCAAATCTGGTCCATCGAGGAGGCTCCTGGTCCCGACATGCCCAGCGTCCCCTTGCAAGCGAAGTGTTCAGCCCATGGCAACGAAAGGCATGGGGTTTGCTGTAGGGAGTTGATTGGGGAGGATGAACATCAGCTCATCGACCCGGATATTGTCCGAGATGTGTACGTTCTTCTCATCCTCCTTTGGCACCTTGCCTGCAAGCTAACCAACGTGCGTATAACGTCATTAGTCTCTCGGACGGACTTACCGTACCATTCGCTTTGACTGTCGGTCTTTCGTCTCTGGGAACTCAAAACTCGTCTTAGGAGGTATCGCGGAATTAATTGCCGGAGCAATTTCCATGGGCATCGGAGGTTTTTGGCGTCCCAAGCTGAACGGGATCACTACCGCTACCAACGGAGGTCAACCGCTGCTCGCGTCAAACGTAGTTGCGAAGGAGAGATACAACGCGAAGTCGCTGAGGTCCTCGGCCCGTTGGTGTAGACGAAAAGATCTGCAGCCCAGTTGCAAAATGTTTACTCGACCTCGAGCTGGAGTCTGGGGGTCACGGGTCTGACTACCGGCCTTTGATCACGGAGGACGGCGGTTTGAAGTAGAGCGAGGACGTAGGTGTGACCCCGTTTCTGATAAAATTCGGGGATGGTCTTGGTGTGTCAAATTCTTCCGATCGAAGTATCGATAACCTTTCCTTACCGCATTTCTATGTGCTTCAGAGGAGGTCCCAGATAGGCGAATGTACATGTCTGCATTCACTATCGGCCTCGGTTACCTGGTCGGCGGTCTCGTCCCCCTATTCCCCTATTTCTTCATTCAGCAGTCCTTCAAGGCTCTTATCTGCTCCTGTATGTTGACTGGAACGGTCTTGTTAATCTTTGGTGTGGTGAAGGCTCGAGTTACCGGTGCCGCTACCGCCGAAGGAGGGATTCGCTCTTATGTATGGGGCGCTTTCAGCACACTGATGGTCGGAGGAGCCGCTGCTGGGGCGGCGTACGGGATTGTTGCCGCACTTGAGGGCTAGCATTTGCCTTCATATACTCCCCATTATCTATACGCATATATCTCATCTCTTTGATGTAAGCCATTACTACTGGTGCTGGAAGCTTGTGTAGCATCACGTTCCCTGTGTTCACGGGCATTCCTAATATTACGTTCTGGTCCTGACGATTGTACAAACTGTTTCAAAAAGCTCCTACTAACAACGATTCAAGAACACGATATTACCGAATGTTTCAGCGTATCAACGATTCCCTTGCCTTTCGCAAAGAATTAGCCAGCCACAAGAACGTTTCCGCCAGTTGAACCTGCTCCAAGTTAGCCTC
>Ga0307513_10013075_pt1 | contig 10205 bp, 10 predicted proteins | sample 15_EM_MG_FD_202174 | JGI IMG/M metagenome (GOLD analysis project Ga0307513, IMG submission 202174) | Populus trichocarpa ectomycorrhiza microbial communities from riparian zone in the Pacific Northwest, United States - 15_EM | ecosystem: Host-associated > Plants > Roots > Unclassified | place...
ACATCGTCGACAGCAAGTATTGTCGAACACCGCTCTGGTGGGCTGCGCAGCGCGGGTATGAGGGAATAGTAAAGTTGCTGTTGGAGCGAGAAGATATCAATCCCAATATTGCAGATACCAAATACGGTCGGACGGCACTCTGGTGGGCTGCGGAGCGCGGGTATGGGGGAATGGTAAAGTGGTTATTGGAGAAAGAGGATATCAATCCTAACACCGCCGACAGCAAGTATAGTCGAACACCGCTCTGGTGGGCTGCGCAGCGCGGGTATGAGGGAATAGTGAAGTTGCTGTTGGAGCGAGACGATATCAATCCCAATATTGCAGACACCGAATACGGTCGGACGCCGCTCTGGTGGGCTATGGAGGATGGGAATGAGCGGGTGGTAAAGCTGCTATTGGGACGAGAGGATATCGATCTCAACACTGCAGACACCAAATACGGTCGGACGGCACTCTGGTGGGCTGCGGGGCGCGGGTATGAGGGAATAGTGAGGTTGCTATTGCAGCGAGAGGATATTAATCCCAATATTGCAGACTCCGAATACGGTCGAACACCGCTCTGGTGGGCTGCGCAGCGTGGGTGCGAAGGAGTAGTAAAGTTGCTATTGGAGCGAGAAGATACTAATCCCAATGCTGCAGACACCAAAAATGGCCAAACACCACTCTGGTGGGCTGCGAAGGGCGGGCATGAGGGAATAGTAAAGTTACTATTGGCACGAGAAGATGTCGATCACAACACCGCCGACACCTACTATCATCGAACACCGCTCTTGTGGGCTGTAGAGAGCGGGTGTGAGGGAATAGTAAAGTTGCTATTGGGGCAGGGGAATGTCAATCCTAACTTGGCGGATACCGAATATGGCCGGACGCCGCTCTGGATGGCCGCACTGGACGGGCGTGCGGGGGTAGTAAGGTTGCTATTGGAGCGAGGGGATATCAATCCCAACACTGCAGATACCAAATATGGCCAAACACCGCTCTGGTGGGCTGCCGGGGGTGGACATGAGGGAATTGTCATATTGCTATTGGATCGAGAGGATATCAATCTCGACACACCAGCCCTCACCGGCACAACAGCCCTTCAGTTAGCTGAGTCCTGTGGGCATGCAGGAGTTGTGCAATTACTATCCCAGCACAAACCCTCCCCTCCCATCCCAGTTAACACCAAAAGTGGCCCAGAGGGCCCCCCATCCAAGCCGTCAGCCTGCTCTTCACCGCAGCCCCTTCCCCCTCATACCCAACCCCCCCGTGTGACAGTGATTTTTTTTGTCATTGCTTCGTCCTTAATTTTTCTCTTCTATATTCTCCCTCTTATCAACTCATTCTTATCAGGAATTTCACTGCTATCGTTTTGTAGATGATCGCTGTATTCTACATTTGGGGTGGGTGTGGACAAAAACATTACTGCTCTCTATCGGATTCATAAACTCGAGCTCACGCACGAGTGTGAATAGAAATTATCCCAAAGAGCCCTGTAGTGGTCTATAGCATGTTATCTATACTTTTCTCTTTTCTTCTTTTTTGCTCTACCTCGTCACTATTCTTTTTCGTCTCTCGTCTCCCCTGTTCCATTCATCTTCCTTCATAGAACGACTCAATTTGTTTTTCAGATTCTTCTCTAGATTATTTTCTTTGTTTCTAGAATACTGCAGCTTTATCGCAGCAATGTATTATACATTCCGCTGTGTTCTTTAGTAATTTCCCCCTCGCAATGTGTCCTACCAAAGATGATGACTTTTCGACAATATGACCTACTGGGCGCTCTGTGAGAAATTCAGCCATATCAGCAGCCCCCCGAAAATAGCAGAGGTGATGGGGGGCCTATCTGCAATCACATACTTGTACCAGCAATGCATAGTGAGGCACTCACCTTGCTAACTTATGACACATCACATACTCTTCATAGGCACCGCCAACCCTCCCACCTAAAAGTTAACTGCCCATGCTCGTTAATTACAGCACCCAGCACAAACAGCCCTCCAGAATGGAAGATAAACAGACTGACCACCGTCACGACATAAAACAGATTGGTTCTTGACCTGTCTACTTTTTTCCCGGTGCCCTAGATACTGTATGCTCTCCTAGTGGGATAGGTCATGAATTCATCAAGTGAAAATATCCACTTATGTCCTGTTTGTTTACCGGATATACTCAATGACATTGGAGTTCTCTCCCTAGTTAGAATTTCGGCTAGTAGAACCGTAGAGTGATTTATGATATTCTTTCCTACCCCCACCCCCCCTTCTGCCACTTTTGGAAATCAGTAGAGTTGTAGTAGTGTTCAGAAGCACCTTAGGGGTATATACCCTCCATTCTATCAGCGGGGTTCAACGCTTTTTTCATTTTTATCACTTGCCCCTCCACAAACTGCTGTATCAAAAAATATATTCTAAACTGCCTTAGTGTGATTTTCAGAGCTTACTCTTGTGCTCACAATACTCTGCATTTAGGGCACTAGACTTGAACTCTGGGTTTCCATGATTAGAGACCCTACGGAAGTATCTCGTGCAAGTGTAGGGGTCGATATTATGGTAGGTGTGAACACCGACCTGTCCGTCTTAGTCCTTCAATTATAATTACAGTTACGGACTTAATATGTCTTGCTATCGATTCGGTGAACTTCGTCTGTTACAGGGCCAGCTTAAATATTATACCGCGGAACATTCTAGATTTCGAGTGACTAAAGAATTACACAGGTTGGGTGAAGGCAATGCCATAGAGTGTAGGTATACTGTAGTGTGGTAGTTAGGGGCCATGCCCTCAACTCCTATGTTGTGCTCTTCTGTGAGTTGCGGTTTTCATAGGACATTTGCGCTCCTTCTGGGGGTTAGTATTGGAAGATATCGCTGCTATGTGGTTTGTTGATAAAACTCTCGTACCGGTAGATAGATATTAATCCTTCTAGGGCTATTGAGGTATTATGTCGTAACCCAGATAGAGTCCTCCAACTTAGTATTTGTCTAGAAACACTGGTGATAGCTCATTATATATGTTTCATCCCAGTCGCTGGGTAGCCAAATTGATCAATATAATATCCTATTCGTTAGGTGGGTAGCCCTCCCTGGGTGCGATATCCTTATGATAGAGCGAATTCTAACTTATATCGGCCATGAGGGAAGGCTTAAGGTAGGTGTGAGAGTGATAGTATATGAAGGCCGAAATTACGAGAGATATCTCACAACCGATCTTAGTACCGGTTGGTCCGAAGATGCACGACATAAGGCGATATTTAGAGAAGAAGCTGAAGATGGACACTGGGCGCAATCTGAGGATTTATGGACGAGCTGATATCCTTAGAGCAGCCATTACAGACTAGCGGGCTAACTTTATGCCATTCCTCAGGGGTCAAGATAGGATCCGCAGATCTGGATCTTGAAAATGTTCCTACAGTTCGGGCCCTCCTCGGGCTCTTTTTCGAGCTTATCAGGGCTAAGGCATCCTTGCCTACCTTCCGGCTTATCTGCTCCGCCTTGCGCGAGTATTTATCCGGTAACAACCCAAGCCTGTCCTGGAGCCCACACTTGATCATAGCGGATGTTTGTTTAACGTGCCTCAATTTTTGGTGTGTCCGAGAACTCCCGCCACTTTTGCCTCAACCCCTCTCACACACCCGCTTGCAAGATATGCGCCTTGCTACTAGGGAGAGCGCACTTGAAGGGCGAAAGCAGAGAGTGCGATTCCGCTTGCGCCTGGCGTTCTGGTTGGATTCGAAGAGCATATATCCTCTCGGCTGCTCTGGCTGCACTACCGTGAAAATAACCATCGGTGAGTCCTGATAGGTCTGGTTTCCCGAAAGGCTTTGCGGGGTTTCGCCCAGCGGCATTTCTCGAGATTGGGGAGATAGTGGCTGCTTTATTGGTGATAAGGAATAGGATATCAATGCGGCGATCCCAGGGTAGAACGGTACTCGCATGGGACGCTTTCGTAGGCCATGGTGATGTCGTGGGAGCCTGTTACAACGAAGTATGTCACTTCTAGCGAGCGTGGGCATCAGGGAGTGGCATGGCTACTATTGGCGCCAGAGGACACCAATTCTGGCGCTGCGGACACAAAATAGAACCAAACACTGCTCTATTAAGCTGACAACAGCGAGAATAGTAAAGTTGCTATCAGAATGAGAGGACCCCAATCCCAATGCTCCAGACACTGAATTTAGTCAAACGCCCCTTGTACGGGCTGCTAGTTGCGGCCACGAGGGAGTAGTAAATTTGCTCTTGAAACGAGAGGATCTTAATCCTGACATACGAGGCTTCAGCAGCAATAGTGGCCCTTGATTCAGTTGCATCCGGGGAACATAGAGGGATTGTGGAAATACTCTCCAAACCGGAATCCTCCCCTCCCACCACGATATATACCAAAATACTCTGACAGCCCCTCATTTAAGTTGTCGCCCTACCTTTTGCCATCGAAGCCCCTTCTCTCCTATATTCTTTCTGTAGTACATTCAGCCACTCCGCAAAAATGTCATGGACCCGAGCCCGGTCAAACGGCGATTACTCAATATCACTAATCGAGTAATAGGAGAGTGTGGTGGGGTAGTGGGGTCGTCATTGTCTCCTGGTTCGTAGCAGTTCCTTGCTCAGAAACGAACGAACGAACGAACGAACGAACGTGTGAAGGGACGGGCGAATGGGCTACAGAACGAGCCAAGGAGTGGGTGGCTTAGACAAGGGACGAAGGAAATACAACGCGAAGGGACCAGAGGGTGATGTATTGAGTGAGCCAACGAACGTGCGAACAGGAGGATGAACAAGAGAACGAACGAATAGAAATATCAAAATGTGAAAGAAAACGAACAAACAAAGGGCTGCCGCTCAAGGATTTTAACAGAATATATGATAATCAACTACCGTAGATCAAAGTACTAAGCTAAGAATGAAAGAATATCATGATAATTAATATCTTGTATAACCACTCCTGCTTCTAAACCTACAGCGACCCTATTGGACACTAATCCCCACAAGTCCTCGAAAAAAAATCCATAGGAATTGTCTCTCCAACTTCGAGCTCCTAATGCTCTTGCCCAACAGTGCGACGCCTCCGGAAGTAATGAAAAGAGGCAATTATCATCCCTTTTTAACTGACTTTGTCTTATTACATTCTTTAGTTCCATTTGCCCCGCACGGCATTGCCTTAGCTACTCTTGTGAGTGGCTTCGGGGGAGGGGCACTCATAGTACCAAATTAGTGTATCCGCCGCCACCGCTGCAGTGGGCCCGACTTCCGACCTCAGGCAGGTCCCTGCTCTCCAAAGGGGCCTTCGGGCAGCAATGCTCGAGATCAAAGCCCTTAGGGGCTAGGTAGTAGATATTAGTGACCGGGGGTATGAGTTAATAGCTCCTAGTAGCGGCGGCGGCGGGGAGGGGGGGGGGGGGGGTTGCAGCCCGCGGGGAATTGAAACACAGGGTTGTTGTAGTGGGGGGTGGAAGTTGGAGCCTGTGCTGTCTACACGGTGGAAATTGGATTTGGAGGTGTAGGTTTCATTGGTTTGTATTTGCTCTGTTGATTCCATATCTGTATCTGTGCGATTATTATTAGTTACTCTGAATGGACTTTTATTATAAGACCGGGACCCGTGGATCTTTTAACACCAAGTCCTTGGACCAATTCCAATTTGAAGATAATTAATGATATCAAGTCTCCGGGGGTGATGCGGATAGTCCCTATTGCTCGATGAAGACGCTTCCCTACCTTAGTTGAGGTGCATGGGGAGCAAGGGAAACTTGGAGTGAAAGAACTTCCTTGTGTCTCAGACGCCTACGCTACTCACGCCATTAGACGGCTTCACACTCGGGCAGATAGTAAATTTAATTGAATAATTTTCCGTGAAAAAAGCTGCCGATCTCTTCAGTTGTGACACCCCATCCAATTCACCCCAGCAAACATTCCTGTTGAAGTTTGGTCGTCTGAGCGGCTTGAGAGGTCGTCTGCACCTCTACCGTAGGTGGTGATCGCCGGAATAATCCGACCGTACTTGTGCACTATTCCCAGCAGCAGCAGCAGAGTGCTGTATTAGAAGCGCAGGCAACTGGAAGCGTACATATTACCGGGGAAACACTGAAGTGTGGACGTATGAACACACTAGAGCATGAACAGGTGTTTAGAGCTATACATGTAGAAGTTCTCACTACACGACACGCAGCCGTTAGCTAGCAACTTCCATAGAGAAGAACACACTTCGACATCCTTTCTCCAATCACCACACCTACACGATCGCTACCTCCATCATAATTGTTGGTTCTCATGGTCGGCCATTGGTATTGAAGGTTAGAGTGCCCCTCACGTGAGGGGCTTTATCTTAGGCTGTACATCCAGCTCTCCCCCCCCCATCCTGCCCGTGACTACATTAATTTTGTTAAGAAATTTCCACAAGGGTGTAGCATTTGTACCGGTAGTCTATCGACCAGATGGAGGGATTGACCGGTTTTAAAATATAACTATTTGATCCCGGATGTGCCACAAAATTAGTACTTGTGAAATATATGTATCGTTCTGTCTAGGACGGGGTTGAAGAAAAGGATTGGAAAATGCACGGTGGATGTCAACAAGGTTCTGTCATAAATATTAGTTAAAGAGATTGCAAGGAGTCCGGCGCAATTATGAGCCAAGGAAAGTTGTTAGTAGCCTCCTGGATTCCCTATAATATCATGATATTATGTGAACTAGCGGAGAAATATTTATCCAAATTTTGAAAGATAGAGAGGAGAGGGCTTCTTTTCCCTTGTGGGTTTTTCGTGAACCTACTAATATTGTCCTCTTCGACTGCGAGTTTTATCTATTGGTTGTCCGCTATCTAGCAATCTCCTCTCCGTGTGCCATGCCCCACCTCTTTCATTGCTGGCAGGCAAATAACTTGGCTGTCATACGATAGGTATGGATTCGCATAACCCTCATGCCAGAAGGTTGAAATTGCCTCTCTCACCGGCAGGAAGGTCTAGCTTTTTTCTTTTCTTTTCTCTTCTGTTTGCGCTTGTATCGAAAGGCGTGGTTTCTTTCTCTGGAATATCCCCCCGGTTCCAGAGGAATTTTGGGCCGCCTAGAAAAAGACAATATCCGCTGATTGGTTCTAATAGTATTTAGAGGGAAACATTGAATACAGTTCTCCGATAACGCTCGAGTTGGAAGAGTTCTCCCCAGCACTAGATTCACCCGAGATCGAGTTGGAAGGATGAGTCTTAACTTGGGAGGATATGATGCACAGCTACCAGCTCCCCTGGTTTTATTCGGAGGTATTAAGTTTTCGGGCGTCTTCATTGATTATTCTTTATACTTGGCATATGGGTGATCTCTTTAATCACCGATTATGCGACTCTACTGTCGTCCCTTTCTTCTCATATCTATTTAACAGATTCTCCTACTAGAGAATTGAGTGAATCTGAATATCTGACTGTCTTAGAGCCGGAGGCGGTCAGGCTCTGGGCTGCGTGTGGGCTACAACGGACGGGAGAAGTCCACAGGCCGGCCCGCAGCGAAAATTGACGCAAGCATAGGCCGGTGCCAAGCTTCCCTGCTCGTGCTTTCTACCTAGACTACCTGTGGATTGCTGCCGGCTGCAGTCGTGGAATATAATGCATTAGACTACTCTTCGGGAGAATCGTGATGTAACTCAATCGGTTGCTGTCACCCCCCCTCCAGTTTATTTTTACAAACAAGCAAGTAGTCCTGTTGACCAACCGTATCCGATTGATATCAGGAGTTAGATTATGTCCTCCACCTGAGTACCCTCCGACCACTGACTGCCCCGTCTGTCCATCTAACTGCTAACCCTCAATCCTAATACAAAACTAAGTGATAAGGCCGTAAGGGAGAGAAACGCCCGCAACTCCAGGCGGAGTCCACCTATCCCCACCCCTCTTTCTAGCGCTCAGGAGGAAAAGGAAACCGGCTGGGTCTCGCCAGAACAGCATACGGAGTTTGCGGAGTGTTGGACGGATGTGCTTGGCTTTGTTGCGGGAGTGTGAAGGCTTGTTCGGGAGAGGTGCGGATGGTACGGATACGGGAGGATGTTCAACAATAAATCTATCCAGGTCTTTTCTTTGTTATTATGGGAGTGTATGGAGGAACAAGCGCATGCGGGAAACATAGAGAGAGGTGTGGTGATCCATAGAGGGATCAGGATGTGGTATTTGTGTTTTACTTATACCCCTATCTCTATCGTTAGTTTAGTTTAAGGAAGAGTAAAGTTGAGAGCGAGCAACTGAGTGAGGTGGGAGTGGTGAACCCTGCATTCCATATCCTTCCTCCAAAGTGCCTAAGTTCCACGTGAATTCCCCCAGTCTATCGTCTACTTCCGCGCGACTCTCGTTTCCCACATTGGCACGGAAGACTGTGAAGAAAAGGGAACCACGGTGACTGTACCGATCGCTAAAATGAAACTCACGGATCATTTATGAAACTAGAGTTTAAGGGAAGGGCCTCGGCAGTAGCCACGTTTATAGGAATAGGGTTGTGTTGAATGGGAGCACCGTTCAAGATCTAGGTATGATAGCAATCCTCTTGGTGGGGGTGGTTGAATTGCTGTTGCACTAAGGGAGTTCCTGGTTTGGCGTCCGTACCTGGCCTCGGCTTCAACAGTTGGCTCAAGGGTACCCGGTAGTGGATGACTCATGACAGTGGTATTGGTCGCGACGAGGAGGGGCAGTGGAGTGGTGGAGGTGAGGAGGATAGCGGTAACTTAGGATTTGAACTGCATTTTGGCTGAATGAGTGTTTGGCTCGCGAGGCGTGTAGAGGGTGTGTTGATGGGGTGGGAGTAAGAGGACATAGGAAGGCAAAAATGAGGAGGATATGGGCCAGTGGTCTCTGCTTTGCGAGGGGTCATTCGGATCATGGTTGCAGCTCGTGGTCTTGGTTTGCTTCGACGCGTGGTTGCCGCACGTCTGTGTCTGGTATCCGGTAGGATAGAGACTGTGGTAAGGTATCAGATAAAGCTCTGGATAAGCCACGCTGACTAAGACATGGCTTTGTAAACCCCGTCACTTCTCGCGGGATGGTGACAAGAGGGAAAGTTTCATGATATCTTGAGCCCCCCATCCGAGAGGAAACCATGATGTACCGGTAGGGGGTTTGGGCCTCGATGGGAGCATAGAGATCTAGGTTATATGGGCTATGATATCACTAAAGGCCTGTCTACAAGTACCGGTATGTGACATGACATTTATTCCGTCTAGGTTGTTAAGCGGCTCATGTAGCCTACCCGTAGTGAAAAACCAAATGTCTGTCTATCCCAGTAACTAAGGATTGAATTTCTTGAATGGTGCTGCAATCGTAGGTGGTTTCTTTTGTTACATTACTGTACGGGGGGGGAGGTGCAACTGCGAGTAGGATCCGGTCGCTCTAACAGATAGCTAACTTCATGATCGGGGACAGTAAGCCGATAGCCGAGGGAGGTTGGGCGCTGGTTGGACTGTCTCAAGCAGAGGTAGTACGGTACTGTCGGTCACGTGGATGGGCATGGCAGAAACTACGGTACGCGGGAGCACACAAACACAAACATCGTGAATGTTTGGTATCGATGTTTCTTTAGTTTAGTTCCATAGCACAAGGGGGATTTAAGAAGGGGAGAACGGAGCGAGGGAGCGCAACCATCAGCAAACCCCTTCCCATCTAATTTTCATCATTGTTTTCATCAGTTTTTATCTCGTTTGACCTTGACTCTGGAATCGTGATAAGAGAAGAGGATTTGCTTCGCTTCGGAAGTTCCTATCTCCCACCCAAAAGAACGCCTGCAGTGATCAAGGAGGAACGACAGTACTCGAGTACTTGTAGGCAATGGTCCAACCTTAATACAGCGGAGGACAAAAGTGCCTGGGTTTTCGTGCAACGCAACCATCGTCGGGGGAAATATCAACCCAACACCGGCAAGGCCAAAATCCAACGCAGTGCCAGCAACACAACATACCGGCACATGCCAAAGAAAGAATACTGATGAGGCTGCAGAGGCCTTGCATTACCTTGTATAAACGTACCGTAAACTCTCGTTAAATCCACCATCGGGGATCTCAACAGAAATCACAGTCTAAACTGCAAATAGGCTTAGTAGGGCATGTTAACAAAATTACGAATACCGGTTAACGAGATCAATGGCTCATCTTAAATAAGCTATACCGCATCTGGAACACGCTATTCCTTCTCGGGGTGTTTTGTCTCTGATCGGGAGGGGTCCGAGGCCGATGGCCGATGGTGGATTTAACGAGAGTTTACGGTA
>Ga0307513_10013076_pt1 | contig 10205 bp, 6 predicted proteins | sample 15_EM_MG_FD_202174 | JGI IMG/M metagenome (GOLD analysis project Ga0307513, IMG submission 202174) | Populus trichocarpa ectomycorrhiza microbial communities from riparian zone in the Pacific Northwest, United States - 15_EM | ecosystem: Host-associated > Plants > Roots > Unclassified | place...
GCTCGCCGGCGGCAATCGTCGGGATCCTCGCGACGCTGAAGGCGGGCGGCGCCTACATCCCGGTCGAGCCCGACCATCCGCCGGTACGCAACCATCACATTCTGCGCGACGGCGGCGTCAAGATCGTTCTGACCCACAGCTGGCTTCGTCACCGGCTGCCGGAAGAGCTCGACGCCATTATCCTTGAACTCGACAAGATCGACCTCGACGGCGAGCCGGATACGCCGCTCGATATTCCCACTCACAAGGATCAGCTCGCCTATGTCATGTACACGTCGGGATCGACGGGACTGCCGAAGGGCGTGGCAGTCGAGCACGGTCCGCTGACGCACCATCTGCAGAACACGTCGCGCGTCTATGGCATGAGCTCGGCTTCCCGCGAGCTGCCGTTCCTGCCTTTCAGTTCGGACGGCGGGCACGAGCGATGGATGAACCCGCTGATGGAGGGCGGCAGTATCATTCTTCCCGATCAGCCGCTCTGGACGCCGGAAGAGACATTGACGGCCATGCGCAAGCATGGCGCCAACAATGCGAGCATTCCGACCACCTATCTGCAGCAGCTGGCGGAATGGGCTGACATAACCGACGGCGCGCCGCCGATGCGCCTCTATTCCTTCGGCGGCGAGGGGCTCGCGCAATCGACCTTCGATCTGCTGTCGCGGGCGCTGAAATCGGAATGGCTGATCAACGGCTACGGGCCGACCGAAACCATCATGACGCCGATGGTCTGGAAGGTGAGGGCTGGCACGAAGTTCCAGGGGGTCTATGCTCCGCTCGGCCGCGCTGTCGGGTTAAGGCGCGTCTATGTGCTCGACCCCGACCTCAATCCGTGCCCGATCGGCGTGACGGGCGAGCTTTATATCGGCGGCGAGGGTATCGCCCGCGGATATCTCGGCAAGCCGGACACGACGGCGGACCGCTTCATCCCCGATCCGTTCTCCACGGACGGCGGCCGGCTTTATCGCTCCGGCGATCTGACGCGTTGGCGTGATGACGGAACCGTCGAATTCGTCGGTCGCGTCGACCATCAGGTGAAGCTTCGTGGCTACCGGATCGAGCTCGGTGAAATCGAAGCGGCTCTCCTCCAGCAGCCCGGCGTCGGCGAAGCCCTGGTCGTCCTGCGCGATGACGATGCCGGCGGTGACAAGGCGCTCGTTGCCTATGTCGTTCCAAGGAAGGACGAGACGTTGAACGTCGAGACGGTCCGCGCCGGCCTCGAACGCAGCCTGCCGTCCTACATGGTGCCGGCTGCCGTCGTCGAACTGGAAAAGATGCCGACCAACCCGAACAGCAAGCTCGATCGATTTGCGCTGCCGGCGCCGCAACCGGTCAAACGCGCAATCGTGGAGCCCGCGACCGCGCTCGAAGAGGAGGTGCGGGATGTGTGGCGGCAGGTTCTCAAGCTGGAAGCAATCAGCGTCGAGGACAATTTTTTCGCGATCGGCGGCAATTCGCTTGGAGCGATCCGCATCCTTTCGTTGCTCCGGCAGCGCCGGCCCAAAACCCCGCTGACCGTCGCCGATATCTTCAACAACCCGACCGTACGCTCGTTTGCCGGCGTGATGGAGCAGGGGGACCAACGGGATTTGTCGGAAGTCATCGTGCTGCGTGCTTCCGGCGCCAAGCCGCGGCTCTATTGCTTTCCGGGGCTTCTCGTCAGCACCCGCGAATACGTAAAGCTCGTCGACTATCTTGGAGCCGATCAGCCGGCGACCGGCTTCATTTGCCACTCGCTTTCTGAGAAAAAGGAAGTCGGCGCTCCAATCGAAGAGATCATCGAGAGCTATGTCGACTACATCAGGACGCACAGCAAGGGCGCGCCCTGCTATTTCCTGGGCTGGTCATGGGGCGGGCTTTTGGCCTACGAGGCTGCTCGCGCCCTCGGTGACCAGGTCGATGTCAGGATGATCGCGATGGTCGACGTTTGCGACCTCGGATCGGAATTCGCGATCGGCGCAAAGCCGATGTTCCGGCCCGGCGAGCGCGACGAGCTTCATCAAAACGTGCAGGCATGGCTTGGAAGAACGGCGATGCGCCCCGAATGGGACCGGCTGCTGTCCACGATGGACGCGGATACCTACGATCAGTTCCTGCGCTTTGTCGGCGACGAAAAGGACCCGCTTCCGAACGACGGGCCCGATATCAGCAGTCGCGAACATACATTTTGGGTGCTCATCGACAATGCCCTGATCTTCCGCAAGCACCGGCTGGTTCCTCACGATGTGCCGATCTATCCCTGGGCTGCCGATGACAGCCTCAACCGTGGCCTCAACCTGATCGACTGGCGCCGCCTGTCGCCGCAGGCGCGTGCGGCCGAAATCATCACCGGCACCAACCATCTGCACATGATCGGATCTCCCGCCTTCCACTCAAGGCTTGCCCTGCGTCTCAAGGAAACCGAGAAGGATATCGCATGACCGTCACTTTTGCCCGCAGGGATGCCTTAAACGAGCCGCTCGATATTGCCGGCATCGGCATCGGTCCCTCCAATTTGAGCCTTGCCTGCCTGTTCGAATCGTTGCCCGAGATCAGAAGCAGTTTCTTCGAGCGGCGCGACTCGTTCGACTGGCATCCCGGCATGATGATGCCCGGCGTCGAGTTGCAATCGTCCTTTCTGAAAGACCTCGTCACCCCGGTTCTGCCGACCAGCCGCTGGTCGTTCGTCTCCTATCTGGTTGCCCATAAGAGGCTCTACGCCTTCCTGAACGCCAATTACGACGCCGTTCCCCGGCAGGAGTTCGCACGCTATCTCGCCTGGGTCGCCAGCGGCGTGGCCGGCTTGCGCTTTGGAACGGAGATCCGCGACGTCGAGCACTGCGACGACCGTTTCTTCCTGCGGTTCGATAACGGGCAGGAGGAGGCGCGCAACCTCGTGATCGGCACGGGATCTTCGCCTTTCGTACCCGACTGGGCAAAACCGTTTCTAGGTGCCGATTGCTTTCATAACAGCGAGGCCAAATCGCGCCTGCACGATCTCGGTGCCTCCCGTATCGTTGTGGTCGGCGGCGGTCAAAGCGGAGGCGAAGTCGTCGAAGCCCTGCTTGCCGATCCTGGTTCCATGAGCGAGCTGACATGGATCAGCCGGCGTCATAATTTCGAGCCGATCAACGACACGCCGTTTTCGAACCAGGTTTTCTCACCTGAATACGTGCAGGCCTATCTGAAGCTCGGCGGCGAGCAGAAGCTGGCGGCTTTGAAGAACTCGATCCTGACCAGCGATGGCTTGTCGATTTCGACGATTCACTCGATCTACCGCCGCCTCTACGCGTTGCGCTATCTCGAGCCAGGCATCCTCAATGCATCTCTGGCGCCAAATCGCGATGTGATCCAGATGGAGAGGAACGGCAATGCCTATCGGCTCATCGTCAGGAATCAGTTCGACGGCGGAATCGAAGTGCTTCATGCAGATGCAGTGGTTCTTGCAACCGGTTACCGGTTCCGATTGCCGGATGCTCTCGGCTCGCTGGGTGAAAGGATAACGCTCGACAGAAACGGCTATCCTGTTCTCAACGACGACTACACGATGCAGTGGACAGGCCCGAGAACCAACCGGCTGTTTGCGCAGAATGCGGGTCGATACTCGCACGGTATCGCCGACTCTCAGCTCAGCCTCATGGCTTGGCGCAGCGCAAGCATCGTCAACACGCTTCTCGGCCGGCAGCATTTCGATGCGGAGCCCGACAATGCACAATTGGCCTGGGCGACGGAGACCGCTTCCACAATGCCTCATCAGCTCCGGGCCGGCTATTCGGACGGCATGCTCTCGTCCTGAAATATGCATGTACGAATTCCGGGGAGCCCGGATTGGGAGCAAGCAGCCAGCGCGACGATATGCTGGCTGCCGCTCTCGACCAGACGGTGATGCAATCGCCGGTCGCGCTCGCCGCCGTCGGCCATGACAGGGATACCATCCTTCCAGGAAAAGGTAACGCTGCGCGGATCCTCTCGCAGCCCCACGCCGAGTGCCTTTAGATGGCTCTCCTTGAGTGTCCAAAGTGCGACTGCCGCACGCGCGCGTTCGTGCGCAGGCAATTCCGCGAGCCAGCGTCGTTCGTCTCCACTGCAATAGCTATCCAACGTCGCCTCTTCGATCTCGACGTCGGCGCGTTCACAGTCTATTCCGATGCGATCACATCCTGACGCGACAGCGACCGTCACAAGCCCGTCGGCATTGGCGAGGCTGAACTGCGGCGTATCACGATCCTCAAGCCTCAGCTTGCCGTGCGCGTCTGGAGACAATACGATCTTGCTCGGCGGTGTCCCGGTATACACGCTCAACAGTTGCCGTAAGAGATACCGACCGGCAATGAACGAGGCCCGATCTCGGTCAAACCGGTAGGTCGCTGCGCGCTCCAGTTCACCTGATGAAAGCGACTGCTTCCAGCGGTTCCAGTCGCGTTCGTTCTCCGAATATTGCCAGAGCGCGATATCGATGCCGGTGGGTTGGTTTTCTGAGTGCTGCATGGATCCAGTATGTGTCCGCCAGACCGATTGGCAAGCGCGCAGTCAGCGCTTGCCATCCACATCCACCGCCTCAAGGCCGTGGCGCAGTGGAATGCCGTAACCGAAATGCGCGCCTAAATCAGGTCTCGATGCGCGGAATGCCCCGGTGCCTGCACTTGGCGCCAGGGCAATTCCATGTGGTCAAAGAGGCGTCAGCCCTTGTGAGCGTCGGCAGTCGCCTGCTTGATGAGATCGGCGACGGCGCCCGGGTCGGACACGTAGATGGCATGGCTGCCGGGAGCCTCAGTCACAATGGCCTCGGCACGGCCGGCCATCGCACGCTGCGCCGCAGGCGGGATCATCTTGTCCTCGGTGGCAACAAGGTACCAGCTCGGCTTTGCCCTCCAGGCCGGTTCAGAAACCTTCCCCTCGAGTGCGGCGAGGCCCCATGGCACCTGCGAATCGCCCATGAATGCTGCGAGGTCCGGCTGAACGTCCGCTGCGAAGGAGGCCGCAAATTTCGACCGATCCAGGAAAAGGAACCCGTCGACGGGCGGAAGGATCGGGGGTACGGGATCGCCGGGTTGCGGATTGGCGATGAGTGTGGCGACGGATTCGCCCCGGTCCGGCGCGAAGGCTGTGATATAGACCAGTCCGGCGACTTTCGGATCGGTGCCGGATTCCGTGATGACGGCGCCGCCGTAGGAATGACCGACAAGGATGACATCGCCCGCAGCGGTCGCGATGGCACGCTTGGTGACGGCAACGTCATCCGCGAGCGACGTCGTGGGGTTCTGCACCACGATCACCTCGTATCCGTCTTTCGTGAGAAGCTTGTGGACTCCTTCCCAGCCGGACCCGTCGACAAAGCCGCCATGGACGAGAACGACGGATTTGATCCTTGCTGCATTGACCGAAACATTCGACATTTGAGTTCTCCTTGGGAGTTGTATTCGACGCCCTCACTATGGGCGAATGCTTCGGGCCGCGCTTTGAGGTGGCTTTCAGGCCGCTATGATTTTACCTTCAGATGGCTTTGATTTTACCTTGCGACATCGTTACGGTGGCGGCGGCCGGCCGAAAGTGGCGTGATACCGGAACATCTAACTTGCTGTATCTTTTTGAGGATTTCGCACTCGACCAGGACAGGCGCGAATTGCGCCGTGGCAGCAAATTGCTTCGCGTCGAACCGCAGGTGTTCGATCTTCTATGTTACCTCATCTACAATCGCGAGCGGGTCGTCAGCAAAGACGATATCGTCAGCTCGGTTTGGCAGGGGCGCATCGTTTCCGATGCCACTCTCAGCAGCCGCATCAATGGCGTCCGTAGCGCGCTGAACGACAACGGCGAGGAACAACGGCTCATCCGCACGATTATGCGCAAGGGTATCCGTTTTGTCGGCACCATACACGAAGAGCATGGCACGGAAGCGCCGATAGCGGCGGAAAAGCCTCCGCAGGGGCCAGGCCTGCCGGATCGCCCATCGATTGCCGTGCTGCCGTTCGACAATATGAGCGGCGACCCGGATCAGGACTACTTCGCTGACGGCATGGTCGAGGATATCATCACGGGCCTCTCGCGCATCAAATGGCTGTTTGTCATCGCGCGCAATTCCAGCTTCACATACAAGGGCCGTGCAGTTGACGTCACCCAGGTCGGCCGTGATCTCGGCGTGCGATATGTGCTCGAAGGCAGCGTGCGCAAGGCCGGCAACCGCGTCCGTATCACTGGTCAGCTCATCGATGCGGAGACCGGGAGCCATCTCTGGGCGGAACGATACGACCGCGACCTCACGGATGTATTCTCGCTGCAGGACGAAATTACGGTGAGTGTCGTTGCCGCGATCGAGCCCAGCGTGCGCCGCGCCGAGATCGAGAGGGTCCGGCACAAGCGACCAGACAATGTCGATGCCTATGATCTGCTGCTTCGCGCGATGCCGCACGTCTACAAGTTCATGCCCGACGGCGCTGCCGAGGCTCTGCCGTTGCTGGAGCGGGCGCTTGCCATCGAGCCGACCTATGCGCTGGCGCACGGCTTTGCCGCTTGGGCGCATCAGAGCATCTTCGTGCGCGGTGGCATGCGTCCTCATAACCACGAGAAATCGATCCATCATGCTCTTGCGGCAATCGAGCACGGCCAGAGTGACGCCATGGCGCTCGCACTTGCGGGCTTCTCCATCGGCTTGCTGGCCCATGACCGAAAACTGGCCGACGAGGCATTCGAGCGTGCCCGCGCATTAAGCGCCTCCTGTGCTTTCGTCTATTCATTCGGATGCGTGCCCGTAGCCTACGGCGGAGACGCGGTGCGCGCGATCGCATGGGGCGAGCACGCAATGCGCCTTAGCCCGCTCGATGCTATGAACTGCATTCCACAAGGCATCATCGGATTCGGAAATTTCCTGCTCGGCCGGCATGAGGAAGCGATCGCGGCAGGCCGGCGGGCGGTCCAACTGAACCCGAGCTTCAGCATTTTGCACGGGTGGCTCGCGGCCCCGCTTGCCAAGCTCGGCCGGCTCGAGGAGGCAAAAGAGGCGGGCGAGCGGTTGTTGGCATGCGACCCGGGCTTTACGATCAGACGATGGTCCGCCGCGGTTGGCATTGCGCCAACCATATCCGATGCCGTCGTGGATGCCATGCGGCTGGCAGGATTGCCGGAATAGAGGCGAGGGGAGAATGCGGTCTGGACGGCTTCAGCCGCAGACATCATCCGGCGGCAAACCCTTCGCAACTTATCGCGCCACGTTTTCTTCTGCGGACGCGTCGCGGGAGGGGCGCGACATAGTGGTGGCGAGTTCCTCTCGGGCATAGGCGGCTTCGTGATATCGGCCGACGAGTGCGCTGAAGTCTGCGGGCTTCATCCCTTTGATCCCCATGGCACCCAGCGTGACGATACGCTGCCGGCGGTCGATTTTACTATAGATCGCACGCCAATCTTTTTTTGGCAGCGGTGCATCCTCATCGAGCCAGAGGCGCAGGGCAAAACGGCTCGATGCGTAAACCGCGTAGCCGGCTACATTCCTCCAGGCAATCGGCCTGTCCAATCTGGAAGCGAACAATCCATCCGGGGTCAGCACCATGAGCGGTCGTGCCGCCCCCCGATAGAGAAAGGCCGCATAGAGAAGGGAAGCGATGGCGCCGGCGGCGGTGATTGCGCCCACCACTGACTGCGCGAATTGATCGTAGCCGAGGCCCAATTGGCTGCCAAGAAAGACGACCGTCAGGCCAAATCCGGCGAAAATCATGGCGACGATCGCCATCGTCCAGATCATCGGCTTGACGTTGTCGTAGACAACGGTCTCCTGCGAGACCCCGGCAACCACCTTTTCGAGCGCTTCGCGACGACGGTCACGCATCACGCGCGCGTTGTCGATGAAGTCCCTGCTCAACAGCCGGCATAGCCCCGCCCAATCCGAAAATAGATAATCCGCCGAGGAGCGAATTCCGGGCTCCGGCTGACGCGTCGCTCGTCTCAAGAGGTCGTCGCCAATTTCTACACCCAGGGCGGATATCCGCTGGATCGTCGGTGGATGGCTGTCGGTCGGATGCGGTTGCCGATCTTCCAGGAGTGGCATCGGATCGCTCCATCCATGCGTGGTGACCAACTCCGTCGTCTGCGCGACGAGGTCAGGTCGCGCATCATCGGAAGCAGTATCATCGGATTCGGCATATACACGCTGAAGAATATGGGCGACGGCGGGAGCGATAATTCCCGTGCGGATGAGAGCCGAGGCTGCGCCTGCCGGCGTCGCAAGCAGACTGCCGTTACGGTCGGCATCGAATTCTCGCAGCCGGCTCCAGTGCCCGACAGCGTGATCGAACCGCTCAATGGCGTGAAAGCCGAGCTTCACCGCCGGATACAAGACGAAACGTCCACCGTCGGCGCGGCCAAGAGCTGTAAGAGCACGCCAGAGGCCTGCATAAATGGGCGTGAATTGCTGGCTGTAGGTGGTGTCCTCGCCGGAGAAATGTGCGAGCTCATGGCCGATGACGGCTGCGATTTCGGCTGCGTCGAGAAGATCGAGATAAGGTGCCGGCAGATAGAGCGACCGTCCGGTCACCAGTCTGTTTTCAGGCCAAAGACGCACCTGGCTTTCTGTGACGAAAAAGCCTTGGTCGAGGCCGACGATGATCGTGTCGGGCAACAAAGCCTTTTGCCGCCCGGCCAGTCTGCGCACGAAACTCCAAAGTTCCGGGGCCTCCGTTTCTTCGACGACACGTCCCGAGGCGACAAGCGGCTCCGGGGTGAACAGAGCAAAGACATCCTTCAAGCCGCGCAGCGCCATGAAGGCGCTGTAAGCTGCGATGACGGCGAGGACGATGGCGACTGCAAAAAGCTTGGCGCTTCCCGTGGTAAAATCCGCCCATAGGCCCATGCTGATTGCTTCAAACAGGGTCGCCGAAATGACGCCGATAGAAAACCCGATCACAACGGTCGCAAGAATGAACGGAAGGAGCGACCGCAGACGTTGAAAGCTCTTGATCAGTTGGCGTTGGGAGGCTTGCGCGCGGATCCCGGAAATGCTGGCTGCCATCAGTCCAAGCGCACCGCCGAGAAACGCAAGCACGGCTCCGCCGATGGTTCCCCAGACCAGTGGTCGGCGGATCTGCGAGATTTCCAACTCCTCGTCGGCCTGAGAAAGGGCGTCCTGGATTTGCGAAATGGCGACCAAGGCGGAAAGGGAGGTGGGTTCACCCGCTCCCTGGAAGGTGAGAATGGCATTGGGATTGGATGCCGCGATTTCTTTCACCTGAGCCAGGGTCGTCGAGAGTTCGACGGAAGACCGTCGCGAACGTTCAAGCGTTTCGGCTGCACGCTGTGTCTGCCAAATCCCCAAAGAGACCAGAGCGATCGGCACGAGGAGAACCCATGCTGCCAAGCCGAGGCTTGCAATTTTGCGGTTTCCTTGTCGGTGGTTGGTTTCGCCCTTGCTTGTTCTACCCAATTTCCCCTCCCTACTTGCGACCTCAAAAAACCTGGCCGCGCGCCCTTTATCGAAAGGATGTCGATTCCATACAAGATGCCTCGTTGAGTTTCACAAGAGTGTCAAACGGCAGTCGCCCACTTCCACTTCTTCATTTCCGTATCATGGACTATCATCGGCACCGGCACGCGGAAAGACCGGGAGGTTGAATACAAAGAGTTCAATCGGGCACTTCGCCGGCCTAAAGAGGGAGGAAAAGTCTTATGACGACTATAAGCTTACATCCGAAAATCGATTCAGGCTTACGTGCGGGCAATGCATCCTTCTCGGGTGGCACGCTCGTTTGTAAATGCGCCAACAACCCCGTGAGGATCAAGGTCAAGAGTGATATCGCTCATAACCATGCGTGCGGTTGCACCAAATGCTGGAAGCCTGATGGAGCGGTGTTCTCGGTCGTCGCCGTGGTGCCGACGGAAAGCGTCGAGGTCATCGACAACGGCAACAAACTCTCGGTCGTTGATCCGACCGCTCTGATTCAGCGTCATGCCTGCAAGGAATGTGGCGTCCACATGTATGGTCCCGTCGAGCGCGATCATGCGTTCAAGGGACTTTCCTTCATTCATCCTGAGCGCTTCCAGGAGGAGGGCTGGGGGAAACCCGGCTTTGCGGCTTTCGTGTCGTCGATTATCGAGAACGGCTATGATCCGGCCAAGATGGACGGTGTTCGCGCCCGCCTAAGGGAACTCGAGCTTGAGCCCTATGATTGCCTGTCGCCCGGGCTCATGGATTATATCGCGACGTGGACGGCGAAGAAGAGCGGCGTTCTGGCTGCCTGATCGTT
>Ga0307513_10013078_pt1 | contig 10204 bp, 2 predicted proteins | sample 15_EM_MG_FD_202174 | JGI IMG/M metagenome (GOLD analysis project Ga0307513, IMG submission 202174) | Populus trichocarpa ectomycorrhiza microbial communities from riparian zone in the Pacific Northwest, United States - 15_EM | ecosystem: Host-associated > Plants > Roots > Unclassified | place...
CTCAGGAAATGAAGTTCCTATGAAGGCAAAGAGAAGGAACGAGAGCCCAAGAACTTCAGTGATCTTCATATTTGTTGAATATGAGTATTAGTTATCTCAATATTGTGTCTTGTTGATCTTGTGTTGAAACAACGCATGGAGAGCATATATTTATATGGAGCAAGCATATGGATTATTTGTTAGTATTAATTAAAAAAATCCACAAAAATATAAATTATAGTGTTTTACTCGTGCTGATTTCCGACAAAACTAGAAATTATAGCCCTCTCGCGACGAGTTGTCGTATAGGTTTTGAGCTCTTGCCTCTTGCTTACTTGATTTATCCCACAGAAGTGTTTTACTCGTGCTTAAAATTGATCTGATCAATGAACTTAAAATTTTAAATATCTTAAATTTAAATAAATAAACTATACTTTTTTGAAACGACTATCATTGTATTCATTTATCGTGTAATAATTGGTGAACTTGACAACTTGAAAATAAACACCATGTATAAAATTGAACAAAACCCACAAAAATAGTCTGCTCTATGAATAACTTCAATTAAAACTACTAATTCAACCTTCAAAATCAATAATCTAGGTTGGTTTGCTTCAATTACTGTTTTTTTTAGTTTTAATACTAGAGTTCCGTTTTTGCACCGACACCTATTTTGACCAAATCGTGATTATTAAGTGATAATCGTTGATGTTGGAAGCTTGATTATGATTCGGTGAATGATTCTCATCATGCCTATGCCTTTGATTTCGTTGTATCTGGTAAGATTTGAAATTCACATTGCTGTGTTTACTTTGAATGTTCATCTTGTTCTTGAGTTTTCTGGGTTTTTGCTTGTTTTTGATAAAAAAAAAATTGTGTTTCTATGTTTTTTTGCAGGTTTAATTTGTCTTGAGTTTTGGTTTTGGTTTGTTTTTTCGGGTCAAACTAGTGATCTTCGGTTCGATTTATGGTCGAACTAAAGATTTTGCATTAACCCGATTTGGTCAAATTCGAGTTAGATGTATATGGCCCTGTTTGGTTTTCAACATTTTTTATAAAAGAATTTTTGGCTTAAGGGTGTGTTTGGAAAACACGCCGTTAAGCCTATTTTGGTAGTTTTACATGAATAAAAAGAGGGGGTTTTGCCAAACAAATCGTCTAAAAAATAATATTTTGATTTTAAAAAAATATATGAAGTTTTTGGGTATATAGCCAAAAATCCTCAAAAATTATTTGAGCATTCTTTTAATAAAACAAATTAAATACTTTGAAATGTTTTAAAAACTATTGCATGGATTTCACAAGTTTGTAAAATTTCAAAGGATTTTAGCCTTAATTTCAGAAATATTAAAAACTTATTTGAGGAAAAAAAACATATATTATTCACTTTTGATATAAAGAATAAAAAAACCTACAAAAGAGTTAATACCAAAAATATTATTAGGGATAGTAATTTACCTATTACTTACCTTTAATATAAGGATAAAAAGCCTGTATAAGGTCAATATCAAAAAATATTATTGGTAGTAATACAATTTATGCATTTCTAATATAAAAATAAAAAACTGTAAGGAATTTTATCTGGAATATTATTTGGAATGACGCGTGTCGCACCTTCGCGGCGGAGCGGCGACCCTCGATTGATTTCGGTTTTTTTTTGTTTATTGTGTAAAAGGAGTCGCCACCTAGTATTTTGATCACTAGGAATCCTAACTAGTCTTTTAGAGATTCTAAGGCAAGGGATTGGTTGCGTCAAGGGAAGGTATTAGCACCCCTAGTACGCCCTACCTATGGTTAGCTGCTTGGTGTTTGATTTGCTTTATAATTGCTATGGTGTTGGTGTTTTCTAATCCCATCAGTTTTCCTATGTTTGATTCAAACTAAATTTATTAAGATAGAAATCCAAGGAGATTCCATGTGCTTTAAAAGCTTATTTTTCCCTTAGTATTTCAAGAGTTTGCCACTCGTAAATCGCAAGGAGGAGGGATAAAAATTTAGAAATCTACGGCACTTTAAAAGCCTATTTTTGCCTTAGTGTTTCATACTCTCACATCTTGTAAACCTTGGAGTAAAAAATTGATATGTCCTCGATTATAATCAAGGCTTCTTTCAAGGATGTGTGATGACTTATTATCCCTAGAAAATTATTTTGGATATTTACCACTTAAGGTTTCTTTATCCAAATATTAATAGTGAATAATAACAAGTTATTCCCATTAATATTTTGGATATTCATCCTTTTGGGATTTCTTTATCCAAACATTATGGCGAATAATAGATGAATTCCTCCAAAAATAAGATTTTTTATTTTTTGGAATATTGCCCAATACCTTTTGGAGTTTTATAAACATGTTGTAAAATCCAGAAATGCAAGAAAATAATTTTTGTTGTGTTTAAGAAATCCATGCAAAAACACATTTTCAAATCTTCCAATATTTTTTGTATAAAAAAGAGCATTCAAAAAATGTTAGGATATTGGTCGTATGCAACACATAAGAAAATATTTTTTTGATATATATGTATATTTGTCACATTGCGTCGAAAACCGGGTATTCTAAATATGAGATTGATATCTTTTTACAACATAAAAAAAAACCCAGACCTTGAAATAAATATGCCAGAAAATAATTCTCTTTCTCTTTCTTTTTTGTTTTAAAAAATAGGTCCGGTCGGGTCACTTGCCCAAGCAAATGACTCGACTGGACACAAAAGGGTACAGTTACAGCTTAATGAAAGCTGGCGAGTTACTGTTTAATTGAATTAAATTTCACTTGAACAGTAACACATGCAACCAAGAAATGCATGCAGAATTGAATAACAGACCTGGAGAAAAACGAAGGAGCTGCAGCGATGTTGAAGGTGTGCTGGCTGGTTTGCCTGTGTTCGTCTGTTCCAGCTCTTTTCCCTTTGTTCTATGCTTGCGTCGGTCTCCTGCGTTCAACTCTGTGTCTTCGTCCCTTTCTCTCTACTGGTTTTTGCTTCGGTTCTTTTCTTTTTTTGCAGATCTTGTTGCAGGGAATGAAGCAGAGACCGAAAGGTAGTCCCTGCTTGTTTTGGCATCTTTTCCATTTGTTTTCTCTACTTTCTACTCTCCGCCTCCTTCCTTTCAGTTTTCCCTTTTCCTTTCTTTCACAATGACGAAAGGATCAAGGAAAGAAAACCTATGTTCCCCTGTTATTTGCACTATCCTCTCCTGCGTTTTTTCTTGTCTTTCTTTTTCTGTTTTTCCCCCTTTTTCTTTCTCTTTTCTGATAGCTTCCCTTCTTTTTTTTCTATCCCCTTCCTAGGTCATTAGAGGGGCTTATAACCTAAAACGCAGCTCTATTTAGGAAACAAATATTACATTAACTCTAGGGTGTAATCTCGAGTGAGCAGAAATAGGAAACCAAAATATTTTGATTCTGATTTTGTGATCATATCTGATTTCTTTCCAGTTTTTTAGAGGATGATGTGGCTCCTTTCTTTCCTTCTATAGCCTGGGACCATGAAGCCAGCTGCTCCCTTTGAAATGAAGCAATAAAAACGTGGTCTGCAGCTCTCCATTCAAGCGAGAGAAACATGGAAACCAAACAGGAAATTGTAGATAAAAGGAAAGAAAAACCGGGCTAGCTGTGCAGATGAAAACGTGGTTCTTCAATTTCTTCCTCCAGCAAAATTCCTTCTAATTTTATCTTCACTCAACTTCTTTATTTTAGCACCTTTCCCATTTGGTCCTTAGTCCAAAAAAGAGCTTCAAATTGGCCTGCAATTGATCTTCAAACTTTAAGCATCTTGTAATTGTGTCCCTGCAAACTCGGGCAAAAATCCTTCTCGCGGCAGGAATCCCTACTTTCACACTAGATATTCAAATGGTAATATCTTGAGCTTCTGATATTGAAATCAAGCGATTAAAAAGCCCAAATTTATCTACGAGTCCAAGACTATAACTTTGATGAAGGAGTCGAGCCCAAATTTATCTACGCGTCTAAGACTATAACTTTGATGAAGGAGTCGAAGTGAGATAAAATCGTTTTACAGAACAGAATCTGGCAGTAATCTGGTTGATCAATAAGGGTCTCCTGATCTAATTCAAAAACTGACAATGCCGAGAATCCCGATATGACTAAGAGTATGACCTAAGAACAAATCAACAACATTTGTGATGGAAATAGAGTTTTTAGTGCCAAACTCGGGTCAGGATCCTTCTTGCGGTAGGATTCTATGTTTTCACGCTAGATTTCAAACAGGAATATCTTGAGCTTCTGATATCGAAATCAAGCGATTCAAAAGCCCAAATTCATCTACGTGTCCCAGAATACAACTTTGATGAAGGATTCAAAGTGAGATAAAATCATTTTAGATAACAGAATCTGGTAGGGATCTGGTTGGTCAAAAAAGGTTTTCTTGATCTGACAATGTCGAGCATCCAAATCTGACTGAGAGTCTGCCCTAAGAACAGTGACCCCTGGGACCCAATAAAGGTGTAGATAAATTCTTCAACATGTCATGAGTGACAGAATATAGCTAGGATGGTCAGATATCGTACGAAACCATATCAGAATCAAAGCCTAAGTTCGAACAAAAAATTGCGACAGCAGCAGAATCAGTTTTTTTAGTGCAAATTCTGAGGGATTTATCAAACCTTAAAAATAAGATAACAAAGGAACGAATTTAGCATTATGAAGACCCCTAGTCAGTCTAAGAAACCTGACAATTTTGGCAGCAAAGGGGGAGGATAAAAAGAGTAGAAAACAACTCAAACAGGGTTCGAAAAAAAAATATTTTTTTCTCCTTTGCTTTTGTCAATTTTCCAACAAACATGAGCTACACTCCTACACTCGGTTCAAAAGGTGTATACACCGTCTCCAGCACGTGGGGTCCAAAATTGAGTAACAACAACGCGGTAGCTAAAAATTCCAATTTTTTTCCCAAAAGAAGCCTCAATGATATTGAAGGACATTTCAACCTTTCAAACTGAGTTCTTGACCTAGAAAACCATATTTTGTTCATCGTAGCAAACCCGGTATAATAGGCTGATAGAAATAGAAACACCATCAGACCATAGCAAACACAAACAAAATAAAAATAATGCAGCTTACCTCAGGTAAGACGTATTAGGGATGTTAATACCTTCTCTTTATACAACCAGTATGTAAGCCCTAGATAAAAAAAAAATTATAGGACACTGAAATAAATGTTAAGATAAGTAGTTATCTTGAATGATTACCTTAATGGAAATAAATGAATAAAAAATAAATAATAAATAAAAATAAAATTTAAAAAATAGCTGAAAAATAGAAAATATAGAAATGTGAATAAAGACCGGACGGAAATAGATTATGATGAAATAAATTTACTGGGATGTAAATTAATGAAAATCAAAATAACTTGGGTAAAAAGGTGGTCTAACCTGTATCGGTACTCGAGAATGTTATGCCAAAAACATGAAAATTTACTATTGAGGGACATGAATGGAATTAATTAAATTGTTACCATTTATAAGTTATTAACAAGGGAAGTGCTCGGCCATAAGAGAGAAAGAAAGGGAAAAGGAAAAAAAAGCAAGAGAAAAACATTATAAATCAAGAGAAAAACAAGAAAAAGTGAGGGAGAGCTTTGAAACTTGTAAGATTGAAAGACTTAGAACATTAAATTAAGGAAGAATCAAGTGAAGGAGGATAGAAGAAAGGAGAGGAGGGCCAGCCACACTAGGAGGAGAAGAGAAGTTGAGAGAACTTAGATTGGTAAGCATGAAAAATTAAGATTCTTACTTGAATGAAGTGTTTTTGAGCAAGTTATCAAACAATGACAATTAAATTTTATTTAATTTCTTATATTCTTGACTCTTTAAATTAGGGTTCTTATGAGAAATTTGTGGATTTTGAGAAAAGTAGTAAACATAATGGAATTGAGGTAGAATAGTATAGAAATAGTGAATGTAAGTAGTAATTAAGAAAGAAATTGAATAAGTTTGAAGAAATGAACTTGTAACTAAGGATGAGGAAATAAATGGATGAGGTTTTGATTGTTTTATGTTTGAGAAATGATGTTCCTTATCTTATTTGAAGTATTCAAATTATAAACAAGTGAAGAAACATCATAAGAATGTGAAAATAAGAAATAAATAAATGGTAGGAGTAGTTCATGGAAAAATTCTTTAAGTGAATTAAAAGAAGAAAATTGATTAAAACTATATGTTGAAAATGAGGTGACAAATGAATGAAAATTTTGGTACAAAACCCAATTAAATAAAAGATATTATATGCTTCAAATTTAGGCACATAGGAGAAATATTAATGGATTAATAATATAGTGCAATTTGATTGATTCGGGAGTTGTTTCGGGAGCAGAGCATCATGTAGAAGGAGTCGGGCCATCACGAGCAGATGGTAAGTGATTCATAACTTTCTTTTAAAATTCAAAGTTTCATTATTAGTTATGAGTTGTTTTATGACATATTGAATTCTTTAAGTGAATTCAAAGTTTCATTATTAGTTATGGGATGTTAGGTAATTCGTATAGAATTACTTGTTAGATTTCCTATTAATAAAGTGTTGGGTAATTCGTATGAAATTACCGGTTAGATTGGCTATTAATAGCAATAGCCGAATGTTGGGTAATTCGTATGGAATTACCTGTTAGATTGATTATTAAAAGAGAATAGTCGGATGTTGGGTAATTCATATTGAATTACCGGTTAGATTGGCTATTAATAGAGTGTTGGGTAATTTGTATGGAATTACCGGTTTGATTGGCTATTAAAAGAGAATAGCCGGATGTTGGGTAATTCGTATGGAATTACCGGTTTGATTGGCTATTAATAGAGAATAGCTGGATGTTGGCTAATTCATATTGAATTACCAGTTAGATTGGTTATTAATAGAGTGTTGGGTAATTCGTATGGAATTACTAGTTAGATTGGCTATTAATAGAGAATAGCCGGATGTTGAATAATTCATATGGAGATTAACTATTAATAGAGAATAGCCGGATGTTGGGTAATTCATATGGAATTACCGGTTAGACTGACTATTAATAGAGTGTTGGGTAATTCGTATGGAATTACCGGTTTGATTGTTGGCTATCGAGGAGGTTTAGCCGGATTTGAGGTAAATTGTGAATTACCAAATTGAAAATTAAGCAATGAGTATTGGTTGCTGAGGTCCTATAAGTATTGGATTGATAAATTATGAATGGGTTATTGATGTTGATATGTAGTTAGTGATGAAAGAAAAATTGATATATTTTGAAGAATTTTGAACATAATAGTTTTATCATTTTTAATGTGTTATCTTCCTTATTTTCTTATTAATGTTATATATACAGGTATTTCACGAGGTGATGCGGAGCATTAAATATGAGCTTTGTGTTTAAATCTGTTTTTTTATGTAATATCTTTTGCTTTATATATAATTTGTATTATATGTATATTTTAATATATGTGTCCTAAAGATATTTGCTTTTGATATTTATACATTTAAAAAGTATAAGTAAGGAACTAATATTACTAAACTATTCGTGAAGAAACTTAGTAATTATAATTATGCATGTTTAAAAGATGGATGCATGTTAAAGTAATAATTAGTTCAATATGAATCATTTGAGTTTTTATCTGTATGTAGTTAATGTTTTATTTTAAGAGAATATAATTACCATGTTTTATTTATTGATGATGTAAGGTTGAGAAAGCACAACGAAGTATTGCTATGTGAAATATTGTATGATGAGATGGGATATGATCCACGATGGTTGGATCGAAGTGGAAGATTTAGGATTGTGATTGAATGAAGTCTAGTTGATAACTTGGTAACATCAAAAAACAAAGGAAACTCTGCCGATTTTTCTGTAGAAAATTAGATTTATATAATAATTATTACTTTGATTATATAACTTTGAGAGTGAGACATCAAAGGTGAGATATGTTAGACAATAACCGTAAGACAGTAACGGTTCAAGACTTAGATAATAACAATTCAAATTTCGGTAGTCTTCATATGAATACCATATATATATATATATAATTTACTCTGTTTTCTAGTTACATGAGATTGTTATTTTATCTCGGTTGTGGGGGTGTTACACAATACCTTGCCTAGAATATTTAAAAGACTAGTTAGGGTTCCTAATAAACATGATACTAAGTGGCGACTCCTTATCTAACCAAAGACCAACTGACCTGTCCGGGAAGGGTTATGGCGATGTCATGCTCTCATGAAGGGTACAATATCTCTTTAGGTGATACTTAGAAATTTTGTTTAGTGATTATTCTATCGATGCTTTTGAGAGAGAGGGGTCGCAAACGGTAGAAACAGAGGGTGAGTAGTGGCATTTGGTTTTGTTATTTGGGTTTATAGAGTGGGAAGGTGACAAAAATAGAGGTTAGGGTTGATTTCAAAGTACTTTTGTAACAGCCCGACCCAACTTGCCATATATTGTCCGTTTTGGGCCTTAACGCCCTCACGGTTTTATTCCTGGTGACGCGAGCCCACATCTGAGCCTAACGCCCTAAAACGTGTATGACAAGTTGCAACCAGCACTCTTAATAAGAACAACTACCAATCCCTCACCCGCTGATGTGGGATATGAATCCAGCCCACTTAACTAGCTCAACGCCCCATTGGCACAACCGGACAACAGTGAGGTTTGGCTCTGATACCAACTGTAACAGTCCGACTGTACGACTTGATCAATGTTAAAAGATCCCAACATATCCTCTTAATTTGAGGGTAATTTTTTTTTTAATTCACCAAAAATTCAGCGGAGTTTCATTTGTATTTAGGACATCCCAAATTATCAACTACTATCAATTTACTCAATCAACCCATCATCACAAGGTCCCATAATTCTGGACCTTATATCAAACATCATAATTCAACACCTCATACAATCCACACAATATATATATATATCCTACGAGTAAGTTCAATATGAACATAGTCCACATTTCATATCATAAAATTTTAAAGAAAAGGAATACTAACATGCAAAGAAAGCATTTACAACATAATAAGTGTTCTTAAACATTTCAAAAGGGTTAATTATAAGATAACTAAAATACTACATGCTAAGCTGAACTTTTATAAATATATCAAGGTTTACACAAAAGTATACTACATAAATGCGCTAATTCCCTTTTGTTTAAGTTAAATATTTACATAAGCTTCACAAAGTAGAGTCCTAAACTAATGATCTTCCTGGATATTTGATGGACCTGTTACATAAATAAACATATCATTATGTTGATAAAGAATATATATGCTCATGTAATGAATACGAATGAAGTATTAACTTTCTAGCGGACCCATAAGAATTCTAACAGAGAACTTATATTTTGCTTGTAAGTCTTTTAAACCTAATTAACACTCATTTGTATATCCTTAATTTGAATACTCTTATTTACTTGCATGAACTGGGTGACCTTGCCAAGTCTAATCTTGTAACTCATATCCCGGCAATCCTATCACGGATGCCATTAGCCGAAGCTAATCTTGTAATTCATATCCCGACATTCCTATTGTCGCACCCTCGCGGCGGAGCGCGGTGTCGCGGCGATCCTCAATTGATTTCGGGGTCTTTTTGTTTCGTGGATAAGGGAGTCGCCACCTAGTATTATGGTCACTAGGGAACCTAACTGGTCTTTCAGAGATTCTAAGGCAAGAGACTGGTTGCGTAAAGGGAAGGTATTAGCACCCCTAGTACACCCTACCTAAGGTAAGCTGCTTGGTGTTTGGTTTGCCTTATAATTGCTATGGTGTTGGTGTTTTCTAATTCCATCAGTTTTTCTAGGTTTGATTCAAACTAAATTTATTAAGGTAGAAATCCAAGGAGATTCCATGTGCTTTAAAAGCTCATTTTTCCCTTAGTATTTCAAGAGTTTGCGACTCGTAAATCACAAGTAGGGAGGATAAAGATTTAGAAATCTAAGGAAATTCAGAGCACTTTAAAAGCCTCTTTTTGCTTTAGTGTTTCATACTCTCACGGCTCGTAAATCGTGGAGTCAAAAGTTGAAATGTCCTCAATTATAATCAAGACTTCTTTCAAGGATGTGTGCGGATTTATTATTCCTAGAAAATTATTTTGGATATTTACCACTCCGGGTTTCTTTATCCAAATATTAATAGTGAATAATAACAAATTATTCCCAATAATATTTTGGATATTCGTCCTTTAAGGATTTCTTTATCCAAACATTAGCGGTGAATAATAGATGAATTCCCCCCAAAATAAGATTTTTATATTTTTTGGA
>Ga0307513_10013079_pt1 | contig 10204 bp, 9 predicted proteins | sample 15_EM_MG_FD_202174 | JGI IMG/M metagenome (GOLD analysis project Ga0307513, IMG submission 202174) | Populus trichocarpa ectomycorrhiza microbial communities from riparian zone in the Pacific Northwest, United States - 15_EM | ecosystem: Host-associated > Plants > Roots > Unclassified | place...
CTTCGCCACCCCTTACGCTCGACATGCACCCCTACACGAAACCTCCCAGATGCATTCAGCGTGGCCCTCCAAACATGTTCAACCTCCACAAAATGTTTCGTGAGATTGCCCACAGCATCAATCGATCCTTCCAACGTTTCCGTGCGATCCGTGCAAGGCGCAGGCAAGGTACGTCTTCACCTTCAACTCACCCGTCTTCGGCACGACGTGACACCAGTTTGGGGCTGACGACTCTCGTACGTATAAGCTCTCGCCGCGCGCGCCAACGGACAAGCGATGATCACGATCTAGCAGAGCGCGTCCTTCTGCAATTCGTTAGGTCAATCTCAGTTTTCAGATAACATCAGGGAGTCGGTGGAACCGTAGACTCGCGTCTCTCCTCCGACCGACCAACTACCATATATACCACACCAAAGCACCGCCAGCCACCTACCCTCCCTATATTCCTCCTCCCACACCTCTTGATAGTTACGTTGTTTACCTATGATTTCACTCAGTACCTTGCCTTCCGATGATCCCCCACACCTCTGTTGTACCGTTTGTAGATACCTTTGTGCAATGTCATTCCTCAGAGTCCATGTTCGTCGTACATACTAAGGTTGAAATGATTACAAGAGCACACCTGCTACGCTGGTGGCAACCAAATACCTGGTAGTGTGGATCGGTAGGCATATCCCAACGAGAATGGAGATGCACCGGTAATAGTGCCCCATGCTCCTGTGATGCAATTATAAAGGAGTTCTGTAGCGCGGTTGAGACGCGGTTCATGTCGTCTCCGGCCGACCAACGCCCTGTGGTGGATGCAAGGCAAGTTCCCGCAACTGCTCGAAACATGATGGTGGAGGTCGAGAGCGGGGTGTAAGCTCTTTCGACCTTTCCGGAAGGTCACCAAGGTCAGGTTTGCCCTCTATATCAGCGGGCCTTACTCGCAGTCTGCTTCTGTGCACGGCGGATAAAACTCAATCGCTAGACTTCACCATGCCCAGCGTCCCACAAGTCCTTGTTAGTAAGTAGATGGACGTGTTAGTTGGATATCACGGAGTTCCCGAACGTTGAGAAATAGTTGAGGACTGAAATCCCGACTGCAAGGGGATAGCTTGTGAGGTGGCACCGCTCCTTATATCCGCACTAACGTTCAGCACAGCTGGAGGTGCCTGATCCAGATAAACCTTTCATTAGAGGGTGATTCATTGTCTTGTCACAGTTCTTTACCTTGCGAGTTGCGTACAGATACTCATCCTAATAGCCCAGAGTCGTGAAGTCAAATATGAAATTGAGAGAAAGAAATACAGTAGCTGGCCTGATTTACCTTACCTCTGACCTCGCTACGCCTTGGACGAACGGATGATCCGCGGTGCAGCTACAATGTATAGGAAGGACGTGAGGGGGTGACGAACTGCGAGCTTGTTCACCTCCAAAGCAGTAGAATAACTTCGTCGTTAGCCACAGTCATCATAGAGGCTCAAGGTTACCAACAACAGTGACGAGAATGTAGGTGGAGTCGCAAATACCATTCCATAACGGTTGTACCATCATTGAGGCACACTGGAGACCTACATGGTTGGTTCGTCTTGACCAAATACCCGTTTATGTCTTCGCCGCTTCCTTAGCGCGCTCCTTTGGGCGAGTTGACGTATGGGGGTCGCGGTTGCAAATACAGTACGAGGTTTCAAGAGTCGAAAGGTGCGTCCATGACGTCGTTCCGCTAACAGCGCGGCGTGGCGGAGGTCAAGAGCCGACTCTGAAATATTTTTCGTGGATGTGCACCTCAGCGTCGCTATTCTCATACTTTAGGACTCGCGCGCCCCTGGAGCGAATAGAAGACCAAACCTACTGCATTCTTGCTCCACAACGACTATGAACACGCCTTCGTTCACCCAAGGCGCATCCTCGACAATAACTAAACCATTCTTCTCAATGGACGTACGATCACCTTGATATATAGGGCCCAAATGGAGACACCAACTTTTCTCGATAGCGATTTTGATAACCGATAGAGCAGTTTCCGGCCCGAACCGAGCCAATGTTATGTGCCACCTCATGCATCAATCTTCTCAAATAATGGTGGACCGATTGAAAACTACTCACCTGGTGTATCGCCCGCGAGAGAACTCGATTCACGTGCTTGTTCGACTGGACCAACGCCCTACTTATCAATTCAAAGTTTTAATCCATCTATGTTGGTAATGTGAGTGCCACACAGATGTCTCGGGTGACCCCAACTGATATCTCTCCAGGCTCCCTTAGCGGCAGAATGATTGCTATCAAAACTAGAATTGAATGCTGTGAAGCGATAATCTTTTCCCGTTTTCCTCTTTACGGATCCCAGGAGTCCTCACAAGGAACCTAGGTGAGCTGTCAGCTAGCCAACTCGCCTCCACAGGCTGGTCATATCCCCTCGGCCTCTAGATACGGTCACCGTTCCCCTCACGGTCAGGTCACTTTGGAACGAATGTGGGGGACCTACCTCAAGCAAACGGCTCTTTTGAGAGTTCGGACTTCCCAGTCCAGTCGGCGAATTGATTCGTCGACGCTATTTCGACCCATCCGTTTCGTAGATAAAACATGCAATAATGAGCAAGATGCCTTGGGACAGTGGCGTGAGCTGAATCGGTCCGCCGCCTCAGCAGTGGCATTGGCGTTACTCACGTAGCAAATGCGTTCCTATTGCTTGTTGACGACTTCGTTCGGAGATGCCGTGCTACTCTGGGGAGGCCAGAACGCGTCATAATCATGAAGACAAACGGGCAGCCTCGCAGCCTGATTGAGGTCAGCATAGACAGTGGGTGAGAGTGGTCCGTAGGTTTGAATGGTGCCCGCACGCGACCGTTTGAACCAAAGGCTCACTAGCGCTGAGCTCCCACCTCGTCTCACATGCCATCCAACGACTGATCGGCGAGGCTGGTCGCATGGCACCACCACCGGTCGACCCCACAACGGCTTCGAGTTCCTCCAACGCGAGAACAATTTGACTGACAAGCATTACACGATAATACATGGATCCAATAAATTGTCCCGGAGCAGTAAGGGGTAGGGATAATTGTCTCTGGACGTGTTCTCCAAGGGGCATTGACCTACTTTGGTATAAGTGGTTTGTAAGGTGCCGTGTTCGACTCCATGGTCTTGCTCATCGTCTCGGTGGCCGTCGTGAGTGAGGCTGGAGGAACAGGCGCCCTGGGACAGAGAATGGCCGGAGTATCGACGATGTACGAACAAAGGAGGAAATGTGTACTAAGCTAACCCTGTCAAAGTTGTCGAAACCAAAAATGCATTGAGAACCTCCATACAGTATAGAAATAGTGCACTCTGACGATCATACATCCATCCCCAGCCTTGCCCGTCTCTCACCCAGTCTACCCATAGCTGCACTCTATAAGAATACAGTTGCACGTGCTACAGACTTGTGGGGAGCGACGCCATCGGAGTTGCCCAATTGGGGATGACGCGTCACCACCACCCAATAGCCAACACTATCCATTACACCTCTTGATTAATACGTTGTTTAACCCAGTACCTTGCCTTCCGATGACTCTCCGCACCTCTGCTGTACCGTTTGTAGAAACCATTGCACAATGTCATTCCTCAGAGTCCATCTTCGTCGTACATACTAACGATGGGATTCCACTGACTACGACGACGGCAGGTGAGGTACCCAGGGTTGAATATGGTCAAGCGAAGCAGGCACTCCTTGCTTGGCGGCGTGGAGGGATCGCTTACCTGCAAGAGGAGTCAGCAACGGCTCAATAGTGTGGCGTTGTATGAACGAGTGCATCGGGGACTGAACACGTACGCTGCCTGCGCCTTTCACGAGCACGGCGGAAAGCACGGCGGAGACTATGAGCAATTTCGCGGAACATGTCTGGGAGGTTGAACATGTTAGGAGGCCCGCGTTGGATGCGCCTGTGTAATTCTGAGTTGGTGTTCATTACGGGTTTGTTGCAAAGCGTGAAGTTCGAAGTAGGTTGGTGTGAGTTTGTGGGGGAAGGATGATACTGAGGAGACACCCTTTTATACCATAGTATCCCATATACGTGTCTCCGAGTTTCCTGGGTGCGAAGGCTGGAGAACATTTCGAGGAGCCAGGCTGTAAGAGAATGCCACCTGACAGCCTGACAGTCGGCGCCGGGCGCGGACTTGTATTTGCACGTTGGGCGCCACCACTTTGTGAACAACGAATGACTCGACGGCGTCTACGGAGTGGTGATTTGGGATTTGGAGACACCCAACACACCAACAGCATTGGTACGATATCAAACACGCACTCTATTGCCCACCCTGCTTGTGAGGTGGATGATATGGGAGAAAGAGCAGGGCCTCGCTGTTGTCATGCTTAGGCTCCTGGATGGAACAAAGGCGACCCAAAAAACGGAAGTCCATGTCATCCATATTACTTTGGACAACCTCCACCGCTTGTCTGCTGACCTGTCAAATTAAATTGAGAAATTCAATTCCCGATTATGTGGGTGTTCCGTGTTCATTGTCGAATGATCATACTAACGGCTAACAATAGCGACATTCGATTTGGGGAGCACGCACCCTTCCGTATCAAAATCAAGTTTTGGTTGTGCGGCTCATCTATCGCGACGCAGACCATGTTACAGCCTTCGGGATATTCGGAGGCGCCTCTGCCAAAGAGCCTCCCCCTGTCCAACAGCAAGTCTTCGAGAGTCCTTCTACAAGTTCCGTAGTCGTTTCAGAATTGAGTACCATTCAACCTGCTGCGGATTATCCGACGAGGGAGGAAATGTTGGAGAATAACTTCTAGGCTGCACCGATCTCGATCGTGGCACACATTGCGGAGCCAAGAGGGTTTATTCATTGGACCATACAACCCGAGTTGCCGCCAGACCCCAGAATTATTGCCAGCACCGAACCTGCAGATCCCGTGGACGGCGCAGTCGCTGAGCCTCCGATGCCACTCACCCCACCGACGCGCATCATTTCATGACCCACGCTCACTACTCGCTCGTGTTCAGGAGACGATATCCAGTTTGGAGCGACGAGGCTCTCATACCAATTTACTCCATTCCTACGACAAAGGTTTCCACATTCCAATTTGATGAGGCCGACCAAAAACTAGCGCGTTCCGGGGCTATCGAGGATGCTACTATGGACGCAACCTGCGGAGAGTCGGGCGGATTGCACGCCCGCCGATGCTCAACCTGTTTGCCTACATCACCAGGCGAGCCCCGCAAACACTATGGATTCCCAATAGCGATTTTGATAACCGATGGAGCAGTTTCCAGCTCGAACCGACTTTGCTCGTGCCAATGTTATGTACGACCCCTCGTACATTAATCTTCTCAAATAATGGTAGACCTATTTAGAACTACTCACCCTTGTGTATCGCCAGCGAGAGAACTCGATTCACGGGCTTGTTCGACTGCACCAACGCCCTACTTATCAATCAAAAGTCTTAATCTTTCTATCCTGGCAGTGGAATAATGTTGCAATTGTCATTTGGAAATAAGATCACGTTGCAAGGTCATTCACAGCCCCCCGGTTGTCCACCTGCGAGTTGCAAATCTCAATCTCAATGTACCCAGGGGTGCGCTGCCTGAGTGTGGATCGGTTAAACGGGCAGGAGGGATTGCGAGAGGGGAATTCGCTGTAATTGCTGCAGCTCTGCAGGGTGCTGGGGAGTAGGGTGGGTACGAGCTTCGGGTGGACAGATCGCCGCGGCTCCGATTGTTGAGGTAGAGGCAACGGTTGGCTCGCGTTAACAGTGTGGGCAAAAGGTGGAGGAGACGACGGAGATAGTGAACGAGGAGCGATACGTTGCTTTCCTTTTCTGGTAGTGTGCTGCTTCCTGCGTGGCGGCGGCTCGTTCGCCTCCTTGGCTACTTCCTCCGCTTGATAGAGAGCATCAAGGTCAGGATCTATGTAGTTGTACTTGTCGTTCGTTGACTTGAGATGTTGCTTCAGCTGGTCGTGTTTTGACCAGAACGCATCATAGTCATAATAAATGCAAGGATGCAGCCTCGCAACCTGATTGAGGCCAGCATAGACAACGGGTGAGAGGGAACAATCATACCTCAAGGTAGAATATGATCATGGTGTCCCCTTGGTTCTCTCTCCAGGTGCATCGGGTATCGAGGTGCTTTGCAACTAGACGGTGGACGGTGTTCTATTCGAGATATTAGGCCTAGTAGAAACAAAAAAATAATGGATACCTGTATCATCGTGTAATGCTTGTCATTCAAATCGCTCTCACGTTGGAGGAACTCCTTGAGGACGAAGCCGTTGCGAGGTTGACCAGTGGTGGGAGTACCCGTGCGGCCGGCTTCGCCCATTGGTCGTTGGATGGTACGTGCGAGACGAAAACGGCCGCTTGCAGGCTACCTCTTGTCGTTCAAACCCTACCCAAGGTCAGTGAGCGTGGGGATGATTGTCTCTGGACGGGTTATCCAAGTGGTATTGACCTACTTCGGTATAAGTGGTTTGAAATCCATGTAACTTTAGCTGGGGTGCCGTGCTCGGCTCCGTGGTCTTGGTCATCGTCGAGGCCGTCGTCACGGTGGCATGAAGAAGCGCGGGGTCAAGGAGTGATGTTCGGTGAGTTGAATTTTAGAGCCTGCAAACGACTTGTAGCGGGCGGGTTTGCCGAAATCCAGGGAGTGAAATCCAGCCATGCGATCGGAAGAGGGGAATACGAGAGCATACTGGGGTGTGGGCGGTGTGATCGAAAGAGCGCCAATATAGGTAAGATAATTTGGGGGTGACGCCAGCGGATGGGTGGCGGTGAGGACCGAAATATAAGCATTCTGGCGAGGCTGGGGATGTGGAGTCGAGAGAAAATCGCGTTACCCCGAACAAGCGCCCGCAAAGACACCGTTGGTGACATTTGTATATGCTATTATTACAACTGGTTGGCATCCCTCCAGGGTCAATGGCTGATCACTGCAGGCCATGCCTGAAACTGAATGGTCGAGAATAGCCGGAGTCGGATGGCCAATGTGCCAGCCAGTCGAACAAAGGAGGAAATGCAGTGCGCGGAGCGGCATCGGATGAGCTTCCGACCAAAAAACCAAGTACGAGGGCGAGACTGAGATAACCCCATATGGTATAAAACGGTGCACTCTAACCACCATCCATCCATCCCCCAGACTTGCTCGTCTCTCGCCTCCGCCACCCCTTACGCTCGACATGCACCCCTACACGAAACCTTCCAGACGCATTCAGCGTGGCCCTCCAAACATGTTCAACCTGCCGGACATGTTTCGTGACATCGCCGACTGCATCAGTCGGTCCTTCCAACGTTTCCTCGCAAGACACAGGCACGGTACGCCTTCACTCTTCAACCCACCTCTCTTCGATACGGCGTGATACCGGTTGAGGCTGACGATTCTCGTACGTATAGGCTCTCGCCGCGCCAAGGGACAAGTGGAGGCCACGGTCTAGGGAATCCGCGCAGAGCGCAATTCGTTAGGTCAATGTCAGCTTCTCAGATAACATTAGGGAATCAGTGGAACCGTAGACTCACGTCGCTCCTTCAGACGACCAACTACTACACCAAAGATCACCAGCCACCTATCCTCCCTATACTCCTCCTACACCTCTTGACCAATGCGTTGTTTACCTATGATTTTACCCAGAATCTTGCCTTCCGATGACTCTGCTGTACCGTTTGTAGAGGCCTTTGCACAATTTCATTCCTCAGAGTCCATCTTCGTCGTACATACTAAGGTTAAAATGCTTACAAGAGCAAGCCTACTACGTTGGTGGTAACCAAATGCCCGCTAGGGACCGGTAGACATATCCCAACAAGGATGGAAACGTACCGTTAATAGTGCCCCATGCCCCTGTGGTGCAACTACAAAGGAGTTCTGCAGCGCGGTTGAGATGCGGTTCATGTCGTCTCCGGCCGACCAACGCCCCGTGGTGGATGCAAGGGCCGGTTGCCGCAACTGCTCGAAACAGGATGGCAGAGCTCGAGAACGGGGTGGAAGCACTTTCGACCTTTTCGGAGGGTCAGCAAGGTCAGGTTTCCCCTCTATATAAGCGGCTCTTACACATAGTCTGCTTCCGTGCTCAAATAAAACTCGCTCGCTAGATTTTACCATACCCAGCGTCCCACGAGTCGTTGTTAATTAGTAGATGGCCGTGTTAGTTAGATGTCATGGAGTTCCCGAACGTTGAGAAATAGTTGAGGACTGAAATTCCGACTGCAAGTCGATAGCTTGCGGGGTGGCACTGCTCCTTATATCCGCACTAACGTTCAACACGACTGGAGGTGGTTGATCCAGATAAACCTTTCATTAGAGAGTGATCCATTGTATTGTCACAGTTTTATACCTTCCAGGCTGCGTACAGACACTCGTCCTAATAGCCGAGAGTCGTTGTGAAGTCAGATATGAGACTGAGAAAAAGAAATACAGTAGCTGACCTGATTTACCTTACCTCCGACCTCGTTACGCCTTGGACGAATGGATGATCCGCGGTGCAGCTACAATGGAAAGGAAGGGCGTGAGGGGGTGACGAACTGCGAGTTTGTTCACCTCCAAAGCAATAGAACAACTTCGTCGTTAGTCATAGTAATCATAAAGGCTCTAGGTTACCAACAACGGCGACGAGAATATAGATGGAGTCGCAAAACCATTCCATAACGGTTTTACCATCGTTGAGTCACACTGGAGACCTACATAGTTAGTTCGTCTTGACCAAATACCCGTTTATGTCTTCCACACCTCTGCCGCTCCCTAAGCGCGCTCCTTTGGGCGAGTTGACGCATGGGGTCGCGGTTCCAACCCAGCTCGAGGTTTCAAGAGTCAAAAATTGCGTTTATAACGTCGTTCCGTTAACAGTACGGCGTGGCGGAGGTCAAGAGCCGTCGGGTTATTCCAACGTTTGACACAAAATGTCCTCACGTGTCTGTACCTCAGCGTCGCTATTCTCGTACTCTAGGACTCGTACGCCTCTGGAGCGAATAGAAGATCGAACCTACTGTATTCTCGCTCAACAACGACAATGAATGCGCCTTCGTTCACCCTAGGCGCATCCTCGACAGTAACTAAACCATTCTTCTCAACGGACGTACAATATAGAGGGTCCAATGGAGACACCAACCCCTCCCGATAGCGATTTTGATAACTGAAGTTTCCGGCTCGAACGGGACAAGCATTCTCCTCGGGCGAGGATATGGCACTGGCAAACATGGAGCCTGCGCAGCAGGGGCCCAGTCACTAGATTTCACAAGCAGAAGAAGGAAAGGCGCTGACTTAGAAACATTTAATTGAACTAGGCCATCACTTGATGAGGGTCCACTGCTGACAGAGCGACCGCACTCAGCGGCATCACATTGCTTGACCCCCAAGAGAAATTTCCATGTCTGCGGACGCGTTGGAGGTCCTAGAAGGAGTAGAATTTAGAAGGCTCCTTATGAAGGCTCCGACATATGAGGGGGGACGGCTCACATAAAGGAGTAGGTGACCTTTAGCAATAAGATCACGGTGAAAGGTCATTAGATCCCCCCCCCCCCCGTTTAAACCAGCGAGTTTTACATCTCGATCTCGAAACGCCCATGGGTGTGTTTGAACGGACTGGAGAGATTGCGTGGAGGGAGGGGGGCACTGGGGTTGCTGTAGTTCTGCAGAGTGCCGTGGATTAGGGTGGGTACGAGCTTGCGGGTGGATAGATGGCCGCGACTCCTCGAGGTAGAGGCGACGTTTGGCTCGCGTCAACGGCGTGGGCGAAAGGTGGAGGAAGCGACGAAGATAGTGAACGAAGAGCGATACGTTGCTTTCCTTTTCTGGTAGTACGCTGCTTCCTGCGTGGCGGCGGCTCGTTCACCTCTGTGGCTGCTTCATCCGCTTGATAGGGAGCGTCGAGGTCAGGATCTATGTAGTCGTACTTGTCGCTCGTTGACTTGAGATGTTGCTTCAGCTGGTTGTGTACTGACCAGAACGTGTCAGAATCATTAAGGCAAGGACGCAGCCTCGCAGCCTGATTGAGGTCGGCATAGACAACGGGCGAGAGGGGACAATCACACCTCAGGGCAGACTGTGATCATGGCGTCCCTTTGGTGCTCTCTCCAGGTGCATCGGAATATCGAGGTGCTTTGCGGCCAGATGGTGGACGGCACTGAGAGAAGCACATGTGGTGTTTTTCACCACATGTGGTAAAATTTGTGGTGTTTTTCACCACAAGTCCAAAATCACCACAAGTACTTGTGGTGTTTTTCACCACAAGTCCAGATCACCACAAG
>Ga0307513_10013080_pt1 | contig 10202 bp, 7 predicted proteins | sample 15_EM_MG_FD_202174 | JGI IMG/M metagenome (GOLD analysis project Ga0307513, IMG submission 202174) | Populus trichocarpa ectomycorrhiza microbial communities from riparian zone in the Pacific Northwest, United States - 15_EM | ecosystem: Host-associated > Plants > Roots > Unclassified | place...
TAAAAGCGCTATTTGGCGCCCGGTTAAAGGCAGCGCGCGCCGCCGCCGGGTTGACTCAGCAACAGCTGGGCACGGAGGTCGACTTAGACGTGGATGTGGCAGCTACCAGGATCAACAGGTACGAACGCGGAGTTCACGATGCTGATACGGAGACGGCGACGAAGCTCGCGTCACGGCTCGGCGTACCTTTGGCCTATTTCTACTCGGACAGCGACTTATTAGCTGAAGCCATCTTGGCCTTCAGTAGGCTTCCGTTGGAAAATCAGCAGGCGGCTTTGAAACTGATTACCGACCTCGCTTCGAATACAGAGTAACGGCGTTATACCTGCAACGATCATCACGAGGGATGCAACAAACGGCGGTTCGCAACCCCCTTGGCGCAGAGCATTGGCTGGGCCTCGGCACCCTGCAATACACGAAATGACATATACCCACCGAGCCCGGAACCCAGGCGGAGCATTTGGTATGCAATAAAAGGTTGCCTAAGCCGTAATCATTTATCGCCGCTATCCACCAAAAAGGGCGAAACCAGGGGTAGTTTAGTGCAGTAATTCAGCGTCGTACTACGCTTCAAGCATGCCTCTCTCATGACCAAGCATCCGGCGGACAGTTTTTCCTAATCATGCCCCACTCGAAGCCATCCCACGGCCCGAAGTTTTCTTTGCCGTATCGCTGCGTGGATTATCCCCCGGCCATTTGCTGAGGATCGATCTGCGACGTCGGCAGCTTGGGCTCCTTATCCAGTTGTGAGCGTGCTCAGGGTAAGGCGTATTCACCGCAATAGGCTGTATCAACGTAAAGGACACAGGCGCCTGGTCCACCAACTCCGATTCAACGCGTAGCGAATCCGTGAGACCCTTCACCGCGTGCTTGCTGGTGCTTACATGCCCTGCAGCGACCCTACGGCGTCGAAACCTCGCTGTCCACATTGATCAAGGCGCCCCCAACTCTGTTTCAGGTAGGGCAGCGCCGCCAAGCTACCGTAGACTACTCCCCAGAAATTGGCCTCGAACAAGCGGCGGTTATCCTCGTCTGCGATCTCTTCGATCTTTTCATAGATGGCCACGCCCGCATTGTTGATCCAAGTATCGATCCGCCCGAACCGGCCGAAAGTCTGATCAGCCGCGGCTTCCATGGCCTTACGATCGGCACCATCAAGAGTAATTGCAAGCGCCCTCCCCCTTCGCCTTCGATACTCATGGCAATCTCGTTCCAGCGTTTCCTCGCTGCGGGCCAGCAGCGCTACTTTGGCTCCTTGTTCAGCGACGGCCAGCGCGGTGGCTAAGCCGATCCCGCTGCTTGCCCCGGTGATAACCATCAGCACACAAGGACATGTTCGAAAGGTGAAATACCTCTCGATAGTGCGGCGATAACCACGCCGGTATAACAGCGAACGGCGTGTAATTTTCCACCCAACCCTTCCAAGGACCAGGTTATGCGAGACCGAAAAGACACCCCGGCGCCAGACGAACAGGTCTATTGCGAGGAAACTCCTGTCCAGCGTCGTAAGCGCAAGCAACATGAAAGTGAGAACCAAGACAAGGCGCTAGAGGAAACCTTTCCAGCCAGCGACCCGGTATCGCCTTTTATTCCTGCCAAGGCGCCGCCCGATTAGAGCCAGGGCGCGCCATGAGTGGGCTGAGCCTATGTATTCTCCGGATGCAGCCTTGGGCCAATGAGATCGATCACGAGAACCGCAGCACCGAGATTTGCGGTCGCACAATCATGCGCCAGCGCAGTAGACATCCTGCTCACCTCATAGTGCTGCAAAATGGCTGTTCACCATGAGTAACGCGTGTGCAGAGTTAGCTGATTTTTTCACAAAATTTTTAATAAATTCATGCAACTGTCGAACCCACTAAAGGTACGGCTGGCAAAAACAAAGTGGAGATCACCCTCAACGGAACACAGGTAATGACCTCAAAGCGGGCGGGCCATCACCCGCTGTGCGTCGCCGGACCTCGTCGCCATGGCGGAATCGGGGTCAGGTTCGAAGCCAGTCGAGGGGGGATTCTCAGATGAGAAACGGCACGGGGCGACTAGTCGTAGTCTCCAACCGGATCTCCCAACCGGGTGGCATCCAGACCGGTGGCCTGGCGACAGCGCTGCAGAGCGTCTTGCGCGAACAGCGCGGCGTGTGGGTGGGATGGAGCGGAAAGCATGGCGACGGCCCTCCGCATGTCTACATAGGCGACGGCATCCGCTATTGCACGCTGGACATTCCAAAACCCGAGTTCAATGCGTACTACCATCACTTCGCCAACCGGACGTTGTGGCCACTTTTCCACTATCGCGTCGACTTGGTGGATTACCAGCGCGAGGCCTATGAAGGCTACCGGGAGGTCAACAAGCGCTTCGCCCGGGCGCTGGCGCAGGAACTGGGGCCTGACGATGTGGTCTGGATCCATGACTACCATCTGATTCCGCTGGCGCACGAAATGCGCAAGCTGGGCCTCGGCCAACGCATTGGCTTCTTTTTGCACATCCCGATGCCGTCTTGGGATGTGCTGTCCATGTTGCCGGGCTATGAGGAACTGCTGGGCTTCCTCACCGAATGCGATTTGATCGGGTTGCAGACCGAGGGGGACACGGAAAATCTCCGCCACTCCCTGCAAGCGATCGGCAAGAAGCAGCTTCGTTGCGAATTGGCGACATTTCCGATTGGCATCGATGTCGAGGCGGTCGCGCGAGACGCCGCCGCTCCGGCGGCGACGTCGGCGGCCAGCGAGTTGAGGGCCAGCCTGTCCGGCGACCGCCTCGATTATTCTAAGGGCCTGCCGGAACGTTTCCGCGCCTTCGCGCGCCATCTCGAACGCAGGGGTACGCGCCAAGCGCCGCTGACCTATCTGCAGATCGCGCCGCCGACACGCGCAGCGGTTCCCGAGTACCAGACCTTGCGCAAGGAACTGGAAGGTCTGGCGGGCCACATCAATGGCCTGTACTCCCGCCCGGATTGGACGCCCATCCGCTACGTCAATCGCAGCTACCCGCATCAGGTTCTCACCGGCTTCTACCGCGCGGCCGATCTGGCGCTGGTGACGCCGCTTCGCGACGGCATGAACCTGGTAGCCAAGGAATACGTCGCGTCCCAGGACGCGTCCGATCCCGGCATGCTCGTACTCTCCCGACTGACCGGCGCCGCCGAAGGCTTGCCCGAAGCCCTGTTGGTCAATCCGCACGATGTGGACGATGTGGCGAGCGCCATCGATACCGCCATGTCGATGCCTGTCTCCGAACGGCGTCAACGCTGGGAAGCGAGTATGGACAACCTGCGGCGGCATGACATCAAGCGCTGGGCATCCGATTTCCTCCAGCGCCTTCATGGACCGATACACGACCGTGATGGGGCGGCGGAAACGCAACTGAGGGCGCATGGCGCGATTCTGGAGAAACTTCCCATGAGGTTGGGCACCTGCGCCTGATTTCATGATCGAAATAGCAATGATGACAGGAAGGTTTTATGAAAATCGCGCAGATAGCGCCATTGGTTGAATCGGTTCCGCCGCGTCTATACGGCGGAACGGAACGCGTCGTCTCCTATCTGACCGAGGCGTTGGTGGAGCGCGGGCATCAAGTTACGCTATTTGCCTCGGGAGATTCGACGACTTCCGCCAACCTCACCAGTTTCAGGGACCAGGCATTGCGCCTGGACCCGGTAGCTCAAAAATCGGCACTTGCCGCGCATCTGTCGATGTTGCAAAGCATTCATGATCGCGCCGACGATTTCGACGTGCTGCATTTCCATATCGACCTACTTCCATTCCCGATATTCAAGGCAGTGGCCCACAAAACGGTCACCACCCTACACGGTCGCCAGGATAGACAGGACCTAGCGCCGGTCTACCGACGCTGGCGTCATTATCCATTGGTTTCCATTTCCGAAAGTCAGCGCAAACCCATGCCATGGGCCAACTGGGCCAAGACGATCCACCATGGATTGCCGGCCAATTTGTGCCTCCCTCCTTCCCAGCCTAGGGGCGATTACCTTGCGTTCCTGGGACGGATTTCACCGGAAAAGCGCCCTGACCGCGCCATTGAGATAGCAAGAAGAATCGCCATGCCGCTGAAGATAGCCGCAAAGGTGGACGTGGCGGATGCGCGCTATTTCCACGCCGTCATCGAGCCACTGCTTAAAGACGCCGACGTGGAATTCATAGGCGAAATAGACGACTCCAGAAAGAGCGATTTTTTGGGGAACGCCGCAGCCTTGCTGTTCCCGATCGACTGGCCCGAGCCGTTCGGTCTGGTCATGATCGAAGCGATGGCCTGCGGCACTCCGGTGGTGGCCTGGCGCGAAGGGTCAGTACCGGAGGTCGTGGACGATGGCATTAGCGGCCGCGTCGTCAGCGACATAGAGGAAGCCGTGGCCGCGGTGGCCGAGGTGCGCGCGTTCGACCGCCGCGGTATTCGCGCTTGCTTCGAACGACGCTTCGATGCAGCCCACATGGTCGATAAGTACGAAACGCTGTATCTGCAGTTGACGGAAGAGCAGCAATTCCTCAAAGAGGCCTGACAAGTCGTCTCGCACTAGCGAAGGTCATTCGGTACGGAACAGCAAACTCCACCTTGATCAATCTTAGGCACAACCGAATGGACCAACTCCTCGTCCTAGACGGAGACCCTGCCGAGCATGACTTTACGCCTGCGATTCTGGGCGCTTTCTACTATCTTGAGGCCCAGGACTTTCTGGGGATGCTCGAAAGCATCATGCAACTCGCCTACCAAAGCCGGCAGTCTGGGGTGGATCAGATCTTAAGACCTGATGAAGTAACGGCATTGCGCACCTTGGAATCATTCCAGCATAGCGAACATCAGGTGATGCACGAGGTTCTGGCTTCTAGCGAGGCAATCTACCCTTCGTCTCCCGCATCTATTGGCAGTGTGCAAGCGTGTTGTCGTGCCAGTGAGTTCGTTCAGCGCCGAAGATTGCTGGAACTCATCTGCAAGATTTACCCCAGCAGCGACTGGGTATTAGAACCTCAATGGAAGGCCTTGCGCGCCTCTGGAAACGCCGTATTTCAAGCGGCTTCAATCTTAGTTGCGTGGATGCATCAACGTTTCGATCTCTATTATATGGCCCAAGCGCGCTTAGAAGATGCGCTGACGAGTCCGTTCGACGTAAATTCCGTTCGTCCATTTTTCTTACGCACTCTGTCTGTTCCTCCAGCTCCTCGGCTCCGGCGGAGTCGCCTAGCAGGATGGCGGTGCGACCGGGAATCAGATAACACTACCTGCGCCTCTTTGCTGGTGGTTCCCAGTTTGCGTGATCCTGCTCCAATGGTCGAAGCCATGCGTATCGCCGTTGCCGCCAGAAGTGGGCCTTTCCATAGGAAGCCCGCAGCTAATCAAGGGGTCGTGGTAACTGAACTGGCCTTCGAAGTGTGTAGTTAGCAATAGGTTACTTGCTTTGAATTTTCTACAATATAGGCGGATCGCTCTCGCGATTGAAATGCTTATGCATAGAAATCGCATCCACGAAATTCTTCACAGTTGACTCTTCCAGCTTATCCTCCAGGAGCAAGCCTCCATCCTGGTCGTCTCGGAGAACCCCGACGCCTTCCAGAAAAGTAGCGGCTTCTCCGATAGCCAATATGGTTTTGCAATGGCGGAACTGGTCCTTGACGAATTCCGACGCTCGCCCATCGGCTGCCCATTTCTTTGCTGATCCCTGGCCATCCGGAATTGCCACCGCATCGAACAGCACGGAGGGCTCGTTCTCGAAGGAGGCGTCGGCATCTATCTCGCTCCCATCGGCTGCAGTAAATGAACCGACCCGATGTCCAATCAGGCGACCAACTGCACCCTCGGAAAGCAACGTGTTCTGCAAAACCGCAACTTGATCCCCATCGATACCGTCTGTCACAAAAATAGCGACCTTGCGCGTGGCGGCGCCGGCCCTTCCAGGCCGAGCCATCATGGACAACGCCTGAGATTTGTCGACTTCCGGCTTGGGAGGCTTGGGAAGTACGCGTCGCATTGGCTCAGGCAGCTCCATGCCCAGGCCGGCAGCGACCTGCGCAGCCAAGTCTTCAGAGGCGTTGCGCAGCATGGACACAACCCTGCGGCGGATGGCGGGAACGGTCAGCTTGGACAACTCAAAGCGGAAGGCAGCGACTATATGGGCCTGCTCCACGGCCGTCTGGCTATTGAAGAACAGCGCCGCCTGATTAAAGTGTTCCGCGAATTTTTCTGGTTTTCCTCGGACCTCGTCCTGTTCAACGGGCTCCGGAAAAGAGACGAACCCGCTGCCGCCGGCCTGGAAGGGACAGCCGGCACCCAGCGAGTTGGGTTCATAGGAGACCTTGCCACGATGTATCGCCTGACGGTGCATTCCGTCGCGCTGATTATTGTGCACTTGGCTCAACGAAGCATTGATTGGGATCTCATGGAAGTTGGGGCCACCTAGGCGGGAGATCTGCGTATCGACGTAAGAGTGAATACGGCCCGCAAGCAAAGGATCATTGGTGAAATCTACTCCTGGAATGACGTGTGCAGTGCAGAAGGCAACCTGCTCCGTTTCTGCAAAGAAATTGTCCGGATTCCGGTTCAGGACTAGCCGGCCTAGTGGCTGCACCGGTATCAGCTCTTCCGGGATTATTTTCGTAGAATCCAAAACATCGAAAGAGAATTTGTCCGCCTCCTCTTCTGAGAAAACCTGGACGCCCAGTTCCCACTCAGGATAGGCGCCTGCCTCGATGGCTTCCCACAGGTCTCGGCGGTGATAGTCGGGGTCGCAGCCCGCGATCTTCACCGCCTCGTCCCACAACAATGCGTGCGTCCCGAGCATCGGCGTCCAGTGGAACTTAACGAAAGACGATTCTCCAGCCTCATTGACGAATCGGAAGGTATGAACGCCAAAGCCCTGCATCATCCGGTAGCTGCGTGGAATGGCGCGGTCCGACATCAACCACATCAGCATGTGAGTGGATTCCGGCATCAATGAAACGAAGTCCCAGAATGTGTCGTGGGCGGAGGCAGCTTGCGGCATTGCGTGATGGGGCTCGGGCTTTACGGCGTGCACCAAGTCCGGGAACTTCAACGCATCCTGGATGAAGAAGACGGGCATGTTGTTTCCCACCAAGTCCCAGTTGCCCTCGTCCGTATAGAACTTGACGGCAAAACCGCGCACATCGCGTGCGGTGTCTTTACTGCCCCGCTCGCCGGCCACGGTGGAAAATCTCACAAATACCGGCGTGATCTTCCCCGCCTCTTGGAAAGGAGCGGCCCGGGTCAGCTTTGATTGCTCCTTGTAAGCCTCGAAATATCCATGCGCGGCAGAGCCGCGCGCATGCACGATGCGCTCAGGAATCCGCTCATGATCGAAGTGAGTGATTTTTTCCCGGAGAATGAAGTCCTTCAGCAGTGCTGGACCCCGCAGGCCGGCCTTAAGCGAGTTCTGGTTATCGGCGACTTGTACTCCCTGATTGGTAGTCAGTTTCTGTTCGCTGCTGTCTACACGGACACGGTCAAGGGAGCCGACCGTAGCATTGTTACCTTCGGCAGCCCGCGAGCCTGTTTTTTCCGAAGCATTCGCCTCCGCCAAGGTGCTGCCCGTCACCAGTGGCGACGGCGGAAGTACCCGTGCGCCCTCCGGCGGTGCGGTGGCACCAGACCTGCCGAACTCGGCTGGCTTGTTTTCGTTGAATGGCATCGCCGCCGCAGTCGCCTCGACCTCGGCGGAACGCTCCGCGACCGCATCTTCCATGCCCATCGATGGCGCCTTTGACGCAGCACTTTCGCTGTTCCTGGCTGCCGAAGATCCCGCGACCTCCATCTTGGCATCTTCTTTTGGTTTGCGTGGTGCGGCCATCGGATATCTCCAGATAAGATAGAAAAGTTCCAGCAACCCTACCCATCCTCCGTTAGCGTCATGTGCAACGCAGATGATGCCGTCGTAACCAGCCTGCTTCGCGGAAATACTTTCGAACGCGTGAAAGTATTTCCATGTGCGGGGCCGCTATTGCTGCCGCTCCTCGACTTCCGTCCGCACTCAGGATTGGCACGCATTTTGTATGCGTTGTTCTTGCACTCATGCTAGGAGGGGGATATGCCGAGCGCTAAGTTGCCCGAAGGCTTCATATGGAATTTCGATGGTCCGGAACGCGTGGATCTGGTCTGCGAAGGTGTCCGCGTCGGCAAGGTCAAGCCGATGGCTGGTGTCTGGATCGCGATCATCGAACCTATTTTCTCTGCGGGGATCGGCGAAACCTGCGTGGTTCCCACGGTGGGACGGGGCCAGAGCTGGTTGCGCACCTGGGCTGAAAAGCGCAGCGAGTACGTGCACGCCACTGTGCTGAGCCACCGGCTCAACGGCCGCACTCTGGCCGCCGATACCCGCAGGACCGATGGCGAGATCGATAAGCCAGCGAACGTGTTCCAGCTGGTCCCGATTCTTTAACGGTGTGTGGCCCTAAGTACTGAGAACTCACGACTGGAAACGCCTGCATCGACGGGACGGTCAGCCGATAGGAGACGCAGCACGGCGCTGCGTTCTATCGGACCCTGTTCGGAATATCGGGCTCAGTTAGCGGCCTCGCGATTGGCCGTCTGTCGTGCGCCTTTTGGGTAATTGCGATCGCCCGCATTCCTGCGCCCCGACCTCAATGAGAGTTCCGGGGCGGATTCTTTGTTCGTGTCCTTTTCCGTGCCCTGCTGGAGATGCGCGTCCAGCCATTGCACTATGTGTCGGTAGTAGCAGATCCGATGGCTAGGGCGGCCGGTGGATGAGAGGTGGTGGCTGCCGCCGGGAAACAACACCATTTTTGCGTGCGCTTTACCCGCCCGCACCAGCGCGGCGAAGAATTCTTCCGCTTGTCCGACGGGGCAGCGCTGGTCGTCCTGTCCCTGCAACAGCAGGGTGGGCGTAGTGACATCGCCCGCGTAGGTCAGAGGCGAAAGGCGGCGATACAGGTCGTTGCCGGCATGCAACTCGCAGCCCACCGAGTACGGCGCAACGTAGTAGCCGTTGTCCGAGGTGCCCGCGTGGGATTGTTGATCTAGCACCCCCGCCGATACGATTCCGCAGACCAGCGGCATATCGTGGCACAGCGCCCAAGCGCTCAAGAAGCCGCCGTAAGAATGGCCGAAAGCGGCAAGCTGGCCGTTGGCTATTCCGTCGCTGCGCAGATGCTCCACTGCGGCGGTCCATTGCGGCAGATCCAGCTCTCCCCAGCGTCCGCAGATGCGCCGGGCGAACTTCTCTCCATAGCTGCTGGATCCCACTTGGTTCATCGCCAGCACCGCCCAGCCCTGTTCCAGCAACAGCGGCCAATGCACATGCGTATCGAAGTCGAACATCACGTAGCTGTGGGGACCGCCATGCATATCCAGTAACAGGGGAAACGGCCCCTCGCCCGGAGGGGTGAGCAGCCATCCTTCCACGCATTCGTCGGCGCCGTTTCCATCCGGAACCCGGAAGGATCTGCGTTCGTAACCGAATTTTGACCGTTCATTGCGCCATGCGTTGAACTCGCTGACCTGATGCCTGGCCTCGCCCAACGCGCCCGATTGCCAGAGCTCGGGCCCTTCGAATATTCCTTCGGCCAGGAAGAAAATATGCGCGCCCACGGCAGCCATGTCGGTCACCTGACGCCCGTCGTCCTCCACCATCGCGGTCACGTGGCCGTTGCGGGTAACGCAGCTGATCCGCTGAAGACCGCGGTAGGCTTCCAGAACCAGCAAACGGCCGCCCTCCCTGTCCCATTGGACCGTGCCGGGAACGGCCATTTCGACGGTGCCGACGCGTTGGACCTGGGCGGTCGCCACGGCGATGAGATAGAGGCCGTGCATTGAACTGCCCTCCGCTTCCGAAGCCGAAGCCGCGATATACCGGCCGTCCGGCGACCAGCTGATTCCACTTAGCGAGACCAACCGAGTGGTCACTCGCCTGGGCTGCTGGTTAGGTTGTTTGATCCAGAGGTCCATCGCATGCTGCTGGGTTCCCGAGCGCCGCTGCACGAAGGCGATGCTCTCGCCACGGGGGCACCACTTCGCTTCCACGATGTCGCCCGAGTCCGTCACCAAAGTGGCTTGCCCGGACCGGTCGTCCACTTCATAGAGGCCGATTGTTTGTCCGGCGGTAATCCCAGAGCCGTCCAGTTTGAATGGCAGGTATTCGATCACATGAGGGGCGTTTTTTTCTTGCTTGCTGCACGTCGCGCGCACCAACAGGCGCCCGTTTCGGCCGTGGCCCTCGCACCAGT
>Ga0307513_10013081_pt1 | contig 10202 bp, 14 predicted proteins | sample 15_EM_MG_FD_202174 | JGI IMG/M metagenome (GOLD analysis project Ga0307513, IMG submission 202174) | Populus trichocarpa ectomycorrhiza microbial communities from riparian zone in the Pacific Northwest, United States - 15_EM | ecosystem: Host-associated > Plants > Roots > Unclassified | place...
CCGCATGGGTCGGCGTGATTTTCCTCGGGGACCATGCGGAGCTGCCGGTGTAGTTCTGCAATTCTAAGAAAACGAGCCGAGGTGATGGGGCAGGCTGGGGCAGGCTGGAGCATCCGATTCGATCGAAAGGCCACGCGAATCGCGTGACCCACCTGAGAGAGTTCTTCCACGCTTTCCACGCCCCACCTGTGATCCAGACGATGGTAGACCACCCCACCGCATCATGGGACGCGATGCAAGACGGAAAGGTCTTTTACAGGCGGCAGCAGGTATACAACATCTCAAACAAGCTACCAAGGCTCGATGATTTCGTCGTGGCAGGTTGCAAGTACGGTGGTCCGTTAGGTACGGTGTGTCCCATAACATTCGATTCTCGTCTGACCCCGTTTGGCCATTCACACCTTGCGGCACTCCAGCGTTGATGAGGGACATGAGTAAGATGGTGGCTATATCACGAGGGTCTGCGCCTGTCTTGTCAAGGTCTCAAATACAGTTGTATTCACCCGCGGGAGAGAGTCTCTTGATCCTTTCGGTCCGTCCCAGATGAGAGTTGGCGTACTCCGGATACTGAGATGTTTCACACAAACAGTGGGATCAAGGCAGGGTCATCAAGTTCGGTTGGACCTCGGACGAACGTCTGGTCGTACTTAATGAAGAGGGCGTCTATAGAGTGTACGATCTGCAAGGCGACTACCAACAATACACCCTCGGGGGAGAGGCCACGGAACTTGGAGTGATTGATGCACATATATACGACAATGGAGTCGTCGCCATGATTGGCAACCTGACCCTACTTGAGGTAAAGGGCTGGGAAGGAGGGAAACCACTGACGTTGGCAAACCCAGGTATGGATCCATATATATCCCATGAATGGGGATCTAAATGTGGTTCGCGTAGGTCTCCACGAACCCCCGAGCTCGTGGACAATTATCCCGCCGGACTTTACGGTCTCCCGACATGTCGAGGTACTACTTTCTGTGGATTCAACCATCTACGTCGTTGACAATCTCGAAAATATTGATCAACGAATCTCGCGAGGGCCGTTCACGCACCTCGCAGCGTCACCCAACGGCAAGAGCCTTGCACTGCTCTCGTGCTCTGGGTTGCTTTGGGTGGTTTCGACAGATTTCCAACGTAGCTTGGCCGAATTCAACACAACGGAGGTGGCTGGCGTTGATGGACCCGTGAGACAGGTCCAATGGTGCGCAAATGACGCAGTCATCGTCTCATGGGACGCTTTGGTTCTCCTCGTCGGTCCGTTCGGGGACACATTACAGTTAGCCTCAATCACCACCTACTCGCTCGGGGATTGAAACATTCCGGCAGATATTTCTACCCTGGCTCTACTTTTGTTATCACGGAACTGGACGGGGTAAGGATCATGGGACCAGACGTCTGTGATTTCATCCAGAAGGTTCCAGGTACGCATTACGGTCAATGGTGGCAATCCCTCCCGTTCATTCTTGTTTTTCAAAGCATCAACTCTTTCGATCTTCAAGCCTGGTTCTACATCCCCTTCAGCGACCCTCTACGACGCGTGGGAGAATTTTTCGAAACGGTCACCCAAGGCGGATGAGAGCATTCGGAGTATTCGGCCCGACCTCGCCGCTGCTGTCGATGAATGCATCGACGCTGCTGGACAGGAATGGGAACCGAAGTGGCAACGTCGCCTCCTGAATGTAGGTCCCAGCGACTCAGTTCTTGCATGTGTACCGACTTGCTACTCCATTCAGGCTGCAAAGTTTGGACGGTCATTCCTGGACTTGCACAATCCGAATGATTTTGTGAATACGGGGCAAGCTTTGAAAGTCCTCAACGCCGTTCGAACCTGGGATATCGGTATTCCTATCACATATTCACAGTAAGTACCTGGGCCATTCCACCAGAACACTCCTCATTCATCCTAGATACAACTACACCTCCTCGCTACATCTTGTGAATCGCCTGACCTCACGGGACCTACATTTATTGGCACTCCGTATATCCACATATCTTTCTCTGAAACCAGACGCAGTCCTGAAACACTGGGCCTGTGTCAAGATTACAAGGTCGAAACCAAGCGCAACCGGTGCGGGAAGGGATGCGGAGCTGCAAGGAGATGACGAGGTTTGCCAATCGATTGTCGAGAAATTCTCAAAACTTGGTGGTGCTTCCGTTAGCTATGCGGACATCGCGAAGAAAGCATGGGAGGTCGGGAGACTGGATTTAGCAACGAAGGTACCAAGGATTCGGCATTCCCTGTACCACAATGTACCACGGTGTTCTGACAGAAATTGGAATTCTACAGCTGTTAGACTACGAACAACACGCGTCCGATCAGGTGCCCTTGCTTCTAAATATGAAGGAGGACAGGCTCGCGCTGGTTAAGGCTGTGGATAGCGGAGATACGGACCTGGGTGAGTGTACTTCTTACTCTCGCAGGACAATCGTTAACCGAGCGGCCAGTTTACCATGTCTTGCTCCACTTGCATAAGCGGCTGTCCCTGGGTGACTTCTTCCGACTTCTCGAAGATGGCGGAGAGCGCCTCGCTCCGGCCACTCGGCTACTGCAAGCGTACGCGAGAGAACAGAACCGGGAGATGCTAAAAGAATTCTATTACTCCGATGACCGACGAGTCGAGAGCGCGACTCTCTTACTTGAAGAAGCGGCTGGCATGGTGGATCAAAATGCGAAGATTAGTGCGATAAAGGCTGCACAAAAGTTCTTCTCGGATGATAAGGATCGTGCTTTTGAGGCCAAGGTGACACATTGAATTGTCTCGAGTGGCGTGATCGAACGGCTAACATTTGTCGGTGAGATGATGGACGAGAATGCAAAACTACTCGCGTTGCAACAGCAGCTAGAGAGAGACGCAGATGGAAGGATCAATTTCTTTGGTCTCAGTATTAGCGAGACTATTCGGACGTGTCTTGTCAATGGTATGTCGAAGAGGGCGGACAATGTCAAGGATACCTTCAAAGTCCCAGATAAGCGGTGCGCAGCTGCTTCCCTTGCGCTCATTTACTGGATCTAACCACGAATTCAGTTTTTGGTACATTAAGTTGTATGCCTTGACTTCTATCCGAGATTTTGAAGGCTTGGATGCCTTCGCAAAATCGAAACGAAGCCCTATCGGATACGAGACATTCGTGAGGCACCTAATTGAGAAGGGTCACCTGAAAGAGGCTGCTACGTTCGTCCCTCGATGCGATTCGAACAAGCGAGTCGATCTGTACGTAGATTGCGGTGATTGGCGAGCGGCGGGAAAGGAATGCAAGGAACGAGGGGATAAGGCAAAGATGGAGTACGATTTCAGCACTCCTGCATCGTCGAAACCCGCTAACCAGATTTATTTACAAGGCAACTCCGGAAGAACTGCCCCAACTCCCTGATAGCAAGGGAGCTCGAACAGCTCGCAGCTACTATGAAGTAATGAGGATATCTAGTGTAGATGACGATACAACACGTTCTGTTACAAGACCGTTTGTTTGGCATTCGACCCATTCCACGATGTAACCATGCGCCGAATCCACCCCTTCGAATGTGGCTGTTCCCAATCTTCGACATCTAAATCGCTCACAGTCGGGTCGAACGGGAAGGGTAGTGGAACGTCGCGTGTGACACGATATTGGTCGATGTTCCCGAGGTGCTCGTTTTCGAGACGGACTGAGCCGGCCCGGTTAGATCCTTCAGTGGTGAAGTGAGTACGATGAGCGGTAGGGGCTTACGGAAATTCCACTGCCATCTCCGGAGCATCTCTAACATGGCAACGACGAATGTCCTAACTTCGTATGGCAGCCCCCGGGAGGGTAAGTACATGATCCAAGAGAAACGGGTCACGAAGTTGATGATCTGTTCAATGCCAGCTGCTCGTTTCATTGGATCAACAACTCGATTTGAGTGAGAACGTACGATTGCAAAATAGTACAACTGTTTCGGTGTGGTAAGATGCTTCGTTATGTCGACCCCTTCAAGAATTCACTCACATAGAGGTAATCCGCACACAACACTTCGTCACGGAGTAGGGGGTGTTTGGCGTGGATCCTTAAAACCGACCAGTCCGTTAAGTAATCCTGTGTGATGTTCTGGTTAGACCCGGAGGTAAACAAAACTGCAGCACGTACCCAGATGCAAGCATACGTAGAGTAGAGTACAGCAGCAAGAATGTAAAGCACAAGGCTCGTCTGGTTCTCGCGGTATCTCCAGTAATAATAGAACCCATACATGAGCATGCCGGTGGTATATTTTCCGGCCTACGAAGTCGGTGTCAGTCGAATGTTTGTGTCGAAGAGGTGAAAGTTATTCACGTTGACAAGATGCGTCGTTAACCTGGAATCGTACCAACGCCGAAGACTCTGGACAAAACGAGAAAAGAATGGAGAGACAGCCAACAAGATACGGGGCGCCGGGTTTCGGTGGGAGCCGCAAGTTTGTTCCCAATCCGATCCAAATCCGTGGAAATATGTTCGATACATGCAGCCGACGAAATATAGATTAGTTAACGAGAAGTTGAGGCTGCATATCTGGTCCCTGCGATGATATCAAAAGAACCGGGATATCAGTGTGAGCAGAAGGGGTGGAAGGTTTGTCAGGAGAGTGGACGAACCCCATCCAGAAATCAGTGAACTGAGAGTGACACGATGAGTTCATGAAACCACAAGTAGTGCATACCAGACACATACCTCGATGCTTTTGCTTCCAGAAATCAATAGTTTCATTAATCTTTTAAGCAACCATACCCTCGATGACCGGTAGCATACTGGGAGGGGGTTACATAACATAAAGGTATTGAAACCGAGCCAAATCAATGGCCAAGTGGTGGGTGTTATAGTGCGTGAACCAATCCGAGAGAATGATAGCCAGAATGAATAGCACAAAGTTGATAGTAAGATTGCGGGTATCTTATCGTGAATCGTCAGCAGGGGCGTTTGCAAGACAAGCGGATAACACACCTCTGTGTACTGCTGATAATCGATTTTGGACTTGACGTCCAGCCCTACAACTCGCTGGGTTGGTTGTTGGCTGGTCACCGAAGCAGTACTGCACTCACCGAAGATAAAGGCATGGTTAATCCGCAGTTTAGTCCAAACGAGGATGTTGATTCCGATCAGGAGAGAGAAAAACACTGGGATGAACATCACGGAATAAACGAGCAGGAGTCCACCCCAGCCTGGGATGTCGAATCTGGTAGATGCTTGAAAACCTAGATAACCTTCAACCAACAACGGTCGGCCCTGGGGAGCGAAGGCTTACTTTCGTACAACCCGATTGCCAGAGCAGGTACAGCCAAACCGAGGTACAGGCCAGAGCGGAACATGGGGAAATAGTGAGTCTGCTGTTGCCATCCGGCACGAAGGCGATACACCGCTCTCTTCTTGTCGCCACGAGCTATGTCACCATGTCAGTTGTGGTGCGGGGGTTGGAAACTCCGTACTCACTAAAGTGGGCTGCGTATAAATCCTCGGTATCCCTTATTAGATCCGTGAGGTCCTTCGTGCTTGAGAATGCGCTAGGCTCAATCTTGTAGGTTTTTAATAACCAATCCAGGAAAGAAGCTCCGTGGTTGTCACCTTTCCTTTGAGATAGGCCTCCTGGATAGCCATGTGCGTCACCTTTTCCCACTTCTTCAGCACTTTCTGAAAGCCAATCAAGTTCAAAGTCTGTGCCACGCCATTAATACCAGATACTCGGGCAGGCCAGGTGAAACATACCCTGTAGTTCTGAAGGGCGTCTAGTTTCCTGTAGATAAATGGTTAGGATGGTCAGCCACCTTGTCGAGCCAAACTATCATACTTGTAGTGTTCAAGTACAGCTTCCCTTAACCTCTTCTTGGCGCGCCGGCACTCAACGATCCCGAACCTACCCTCGGGCTGACGATCGACGAGGGTCGTATCCGATCCAGGAGTAGCCCAACCGCGTGGAGGCTGCGAACGCCAGTCCTCGACCTTCGGTCGCTGGCCGGAAGTTGGCCCCCGGGGTAAGGACCTTTGATGGCCTTTAAGCTCTTGAAGCTGTTTTCCAAGTTCTATAAACCTGGCGTAGGATCTCGTGGGTGGGGATCCAGCGCCTAGATGAGGGATAAGGTTTCGTACCTTTCTTTCACCTCCTTCTCACGGTCCAAATAGAAACATTCGACCTTCGCCAGCTCCAAGTCGAGTTTCGCGAGAAATTCCAGTTCTGCCTCGTTGAGCTTGGGATGCATGTCATTAATCGGAACAGACAACGTCTTCGATTGAGAAGACAGACTAATAGACGCATTTGAGAAGTGAGGGTAGTCGACCTTTCTGGAGTTGGTGAGTGGAATATGGTCAGATAGGCACTCGTTTCTCTACCTCATTTGACTCCCTAACTTGCACGTGTGGTTGTCTCATCCGGCGAGGAAAGGTCAGGCTGTAAATTGAGCTAGGTCGAAGCACGTCCTCTCTATTATGTCGTTCTGTTGGTTCGAAGGTCCTCTCATAAGTGGGTCTGTGCTACAAGAAGGAATGGAAACTACTCGCCTCCGGTCAAAAATCGCAGCACACGGGTCTTAGCAGGGGTCCCCGGGTACAGGGAACTTTGGTATCTTCTGTCTTCGCTCTCCTGCCGTTTACTCACTGCAGCTATCTGTTTCTTGAGGCCCCGATAGTCGCTAACCGTCCGGGGAAGATTCAAAGGCCAGGGATTTAGCGGACACTAGGAATGATGGGGGTAACGGGATTTCGTACATGTACGCCTTCTTCCATTCCGGGACCTGAAAAAGTAGAGACAACAGGTGTCAGGGTAGGGCGTGAGAGCGTTAGTGAAGCAAACGAACCTGCGTATCTTGAAGGTATCTTCCAGACAGGACAGGGTCAGAATGTGGTCTTCGAACGAGGATTAATTCGGATGGTCACCGTGCAAACTTCATGGGGAAAAGTGGTCGTGTGCGCAAAGTTTTTCACCAGTCAGTACATATAATCGTGACGGGCGTCATATCCAGGTGTCGCGTGCGCTCTGGCGGAGCTCCGCTCGAGCAAAGTCCGTTTTGTTCCTGATAATCGCAGCCTTCTGCGGCGGGTGTGGATATTCCTAGAGATGTGGGGGGCGGGCATCCAACGCCCGTTGCCTTGCTGATACAGTTGCCCTCGTGAAATTTCCCATCTTCAGTTTCTTGCGGATAGATAACTTAGCCAAAGAATAACCGGACCCAATGGGGGACGCTGCTCCCGAAAATTTGACAACGGGATCGACCAAAGGGAAAAGGCCAGTGAGTGATGTGCATCCCCCGCAATCATCCGGGGGCTCCATATGACCTAAGGAGTATGGCTTGATGCGGCAGAAGGTGCCACTTTGCGGATCTTTTATGTACTTTCTGCATTTTGCGTCCGGATCTTCGGTGACTGTACCGTTCATTCGGCCCCGGTTCACTCATTGGCTATTTACCCGTGAATTGGCAAATTTCACCAGTATGAACTGTGTCCAAAAATTCCATTCTCCCGTCAGTAAACAGCCTCAGGCTTCTCGGGGTGTCTCCCAATGCCCCTGTCATAGGTGCCCAAATCGGAGAGTCGATTAGAGGGACGCGCGGATTGGGTGAGTGGGCAATGCTTGGGAAGATCTACACGTACAAAAATCTATGGTTTTTCCCCCTTGTCCTTCACCCTCTCGACTTCCAGCAGAAGGCCGCGGATGTGTCTAATCTGATCTTTATTCCCAATCTTGACCGCATGTTTCAGGGCAGTCTCATAAAGTTTTTGCGCCATGTCTATGTTACCCTTGATCTAAGCGGACAATGAATGCGGCCACGAGCGAAATCACAGAAGTTCACTCACCGTGTTGATCGTTGCGAGGTTCGCCATTGCCACTCCGAACGTTGTCTCGCATGCAGAGGTATCCTGGTTAGGGTCTGGGTTGTCCTGAACGAATGAGATGATCTTTAGAGCGGAAAGGGCCGCGGACTCTGCTCCTTGTAATAGCACATCTGGCGATATTTTGCCTTCTTTGGGCAGGGAAGGTCGGCTGTAGAGTTCGGATTGATTGGACAGCACCTGAGCGGCGCGGCACAGGTTCTTGAGCTTGGTTCGATCACCGAGATCCGCATGAAGTATGGTCAGTACTTGGTTGTTGAGTGTGATCGCAAGGCTAGCATATAGAACGTCAGTGTGAGAACTCGTGTCGGCCAGCAACGCGTACCTCGTCTTATTGGTTCTTGCGTGGAATTCGCCTAACGATTCGAGGAGAACAAGGAGATCCGATCGAGCAGCCCAGTCTGGTAACTCGAGTTCGTGGAGTGGCTGACTGGTGCCCGGACCTGGCATGGAACGATCCGAGCTTTCATTGACGTGCCGAATATCCTTCAGTGCCCGCTCAACAGCCCACGTAAGCCACTTCTCTTCTTCCTTCTGCGGTCGTGAATAACTCTCAGCCATGAGGCCGAGTTTATGGGCCATTGCAGCAAGCCGCATCCGCTCGGCCCCGGACCACTGGTTGTATGTTACTTCTTCATCCAGAGGAGGGAGGCTATCGAGGTAATTTCCCATGAGCTCGTATGCTTCATGAGGTTTTCCGTTCAACTCCATGACCTCTGCTAAAGTTATTAAAATCCCTGTGAGTTTCAAGCGGGGGTCTGAACCGTAGACGGCGATTGGTAGGGACTGGGCTGTCTCCCAAGCCCTATGACATACTTTCAGCGTCATAGATTATCGATTGCTGCACCAAGTCATACCTGCGTATATACCTCTCGCTCAAATCAAAGTCCTTATAATGCTTGGCTTTCATACCAGCACGCAGGTCACTTCTAATCTCCTTGGGCCACACAGTGAAGGTAGAGTAGAATTGGTATCTTCATGAAACATAATTGTAGGGTCGTTCAATGGAATGGGTACATTATCCTCGACGCGTGAAGGGGAATGAACGCACAGACCATAGCCGGTGGTCGCAATTCCAACGGCAAGGAGCGCCCCAAAGACGGTTGAGATCCTGGAGGACGACCGGGATAACCGCGAGATATCTCGTCTTCCTAAAGTACTTGTCCAAGTGGCCGCGAGAGGTACGGTACGAGCTGTACGTTGTCGTACCAGGACCGCAGGACGAGAAGCGACATGACGAGAGAACATGTCGGTGGCGGGTGGCTGAAAGCGAAAGGATCTTCCCCGATCACTCCCACTCATCCTTCCGACCCCCTGCTGCACTTCGCGTCTGACTCGTGGCTGACGCGTGCAAACACACAAGGAAATGTCTTTCCGCACCGTGAAGGCGTTCCGGCTCAAGGAACTCTCCGCCTTTGCCAGCAAACTCAAGGACGGCGCGTCAGCATCAGAAACTCCGATCCAGCTTCCAAATCCCTTCCTCCCCCACAAAAACACCCTGACCGGACGATGGGCACCCCCGAAGTATTCCCTACGCCAGCAGGCGGATTTGACAAAGTCCGCTAAGGCATATAACCTCACCCATCTCTTGCCTTTCGGACCTAAGTCCGCCATCCCTCCTCCCAACGCAGACGGCATGTCGGTCATCTCGTCAAAACTCATGTCTACCGAATGGTGGCAGGCGGACGTCGTCTGGAAGGATTCTAAACCACCCGCAGAGGAGAAGGAACAGAAGAAAGGTCCTTCCATGGAGGAGGGCGAGGTCCCAAGGAAGGTCATTCCCAGGATCAAAGTCAAGCAGATGGAGGGCCTCGCTGCTCTCAAAATGTACGCGGGCAGGAAACGTATGTTCAAGGGACACAAGTGGGAGAGGATTCAGGCCCAGAGGAAGAAGAGGACGCAGGTTCTTATGCGGGATATGGGCAAACGTATCACCCGATACAAGGAGGTACGCACCGTCCTTGTTGACCCCACGCTTGTTGAGAGACTGACTGGACTTTTCACCAGTGGTACCACCGTCGCAAGCCCAATCCACTCAGGCCACCAAGGGGTGCAAAAGCTCCGAAGCTGCCATTCTAGAACCTATTTACCGTATAATACACTCCAGCAATGGGTGACTACCCATAAGGTTATAATCAATATTTGGGGTCTTTTGACCAAGGCAAGGAGGTCCTAACCCCTAGCGTGAACCTCGGCTACCAGCACCCTTCTACGACGGATATAAAATTATCCAGTGCCATGGATTCGTCAGGAAAATTTGGTTTCACTTGTGCGCAATTGCGGCGATTTTAGTGCCGGACTGGATGTGACAAGTGCTCGTAGCCGGGTACATCCGGTCGCAGGCCCTGAGTAAATCTTATCTCCGACCCTCAGAACGTGCGCCAACCATCTCG
>Ga0307513_10013082_pt1 | contig 10201 bp, 7 predicted proteins | sample 15_EM_MG_FD_202174 | JGI IMG/M metagenome (GOLD analysis project Ga0307513, IMG submission 202174) | Populus trichocarpa ectomycorrhiza microbial communities from riparian zone in the Pacific Northwest, United States - 15_EM | ecosystem: Host-associated > Plants > Roots > Unclassified | place...
CGGATGATCAAAGTCTGTTTCGTTGAATGAACTACTACTACTGCGGGCAATCTAAAACTTTATCTGTCTCGATTCAACCCCTGCCCGCCCAGCGCGTTGAAGCTCTTAACCTCGCCGACGAGATACAGCGACCCCGTGATGCAGATGATCCCTTCCGGCGGCGTACACGCTTCGGCAGCGCGCAAGGCATCCACGGGCGACTCGACGAGAACGGGTGGATTGTTAATGCGGCTGATGCCTTGCGCCGCGACGAGTCGTGCGAGCGCGTCGAGCGTGGCGGCGCGCGGGTTGGTCGGGCGCGTGAGGATCAATCTGGCGGACGCGGGAAAGAGAGTCGCCGCGATCTCGTTCAGGTCTTTGTCACGCATCGCGCCGAAGACGAGCGTGACGGGTGCGGCGACGAATTCGTCGAGGTAGTCGCGCAAGGCGCGCGCGCCCGCCGCGTTGTGCGCGCCGTCGAAGAGCAGGGAAGGCTGGCCGGGGATTAGCTCAAGGCGTCCGGCGTGTTCGGCGGTTTCGAGTCCTTCGATTATCGCGGCGCGCGTGATGGGAAAACCGCGCTCGCGCAAAACTTCCGCGAGTGCGATGGCGACGGCGGCGTTCGTCGCCTGATGCCGACCGCGCAACGACAGGCTGACATTTTCGTAAACGTCCGTTCCGGTGTCGAACGTCGCGCGCAGGCGACCCGCCGCGTCCGCGCCGCGCGTGAGGATGTCGCCGGTCGTGAAGCGCGGCGTGACGTGACACTCGCGGCAGCGCGCGAGAATCTGAGCGCGCGCCGCGTCGGGTTGTGGTGCGACGACGACCGTCGCCGCGCCCGCGCGGATGATGGCGGCCTTCTCAGCGGCTATCGCGTGAAGCGTGTCGCCGAGATACTCCTGATGGTCGAGCGCGACGGGCGTGATGGCGAGCACGCCGGCGCGCGCGGCGGTCGTCGCGTCGAGTCGCCCGCCAAGGCCGGTTTCGAGGATGGCGAGTTCGACCTGCGCCTCGCGGAAGGCGAGCAGCGCGATGGCCGTCACCTGTTCAAAGAACGTGGGGAGCGCGCCCGTCGCGTCTGCCAGTTCGGTCGCGGCGGCGCGAACTTGTGTGGCGAGGCGTGCGAACCCGGCGCGCGTGATGTCGCGCCCGGCAAGGCGTATGCGTTCCGTGATCGAGACGAGGTGCGGGGAGGTGTACAGACCGGCGCGCACACCGGAGGCGCGGCAGATGCTATCGAGCATCGCGGCAGTCGAGCCTTTGCCGTTCGTGCCCGCGATCTGGACGGCGGGATAAGCTTGTTCGGGAGAGCCGAGCGCGGCGAGCAGCCGTTCGATGTTGGCGAGGCCGAGTTTGATCGCGAGGGTTTCGTGGCCGAGGCTCAGGAGATAGTTGACCGCTTCGTCAAAGTGCATGAGCGAAGTTTACCAGTCTTCCTCTGTGCATCCTCTGTGCTCTCTCTGTCCCGGTGGTGAAAATGACAATCAGCAACACTCACCAGCGCAGACACAGAGGACACGGAGCGGGCAAGAGCAGACGCGGCGAGGACCACGAACGTTAATTATCCGACTGCGATTTTGAAGTTGGGAGGGTCGCTTCGGACGGTTGATCTTCGAGCACCGTTCTGGCGGCCTTAGGGTTGTAGCCGTTGCGGCCTGCGAAGTTGATATCAACGTCGAGGTGCGGCGCTTTGATTTCGGGGTTCACCATGAAGTCGAGCAGCTTGATGATGAGGGCGCGCATCTCGCGCCGGTCAACGACGGCGTCGAGCATGCCGTGGTCGAGCAGGAATTCGGAGCGTTGAAAATCTTTCGGCAACTTCTGGCGGATGGTCTGTTCGATGACGCGCGGCCCGGCGAAACCGATGAGGGCTTTCGGTTCGGCGATGATCACGTCGCCGAGCATGGCGAAGCTGGCGGTGACGCCGCCGGTCGTCGGGTCGGTCAAAACGGAGATGAAGGGCAGGCGCGACTTGTCGAGTTGCGCGAGCGCGGCGGAGACTTTCGCCATCTGCAAGAGCGAGAGCGTGCCTTCCTGCATGCGCGCGCCGCCGGAAGAGGTGATGGTGATAACCGCCGCGCGCTCCTTGATCGCACGCTCCACGAGACGCGTTACCTTCTCGCCCACCGCCGAACCCATCGAGCCGCCGAGGAAACTGAAATCCATCGCGCCCGCGTAGACCGTGTGGTCGTTGATTTTTCCGCGCGCGTTGATGATCGCTTCCGGCAAGCCCGTCGTGCGCTTGGCCTGTTCGAGTCGCTGCGGGTAGGGCTTGGTATCGACGAAGTTGAGCGGATCGTGGGAAATAACTTCGGCGTCGAGTTCTTCGTAGTCGGCGTTGTCGTAGAGGATGGCGAGGCGTTCGCGCGCGCCGATGCGGAAGTGGTGGCCGCACGGCGGACAGACTTGCAGCGATTCTTCGAGGTCTTTCTTGAAGAGCGCGGCGTCGCACTCCGGGCACTTGCGGAAGACGCCTTCGGTCTTGACGACGCGCTCGTCCGCCGGAACCACTTCAATCTTCTGTCCCTTTTTACGGAACCATGTCATAGGCGCAAAGTATAAACGAAGAACGGCAGGCTGTCAGTGCCGAGCGGGCTGTCGGTTGTCAGTAGCCCGTTATTCAAATCAATCTTTAGTAACTCGCGTGATTGCCACACGCAACTGACAATCGACCACGGAACTACTGACAGCCTCTCTATCTTTCCGCGTTGAGCGTGCCCCGGATGAGCGTGGGCGGCAGTTGCCCCGTGGGCGTGTTGCCGCCGAGCGTGGACGGTTGGTCTGAAGACGAGCCGTTGCTGTTGCCGTTCGGGCCATGCTCGACGGCCTCGACGAGCAGCGCGACGATGTTGCTCTCGGCCTCGTCCCAATCGCCCGTCAGCGTGCAGCCCGCGGCGTTGCGATGGCCGCCGCCGCCGAACTTCTCCGCAATGCGCGCCACGTTCACGTCGCCCTTCGAGCGCAAACTCGTGCGATAGACGCCCGGCGCGGTTTCCTTCAAAAATGCGCACGCCTCAACCTCGCCGACGCTCATCGGGTAATTAACGAAGCCGTCCGAGTCTTCGTCCGAAGCCCCGGTGCGTTCCTGCATCTCCAGAGTTTGACGCAGGCAGGCGACGCGCCCCGTCTCGTCGTGGCGCGCGGTCGGGAGCACCTCGCTCAATAGTTGGAGCTTGCTCCACGGGTAATTGTTGAAGACGGCCTGCGACACCTTCGCCGGTTTGACGCCCGCGCGCAGCAATTCGGAGGCGACCTTAAAGGTGCGCTCCGTCGTGTTTGAATAGTGGAACGAACCCGTGTCGGTGACGAGCGCGGTGTAGACGCACTCGGCGATCTCCTTCGACGGGCGCACGCCGATGGCCTTGCACAGGTTGTAGATCATCTCGCCGACCGCCGAGGCGGTCGAGTCGATCCAGTTGATCGTGCCAAAGAGGGAAGTGGTCGCGTGGTGGTCTATGTTGACGACGAATTGTTTGTCGAGATCAATAAGTCCGGGGCGCGTGATGTCGGAACATTCGATGACGAAGACGGCATCGTACTCGCGGTCGACGGCGGGCGTGACGCGGATAGTTTCCGCGCCGGGGAGTTTGCCGTAAGAGTGCGGCACGGGGTCGCGCATGATGACTTCCGGTTCTTTGCCGAGAGCCTTGAGCAGCCAATAAAGACCGAGTGACGATCCCAGACCGTCGCCGTCGGGACGAATGTGCGAGGTGATAGCGAAGCGTCGTTTCGCCTCAATCAATTCGACGACTTGAACTAGCATGGTTTTCAAAAAAATGATGAAGGCGGAACGATGAACGATGGACGAAAGCAACTTGCTTCTTATTCCGCGTTCATCGTTCCGCCTTCATCATTCACTTTCTCCTCTCCGGTTTCCGCGTCGGCGTCGCTGTCGGCCACGTCAGGTTGGGGAGCGTCGTGGGCGAGTCCTCGGAGGATGTCGTCCACGCGCGCGGCCTTTTCTTCGACGGTGTCGCGGATGAAATGTATCTCGGGCGCGTGCCGCAGATTCAGGTTGATGGCGAGTTGGCGGCGCACGTAAGGCGCGGCCTTGCGCAGGGCTTTGAACGCGTCCGTAGCTTCGTCCTCCGTGCCTCTCACGGTCACGAAGACGCGCGCCTCGCGCAGGTTGTCCGACATGCGCACGTCCGTCACCGTGGCAATCGCCACGCGCGGATCATCCAACTCATAGCCCACGATCTGCGCGATCTCCTCGCGCACGTGTTCGGCAACTTTCTCCGGCCTTCGCATAACTCACAAAGGTTTCAAGTTTCAGGTTGCAAGTTTCAAGTTAAAGAAGACCTCAGACCTGAAACTTGAAACCCGTAGCCTGAAACTTAAAGTTCCGTCGCCGCCACTTTCTCGACGACATACGCTTCGATCTGGTCGCCGACCTTCACGTCGTTGAAGTTTTCGAGCGAGATGCCGCACTCGAAGCCCTCGCGGACTTCGCCCACGTCATCCTTGAAGCGACGCAAGCTCGCGATGCCGCCTTCCCACGCGACGACGCCGTCGCGGATCAGACGCGCCCGCGCGTTACGACGGATCGTGCCGTCAATAACCATGCAGCCCGCGACCGTGCCCGCGCGCGGCACTTTGAACACGTCGCGTACTTCGGCCTTCCCGAGTATCTTCTCCGACTCGATGGCTTCGAGCATGCCGATCATGGCCGCGCGAATCTCTTCCTCCACCTTGTAGATGATCGAGTGGAGGCGGATGTCTACGTGTTCGAGTTTCGCCAGTTCCGCCGCGCGCACTTCCGGCCTGACGTTGAAGCCGATGATGACGACCGCCGAGTTAGATGCACCCGCCTGTGTGGCCGAGGCCAGCAACACGTCCGACTCCGTGATCGCGCCGACGCCGGAGCGCACGACGAAGACTTTCACGGCGTCCGTCGAAAGTTTCGTCAGCGTGCTCTTCAACACTTCGACCGAACCCTGCACGTCGGCCTTCAAGACGACGCGCAGTTCTTTGACTTCCTTCTCGCCGAGCGCCTCGATGCCGCGCTTGGTGGTTTGCAGGAGCGTGTTCTGGCGCGTCACCATCTGGCGATGCTCGGAGATGTTCTGAGCGCGCGTGATGTCGTCAACCACCTGAAACGACTCGCCCGCCTGCGGCACGCCTTGCAGTCCGAGCACTTCGACCGGAGTTGCAGGACCTGCCTCCGTGATGCTTGCGCCCTTGTCGTCGAACATCGCGCGCACCTTGCCGAAGACCTGTCCGGCGATGAACGGGTCGTGTACGCGGAGCGTCCCCTGTTGGACGAGCACGGTGGCGACCGAGCCGCGACCGCGATCCAGTTTCGCTTCGAGCACGACGCCGGAGGCACGACGCGTCGGGCTGGCGCGCAGGTTGAGAATGTCGGTCGTGAGCAGGATGGTTTCGAGCAGGGTGTCGAGGTTCTCGCGTTTCTTCGCGGAGACTTCGACCATCTCTACGTCCCCGCCCCACTCGACGGGTTGCAGCCCGTGACCGGCCAACTCCTGACGCACGCGCGCCGGGTTGGCGTCCGGGCGGTCAATCTTATTGATGGCGACGATGATCGGCACGCCCGCCGCACGCGAATGCTCGATGGCCTCGATGGTCTGCGGCATGACGCCGTCGTCGGCGGCGACGACGAGCACGACCACGTCGGTCGCCTTCGCACCGCGCGCGCGCATCATCGTGAAGGCTTCGTGTCCGGGCGTGTCGAGGAAGACCACGCGGCGCATCTCGTCCGGGTTGTCCGGATTCTTCACCTGCACGCTGTACGCGCCGATGTGCTGCGTGATGCCGCCCGCCTCGCCCGCGGCTACGTCCGTCGTGCGGATGCCGTCGAGCAGCGAGGTCTTGCCGTGATCGACGTGTCCCATGACCGTCACGACCGGCGCACGCGGCAACTCAAGGTCGTCCGCGCCCGTCTCGATCAACTCCTCGAACTCCTCTTCGACCTGCATCTCTTCAAACGGCACGAAGGTCACTTCGTAGCCGAAACGCTGGCCGAGGTCAACGGCCACTTTGTTGTCGAGCGGCTGGTTGATCGTGGCAAAGACGCCGCGCTGCAAAAGGAGCGTCACCACGTCCTTCGGCTTGATGCCAATCTTTTCGGCAAACTCTTTGACGGTCGAGCCTTCGACGATGCGCGCGATTTTAGCCGTCCCGACCGCGCTCCCGCTCCCACCGGCGTTGAGCGAACCGGCGATGCGTTCTTCGAGCGTGAGGGCTTTGGGCGGCGAGACGAAATCGCGGTCGAAGCGTCCGCCGCGTCCCTTGAAGCCGCCGCGCGAGTCGCCTCCTGCCGGACCGCCGCGACCGCGTGCGCCCGCTCGTGGGCGCGGCCTGCGTGCATCGGCGGGCGGGGTGTAGACGGTCTGCGGGTTCGCGCTCTCGCCCGGCGTGCCGGTGGCGCGTGCCGCATTGCGGTCGCCGCCGCGCGCTCGTTCCGCTTCGCGTCCGCGACGGTCGCGTTCGCGCGGAGTCGGTTGCGCGGAAGGCGGCGGGGCAGGCGCATTCACGCGCTCGCCGGGTTTGACGCCCTGATTGAGAGCTTCCGCGCTCAGGCGCAAGACCTTGATCTGTTTCGAGGGCGGCGGCGCAACGACGGCGACGGGCGGCGGCATCACGACAGCGGACGCTCCCGGCGGGACGGGCGTGAGCGGCGCTTCGCCGGTCTGTTCCACGACGGGCGCGGTTGCCTGCGCTTCGTTCGAGACGAAGTGCGAGGGGCCGGGCGCGTCCTCTACCGCCGGTTCGGCGACGGGCGCGCCGGTGATTGATTGCTCCGTCGCGGGAGTTTCGGGCTGAGTCGTCGCCGACGACGACGGGGGCGGAGTCTGTGTGTACGCCGGTTGCTCGACGCGCGCCGCCGGTGCGAGCGGTTTCTTGACGAGGCGCGCGATGGCCGGTTTCGCCGCCGCGCCCTGATCTAAAGTCGCCGTGCTCGCGTCCGCACCGTTCTGGCCGAGCGATTGCGGCGGCGGAGCGGTCTGCTCGGCGGCGGCGGTCGGCGCGACGGAGGTGTGGATGTCTTCGGCCTCGCCGGACGCGGTTTCCGCTGTCGGCTGGGCTTTTTTGACGACGCGAATGGCACGCGGCGCAACCGTCTCTTTCTTGGGGAAATACTTGTTGCGAATCTTCTCCGCCAACTCTTTCGAGACGGTGTTTGAAGGCACGCTCACGTCAACACCCTCGCGGCGCACCTCTTCGATGAGGCGTTTCGATTCGAGCTTGAGTTCCTTGGCGAGATCGTAAATACGAACTTTGGACTGAACGGTCATGCACTTCCTTCTCGACGCTTTGGTAGAACGGCGTCGCGCGCTTTAAAGGTTGAAGGACTCTCGCCATCACCTCTCGAACGGCGCGCGACGCTTTTCCGGGCGTCGGGACACATGCCGCCGTGAGGCCGTTTAAGGCGAGTTGCCACAGGCCGCGCCGCCTTTGAGAGCGACGCGCCCGTGGCGGTTATTCTGCGCTGCCCGAAGCATCTTTCTGCTCATCGTCGGCAACGTCTTTTTCGTCGTTCGTCTCGACCCGGTATTCGGGCGCGGGCGCAGACGACACCTGCACTTCCGGCGCGGAGGCTTCCGACGCCGAAACCGTCGGCGTGAGCGGCGAATCGTCCTCCACGGGCGGCTCGCCTTCCTCCGCCTCTTCCTCGTCGGCGATGAGCGCCGCATCGGTTGAGGTCATGTCTGCGGCGGGCATGATGGTGTCGGCGCGCAAGTCGCGCCCCGCTTCCTGCAACACCAACTCGTCCACAGACATCTCTTCGACTTCCGTCCCGGCGACCGGGTCAGCCGACTCGTTGGCGAGAATCTCCGGCTCGGCGCGGAACGGCGCGCCCTCTCGCACGGCCTCGTCGTAGCCCTCCGCGATCATCGCGTCCGAAGGTTCGACTTCGCCCGGATCAACCGTCGGGTCGAGTTCGACAGATGCCGCGTGCTGTTCTTCGATCTTGATACTGGTCACACCCTCTTCGTCGTGTGCCGCCGACGGATCGCTCGCCAGGTTCTCGCCCTCAGCCTGTTCGCCCTCGCCGCCCCCGGCATTCGCCGTCGCTTCATCTCCCGTTTCGGCTTCCGCGCCCTCCGCGCCTTCACCCGCCTCGCCGCCCTGCTTGCTGCGCTCGCGCGCAGCGACGACGCGTTGCGCCGAATCGAGAATCGCCTGCGCTTCGTCGAGCGAGATGTCGAGATACTCGGTCAGGTCGTCGAGCGAAGTCGAGGCCAGCGTGTCTATGTCTTCGATGCCGCGTTCGGCGAGCGCGGCGGTCGTGGCCGCGTTCACGCCTTCGAGCGCGGTCAGGGGAACTGCGCCGCCCGAAGCGATGAGCGCGCCCATCTGCTCTGCGACCTCTTTCTTGAGTTCCTCTTCGCTGCGGATGTCTATGTTCCAGCCGACGAGCTTCGTCGCCAGTCTGACGTTCTGCCCGCGCTTGCCGATGGCTAAGCTCAGTTGATCCTCGTTGACGATCACTTCCATCTGCCTGCGCTCGATGTCCGTGATGCGCACCTGATTGACTTTGGCGGGCGACAAAGCGTTCGCCGCGAACACCGACGGCTCGTCCGACCACTCGATGATGTCGATCTTCTCGCCGCGAAGTTCCCTGATGATCGCCTGCACGCGCGACCCCTTCATGCCGACGCACGCGCCCACCGGGTCAACGTCGCGTTCGTTGGATGCGACGGCGATTTTGGCGCGTTCGCCCGGTTCGCGCACCGCCGACTTGATGATCACCGTCTCGTCATAAATCTCCGGCACTTCCATCTCGAACAGGCGACGCAGAAGTTCCGGCGAGGTGCGCGAGACTTCCACCTGCGGGCCTTTCGCCTCCTTCGCCACGTCGTTGATCACGACGCGGATGCGCTCGCCCTGCCCCCACTGCTCGCCGCGCGACTGCTCTTTGCGATACAGGATTGCTTCGACCGTGCCGAGATCGACGATGATGTCGCCGCGCTCGAACCGTTTGACGTAGCCGTTGACGAGGTCGCCGACCTTGTCTATGTACTGGTCATAAACGTTGGCGCGCACGGCGTCGCGCACCTTCTGGAAGAGAATCTGTTTGGCCGTCTGCGCTGCGATGCGCCCCATTTCCTCCATCGGCAGGGGCAGTTGCAACTCGTCGCCCACGTCCACTTCGTCGCCCGCCATCTCGCGCGCCGCGTCGAGCGATAACTCTCTGGCCTCGTTGGTCACTTCCTCGACGACGACCTTCGAGGCGAACAACTCGATCCCCGCTTCCGAACTCCACTCGACGTAGATTTCCTCGCCCGACTTGAACTGTTTACGCGCCGCGGCGCGCACGGCCTCCTTCATCGCCTCGATGACGAGTTCGCGGTCAATGCCGTGTTCTTTGCACAGCGCGTCTATGCTCTGCCCGATGGATGCACTCATATTTTTTTTAGAGGTCAGAGGTCAGAGATGAGGGGTTAGTAAAAATCAGTTTTGTCTTCTAACTGACCTCTAACCTCTGACCTCAAGCCTCTATCTTTTATTCAGTTGTACTAACTGCCGCCCTGCTTGGCGGCCTTCTCGCGTTCAGCCGCGATCCGAAACTCTTCTTCCACGTCAATCTCAAGATTGGCTTTGACGATGCGCTCGACCGGCACTTTGACGCGCCCGTTCGTGTTGTCGTCGAAAATCACCTTGTCGCCTTCGGTGCCGACGATGCGGCCTTTGAAGTTGCGCTGGCCGTTGATGGCCTCGCGCGATTTCATCTTGGCGAGACGTCCGGCGAAACGTTCGTAGTCTTCGCGCTTGTAGAGGCCGCGTTCCAGACCGGGCGAGGATACTTCCAGCGTATAGGCCGAATTAATCCAATCTTCCACGTCCAGCACCGTCCCGACGTGGCGGCTGACGGTCGCACAATCCTCGTGCGTCACGCCTTCGGGCTTGTCGATGAAGACGCGCACCGCCGCGTTTCGCCCGAGCACGCCGACTTCCGTGTGAACGTGTTCGAGTCCATGTTCGGTTGCCACGCGCTCGACAATTTCACGAATCCGCCCCTCCATTTCCGCCGCTTCCATCGCCTGTTTCCCCCACCCCTTGATTTTCAAAAAATCCGCTTGCGCCCAAAATAAAAAGTGGGCGCGAACCCACTGGACAACGCCACCGCGCTCCGAGCAAGAGACGGATTATAAGGGGAAACGCGAAAAAGGGCAAAAGCGGAGCGAAGCAAAAGAAAAGCGGAAAGGGTAAGGGGGAAAGGGGCAGGGAACGGGCGGCTGAATCGAGCCGGAAAGTG
>Ga0307513_10013083_pt1 | contig 10201 bp, 9 predicted proteins | sample 15_EM_MG_FD_202174 | JGI IMG/M metagenome (GOLD analysis project Ga0307513, IMG submission 202174) | Populus trichocarpa ectomycorrhiza microbial communities from riparian zone in the Pacific Northwest, United States - 15_EM | ecosystem: Host-associated > Plants > Roots > Unclassified | place...
CCCAGCCTCAACCCTACCGCCAACAACCCACCCACAACCAAATCCCAACCCTAAGCGACCCCCCCCCACCCCGCACTTCACCGGCCTATAATACACCCCAACCTCGCCACAACCCCCCCCCACCACCACCACAACGGTGGCACAACCCCACCACCGGCAACCAGCCACAACCGCGAGCCCCTCAGCATAGCATATCCTCCCGCATTAAATCACCCCAATACAGCACGCTAAAATAAAGTATCGTAGCCGCCAAATACAGTACAGCACAGTCAGGAAGAACAAGACGCCCAAAATAATCCCGGAACCCCCGACCATAAATGGTATGTAAAAGCCAAGGCGGTTAGGTTAACATACGAGTACAAAAGTCTTATTTCAACGTATCATACCAGCGACAGGCGAAAAAAAAAAGAAAGAAAAAAAGAAAGAAAAAACAGGCAAGGTACCGGTAATCCGGTATGGCATCATAATACGAGTACTCGAGTATAATGCATACCTAATGACGTCATATTATACCCATTCAAGGATTATCGTTTATGTATTATGTATCCCAACCAGACAAGTTGTTGAAATCACACCGGGGGGGGGGGGACAAACAAAACGGGGAGTGTTAGCTGATTTATATAACCCTGTGCCGTGCTCTACTAGAGGCCGTTGGCAGGAGGCTGATGTTCCCAGCCTGCACGGCCGGTAAAGCCAAACTAGCCACTCGACGGTCTTGTTTTGTTTGCTTTTCTCCCAGCAGTTAGCGGTATATGTGTGAATGCCCCCTTCGGTGTTGGCGGCGGGGTTCTAGAAAGCTACTTCCGCACATCAGGAGCCGTCAGCATGCGATGGTGATAACTAACTGTTAATCTATTGTAGTGTAAGCGAGTGATACCCGATGACTAGACACGCTCTCTAGAAAGTCGCAATCACTAGTATTGTTCCAGATAACCAGGCTCCGAGTTAAATTTCTAAAATTTGTGACGATCCGTATATTCTACAACTAATTCAATATCGTACTTACATCAAACTCAATTTTGATTCCCCTCACTGTATCATACTCCTTGTCTCTTTTCACCACCCAAACTGGCCTGAGCTGCGACATCCGCACCCCCCCAGCCAGCATCTTAATCCGGTCGATACACAATACCATTCTACCTGTACCTATCGCACTCTCATGTTTCATCTCCCAGACCCCCCAAAAAAACGGCAAAAGGAAAACAAAGTAAAAGTAATAACTGCCCACCCTCCACTCCCGCCTTGTGTGACCGCGGCGTAAATGCAAACTAAATCAGAGAAGAAATCAGAAAGAAGAGAAGAGAAAGAGAGAAAGAGAGAAGAAAGAAATATAATACAGTCTAACTTAACCCCGAGCCGAAATTACTATTACCTCCATTCGTACCGAACGAAAGTCGCCAAAGTCACTAAAGTCACTACCTCCTCAGAACAAAGGAAAGCCAGCCGACCGACAAAAACACAAACACAAAAAGAAATCCACAAGGGACCATCAACTTTTATCTAATTACCTCTTTCCCATTTCCCACTCCTATTCCCATGCCCACCCCCATTCGCAACACCTCTCCCGATCAAAATCAAAACCGTCTTCCCTCCGGGTACCCCACCCTCCCCCCCTGCGGATCAAACTGTCCACTCCAAGTATGTGCTTTCTGTGGCGGCGGCGGCGATGGGCGGATATCCGATAGCGTAAATGGGATCTGCTCACTCGTAGGGCTCCCTTGCAGAGCGGTCAGACTAGGGCTCCCAGCGGGGTCCTCGCTGCTAAGCCTAATCGGAGGCGGCGAAGGCGAAGCTTGTCTTTGGCGCTGGAATTGTTCAAAGTGGGCTTGACGGTACTTTGTGAACTCCTCATGGGTGCGCGGAACGGTCTCACGGTCGGGGGACTGTGCTGACGGTTGGTATTGAGTATTGGTCTCATCGGGCATTTGCAGGGGCGGGAGAGTCTGCGGTGGTGAGAATTTGGGGGAGTTGGAGAATTGTTCGGGGCCCTCGGCTAGATGCACAGGTGGAAATGGTGGGAAGTCCTGAGGCGCTGGGGGGTAGCTCAGGCGCTGTTGCTGGAGCTGGAGCTGTTGTTCAAACTGCTTCCTAAGCAATTCCTGTTGTTGCTGGTATATCAAGAACAAATCTTGAGCACTTGCGGGCACCGGCTGGCCGGCCCAGATCTGATCTTGCGGACTCAGCGGAACCTGATTGTTCGGATTATAGTACTGGGCAGAATTCCGTTCAGCGCCGACAACACCATCAATCCCAAAGTAAGCTCCGTGGACAGGCGGTGTAGCAACCCCCGGCGACATATTATCTGGCGATCCAGTATCCCCACCATCGTTCATCAAACTCTGCTGGAAGGCCAAAAACTCGGCATCTTCTCCGCCCTCCAGCTCAACCGCCTCCAAATCCTCAACAGCCGGCCCGGATACCATTCTCCATTGCTCAGCGACCGTCCAGCAATGGCTCTTCCTATAGACATACTCAATCTCATCATCACCCGCATCGACACTATTTTGACCACCTCCGGCAACCGAGAGCAATCCGCCGGGCCCGGGAACCCAAATACCACTCAATCTACTAAGTCGGCGGTTATCGGCTTTCTGCCACGGTAGTGGTCCCTTGAGATTCTTGCACAGGAAATACTCCACACCATTACTATACCTAACACCAGGAGCATCCACTACTACCAACGGCAGTGATTGACAAACACAATAAATAAACAACCATCTCCCCCTTCTGGCGTCAATGAGATCCTCAACCGTCTTTCCATTTCCAAACTCACGCTCCAGCTGCTTGAACATCTCCGCAAACTCATTCGGCGGTTGGCGGTGGAATGAATCCTCGTTGTACGAGCTGCGCAAGACAGAACCCAACCCATCCCCCTTCAGCTTTTTGCTAGACTTCGATTTCGACTTCTTCGCCGGCTTAGAGTTAGCCGTTGGTGGAGGGGTAGCCGGAATGTATGGTAGCCGGGGAAGATCAAACGGTACGCTCGGTTGCACCGGCATACCAGATTGATCATACGTCTGCTGAATCTTCCGCATTGTCGTTCTAGCGGATCCCTCCTTCTCCTTAGCCTCCACATCATCCCCGTCCGAATTGTACAGAGTTTCAAAGTGAATACGCTCGCCGTGAATCCATTCGCGATCCACAACAAGATCGTACAAGGCAGAAAAGTCATTGTAAACTCTTTGCAGCACAGCCCTGTTCAGCCCGCCAGTCTCACTGTATCCACCACCCTTCCCTCGCTTCCCTGCTCTCGGGGGCCATGATCCGTAAACATGTTTGTAATAGCTGAGCGTATGTTTCCTCATGGCATCGAACGCCAATCTCCACGGCTTGTACTCGGGGTATTTTCCATCTCCGGTAAATATCGATGGGTAGTCAAAGTTACTCAGTCGGCCGGAAACGCTCGCGATGCGAACATTATGCATGTCAATCGATGCCCGATCAAGGCGCTTCTTAGTTCTCTCCGATACCCGGGTAAACCCAGGATGGTCTTTGATTTCCTCCCACCTACCACAAGCGTGGACGAACCCCTCATGATACAACACCGAGCATTTCCACGTCTCAGCTAAGATCAGCGCTTCAACAATAGCATCATCGTCATTCCTCAGGTCATCTAGCTTTAGCGTCGTAACGTAATGCTGGAAACTACTCTCGGCTATGGCGGCTTTACCGAACCCATTAGTATCCAACTGGCCTTCATGGCGCAGTGTAGGTGATGACTGTCCCTGAATCATCTCGAAGATATTTTGCAAAATGTGAAACGGCATTTCCCGGTCAGCAGTCCCGACCAGGAATCCGCAACCGAGGAAGGCGAACAAATTGCGTGCATCAATCAACCGTTGGACTGTTTCATCGGCGAGGGAGTTGCTATGCTTGTGTTTCCTCCCCTTGCTATCTTTTGGCGGGCTGGAAGGTCGAGGACCAAGCTCTAAAGCAGGATAATAAACCTTGTAAGAAATGGCCGTTTCGGACTTGGCTTGATCGAAAGACTGTGCATCTCGTGATAGCTCAGGGGGGGGCGGAGAACCTCCGTTTGGAGCGTCCTGGCCCTCACTGACAATCATCGGGTCCGTTGCGGTGGTAGGCGCGCGCGGCATTGAGAAATTTCGACTCGAAGATCGCTGGGGAAGGCCGGTGGGAACATCCAGAAACAAACCATCAGGTTCTAGCCTTGTGCCCCCCGGACTTATGAGTCCGTCCTGAGATCCGTACTGTGTGTCTTCAATGTATTGGCCGAGCGCCGAAAATAGTAACGGAGTGGAAGATATGCGGAAAGAAGGAGCCGTAAATTTCGGGTTCGGCACGTTCCTAGGCGCGAGAAAAACTAAGGTATCTCCCTGGCAATCCCACATATCCGGTACCTTTAAAAAAAACGAGTCAGCCAACAAAACAAGCAAGGGTATGTTTTTATCGACAACAGCCGGAAAGGTCAAGGTTGAGGGGGAGTAGTCGTACAGGTTCGCCTTTAGCTAACGGAGCATAATCGTATCCTTCCAAATGTTCACTGCTTGCCTTCGCCAACCTCCAAGCGGTAGGACCGTCTACGTCATCCTTCTTCCTCTTTCCAAACAAACCGCCACCGCCCCTTTGTTTCTTCCTAATAGAACCACGGGCAACCTCGCTCGGAGCGGGACTGGGGGCAATGGGGAAATTCATGTGGGAAGAACTTGGTCTCGATGAAGTAGTCGCGAAGGAAGCATATGAAGCTCCTGAAAAGTTTCTGTTCCCGCCTCCGGGGGAAGCGATGGGAGAAATAGGGTGCGGGGATAGCGGTAGTGGTTGAAGGTTGGGTGATAAACCCCCATAGTTTTGATTCGTTTCACTCATTGGAGGGGTGAAGGATTCACCAATGTCGTGGGTGTTTTTTGTGGGGGCTGGGGATGGCAACGAGATGGAGAGTCTTGGAGCATTTTGTCGACCATTCACACCAACGGAAACAGGTGATTCAGGTAACGTGAGGAGATTTTCTTTCGGCGGAAGCGGGGGTGGAGTGAGAGGTACGTGAAGGCCCACTTGCGCAGTTTGTTGCGAAGAATAAATCTGAGTCGTGGGTGCCGTCGTCGTCGTCGCCACCGCCGCTGTCTCCGTAGTCCCTATTGTTATCGTAGCAGTGGTTGCCGTTGCTACAGCGAGCGTTTGCTGCTTGTGCTGTTGCTTAACATCCTCTTCGGCAGAGGAGCTTCCAAAGAAGTTGGTGAGTCGCTTCATTGGACCAGTTGCCACGAAAGAGCTTCTGCGCCTAACCGCCTGAGCCACTGCTATTGTTTTATTATTCGGCTTCTTGTCCTTCTCTCGGAGAGAATAAAGGCGACGCAGGAGTTGCATATATTGGGCGAAAAGCCTCTTTTAAGTATTTCCAAAGTATGTCTAATCTCTCCGGAAAGGGATGGGGACAAGACTTATAATATACCTTCCCGTGGTGTCAGTTATGTCTTTTTTTTTTTCTTTTTCGCTCCCTCTGTCCGACACACTTTATGTTCGGGGAAGGGTGGGGTGGGGGAGGGGGATGCCCCAGCCCTGCTTCAGGCTTCTTAAAAAAGGAAAGAAAGCAAGGTAGGGACACGGATAAGGACGACAAGAGAGAGGTGATAGAGACTTGTAGGGATCAGAGAGGGTGTGTGCGGTACCGGTGCCAGGAGAGTGAAGGGATTGCTGCTGCTTGCTTTCCCTTGGTACTCGTACAGTGCGATATAAGTTGTACCGGTAAGGCTCAGACTCCGATTAACGGAAGGAACCGAAGAAATTATCACCACCACACTGTAAGAACGCCAGCGGGGAAGAAAAGAAAAAATCGGCTGGAAAGAGGCTCAACTGGTCTCTCCACCACCCAGAAAGAGGTCACCAACAGTCAAAGTATCAGCGGGCTGATGCGGGCGTGGATGAGTAGTTTTTTTGGGTCTTATGTGAAGCCCAAAGATGTGTGCGGGCGAATGCGCGTGGTACGAGGATATGCAACAGCACCGCTCACACCTCGTTGGCTACTGCAAATGTGCTGGAGCAAATTTTTGTTGGATGGTGTTCTCGTCGTGCAAGGCCAAGAAAGCGGTTCCGGACTGGTAAACACGGCTCACTGCTAACTCAGTACCAGGCAAGAATAAAAAGTAGAAAAATAAATAATAACCTCGTGGGGAAACAAATAAAGTGGGCAAACCAGGTAAAAGGAGAGGAAAGCCAACAGCAAAAGGAGCGAGATGGGGAGTTTTAAGTTTGATGACTTTTGCTCGGCTGATGATGCACAGCACGATACGGTAGGATAAGTATTGTATGACACGGGGAACTCGCTCTCTCTCTCGCGACTAATCGTGCGCGAGTCAGTCAGGCGGCTCGGAGGAGACCCTTTCCTCGTCCCTGGCGGTTAATCAAAGAAGATAAAAGGACACCAAGCACGTACTGTACACAGGAAACTCAGGTCTACCAGTAATATCTGTGCCCTAGTCTCGTGCTTGTGCTTTGAGGATGGACAACCGAATATACAAGTGCAGTAAAGTGCATGTGGGTGCAGTGACAGGAGGCTGGACGTTGGAACAATTTGGATTATAGAAAAGCACGATCGGTCCGTCGGGTCATCAAAGATCACCGGCAAAGATAGTAATTCAACAAAGCCGCAGATAGAAATAACGTGCAAAGCTGTAAGATACAGATGAAGCTCAAACGACAGACCAAATACTGATGACGATGAAAAGGAGGGAAAGGAAATGGGAGGGAGAGAGAGAGAGAGAGGAGAAGACAAATTCTGAGAAGGAGACAGATGGAACCTTTCACTCCCGATTCCCCCACATCACGCACCATCACCCAACCTACATATCATGGCAAGGAGAGAGGCCAAAGTTATATTTTGCGATTCAGGAAAGAGGCACTCCCCAAGAAAGAAGTAATGGGAAGAAAGGGGAAAATGGGAAAATGGGAAGGGACAAAAGAAAACGACCGGGCGTTGCATTGGTAATCCAATTATAGACAATGCCGGTAGCAAAAAGTCCATAACGCAGCCCACCGTCCGCCAATAGTATCAGGGTCCCACAATTGGTTGGGTTTATTATGGTTCTTGGCGGGGTCAAGGATTTTGTTAGTGAAACTTGAGGCTCTTCTGTTCTGGTGCTCCTCACCAAATTGAGTTAGTCGCATCTAGAAAAGACCAATACGGCGAAGTGCTTGTACTCGAGTACTCTTTTCCACTCTACGTGCTTCCACCAAACCTTCCAGACCTTCTTACCCCGTCCTGTAGTACTGGTACGTATATAAGCACTGCACGAGTACGGTACAAGTACCGCACCGCCATGAGGATTGTTTCCCGCTTCCGCAAAGCCTCGGCCCTTTATTCCACCCCTCCTTCCTTCTCATCTACCGCACTGTACTCGTACAGTCGATACCCGCCGAGAAATGGAGGGGGTGCGGTTGCCTAAAAACCAAAACCGAATTAACCCAAGCCCGATCCCTCGTTTCTCACGAGCGGATCCATGGTTCCCCCCCGTCCTTCATACTCGTACCTGCCGCTTGCTCAATCCCTGATAGGGGGACAGGAAAAAAGAGGGAGAAAAAAGTGCTGCAGTAGTTCAAAACAACCGTTACATAAAAACCACACTTGTCCTACATGTGGGCAAGAAGCGCCCGAATAAAGGAATTAAGGCAATACAGTACAGCCCCCGGTAGAAAAAATCGGGAAACGGCGATCGGGCTTCTGAGGTTTTGATTGGAGGGTTCAGTGTGCTCGAGCCAATCGAGCAACCGTGTTTCTGACTTTTAATTTCCACATTTCCCGATTTTTTCGACCGGAGGCTGTATACTCGAGTATGGTAAAAAGTCTGTGCGTATCTGAGCGCCAAACGAGTCCTCGTATGATACGGTAATCGAAGATCCTACCGGTACCATACCGGTAAGTGTTGCTTTGCAGGCCGTGCCGTGCTGGACCCGACACAACAGACAGCCACACCCAGAAGGAGATGAAAAAGAGAAAAAAGGAAGGAAAAGGAAGGAAAAGGAAGGAAAAGACCAGATCCATGGATCTTGGGAAGCTGAGGTGGTGATGATGGTGGCACGGTCTATCTACAGAATCAGTTGCCGGTGATCAAAACTTGGAATAAGTATAGCCTATCCGGTTAAGCTAAGGTGAAGTGTCCGCGCGTCTGGAGCAGAGCAAGAAATGTGCCTGAGGCAGAAGACTGAGCAGAAAATAGCAACCAAAGGGGGTATGAATTGCACCGTGCAGTGAGATAAAAAAGGATTAGCGATAGTGGTTCTGTGGGGGATAAGGCCTTCGAGGTTCGAACTAGCTGAAGCTGAGGTGAACATTTACCCTTCACCTTCAAAAACATCAAGGTCACCCGAGAGCGCCATTGCAGAAGTTACAATGGACTTCGCCGTACGGCAATGACTTGGCTCGTCTGTTTACAATGTGAGAGAAAGAGTAAACAAGAGGAACGCGGCACTTACCGGCAACAATTCAAATCTATCGGGTGCGGGTACAATAGTGCCGTGCGCCAAAACCGACCCTCTTGGTCACCTTCTTGTTTTTTCTGCCTTGTAACACACAGCGGAGAGGAGTGCCCTGACATACAGTACTCGTACACGTACACAATGTATGGTGTTCAGCTTTTTTCTTCTTCAGAATACCGGTACCCCTCCTGCCGATCTTACCCAATACCGGCGGCACTCACTTTATCAACGAAAAAGCGGAGTTCATGAAGGAGCCGGTTTTAGGTGGTTCTATATAGAGTTTTTCTCCGAAAACTTTGTTTTGTTGCGGCCGGCTCCTTATTGGGTTTTCGCCGCAGTGAGGTCGATTTTCTCAGACACCATACGGTACAAGCACTCGTACGTACAGTACTACATAGTACTTGCGCGGGTGCTCGGGGGCTATTGGGGACCGGAAAACCATCTCCGCTGATCCCACACAACTCTCCGTAGGGACGAGAGTTACGGTACCGGTATGTTTTCCAGCCCGCCCTGAGACAGCACCGCGCGACGATCTCTCTCTTTCGCCAGAGACTTTTTGCGCGGTGCGGCACCAGTTACACATCCCTGATCCATCCATTCCGCTTATTCCCAATCGCTTGACAACAGCCGTGCCTGCATCGCACTGTGTGACCAAGGGATATCTTTGGGTCTATTAAAGTTCATCAAAAATTCCAACGAACCGGTATTTCCTGGCCAGGCGAATTGATAATTGAATTCCACACGTAGGTTTTCGTGCGGTGCTGTATGACGATAGTATCACTTGAGCAGTCTGAAACAGTGAAATTCGGCAGACCAAGCCAGGTACGGAATGAGCCGGGTTTTGTGATTCGTCGAGAGCTTGGCAATAAGTGACCCCCATTTCCTGAGCACTAGCCTTGGTCGGCCAAAGAGCGATAACGTAAATTTATCATACGGTACTTGACGGTATGCCGAGATATACTCGGGACAGCGGTGCGAAACACTCCATAGCAATCACACCAACACCAACATCAACCTCAACACCACCCAGTCGAGTAGCGTCGTAGCTGAGAATGAGGAGGAAAAGGAGGGGTAGTGTAATTATGAAATAGCTGCCCTATCAAACTCGATTTTCTGTTCTCGTCCTGGGGGTTCCCTCTATCTCGGTACGCCGCTGGACCCCAAGAGATCTGGAGAAGAAAATTGCGATATTCGAGCATACTCGAGTATCCGGAATGTATCCTTCCTTGGCTGGATATAAACTACTTGGCGATTCACAAAGTATTCGGATGAATTGGCGCCAAGATTTGAACTCTGAGGCGCAAGCCGAGACATCTTGGCGCCAAGTCATCACAATACTTTATGTGGTACTTGGTTGCGAGATACAAGTGTTCGCGTTATTTTGACCCCCCGCGGTACCGCGAAACTCACTATCGGGGATCTTACGTGTAGCATAAACCGCAGTCTAAATCAGAATAGGTTTAGCAGAGCAGGTTAACAAAAAAAGGAATACGAGTTAATGAGAGCAAGTAAGCTCATCCCCCCCCACACTATATTCTATCCAAAAATCACTATTCCTTCTTGGGGTGTTTTGTCTCTAATCGGGGTGATCCGACGCCGATGGGCGATCGTAGATTTTTCTGAGTTTTTGTGGTGCATGCTCGAGTACTAGGGTATGGACGAAAAAATCGGAAAAAAGGATCAGCAAGATTATCTGGGGGGTGAAGCAACGAGGGAGGCACTTTGGAAAGAAATCGGGCTTGGCCGACATCAGAAAGCGGGATGATGATTT
>Ga0307513_10013084_pt1 | contig 10201 bp, 8 predicted proteins | sample 15_EM_MG_FD_202174 | JGI IMG/M metagenome (GOLD analysis project Ga0307513, IMG submission 202174) | Populus trichocarpa ectomycorrhiza microbial communities from riparian zone in the Pacific Northwest, United States - 15_EM | ecosystem: Host-associated > Plants > Roots > Unclassified | place...
ACAGATGTTAAAAATGACTGGACCAGGATTCGAACCCGGGACAACCCGATCACTAGAAGGGCGCTTTACCACTAAGCTACCCAGCCGGTAAGTGACGGTGGATTCATATTCCAACAACCGTTCGTGGTGCCGGGGGTGCAGAGTTGCGGAAACAGGTCCATAACCGATGAGGGGCGGAGGGGCATGGCGAAGAGATTAACTTTTTTTTAGTAATCCAATTTTACGTGCTAAGAACTAGTCTATGTTACACGATTCGTCGGATGCGTAGTACCTATGCAACTAATAGACTCACGTTACTTCCTGTCGGAAGGAATTAGACGCGGTCTAGTAGAGCATTCGCGGGGTGTGGTTTGACTACGATGTGATGGGGTTTTTCCTTCAACTGCCCGAAGGCAGGGCGCAAAGCGGCTACAGCTCGTTTATCTCTCTTAATCGGGCGCTATCTCTCCAAAGATGTGCTTGAATCTTCCGATGTTGTTGAGGTATGTGAATGTGTGGGGTATTATGTTTTCGTCGGCGAATAGTTTGGGCATGGTGAACGATTTTTTTTCCGATGAAGAGGTCAACGCAAGTCGGGAGGGGACCTTGAATTGGAATAAGAAGCAGAAGTTTTTATGGCTAAGTAGGGCTGCCAGCGACAATGACGGTATGTTTGATGGCACTCGATAAAGTGTCTAGCGATGACTGAAGTCTGGATGAGGGGAGTCCAGGTTCCCATTTGGAGGGAAAGTAAGGGATACAGTCACCCTTCAGCCGCTGCGCCGCCACTGAGGACAGCCACGGCTTATTAGCTCAGACTACTCTAATCCGCCGAACTGTCTCTCTCCAAGAGCCTCTATTCAGGCCAGTTGCAACGAAATGAGCCTGGGTGGTTGGCAATGACAGGCCATGCTAGTCCGACTTTGATAGACGTGCCTCGCATTTCACATCGTGTGCAAAATTCGAGCGGCCCGACTAGACTTTTCGAAGGGACATTCAAGGTCATTTCTAGGCCGTAATTGTTGCGGTACGTAGACCATCAAGGAAAGAGCTATCCAGAATTTTGGACTCCACATACTAAAGTGGTGGTGTCGAAGCTTAGACGGTACGCCGCGGCACTTTGCAAAACAAAGGATGAGTTGAGGATACAGGGAGATGCTAGAGCCACAGCAGCGGGGTCATTGTGGGCTGACAGTGCAAGGGTGATGGTGACAGAGATGGACCCGACGCAGTGGTGGGGCCGTAGAGAAGGCCATGGTCGTTTCAACGCTCTAATCGGTTCAGTGGCATCGACGGCGGTGACTTTGGAGGTCCTTAAACGAAAAGAAGCGCTTTCCAAGGGGTAGAACACGAGGGCCACGGCGGAGACACGGCGAAGAGAGACTCACCAGGCAGTGGCGTTCGTTGGATCACGCAGAAATGGTTTGTGGTTGAAATGATTGGACCGCTGCTGCTTGAACTGCGTCGGCGAGTCGCTGTGCTGCATACACAGAACCCCCCTCCCACCAACAACCGAAGGTATCGTCCAGGCTGGCGATGACAGTTGGCTGCTAGGTCTTCGGGATTGGCGCTGGTACAATCTCTGATGGACCGGGCCATGGTCCTTCACCGCCACGCGTTCTGGGACTGGTGCTCCTCGGAGAGGGGGGTTTTTTTTTGGTAATCCAATTATTACGTGCGAAGAATTAATCTATGTTACACGATTCGTTGGATGAAGTCTTTCCGCAAGCATTCCGCAATCCATGTTACTGACCCGCAATGTCGTTGGGCCTCTGGCATGAATTACGGAACGTTGTGTTGTGTGATTAACTGAAGAGGGGTGTGGGTATTGTCTACAGCTGCCCGAGGGCAGAACGCGATGCGTTTACAGCTCGGTTATCTCTCTTAACCTGGTGCTAACTCTCCGTAGATGTGTTTGAATCTTCCGGTTTTGTTGAGATAGTTGAGTGTGTGGGGGATCGTTTTCTCATTGGCGAAGAGTTTGGTCGAGGTGAAGGATTTCTTGCCGATGCTTCGGATGAGGTGGTATCTTGCTTGTGTGTATTTTCGGGCACATGAAGAGTAGGTAGTCCTAGGACGTTGTTTTTGACAACTCCTTTGTTTTGCCTTGGCCGAGTTGATATTCGAGTGATCGATATCTGTCTGGTCATTTCATCGTGTTCTTTTCTTTGTCTCCCACCACCTGCGGCCCTCCTGAGTGCTGACAAAGGATGCGTGAATCACGAGGGAAACGCGGTTTGAAATCAAACCACTTAAGCAAATGAATGTACTGTACCCAACATGATTAATCCACATGTATGGTCCGGTCCTCGGGATGGAGAGTCAACGAAATTGCAAATTCTGTTCCAGTTTGCGGTTTTCACTGACATTCTCACGAGCATACTATGTACCGTGGGCTATAGCCTCCGGGACGCACTACAGGCTGCAAGTTGAAATCGACGGGGTCGCATGGCGTGTGAGCACAATGAAAAATATCAGTTCTACAGGACCTCAAAGGTTTAACTACTTTAGTCCGTTTGTCTCAATAGCCACAAAGCGACAAGCCAACAATTGTGGTACAACTGAAAAGAGTCCAATACTGTTTTGAATAAGCTATCACCTTCTCAGCACTTAACACTAGCCTATCAGGAATGGCACCGCGCCTGGTGTCGTTTTAGGTCGTTGCAGCAATAGAACCGTTTACCACTATAGAAATTTGACGGACTGTCAGAACGCAGAATGGAGCATGAGCGGGACTCGAACCAAGACGACGCCACCGTTGGTGTTGATAATGAGAGGGAAACGCACCAGAGTTCTCCGCTATTCGGAAAACATACGAACGGGTTGTGCCCAAAGTGATAGGCTCGTTGATGACGGAGTGCCGCCTCGACTGTCTTTATAGAGAAGGCCATACAACCCTCCTCTATGCACCCAAAGTTGCGCGGACCTCGATTAATGACGAACACAATATAGCAGGATTGTCCACGGAGTCCCTGTTCGTCTGCGAGGGCGGGACAATCTGGGTCACCAATTCGTGGTTCAACAATATTGAAACAAAACCAAGAAGAGTTAAGGTACTTTTCCTTGAGTTGTTCAAGTACGGGTTTGGCGCTAGGGGGATGCATGATTGCGTTGAGAAAGTGGGGTTGGAAGCGGATCCACGTACTTGGCGAGTGATACACCAAGTTACCAAAAAACGAATACTTATATGTAGTCCTAACGTGCTGCCCGAAACGAGGACTTGGTTCGTCGCTTCCATCTGAACAGTCAGGAATTCCACGAATGGATGTCGGTGAACGAGGCGGAAAATAAATGAATCTCACAACGGAGTAATGATCAGATGTGGTGGTGTTGGATCTCGTCGATGAGCTTAACCTTCATAATTAGAGTTCATGGCCTCTCACACTTGGTGACCCTAGAGCAATTGAGTTGCACACCTGGTGGAACCACACTGTCGGGTGTGCAGTTTGATTATAGGCGCTGACGACTGTCTCCCCATTGTCGCCAATGAGAGACCTGGCCCGCGTGGTGGAAGTTGTGTATGTACACCGCAATAGTCCTTCGTCACAAGATACACGAAATGAAGAGAGGGGACAGGGTCGATGAGGTATTATCTCTGCTCATGGCAAGCTGCTGCTCAACCTTAATTTATGAATGGCGGCGAATCCCGAATATTATCGTGTGGGCGGGTTTCGGGGCTTGAGTTCTTCGCAACAAAGTAAAAGTGAGGCTTAACGTTGAGTTCGACCTTCAGTTAGAGTTATCGCGCGAGTCAGCTATCCTTCCACTGCGACGAGGGGCACGAAGGGTTAAACCAGCTCCTGATCGCGTTCACCACCACCCCCAAAAGAAAGTATTTGGACGAACGTTAAGGGCTAATAATTCTGTGGAATATATGGGAGCAGGTTTAAATCTATGGTTTGTGCCCCGGGCAACATTGACGAGAAAAGGGCTGAGGTTGTTGAAAATATTCATACCTGTCCTCGCTGTACCACCGAGAAAGCGTGTGGGTTCGATCGTGATGTCAGAGACCGGAAGGTGAAGGGTTAGGTTCTCACAGAAGCGCCGAATTACAGCACGGAGGCCGCCGAATGAACTTGAGATAGTTTTTTCCTGCAACTCTAGGTGACAACGTGTCATAGGTGCCGATATTCGTTGATTTCGTGGTCCGGAAGATGGTCGGAGTCAGGTGCATAGGAGAAACAAGCGACCCACTCTCTGAACCGATACGAGGGCCGAACCGCCCTGAAGCAATATACCTGAAGGTTTTTCGAAGGAATATATGAGCATCTCATTTTGAAGCCCGGCAGAAGTTTTAGCCGTGTGAATGACCCTGCCTGATATGGAATCACTCGTAGTAGCAACCTTGTCTGGTGAACAGTGCCGTTTAGAACGGCCAAGATAATATATGGAGAAATGGGCTTCGTGATCGCATCCCAAATGCGTTGTCATCATTCAATACAGCGTTCCGACCGAATGACGAACCGAACCTGCCATAAAGAGGCTCAAAGTGGCCGTGTAACCCTGTGGTGGATGGATCACGAGAGCTACCAAGCCCTTGGGTCGATCGACAGGCATTGTATTTCAACAAACATGGTAAAAGAATAAGTGTTTGAACAAAATTACGAGAGCAGGTCAGAACTCCCTGTATTAGAATAAAGTTCGTGCATCGCCTTGGTGCCTTGGAACTCCGGGGCTCCCTTTCTGGTTCGTTCTCCGGCTCACTTTCTGGTTCGTTCTCCGGCTCGCTTTCTGGTTCGTTCTTCTCGGGTGCAGGGCTGAATGGATCAAACAATTCCCCATGAGGACAAAGTTAAGATGGCGCACAATACCCATATCCCTGGATGCCTATGCCACGAAAAAAGGGCACATGTACAATAAAATAACGCCTTCAGGCTTGGTTAGGGATGGTTAAGGTGGTTACAAGGCATCGACTGCTCGTATTTGAGGGAAGATAAAACATACTCTTAATGAGAGAGGAAAGTCCCCTGTAAGGTGATGAAGGGCTAACCCCAGGGTTTCAGAGCTGCCGCATTGTTGGTTCAAAGTCTTCACATCATAGCGGTTGAAGTAAGATAATAAGGGTTCGAGATTGAAATCTTAATCGGTGAAATTAAATCTCTCTCTCGACCCTCGGGATGGGGAACTAGACAACGCTTCACCACAGTTATTGTAACTGGGAGCTCGACACGCGCTGTGAAAGAACTGATTCTGACTCTGGTCTGACTGAAAAATTTAGCACAATGCACGAATGGATTTGTAGCTAGTCGAACCCTGCTCCTGTTCGCTTGTTCAGCGAGAGGAGACGGCAACGCTATCCCAAGCACTTGTGGTGTTGTTATCATTGGTAGCATTCAGCTTATTAGTGCATTCGGGAGGTTCCCTAAATGCCCTGGCCCACGAATATAGTTGGATTGTTTGAGAGCGGCACAGATTGACGGGGCAGGGTGAATCTAGGGACTTGCCGCACACGAAGAAAATGTGGAGAGGCGGGCTTTAATGACAGCCTGCTGGTGGTTGGGATGTGGTAGCCCGTGATTTCCGGAATACACGGGATCCTCGAGGATGAGGTCTGTGCCAACCGCACACCCGAGCCCGTGATGTAGAGTTAAAATACTAAATAACAGCGGTGGAGTCGGAAAGTCGTGGTCCTTGACCACCCGCCATGAGGGGCCATGGTGGGCTGCCTCTAGAGTATTGTGATGTAGATCGATCGATCGATAATTATTGAGACCACACAGGAACTACATACGATTCCTGAGAGAGCTGTGATATCATAGCGGATCAATGGCGTGCTCGGGCGCTTCTGGGGCGCTCGCGTGCCGTAGTTCAACAACAAGTGACGCAGGGGACGTGATGGAGAAGGCAAGGTTTCGTTTGCGTTAACTTGTGCAGGATTTGGTGAGGTTTGAGAGGCCTCGCAGGAGTGAGTGTCAAACGTGACCACTGCAGGCGCTAGATCCCCGACCCCGAGAGGCAGCACGCAGATTTGAGTGTGCGAACTCGGAGATGGACGGGGTCTAGAAGTATCTCAGTTGCAGTATGCACAGCCAGGCAGAACAAGTTCTCGGGATGGCTTGCGTGCATTACACGGGGAATGAAAGGTCTATGAATCGAAACATTTAAAGTCAGCTAAACATACAAGACAGGACAAGAACGGACAGCCAGCCGGTCAGCAAGAACCCGGGCTTTTAATATACAGCGAACGAATAGGACACGTATGAAATTAACCGCAGCCGACACGGTCAGCATATAGGATGACATGTCCAACTATTTATCAATATACGTGGGTGTCCTGAAGATGGTGATTCAAATTCTTGATTACAATAGGTTCGCGCTGGTGTCCAAAAGTCAGCGAACGTCTGTAACGCACAAAAACATCGAACTGACCACTCTGGGCACCATGCTGCGTTGTTCCTCTTGCTGCAATGGTCGCTCAAACTTTCTTTGGTAGGACCACGGAACTCACTGCAACCGCGGAAAGGGAAAAAACGGTCGGGTCAGAACATGAAGCACCACCCGACACAGAGGGTAATAGTGCTCACCATCCATCATCGCGAGAAGCAAAGGGATTGTGTTCTCCCTTGACGCGCTGATGTCCCACAACGCGGTGGAGTCGGTCGCTCGTGTATTCGCATGTCGTACACATGAACACCCGTCTATTCTTCCTAGGCTTACCCAGTACGACGAAGCACCGGTAGATGGACTCACCCTTTGGGGCAAGCTGCAGAGCGCACCCCGGCACTCCATCTCCACCCACAAGAGGTTCGTGCGCACGCTCGCGGAACCAAGATGAGGTTTAGATGTATTGTTCAACGAGGGAGCGGGTTTCGTCGTCAGAACGAGCCGTCGGGGAATCCGAAGGTTGCGGTTTCAGAGGGGGGTGTCGGGTGCGCGAGGGAAGCTCGCGGTGGATTGAATCAATGTCGGAGGTTTGGTGGGAGACGTCAAATTTGTACCGGCCATGTGAATGGTCGTCGAGGCCTCGGCGTGGTAACCGTCAGTGAAGGAGGACTGGATATCATACAGCCACTGGGGCAACTTCTCAGCTGTGTAAATCCTTAACCGTCGCTGTTGAAATAATGTGCGAATAACCCTTGTATATTACGCTATAAGCTCGGATGTCCTAGATAGTAATGACAAGTGAACGTGTATGAAATGGATGTGAAATGGCGGGAAAAACCTAAGGAACCATGGGCCTATAATGTAATACCGAGACCTGATGCGGGGGCATGGATGACGAAACAAGCCCTCGAACATCCAATTTCTGACAGTCGCTAAACAATTGGACGCCCTGCACTGTCAGGATATAGCTGTCGGAAGCGTCAAGCCGGGAGAGATATTAATATGCTGAGGGTTGATGGTTAGCAATACTAATATGCACCATACCGACTTACCAGAGAAAGCTCTTCACCATATAGTTGGTCGTACGATTTGACAAGGACCATGGTCGCCTTGTTGAGTCGTCGAGGGTGCTGAACAGAGTACTTCTACTTGAATGAGCCAAGAAGTTAATTACTCGTTAGGTCGTTCTTAGGGTCTCGTGATGGCCTCGCTTTGAGCCAGTGGTTGCCATCCGCCCACAGGGTGGGTAGAAAATATTTCGTAGAGAGTAATAGCCACGTAGCACGTCACAGTACACAACTAACGACTAACGTCGTGTACCGAGTATGGGTAGCTCTCTCATACGGATCAGGGTCCTGGTCGACGACCGTTTGGTGCGGCTCGGATGCCACGATACAACCATTTGCACTACCTAGCAGTTTATGAGCCAAATTTAGTGATCCACCTCGAAGTTCGTTTTCCACCTGCCAGAGTTGGAATGGATTCTCAGGTGTATCTAGAACCGCCTCGCGAGCCCTGATGTCCGGCGTCTCCTACAGGCACCCCGCAGCGTTTGGTACAGTTCACCGAGCGCGCGCCCTATTAGGATTTGAGGGGCTATCGAAGGGTGATTCTCAGCCGATATTTTCGATATCGGACGTCAAGTCACGGTCGGAAAGAGGGGGGGTGATTCCAAGTCCGAGATTCAGACTACAGAACGTTCTACAAGCTCGTACAGTTTAGATAGAAATGTCAGGATTTTGGATTTCCGCGTATTTGTAGACTGCTGTATGCCCGTTTAGCTTGTTTACATTATATCATACGAGTTGGGCCCATCTGACTCGTGTCCGGCGATGCTCTGGCCGTGCGGTTCCTGTATGGAACGCAGCATTTCAACAAGAAACTACAGGAGACGAGTGAAAATATAGTTCTGGCTAAATCCAGACGGGTCGGATGGGAAACGAGGTCTCGAGGAAAGAGACGATGTAATATCGTCTTCAAATCCAAAAAGTCCATACCCTGAGCGCATCAGAGCGAGAGGTAAGCGATCACGAATCAAGGGCTAGTCGTTGGCACAGGACTCGGCTGCTTGAAAGATTGCGAGATGAGCATTCTTGAATAATTGTTCCGGGTATCCAGGGAGAACGGGGCAGTGTGTGAGTGAGAGTGGAAGCAATCCGACTTGGCAGAGGCGTTGCTGAGATTCGAAGAGGAACCGCTGGAAGTTTGAATTGTATTACATTACTACAAATGCCCCTAATACGCCCAAAGAGCTCTTGAGCGCGTTGTGATGACCGTGAGGAGCTCGTGTGGACCGAGCAGCGCATATATAGATCCCCAATTGTGGGTGAGGGACGCCACTGATTCCCACGGACTAGACAGGACGTTCCTCCATTCAGTTATCGCGACAGATACCCCATTTGAGGTATCTCATGTACACCCAGGGCTTAATCAGCCCATATATATATTGTCTACACCGGAATAAGGCAGTTAAAGGGACGCGTTGTCGCTGAAGCAACCTTATTTCAGACATTTACGGGCCAAAAAATTCAGGTGATACTTACATCGCCAATACTGGTGTTGGGAGGGTCATGGGCTTGTGCCCAACGCTACGACCTTGGTTGTGAGAAATTCCTCAGAACGCAGTGGGAATGGGCCCGACCTGGTTTCCGGGCAGAACCCAGTTACAGAGGACGTAGCCGGGGCCGGCAAACCGAAAGCTGTCTACTCGACCCTGGGCGCGGTGGTGGCTGAGCTCGCTGAGACCACTAACGATGCGATTTGACCCCCCGTTTCACTATCGCAGTTGTCCGCTGATCACGGGTCTCAAAGTGTCCCCGGCCAAGACTCGTCGACCGTATAGGTGTGCACGTATATAAGCGGTCACCGGGCCTCCGGCTGCTGGCATTTTCGCACACGGAGTTAGGGTGATCTTTGCCAGTCTTGGGGTTTCCTTTTTGATAGGGACGGACTTAAGCCCGTGATGGCTGTATTGATTCAAATTACGCGGCACAGGACCGAGACACAAAGAGATTGACATACGTCCATCTACTTGTCACCGGTGCTGTTGTGCTCAACCCTCTGTAATCCGACGCTCACGCCAGCGGAGGTTTTGGACACTTTGATTTCTAGAGTGGTGAAAGACGTGCCCAAAGACACCGCCGATTTATTTATTTTTTGCGTTATCCAATGGCATCGCTGAGTCGCTGAGTGTTGCGTGGCTCCGGGCCCCTCGTCGGCGTGGATGCACGCCGACGAATTGGAAGGGACGACTGCGTGTGACATAACGCACGACTTGGTAATTGTGCTGGATTTCTCCGGCGGTGTTTTTGGTTGATTCACTCCGCTTACGGCAGCGTGAGTTTACACTAAAGCCGTGGGTAGTATTTGTGGGTAGATTAAAATAGCCCTTTGCCCCCGTTCCGAAATTTCAGGTCGAGGGTCGGAGATAAGGTGAAACTTGACGTCAACCAACGCCACTAGTCGTCGCAATGAGGAGGTGGTCTGATAGATTTGGCCACCGCAAGCACCCCCAAATTCAGAATTTGATGACCGAGATTGTACTCTTCATGACCGGAGTCCAAGTTTAGTCCCGTAGTTTTAAGCATCGCCAGCCCGGCTTTGTCCGTTCCAACAGATATTTCCGGCCTTGACCACTGTTGAGACGTTTCCAGCCCTGACTGCAGTGCTCATTCGCGGGTTCAATGGTCCTGTGAGAACCTTGGATTGTGCCCTGCAGTGCGCCATGTGCGGCATTCACTGGCCGTGGACCGAAATCGCTGAGCCTGGCTCACTGCTGCAGAACATTTCTCTTTTTTGGCATATCAATACTCCTACCGGGTATATAACATCCTGGGTCCGCCTACCATCATGCTTCCTTGCGCTTGCCGCTTTCTTTGTTCTTCCCCCCATCACTCTT
>Ga0307513_10013085_pt1 | contig 10200 bp, 10 predicted proteins | sample 15_EM_MG_FD_202174 | JGI IMG/M metagenome (GOLD analysis project Ga0307513, IMG submission 202174) | Populus trichocarpa ectomycorrhiza microbial communities from riparian zone in the Pacific Northwest, United States - 15_EM | ecosystem: Host-associated > Plants > Roots > Unclassified | place...
TTATTATCTTCGGTACGCCACTTGGAACCGAGGGACACACTGGCATTCACACCGCGGACGATTACTTCCATATTCTCGTTGGAGAGCAATGGGCTTTCCGTCCCGGTCAGCTCGAGATGGAACGTTATACTCCAGGCATGGTCCATCTCATGCCGCGAGGTGTAGCAAAGCAGTACAAGATGCATGAAGGCTGCTGGGCTCTAGAATATGCCAGAGGTATGTCTAGATATAACAACCGCTGTACCCCACCACTCATTGTTTTTCGCAGGATGGATCCCGCTGATGTTACCCTTCGGATTTGCTGATACCTTGACCTCGACCCTTGATATCCCCACGTTTTATAACACCGCCCGGATTACTGGGAAAGAGATTATAAAAAATCTACTCATAGGGAAGATCTAGTATTTATTGTCGATGTTAACCCTACAATACCATTTATTATATATCTATTTGGAAGTCATGCTCGTGCCTTCAATGCGGTTCTCTGATCCCTACTCTTCCCTCACCTGTTTTTTGTCGGATACCGTCATCGGTGGCCTTCTCCATCCCCGTCACTATACCTCATATCTCAATGGATTGTTGAGGGTCCATTCACACTAATTCGACGACAACTGGAGTGGTGCTCGTCGCTGTCTATCTAGTACATGTCTTCGAAAGAGTGGAAAGTGGGTATGGAATTGTCAGAGTGCAAGGATGGCATTGGATCCATAAGAAAGAGTTGAGTCTAAGTCTGTCGATGGGGCGGAATGTAAAGACCGGTCGAAGGACTGGCCGGTGCAGGTGAGACTGGTGAACGAAATGGGCGGAATGGAGGTTGGGCAGATGAAGTAAGGGTAGACAAAGATGCGGTCCACGAATGTGCAGCGGACGCTGCGGCTGTGGCTGGCGAAGCGGATTCCGAGCGAAGTCGCCAGAACAGAGTCCCCCTTCCAACTTCCAGCTCCCTAGCCTTCTCGTGCGCCTCTCGACAAGCCTTCGATGCAGCATGGAGTTTTTCTCGTTGCCTTTGTGCTACTATCTCTTTCCATCGCTGGGATTCTCTCTCCCGCTTCAGCTCATCTCGCTTCGCACGATCTTTTTGCAGAACCAAGGACAATTCTTCTTTGAACCCTTTCTCTTTCGAGGCAGATACTGCGTTAGCCCTCGGAACCTCTGACCAGACAGCATCTGAACCTGACATCCAATTGTCGTGGGCATCTTCTGCTGATCGCGGTGTTTTCAGTTGCTGCTTTGGAGGCAATCGCCACTCAGCTTCCGAAAGAGAGAGGGCACCAGATGTAGCTGGGGTCTCGGTACTCGTCCTTTTCGAATCATGGGAAATTTTAACAGTCTGCGGAAATGGTGCAGCACGGACAAGTTGCGGCGGAGGAGCTAGGGTCTGGGCCATACTTTGTCGGGAAGGGTTGCTCCTCGATGAGGCACAGGGCGGTGGAACGGTCATGGTCATGCTTGAGGATGGACTGGATAAATGGTTCATCGACTTTCTTTCCTCGAGATCAGCCAACTTCTCCCGAATCTCGTTCTTTGGCTCTTCATTCAGCTGCGCACCACGACGAAGCTGTTGGTGTTCTGCCAGTTGGTGTTCTATCTCTTTCATCCTTCGCAAGTGCTCTGCCTCCTCTTCGTCGCATTTTTGCTGACGGGAAATTTCCTTTTGGCGCTTAGCCTCTGCAGCCTTGGCTTCCCGGTCGCATTCCACGCAGAGGATGGGTTCAAAGCACTTCTTCCTTTGGTTGTGGCCTTTCGGACATATCATGGACACGACTGCTTCACAGCGGATCTTCGAATGGTCATATAATTGATGACATTTTGAAGGACACTCGTGAAGCCCGCAGCTCAAGGTCGTCCCACTTGTCAATGGCATGTCAGTTAGGGAGGAAGATCCAAAGTGTGACGGAAACGTACCAAGATTCAGCACAACCACCATCTGGACAATGGTGCTCGAATTGCAGCTCAGAGGACAAGAGGGCTTTGCGCTGGGGATGCTGTTCACACTTGACCGGGAATCCGTCGTACACATGACGTTGGATGTACGCGAAGAAATTTTGCCATAGTGCACCGCCTTTCTTCGATTTCGTGAATGTGGTGGAATTACCAATCATTATGAGGCCATTCCGTGCGCGGGAGAGCAGCACGTTGAGACGTTCGGGCGCCATCATGAAACCGATGTCGTTGTCAGCGTTGCTTCGGGTCAAGGAAGCTATCACAATGTCGCTCTCCTCGCCCTGGTAGTTATCTGCAGACATATTTAAATTTTGCGTTGAAGGCATGAAACAAGAAAATTCACCGATAGTTGCAAGCCTCAGCCTTCTCTTAGTCATTTTTGTATCTCCTGGAGTAAGAAGTCCGGCCCGAATGAGATCATATGAATCAAGATCATTAAGCACTGGATCGTTCTCTGCTTCGAGTTCTTCTTGCAGCTTGCGCAGCTGACCCAAGTATGGTGTCAAAACAACCATGTTGTCCGTGCCATACCCCTGCTGAGCCAGATATCTCACGATCTTGAGGGTCATCCTTGCTTCGTAAATATTTTGCTTGGAAGACTTTGACCCCATATCCCGCGTGTCGGCGACGTTAAACAATTGATCCTCAGGATGATCATGGTTGATGAAGATTATGTTATCCTGAACCCCACGAAGGTCAGGACGGCCTTTGGTTTTGAGAGCATCCTGAAGGTCAGGATAAGTAAGATGGCGGATAATGGAAGAAATTTCGGGTCGCATGCGATGCTGAGAAACAAGAGTTTCGTGTGGATAGCCTTTCCGCACAAGGCGCTCGAAGAGAGACATATTCAGGTCGTAGCCTTCGCCTTTCTCAACTGTTAGGTTATAATTGTTGACTTTCGGACGCAGCTGTCTGCAGGGCGTTTTTATCAGTAAATACATGCGAGCAAGTAATCACGGAGCATACTGGTGATCACCAATAAGAATAAGCTGTTTGGCCGTATGTCCAAGGGCGATGACGATGTGACTCTCCAGAATCTCGCCAGCTTCTTCGACAAGCACAACGTCTGGAGCAGCTTCCCGGATTTGACGAGTGTATTTCGCCGCCGCAGTTGTCGTGCATCCGATAATCCTTTTGCTCTCAAGAATATATCCGTCCTTCTCCCTGAACTTCCTGTTCAACTCGTCTACAATTATATTGTACCGAGACGCTGTCTTGCACAGCCTTTCCACCTCATCTTTCCGAATTTTCTCGACCCAGTGGTTGACGATAGCCTGTCGAGAAGCCTTTGGCATTGACCAGATCTCATGAGCCTCCAGAACATTCGGTGCATCAGAGAAAATTTCGGGATCTCCACCTCGTCGCCAGCGACGGATCAAGTAAAATTCGTCTGCTACACGTCCCCCCTTACCCATCACCGTCATATCATCATCCGATTTGGGGACCTTAAATGCAGCATAAAATTTTGCTTCCTCCAATTCTAGGTGGGACATGAGTTCAGCATATCCGGTTGATGACTGGAGATACTGCCTAAATGAAGAGGTTAAAACCATGGCTCGAGTCTCGATCTCGAATTTGAAGTCGTTGATCACATCATGGTCCCATCGAGAAAATCGGAAGTCTGTTTGCTGATTGCGAATCAGCAGTGCCTCCGTGCGGGTTGTCGACTTCCCGCCAAGGCGAACCATCGACTTGGGAGATATGTCGATGTCAAGAAGGTCCTCCAGAAATTGGTCGAGAGCATGGTTAGTGTAACAAATGACGAGAATCTTGAGATTGGAGAAGGTGCAGATGAACTTGGAAAGTAACGCGCCGATGAAAGACTTTCCAGTTCCTGTAAATCGGAGCTTAGACGCTTACTGTTAACGATGTGGTTACAAAAACCCACCAGGTGGACCTTGAATGATGGACAATTTTTGTGTCAGACCATTGATCAAAGATTTTTGTTGAGCGGCATCGAGGACGACCTTCGGCAAATTGACCAACTTCCCAGCATCGGCTCCGCTCTGGGCTCTCACGTGGTCGACGACAACTTTCAGCTTGTGTGGAAGCGTCAACATACCAGGCGCTGAACCCTTCTTCCAGAACAATAGCTCGGTAGATAGAGGAAGGACCTTCATACTTTTCAAGGCATTAAGAATAGGCTCGTAGGCAAAAACAGCAACATCGATCTGGATGAGCTTCACGTGTGTTGCCGACTTCATCCGCAGCAGAAGCTTCTGCATGGCCATTCCCCCCTCTACCTCGAGCACAATCTGCGGTTCGCTCTTTACCAGTAATTCCTCCTGGCGGCGTATAGTCGGGAAGGCCAAGACCTGGCCGTCAACGATGAGGGACGCGAGGGACTGGTGCTTCAGGAAACGAGGGTGATTCTTCAGCCAGGCTTTGCGTTTTGCGAGGTCCATCCTATGGAACTGGCGGAACTCCTCTTCACACTGAAGGACAAGCAACCATCTGATCCGGCGAGTCGGGGGTCCCACGTCGCAATCAAGGAGGTGCAGCCCTTCCACCACAAAACCATGAAACATTTTGCCCTTTTGAGGACCCAGAGCTATCTGCAACTCCTCCCTCATCTCGTGAATCATATCCTCTCTCAGCAACCGAAACTGGTTATCAAGGTATAGCGCCTCCCTGGTCTCTTCCGTGCGCGGGTCATCCAATGCCGCGCTTGGTCGTAAGAAGGGCGGTTCAGTCGACGTAAGTTCGTCGGCGGTGGGTAAAATGGTGATTTCACGAAACTCTACAAAGTCGTTATCATGTCTGCCCCCTGGAGTGATGTCGTCCTGTGTAGTTATGGAAGATGATGAGATTGTGTGTTTGATTTTTTGCCCTAAATTCCGAACATCGATATATGGGGATCCAAGAAGGAGTGGCTCGACTTCCTTGGCAAGGGTGCGGTAGGGGGAGACAGTTTCGTTAGGGATCTGGAGAAGATGGAGGAGAGTCCAGGCAAAGGACTTCTGACCGGTTTCCGTGAGTTTTTGCTCTTTGAATGCGGCAGTGAAAGCCATCCAGAAGCTCGACGATTTGGCGATGGCATTGAGAATGAGGGTCAAAAATTGTCCACCGTTGAGGGTCTTGATCGCGGGTGCCTGGATGTAGGATAGTAGATTAACGCTGTGCTCATTGATACCGCTGACCGAAACGTCTGTGCGGATAGCCTCCTGGATGGAGGAAATACCACATGGGCTGCTGCTAATGCTTTCGATGCAAAGTGGTGGGTCTGGCTGCATACAGATAGCCTCGATGAACTGCTTGCATTGTGTGGGCGTTCCAAGCTGGGTTTTACCTTTTAAAACTGCGTCTAATAGTCGGTTGAGTCGCCCACTGCGCTGGTCGCTGACGGCCATGGCAATGGTCAAGACTCAAGCTTCAAGGCCCGTGGGAACATCGATCCTATGATAAGGCAACGGGCGCTTATTACTTAAGCGGCTTCTTTCGATCGATTTGTCCCTCGTCATCACAAAAGGTCACAGATCCAAGAACTTTGAAAAAAATGACTTGTCTTGAGGGCCACTGCATGTCATTGGGTATTGATTTTTCTTTTAGTTTTTTTTTGCATGCTGCCACCAAGTGAGTTTAATTTTTTAAAAATCAGATGAATTAAGAAAAAAAAAATCAAGGATGCTGAATTGATCAAAATGATATGGTATTGGTTTTTTATCATAGAAGAAACCCTTTCTTTTTGGGGAAATTTGCACTGGAGATCACTTATATATGGTTGACATTGGAAGTTGTGCACTTGTCACTTGTGAAAGTGAGTGTTTAGCATTATATGATTATAATAATTAATCATGATTTAAAAAAAAATCACTTTGATTCTGCTCCAAGCTGGGCAAAATATTTTCTTTCAATTTAAAGCAAATTTCCTAAAAAAAATATTCAACTGTGGATGTCACTGGATGATATAAACTGTAATAATAAACAATTGGTCATAATAATACAATATATTGACAATATATGTATCTCCTGGTATATATTTGTTTGCAATGATCCTGGATGAAGCATTGAAGGCAGAAGGCACTTATTGTCAAGACTCAAATGCTGGTTATTTTATCTGTTTTGTTGGGTTGTAGAATAGTTTTCTAATGGGTTCTCAAATAAATTTTACTACAGGGAAAAATTAGACAATAGTCAGGAATTTATAAGGATTGTCAATTTGTCATGGGTTACTCTATGGTAAATGACAGGTTTGACTCTTAGCCATGTAGCCATTGCTTTTCTGCATTTTTTGGAGACAAAATGTATACAATTAGTTCAAGGAACATTAATTAAAAAAGATACATTGAAAAGAGAAGATCTTATTGTGGTTTTAATATCAGTGGCATTGACAGTAGAATGACATTACTGTACTGTTTCGACCATAGGTTCACGTAACACATAACATTGAAAAAAAAACTATTTTTTTATATTTGTCTTAAGTCAAAAGAAAATTTATTGGCCATTTTGGCATGAAAAATTTCCAAAATCATGAACCTACAGTTGAAATAGTACCTCAATTCCATTGGTGAAAAGTCACTTTTTTTTTTTGCAGTATTTTGCCCTGTAATCCAGGATTTCAAAAATTTTAAAGCTTTACATTACAGAACTTAAGTTAAGAACCTAGGCTATCAAGCAGTTTTTGAATTCAATTCAAAAACTGCTCATCCACTAGGCCAATGTCTACAAGTTGTAGACATTGGCCTAGTGGATGCCAAGATGCATGTACATGCAATACTTTTGATCACCACTATAATAATTTTCTGACACAATTCAGGAGGGTGTGATATGAAATAGACCACATATGATGTGAATTACAACTAAAAATTCACTTGTATTATGGTCTGTCTACAAGAAACTAGGCATTACTGTAGTGTTTCAACTGGTTGTTCATGCCATGTTATGCATTACATATATTGTTCGTTTGACAAGTTGTTCACGTCACCCTAAATAGGAAATTAAGGGTCCATTTCAGCACCTCAGGCACCTTTTTTGGAGATTTTGGATCAAAAAATCTTTCTTTCTAGCCCCATTACACATTACATTTGCTACTATTGTTCAGTTCATGACCAGCCATTACCTGTTACATGAACAATCAGTTGAAACACTACAGTACTGTATTGTAGTATTCAATTTGGCAGGATGTATGATGTATGATAGCTTTGCCAAAATCAAAATTTCAGCTTCTGTGAACCTGCCTGAAAATTTCAAGAATTTTCTATATATTGACAATGCCAAATGGTTTCAGCATCACATCAAAATTGCTGTGATAACTGTAACATTTCAGCAAGAAGACTTTGTGATGTCTGATCAATCAAATTCTATTATGCAAATACATAATAATATATATCAACAAATATCAATAGCAATGTGAGTCACCTCCATCACCTTTTTACTCTTCTCTTCACACTATTATCCTCTCTTTATCTAGTCCAGTTAACATATCATCTCATTCAATCTTTGACATTTCATTTTCAACGAATCCAAAGTGAGTTCTTAATCCCATGGTTCACTAGAATTACTACATGCTATGAGGCGATTTGACGACTTGAATCCCATACTAGTTCACTTTCTTTATATTTTTTGGATGATTATTAACTATTTTTGCTCTGGGTCTTATTGTTCTATTTTTTTTCATTGACTTACTTACTTAGAGTTCTGACATTGTTCATGGAGGTTCACCACTACTTGTTGATTACCCCCTCTCCAGATGAATGCAAAATTTCATTCCTTTTCTCGTCCCTTTTCTCCTTCAATCAATGACTCAATCTCCATCATTTATTCCACACTTGGTTACAAGAACAATTCCCTAAAGGGGACTTGTAATTATTAATAGTTGCAAGTGATGTTCATTATTTTTATTCTTTCAAAATCTTTCCAGATTTTGCAGCATTTGTCATTTGGCAGGCTGCTGAAGCAACATATCATATTCCTATTTTTAGTTCTGTAAATTTTTTGCATATCAGATGCTGACTTCGAAATTTCTAGGATAAGGACTATTTGCAAGTGATTCAGAAATATTGGTATTTTTGTCTCTATTTCATTATCTGTAATTTTTCAAATTAAAAAAAAATGAATTCCCAGGTGTTAGCTTTTTAATTGGACCCAAGGTTGAGAGAACTAGTATGCACAGAGATGTTTCCTCCTCATGATGGCATGATATTTTATTTTTAATCTGTTGAAACATGTTGGCTAATTTTTCTTCCCAGAATCTCTGCATAATAATGTTTCAACACTACCGCCTATCATGAAGACATCAATCGGGCCAAACAGTGGCAGTGAGCCCAATGATATGCCAACTTGGATGGTTCTTCCAGATTTGGACATAACTTCTATATTTGGATCCGGTCACGAGTCCGAAGTGGACGAACTTGCGCTGGACGACCATGGTGAAAGTGTTTATTCTCTGGAACACCTCCCTGCGTCCATAAGGACTAAAAAGCGTAAACGCTCGCCTCATTCACGTCTGCCGAGTGTTCACGGTGATACCTTGTTCGGAGAATCTCCCACACCTTTGAAAAAAATCCGCCCATCCGATGGACATCATGCGACACCCCTGACCGCGCCCAGTCTTCTAGCGAATACGCCCCCGACATCCAATGTTCTCACAAACTCTCTTGGCAACATTCGTGGCCTCATCGTGGCGTCGAATATTGACAGGCCACCGAACCCTCTGCTCTCATCGAGCTCAACCTTTCTCAACAACAGAGGCACCCATCGAACTTTTGACATTCGAACTGCCCGAACGCGAGAGGTGAATAGGCCGCATGTCGAAGCCGAGGTCACCAACGAAAAGGACGTAGGGGGAATCGACACAAGTAGCTTCGAACTTGATCTTGACGAGTTGGAAATTTGGACTCAAGCCTCAGTCGCATCCGTCGTTTTCGGCAGGGCTGAGTACTCCCGGAAATTGGCTGGGTTGGAAGCGACGGAGGCCTCTCAGAGAATGTCGCTGAGGAATGTAAAGGAGGAGGCGCAAAAGAAACGTGTGGCTTCGGCATCGGGGGAATTCATTCCAACAGTTGCAGTCCCGTATCTCTCTCTCTCTGTTCGCTGTGATCACATAATAGAGGAGATACTCGGGTCCTTCTCATTGGACACTGACTCGTCGGAAATTGGGCAATCAGTGAGTTTTGTTACTTTTCAATAACATATTTAGTTTGACGATATTGTAGGATGCAAGTGAGCCGGAACCGCTTTTCAATCGCGACTCGAGCTTGGAGATTTATACATCCAGCTCCGAAAACCCTTCAGCGGCCGTCATTGACCTGGAATCCTCGATCCATGTTACGGATGGCCATGCCCACTCCCCTGCCCCTCCGGTTCCAGCAGCCTCACAAGAAAACCAATTACTTATCACCCCGTCATTCCAGTCGATTTCTCAACCACCTATCATTGACCAGTTCAAGGATAAACCCCCTCCTCCGTCTTCAAAACATTCCATCGTCTCGGGCATCGTCCACCCTCCCAAACCCAGTCTCAATCGTCCAAGTCCGACCCTACCCATTCCACCCTTCCTCATAGATGCCTCATACCGCCCACCCCCATTATTTGGACATTCGCATTCCTCTGCTCCCCCCTCCCAGTTGTTGTTCTCAATTTTAACTGCCAGTACTGGACCATCAACTGGACCTGCGTCTACCGACCTAGAACCATCGACCGAGCGTGTCAAAACCGGTGAAGCTGACGCAGACGTCAGCCAGCCATCTATCCCTGTGCCTCAAATTACCCATACCCATGATTTAGTCATTGACCAATCCCAGCTACCCAAACAAGATACCTCCCCTCCTTCTGCTACTTTTGAGGAACCAGTCGTCAACTTCATCCAATCGCCTTCAGAACCCGTCGCGGAAGAAGTTTCCATGTATCCTGATGACGTGTACCTCTTTGAACTCTCGGAAACACCCATACTCGCAAATATCACCTCTATCCCCACTGTCTTCGATTCCAATTATTACAACCCTCGTTACCGCGACCTGTGGGCCATTGGAGAGGATGGCCAACCTGATCCTATCTTGATGAAACGAATGAGGTCTCAAATGGTCATCGCGGAGATCAGGACTGATATCCAGGCTTCGTATGAGGGAGGAGATGAGGTTGAGGACGAAATCAAAATCGAAGATATTGGCCAAGAAAATGATTTATCTGCTGGGTTTGGCTCTGCTATCCAATTTCAAGAGACCCCGAGTAAACCACCCCATCAAACTCAGGCCAACCCATCTTCCCAGATGCTTTTCCGGACCGACAACGGTGCTGCCGCGAAGAGTACCGACAGTT
>Ga0307513_10013086_pt1 | contig 10200 bp, 8 predicted proteins | sample 15_EM_MG_FD_202174 | JGI IMG/M metagenome (GOLD analysis project Ga0307513, IMG submission 202174) | Populus trichocarpa ectomycorrhiza microbial communities from riparian zone in the Pacific Northwest, United States - 15_EM | ecosystem: Host-associated > Plants > Roots > Unclassified | place...
CGTTCCTCACGAATACTGCCAAAACTATCGAAACTAAAAGAGGTCTTTGCAAGCATTATCCGCCTACATATGAGATAATCGTACCCCAATCCCCTGGTCTATCGCTTTATCAGCCATGCCACTACGATCGAAGCGCTTTCGAAGGCACTGGCACAATTTCTGAACCGCACGCCGACAATTCAACGGCCGGACCTCCGCTGGGTAGAACCTCTCTGCCTCGAGCCGGGTGCTCTCCCAAACTTGCGTCACTGCTCCGCGGGCTACAAGAATCTCCCCATTTTCCTTCATCAACCTGTCACAAGCGTATCGATGGTGCATCTCGATTGCCTCTATTCAACAGCAAAGATGCACATACTCTTCAAAGGAATTCGTAAATGTTCTTCCCCGGTCACCTACCTGAACCTCCACGTAATTTGGAACCCCAGCAATTCATGGGTGCACGTCTTGCCGGCACAGCGCTGTCCTGGGTTGTATACGCAACTTTATGGGTCACCTTCGCGAAGCTTGGAAGGCATGATCCATGCCCCCATGGTGGTGCGTTTCGTCCCCCACGCACAATTCAGGAGCTCCGCCAAATGGTCCAACTCTGCGCACCGCCGTGCGCATACCACGCCTAGCACCGGCAGCTTCCCCTCGAAATATCGTTCCCGAGTCTGCGGTACCTCCACATTCTCATATGCAGTCATCCGGTAAATGGGCAAGACCGTCACATCCCACTCGAAATTGGCGCGCGGTATTTTCGTAACGTCATACTCCCTCTGAACACGCCTTATGAGGGCATGCCGTAGCTGACACAAGTGGAGTTCATGCAATTCGCATACGATCCAGCGAGGTTTGTTGGCGAATGAGGACCGGGTGTTGAGGTATTGGAAGGATGTTTATAGGCATGGGGTATGGGAGGTGATGGTTTGCGAGACGACAGAGGGGTTGAAGGCTGGAAAGTGCAACATGAGACTGAGATAGTCCCCCACCATTCAGGTTCTTTATTTTCGTTCCTGACGGCCGCAATCCCGTGCGTCCAAAGAGCATTAGAACCATTACGCGAGACATCATCTGCTCGAAAAGAGCTGCGTCGATGCGAAGGTACCAGAATCTGCTTGTGCTTCCGTCACTCCAAAGTACTGACTTGTGTGGACAGGCGCTTCTCCTGTCCACCTAATCGATAACATTGGAATTGAATGGTTATTGCTGGCTTCGGATCCGAGGAAGACTCTATCTGGATTACAGTACTGCCTAACACACACGGTGAAGGTAATTCTTCTGCCTTCTTGCCTTCTGCACCTGCTCGCACGGGTAGTCAGCACGGTTTTACTTGCGATGTCATCATAGAAACATCACTTGGCGTCAGCTGCCCCATTCAACAGAACCACGTCCCTTTTGTGATAGCGCAGAATGAGGCAGTCTCCCGCATCGAGCGCCACAAAGCGAAGTTGGAGTCTGCCCAGGCACTTGAGATGGGATTACTAGCCATTACGATGTGGCCTGACGGTTGATGGAACGCATATTGCGGGATTTAAAGGCCACATTGCATTTTGCCACGAACAAGAACTGGAATTGGTGTTTGCTACACCCAGCAATGCAAGTTGATTTGCAACTGTCGGTTAGGGCGCCCGTCATCTCGAGGAGATCGCCAAGCAAACCCGGGAGACGTCGATCAACCCTAAGACTAGAGGCACATACCCTGTCCCACGTGGTCATGTCAGAGCTTCTCTGGTAAACGCAGATGAGGTGGGGCCAGGAGGACATAGTTGAAATGTAGCACACAACTGATGTGATTAGTAACGAGGTATACATATAGAAGAAGTTGGTGACTTCGAGTGAGCTGTGAACGTAAAAATGACCATAGCACAGTAAGGGAGCGAGCGCTGGGTGCTAGAAATGTGGCACCAGGAGTAGCAACAAACCCAGAGGGCGATAGAGTATACCAAGCGAGAGCGAATGACGACATAGGCGCAATGCGGACTAAGACGGGGCGATGGTTGCGATACGGTTGATTTGAAAGCAGGTGATGACCTCGAAGCATCTGTCGTGGACGCATCATCGGTCTAGTTCGCTTCGGTTGGTATACATGGGTGTAGGTGGAGCGTGCATTGGCGTTCGCGCGCTCTCCAGCCGTGGGACCGGGTGATCGGTTACACCCAGCGAAAACTTGCTCATATATCAATCGAACGGTAAAACTCAATCTACACCGCACAGCCTCTGGTGATTCTCCGAGCGACCCCAAATGTGATCGTGGGGGTCGACTCCTATGTCATAAATAACCTAGCTACAAATACATACGGCAACAGGGAAGCCCTCGCCCTGACAGCGATGCACGCCACCTTCGATCTGCTAACTGCGGATATTGAGCTACTCCGGCGCAAGGATTGAATGTCGGAGCCTGCGGCTGGCCCCACAGGGTGCTTAAATGCAGAAACTGCATACAGCTGTGTGACGTCCCTGAGCTAAGCAAAAGCGCTTACTTTTCTGTCATCCTTATCTCAAATCGAAAGCCTATTAACGTTTGGGAATTACGAGTATGAGGTCGAGTGTCAATGCCCGCGCAGCACGGAGATAGGTGTGTCACAACAAATACAATACAATGGTGTTCTTGTACCCGGCCGGGAGACTGAACAGAATTCTGACAAGTGGGTCTGCGATCGAAAACATTGTACACATATCATATTTTGCCCAGGGAGGTCCACTAGTCCTGAATGCACGGAGATCACACACTCGAGTAGAGGGCATTTAGTAACTGCCGAGCATTTGGACACGAAGTGTGGGTCTGTCTTTAGCTGTGCGTTTTCCATTTCATTGTTATGTTGTCCAGACAATGTGCCATCCCTCTGAATAAGGGCACACAGTCATGTCAAGGTGAGGCATGTTATTATACAAGAACCCCGTGGAGCTGACTGAGCTTGAGGTTTCTGCCTTCCCTCTGGTGCCGGTCTTGATACAATACTACCAACAGATCATGAGCCTTGAAAGGACGCAGTCGGGTGTATTACAACGTCTTGGAGTCTCTCATTCCCAACTTGTCGACTATTCCTCAAATCAGTATGCCGCCACTCTTGTGGGTCTCACCCTTGGTTTGCAGACTTTTCGTTCAGACCGACATAGGTTCAAATCTGCACCTTGGTAATGATGATATGGGATTACCTCATTACCTTGTATGCCCTCTCCTGCCTTCCACGTTGAATGTCATTGAGACCCCGGATAGTGACGACGAAATCGCCTTCTTCTGGCGAGCCAAACGAGGCCCACGTCGGCCGGTTGCACGGATACTATTTATGCTGGTCAGTTAGTACACTTACCGACTGAATTATGCCCAATTTATTTCTCCAGAATCGTTACCTCCCGATCATTGGATTTTCCCTCCACGTCTACTGGCGCGTCAACCGATCGATAGATAATCCTGTATGCATGGGGCTACCTAAGTACCATTCACTGACTGTGGGACTAGTTGTAGGTTATATCATTTAGCTTATCCGTGTACGGCACTCACGATGATCAAGATGCACCATGAAGGAGCTTGTGGGTTATATCGTAATTGTGAGTCTTCCCTTGCTGCACTAAGAAACGAAATCAGATATAACGTGCTCTCAGCCAATAAATATCATCATCGTAGGTATGCTCTTCAGTAATAGGCACGTGGTTCATACAGTTTCTGATGATGAAAGCCAGGCTTGCAAGTACTGAGAGTATGGTCTGTGTATGATCGATCGCGGCCAGTTGGACTTTTTCTGCTCACTCTGCTACTCTGTGGAGCAGCTGGCTCTGTTTTAGGAAGGAATTTCCCGACTCCAGTGAGTACGCTATTATATTCATGATTCGTCAGGCTGAGTTCATATGACGCACAAATGGGGATTAATTATATAGGAGGGTCTTCCATCGGCGCGGCTTGGTAGGACTTCATGTAATATTTCGGAGATGAGATTCTGACAACCGCAAAGCTCCTGAAAATTTAACCTGGTGTGGGCGTGGAAAACCAAAAGGATTCGTTGAGAGTATCCCTGGTCCGATCATCGAGGTACGTCTAGCGATCATTCATGGGTTTACATTGATGTATATGTAACTTCTACTATACTAGGCGGTCCTCCTGATTATGATCGTTCTCAAAGTACATAAGAGTTGGACCTATACCCGCGGTATGCCACTTTTTCGGGCTCTAATCCTGGATGGTGCCACCTACTATCTTGTCCTCACCCTCGGCTTTGGTTTATACACTCTTGCAACCATGAATAACGAGGTAGGCTGGCGCCACGTCAATTATTTGATTTAATCCGCCGGACTTACTCGTGAAATATAGCTTTATTATCCAATAGTAGACACCAAGTATGCCGCGATACCTCGTTGTCACACCTGTCAGCTTACCAAGTTATCAGTTCCATGGTATGCGTGGGTGTGGTGGCCTGCAACCATTTAATACTATCCCTCAGAGAAGCTGGTGGCCGTCCTCTTTCAGTGGCACCGCTCTCCTACTCAGTTTCTCAACACACAACTAATGACGCATCCGCATTTCAATCTTCTGATATTACAAACACCCACCCTAATGGATCAAACCCGATTCAGCTACCCCAACACAGTGTATCGACCGACTCGGATCATAAAGAGATCAACCTGACGCGGAAACCGGGTACATGGCATGAAATGCGGCCCGTTCGTGTTTCTACTACGCGAGTGTCACTTGAAATGGCCTAGAGGCACTGATTGCAGGACGTTCAGTCTCCTGGTAGCCTCGGAAATATAATGGACTGTATTTTTCGTCGTCCCGAGACAGAAGCGGGGTTTGGAAATTTCAAAATGGGACTGAGATGGTTCTTCGCCAATTCCCGTGTCCTCGTTCCTGAGGGCCTCAATCCTGTGTGTCCAGAGTACAGACTATGTGGGGCTGGATGCGCAAGACAGAATTTGGTCGACAGCCAATCGACGGCCAATGTCGATTCTAAGGCACCAAAATCCGCCTGTGGTCGTGTCATCCCCGATCGCTCCGATTATTAACTCGTGCTCGTACTCACCATATACAAATTCCCAGATGTATACCTTTTCATATCCACCATCGAATCCAATATTAATGATTATTCCTGGGTTCGGTCAAGAAAGACTGAGCTTAGACCACACCCGATCCAGGAATATTCGGACGGACGGTACACACGTTGCCTTCTGCACTTGCTGGTAAAAAATAGTCCGCAGTATCCTTCGACGTATGAAATATCGCTAACAACCTATGTTATGTGTTCCATACCTCAGCTCGCTTTCTCTTAATGGGTCACACCTCATCTGCATTACCCGGGACGCTCCAACCACATGTAATAGGGCATTTTCGGCACGAGTGCCGTCACCAGAGCACAAATGTGGTACTTGTGGTAACTGGTGAGTAGCGGTAAAACACGGGAGTAATACTTTTACAATATCGGGCCTAAAGTAAGACGAAGCTCAGCGGATGGACTGATGCGAACACTGGGATAGTAGAGTTCTCGGATCTAGTATCTAAATAATTAACGCGTGGGGTCATGTGGATCAGCATGCAAGCTATTTTATCAGTCCCCTGGGTGAACAAGCCAATGGTCACGTCGACACTAGCCCACATGTATACTGCTCCTGGTGAGTAATACACAGTCATGAACCGTGCGTTACTAAGGCGCTGATGGCGAACCCACAATGATCCTAAATTAACCAAAAACCTGACAGGTGGCGTAGATAGAGGACCACAATGGAACTGACACTCGAGACAATCAAGAGGATCGACGATCATGAAGTAAGGGGAGAGGCGGAGGATAGCGATGCTAGATGAGTGAGGTCACGTGGACAACTGGTCGAACTGTTGAAAAAATGCAAGTCGGACGGGAGATAAGACGGTGAATAACTCGCTGTGTTCCTATTACTATGTGAACTGGGACTACCTATATAGTAGATAACGCACAAAACGGATGCAGAACGGATGAGAACGGATGAGAAACTGCCTGGATAGCTAAGTAAGCGAGACTGTAATATAGGGCAGAGGCTCAATGCGTATACTGCATATATATAAATTCGAAGTTGGATGCAAGCACTGCAGGCATGGACGACGCGAAATGAGCGCTGGAAAGTCCAATTTCCGACGCGAACGGCTGCCTGTTGATATCCTGTTGATATTCGAAGCCGCGAGGTGACTTGGGTATACCGTGCGTTGAGATGTCTAGTTGTACAGAATGAACAGGAGGGCGCAATAACGAGGTAAATAGCCACGGTTGATAGGCGTTGGTCGTAGAATGACCAGGGCTATGGCGTCCGTTGAAATGCCTTGTTACAGGGTAACAGATTCTGAGGTAACAGAGGCTGTAGGGACCCGGCGAATCACTTAGAGTGCGTTGAGCAGACCAGAGACGAACAAGGGGGGGAAGACGAAGGATAAAACAACTTGAATTCAAATGCAGATGGTTTCCCCTTTGATTTATAGGTAGGGTAATAGGCTATGATGACATAAAATGAGGATAAAAAAAGAAGGAAATATTCAATGACCTAATGGACGATCGGGAGCTGTGATCAAGGGCCTCAGCTCCACAGCACCAGAAGAGGCCTTTGGCTTCATTGGACTGACGCACGATCGACCTAATATATGGTTGAAAAGTACTGTGGCACTGACCTTCTTGTAAGGCCGTAATCTGTCTGAATTTCCGTATGTCGCACCTGGCCTCACCAGTTAGTTTGCTTGTGTGGCTGCCTATATATCGAGGTGACACCCACCCTAACTGAGGGCCCTAGACATGCCGGGCGTAGCACCTTGAACACAACCACTAGTAATTACTCATAGAACAGTCAATTGTCGTCGTCGTTTAGTCGACATCCCATATCACTTTCATGATCCACTGCAACTGCAGACGTCACTCCTCACCTTGAGTGTCTGCGAGTGCCGTATTGTGACGCTCAAATACTGAGAAATTAAAGTAATGGAAGAGCGTCCTCATCCTGAACCGCCACAATAGGGAAATTATTCTAATTGGAGTAACTGGGTTTAATATCAAGCGCAGCAGTCATGCAGTGACTCCGTAAGTATATATACTAGTACTGTGGGAACTCGGGGGAGTGGTGCTGGTGAATACCAACATGTGAGTACATACCACGGGTACAAGTAGTGCAGTATCAGGAGTAGCAGCAAATCGCGAGAGCGATGGAGGTACGTACCAATCAAGTGCGACGACGTGGAGTGCATTGTATATATGGTGGAGGACGTCAGTTCATGTATGATCAATTGCTCTAAAGTTCTAACCTTTCGGAGAGTCTATTTGGGTGTTTTATACTGTGCATATCCGAAGAATAATGAGACACAAAAGTGGAGAACAGAGGAGCTACACGTTGAAATTGTGAGATAAAGCTTACAAGAGTCTACCAACTAGTACAGTGAAGGTCATTCTTTTAGTTCTTAAAGGTAGCTGCTGCCTGCCAGGTTTGGTCTAGTCTTTATGATGATCTGATGAGATTCACTGTATACCCCACAAGTGGACCAGGAAATAGATCTCTTTCCTCGGTGCATTTATTTGATTTCCCCTCAAATATATTCAAGAAAATGGTCCTATAGACTCGAAGGTAGCGGGATTTAAGCTTCGTTCGGGGGTTTATCCGCTCCGCAGTGGTTCAAATTCTAAGTACAATTGTTCGCGAGTGAGGTTGTTGTCATCGCTGTGTCAGAGACAGTTGAAGCCGAATAGCTGATGCGAGCTCGACATGGAAAATTTGGGCATGACAGTTACGATTTGAAGACAAGTGTCTTGAGGCATCTATTTTGGACGCGACGATCTAGTTCGCTTAGGTTGGTGTCGGTCGAGGTGGTGGAGCACTAAACTGCATATTTGCGTTCTGCTCCGATCCGGACTGTGAGCTCGGTTACTCCTACTTAAATCATACATCAGTCGACAGTCAATCAAATCTACGTCGTACAGCGTCCGGTGATCGTCAGGGTATGCCTTCCACTGCAGTGGAGGTCGGGTCATCAGACACGAGTCAGGTTTAGTCGTGTCCGTTTCATATATCATAAATAAGCTAGACAGACGGACTTACAGCAGCGACAAGCAAATACAGATACAGGGAATTTCAAATCCTGGGAGAAGTTAATTCCCACCCCTCCTACTGGCCGTGGTATGCCCATTTACTCGCTGGACGCTGAATATCAACATACGGCATCGATGGGCTATACATCTGGTCCCACCTGTGCACGCTCCTGTCACTACACATTGTCCCTGAGTGATGGCGATCCCTGAACCAAGCCAGGGGATCGCCTTTCTATCATTCCTACGTCATAAAGCGTATTAAGCCTTTGGGGATTTTGTGCATGAGCCTCAGTACCCACACAGCTACAACAAACTGTTTTGACCCTAGCCGGGAGACTGAACAGATTCCTTACTGTATTTCTGCTGTGACCCCATTCAAGGAAAGCAACGTACACAGATTATGCGCTTCTCCCGATGGACTTCCACACAATGCGGCCAGGGGCGAATCAAAAAAAAAAATCTCAAGCAGGCAGCAATTGGTACAGACAAATACTATCTCGCGCATCGGCCCTACATGCTCTGTGGACACACGGGTTTGCAATTATTAGAAACAAGAATAAGTAAATTGAGTGGCGAGGGGCTATCTCAGTCTCATATTACCTTTTATAGCCCTCAGCGCTCTCAGCCCGCCTCGCAAACTTCACCCACCTGTGCCATGGACACTCTTCCAATCCTCAGCAGTCGATGAATTATAACTCAAATATTCCGGAACTGGATGGACTTGTATCGGGCCGCGGCATACCCATAGTAGGGCGTACTAAGAGGGAATATGCTCTTGCCAAAGTAATGCACACCAATTTCAGGTGGGATGCGACGGCCTCCCGTATTTGATGGATCGCGTTTGGAATGAAATGCACCACCTCATTACAAACGCCGGGCTTTTACCACCCTCTTCAGAGAACAGGTAATATCGCTTCCGTATACTCGCACCATTATGGATATATATGTTTGGTGGCTATTGTGCGGTACATCGCAGATAAATTCGGGGTACTTTCGCTTTCGGATCGTGAGTGCCCCCCGGAGAAAATGCACCACCTAAATAAATCTTGCCAACTTTATTTAGGCTCAAGGCTGTGACAGAAAACCCTCACTCATTCATTGTCTGAACCGTGGCCTAACCAGAAGACAACCAGGTCGATATCAGCACGTAAGCGCGCAGATCTTCTTGGCGCTCCGAAGACAGTAATGCTGATCAATCCCTCAATGACACAGATGCCAGAATGATAGAGGGTACTGGGGAAATGTGAGGGTTGGTGGAATAGAGGGGTTGGAACGGGTTACTGGAAGGAGTGGTGTTCAAGGGAACGAAGGGCAAAACAACCCACAAGACAAGTGCAGATAAGAGGAAAAACGTGGTCGGAGAAGTTGGAGGGGGGCGGATGAGTGGCATATGTTCTGTTTTGCTGTCCCAAAAAGCGTTCAGCGGACGGATCGGAGTGTTCCAAGTTCCTAAAACCGTGACAATAAGGCGGGTGATACACGGGTTGAATGCTGTGGCACTACGGAGTTGAGAAACGGCGATGCTGTGTTTTTTCTGGGGTCGCGCACCCGGAAGGGTCCTAAGTCCAAATACGTCTCATAATTCTTTGGTTCGTAGTGTCTGAAATTCAAGGCTGCTCTCCAGCTGCCACGTGTTCGCAAGAGGACGGACAAGGCGCGGCCACAGGCCAGGTAAATAAATAGATGAGCCAGGAAACTCCGGGAAAAAATAAATCGGGAAATGGCTGACTGAACCTACATCGATTTGAGTGGCAGGACTGCAAGTTGTGGGTGGAACTCACAAGAGTGGCACAATTTGTCTTCGAGGAATTATTGATGGGTTAGGGATAAGGGACCCCAAGGCGTTGTAATACACCTAACTGTGTCCTTCAAGGATCATGGTGGGTTATCTTGTGCATCGCGGAGAACCTGAAGCGCAGTTAATACTGTGAGGCTTCTGTACAATGCGGTGGTCCGCTCTGACGTGCCTAGCTATGCCCTCTAATATTAAGAGCCATACATTTGGACCAGATTATAGTTAAAGAGGAACGGCCATACGGGAAGACAGAAAACTTTGCGCCCATGTGGTTGTCCGAAGAGTTCCAAGTATATCAGAATCTGCTCATGCTTGTACCACCCTCAGTCGTTCCAAATAGCAACGAAATAGCAACGAAATATCCACTGCCCGAATCCAAATTTTCATCCCTGGTCCGAC
>Ga0307513_10013087_pt1 | contig 10200 bp, 6 predicted proteins | sample 15_EM_MG_FD_202174 | JGI IMG/M metagenome (GOLD analysis project Ga0307513, IMG submission 202174) | Populus trichocarpa ectomycorrhiza microbial communities from riparian zone in the Pacific Northwest, United States - 15_EM | ecosystem: Host-associated > Plants > Roots > Unclassified | place...
GATCAGCGGCCCCAGCACGCCGCCTTCCGGGTGGTCGTGGCGGCGGGTGAGGACATTGAAGATCGTCACCATGGCGACGATGGCGAGCGCCACCAGCCAGCCGACCCCGAGGGCGCGACTTTCCGCGCCGCTCAGCCCGAACGGGCCGCCATTCGTCCCAGGCGGATTTCGCCCGTCACCGGCAGGCCGCCGTTCGGCCCCTGGCTCTTGGCTCTCGCGTCGCCGATGGTTGAGTTCGGCCGTCTTCAACGGAGGCTCGGATTCCACAATGACATCGATCCCCCCAGCCCGCGCCGCGACGCTCGTGAGCTTACTCGCACTCGCGGCCTGTTCGCCACCACAGGCGCCCACGGCATCGGCCGATGTCGACTGGCCCTTCTACGGCGGCGACGCCGGCGGCCAGCGGTTCTCCGCCGCCAGCCAGATCACGCCGGCCAACGTGCGCGGTCTGAAGATCGCCTGGACCTATTCCACCGGCGAGGTGGCCACCAAGGGCACGGCGATGAAGAACGCCTCCTTCGAAGGGACGCCGATCCTGGCGGGCGGGCGGCTCTATCTCTGCTCGCCGTTCAACGCGGTGGCGGCGCTAGACCCGGCGACGGGCAAGCCGCTGTGGCGTTTCGACCCGAAGATCGATCCCAGCATCCATTACCCGAACAAGTTCGTCTGCCGCGGCGTGACCTACTGGCGCGACCCGATGGCCCCGGCCAACACGCCCTGCGCCGAACGCATCTACATGGCGGCCAACGACCGGCGCCTGTTCGCGCTTGACGCCGCCACCGGCGCGGCCTGCTCGGCCTTCGGCGGGGCCGGCGTCGTCGATGTCGGCGCGGGGGTCACCCTGCCCCAGCCCGGCGATGTGCAGATCACCTCACCGCCGGTGATCGTCCGCGACACCCTCGTCGTCGGCTCTTCGATCGATGACAACCAGCGGGTCCGGGAGGTCTCGGGCGCGGTTCGGGCCTATGACGTGCGCACCGGCGCGCTGAAGTGGACGTTCGACCCGCTAGCCGCGGCCGGGCCGGGCTTTGTCGCGGGCGCGGCCAACGTCTGGGCCCCGATGTCGGTGGACGAGGCGCGGGGCCTGGTCTTCCTGCCGACCTCCAGCGCCAGCCCAGACTTCTATGGCGCGGCGAGGCCGGGGGCCGGCGGCAACGCCAACTCGGTCGTGGCGCTGGACGCGGCGACGGGCAAGCTCGCCTGGGGCTTCCAGACCACCCATCACGACATCTGGGACTACGACGTCCCGGCCCAACCGACGCTCGGCCAGGTGGAGTTCGGCGGCAAGTCCACGCCGGCCGTGATCCAGGCCACCAAGCAGGGGCTGATCTTCACCCTGGCGCGCGACACGGGCCAACCGGTGATCCCCGTCCACGAGCGGCCGGTGCCGCAGGGCGGCGCGCCGGGCGAACTGCTGTCGCCGACCCAGCCGTTCCCGGACCTGCCCAAGGGCCTGGCGCCCATGTCGATCTCGGCGAAGGACGCCTTCGGCCTCACCCCCTACGACCGGGACGCCTGCCGCAAGCTGATCGCCGGCGCGCGGAATGAGGGCATCTACACGCCGCCCTCGCTCCAGGGGACGATCCTTTTCCCGTTCACCGGCGGCGGCGTGAACTGGGGCGGGCTGGCGTTCGATGCCGGCCGGCAGGTGATGTACGTCAACACCTCGGCCGCCCTGCACCTGGTCACCCTGATCCCGGCGGACAAGGTCAAGGCGGCGCGCAAGGCCGAACCCGACACCGAGATCTCGCCCCAGGAGGGCGCGCCCTTCGGCATGCGGCGCAAGATCCTGCTCTCGCCCTGGGGCCTGCCCTGCAACAAGCCGCCGTGGGGCCAGCTCCACGCGGTGGACATGCGCACCGGCAAGGTGCTGTGGGAGGTTCCCTTGGGCACGACCCGCGACCTGGCGCCCGGCTCGCAGTTGCTCATGCCGCACACCGGCGTCCCCAGCTTCGGCGGGCCGATCGCCACCGCGTCGGGCCTGGTGTTCATCGGCGCCACGATGGACGACTACCTGCGGGCTTTCGACGCCAGGACGGGCAAGGAACTCTGGAAGGGCCGGCTGCCGGCCGGCGGCCAGGCGACGCCCATGACCTATGTCTGGAAGGGCCGCCAGTATGTGGTCATCTCGGCGGGCGGGCACGGCATGGTCGATACCAAGCGCGGCGACAAGGTGGTGGCCTACGCCTTGCCCAACTGAGCGGCTGACAGCCGAAGTGGGAACCGGTTTCGGCGTCCGTCAGGCGCCGACCATAGATGCGTCCCGGCGGGCCAGGATCCAGAAACGGATCAGCAGCAGGCCCGCCGAAATGACGCTGGCGATGATGATGGCGATGACCATGCCCGCGATCCCCATGCCTTGCGGGATCGCCAGCCACCAGGCGAGCGGCATCATCACCGCGATGTAGCTGGCGAGGTGCGTATAGGTCGGGAGCCAGACGTCGCCGCGCGCGCGCAACGCCGCCGCGGCCACCACCTGCAGGGAGTCCGGCCAGTACATCAGGCAGGAGAGCGCGAGCGCCGGGATGGCCATGGCCAGCGTCAGGGCGCTTCCCGTGTAGGCGCTGGCGATGAAGGCTGAGTTCGGCCAGACGACCAGGGAGATCAGGATCCCGAACAGGGTCATCACCATGAAGGCCACGAAGCCCGCGCGGGTCACGCCGGCCGTGTCGCGCGCGCCATAGGCCTGGCCGACCCGCACCGCCGCGCCGGTCGAGACGCCGAGCGGCACCATGAAGACGATGGCCGCGACGTTCAGCACGATGGCCCAGGCCGCCACCGCCAGCCCGCCGATCCAGCCGGCGATGACGTTCATGCTGGCGAAGGAGGCGACCTCGAAGAAGTTGGAGGCGCCGGCTCCGAAGCCGATCCGCCGCTGCTCGGCCTCCGCGGCGCGGTTCCGCTCAGGCTTGTCGAAGACGCCGAGCGCCCTGGCCTGCGGCATCATCGCGATGTAGCCCAGCATGGCGACCGCCAGGAAGGTCCGCGCGCCGGTCGTGGCCCAGGCGCCGCCCACCGCCCCCAGCGCCGGCAGGCCGAAGGTTCCGGGCACCAGCAGCAGGTCGAGCGCCAGGTTCACCGCGTTGGCGATCCACATCGCCCAGGCGCCCGGGCCGGGACGCGACAGACCCTCCAGCCAGAAACTGGCGCTTACGCTCAGGCAATAACCGGGCAGCGACAGGGAGAAGATCAGCAGGGCCTTCGAGGCGCCGTCCGCCAGGTCCCGCTCCAGCCCGATGGCGTGCAGGAAGGCCGGGCCGCCCGCCAGCAGCACGAGCGTGGAGGCCAGACCAATCCACAGGCTATAGGAGAGTCCCCGCCGCAGAACCGCGCCGGTCTCGTGCCGACGGCCCTCGCCGATGGCGCGCGCGGTCATCACCTGGACGCCGGTGAGCAGGCCGATGGCCATGGTGACGATGACGCTGGTCGGGGCCCAGGCCAGCGCATGGTAGCCGAGCTGGGTCGCCGAATAGCGGCCGACCACGATGGCGTCGGAGAGGCCCATCGCCATGATCCCCAGGCGCGAGATCACCACCGGCCACGACAGCTTCAGCAGCTGGGCCAGTTCGGAAAGCGCGAGCTTGCGGCGGCCCTCCGGCAAGGAGGACGCCTGGGCCGCGGGGCGGTCCATGACGGCATATCCTGGTTTTCAAAGAGGCCGCGGACACTGGCGCCGCCCGCGCCCCAGGGCAACCCAAGCTTGGGCATCGGCCGTTGAGCGTGACGCGGAAGGCACAACGGCACGACAGCGTTCGAAGAGACGCGAAATGCCGGCGGGCCCAAAAGTTCCCCAGCGGGCGCAGGACATATAGCCACCTTGGCCCCCCGTTGAGGCTCGCTAGCCTCGCGCCTTCACCAAGGCTTCACGCCGAGTCCCGACGATGTCGCCAAGGGCGCCGCCATCGCTCGTCTGCGGCCAAACCCGACCCCTTCCGAACGACGAGGTCCATCCGTGTCCGATCAAGCCACTGCTCTCGGTCCGAAGTTCTTTGTGCTCGGCGCGTTTGTTCAGTCCGTCAGCATGATGGACACCTGGAAGGCCCGCGGGGTGAACACGCTCGTCGAAACGCCGGAGGGCAACGACGCCCTTCAGTGGGCGCAGGCCGCCGACGCCAAGGGCCTCTACCAGATCCGCCACCCCTCCACCGATCTGCACTTCGACATTAATGACCGCTACCTCCTGGCCTGGGCGACCCGCGATGAGCCGTCCGACACGGCGAGCACCCTGGACTACGGTGTTGTGGCCCAGGATCCCGCTGAGGTGACCCAGGAGGCGGCCGCCTGGCGCGCCGCGGCCCAGGCCGAAGGCAAGTTCGTGCCGGTGTGGACCAACCATATCGCGACCCACATTTTTCCCGACTGGGCGCAGACCAACGCCCTCATGCACGACTACATGCAGGGCGCGGAGAGCGACTGGCTCTCAGCCGACAGCTACCAGATCCAGAACCACCAGGCCTTCGTGATCCCGTCGAACGACGGTTACACCTCGACCAGCCAGGGCGTCACCGTCGAGCGGCAGCTGGCCTGGTCTGGCGGCAAGCCGGTGATGGCCTTCATCGGCACCTCAGCTTTCGGCGACACCGCCGCCGCCCCGACAGCCGCGCAATTCAACGCGATGGCGTGGAGCTCAGTCATCCACGGCGCGAGCGGCATCACTTACTTCCCGGTGGACCTGCAACCGTTCGCCTTCGACATCACGCCGCCTGACGTGGTGCAGGCCATGACGATCTTCGACCAGGAGATCGCAGCCATCGACAAGATCCTGATGAACGAGACGGCCGGCGGCCGGGACCCGTTCACGGTCTTCCGCTCGGCCAACCCCGGCGAGGCCGTCCAGGCGGGCCAGCTGCCCTACCCGTTCGAAGCGACCGAAATCCAGACCGCCCAGGGCCCCTACCGCATCATCCTCAACCTCAGCGACCAGGCCCAGGTGCTGAACAAGCCGGAGTGGGGCCTGAGCAACGTCACCTTCCAGGCCTACGAGGTCCAGAAGGGCTACGCGGCGGCCGGCGGCGGCCCGTCCGGCACGGCGGGAGACGACATCCTGCAGGGTGGCGCCGCCGCCGACGTCCTGAGCGGCGGGGATGGCCGGGACTACATCCGCGGCGACGCGGGCGACGATCAGCTCTCGGGCGGAGCCGCCTTCGACGACCTGAACGGCAACACGGGCAATGACACCGCGCACGGCGGCCTGGGCGATGACTGGGTGGTCGGCGGAAAGGACAACGACGCGCTCTTCGGCGACGAGGGTTCGGACGTGGTGTGGGGCAACCTCGGCGCCGACACCCAGGACGGCGGCGATGGGAATGACCAGGTCCGCGGCGGCCAGGGCGACGACAGCGTCGCCGGCGGCGCGGGCGACGACTTCGTCTCAGGCGATCGCGGAAACGACACCATCAGCGGCGGACCCGGCGCGGACCTCTTCCACGGCTCGCAGGACGCCGGCATTGACCGGGTCCTCGATTTCCACCTGTCCGAAGGCGACCGCGTGCTGCTCGACCCGGGCACGACCTACACGCTCAGCCAGGTCGGGTCGGACACCGTCATCGACATGGGCGGCGGCCACCAGATGATCCTGGCCGGCGTTCAGCTTGCGACCCTAACGCCCGGTTGGCTTGTGACCTGAGCTAGGCTCCGCCCGCCGCGGTCTTCGCCGCGTCGATGCGCTCTTCCTTGAGCTTTTCGGCGACCAGGAAGGCCAGCTCCAGCGCCTGCTCGCCGTTCAGCCGGGGATCGCAGTGCGTGTGGTAGCGATCGGCGAGATCGCCCTCGCTGACCTGACGCGCGCCGCCGGTGCATTCGGTGACGTTCTGGCCAGTCATCTCCAGATGGACGCCGCCCGGGTGCACGCCCTCGGCCTTGCAGATCTCCACGAAGCTTTTCACCTCGGAGAGGATGCGGTCGAAGGGACGCGTCTTGTAACCGTTGTTGGCGGTCAGCGTGTTGCCGTGCATCGGGTCGATGGCCCAGACGACCTTCTTGCCGGCCGCCTTGGTGGCGCGCAGCAGGCCCGGCAAACGCTTCTCGATCTTGTCGTGGCCGAAGCGGCCGTAGAGCGTCAGGCGACCGGCTTCGTTCTCCGGATTCAGGGCGTCGGATAGGCGCAGCAGGTCGTCGCCCTCCATGGTCGGGCCGCACTTCACGCCGATCGGGTTCTTGATGCCGCGGAAAAACTCCACATGCGCGCCGTCGAGTTCGCGGGTGCGTTCGCCGATCCACACCAGGTGTGCGGACGTGTCGTACCAGGCCCCCGAGGTGCTATCGACCCGGGTCATCGCCTCTTCCATGTTGAGCAGCAACGCCTCGTGGCTGGTGAAGAAATCCACCTGGTGCATGCTCGGATGGCTTTCGGGCGTGACGCCGATGGCCGCCATGAAGGTCAGCGACTCGCCGATCTTCTCGGCCAGTTCGCGGTAGCGCGCGCCCTGCGGGCTCTTGTCGACGAAGCCCAGCGTCCACTTGTGGATATTGTGCAGGTCGGCGTAGCCGCCGTAGGCGAAGGCGCGCAGCAGGTTCAGCGTCGACGCCGACTGCGTATAGGCCTGCACCAGCCGCTGCGGGTCCGGCATGCGGGCCTCGGGCGTGAAGTCCATGCCGTTGATGATGTCGCCGCGATAGGACGGCAGGGTCACGTCGCCCTGGGTCTCGGTGGACGCCGAGCGCGGCTTGGCGAACTGGCCGGCCATGCGGCCCACCTTCACGACGGGCTTGCCGCCGGCGAAGGTCAGCACCACCGCCATCTGCAGGATAAGGCGGAACGTGTCGCGGATGTTGTCGGCGTGGAATTCCTTGAAGCTCTCGGCGCAGTCGCCGCCTTGCAGCAGGAAGGCGCGACCTTCGGAGACGTCGGCGAGCAAGCCTTTCAGGCGGCGGGCCTCACCTGCAAAAACCAGCGGCGGCATGCCGCGCAGGGTCTGCTCCGCGGCCGACAACGCCGCTGCATCCGGATAGTCGGTCGGCATATGCTTTGCCGGCTTCGATCTCCAGGAAGACGGCGTCCAGTGTTCAGTCATAGATCCCACTCCGCGCCGTCATGGTGGCTCCACAACGGCGAAACCGCGCCTTCTACTCCGAATAGTGCGTCGAGGTCGACTGTAGAGCAGCGGTCGCCGACGCGGGCGCGGCCCGCGCGTGCAGCGCGGCCAGCACGGCGACCAAGGCGCCAAGCGCCAGCCAGTACTCCTGCCAGACTCCGAAATTGAGCGCCAGGAACAGCAGGAACACTGCGCTGGAGGCCGCCGCGGCGGCCGCCGCCAGACTGGGCGCCGGCCGCGCGAGCCGCGGCAAGGTCACGCCCCAGAAGACCGCCGCGCTCACCGCGCCGATGGCGCCCAGCTCCAGCCAGACCTGCAGGGCCGCGTCGTGCGGGTGCAGCACGATGCCGGGCCCGAACATCCGGCTGGCGTCCAGACCCCAGCCTCGCAGGGGCTTGTCGGCGATCCAGTCGACGGCATGGCTCCAGTAGCTGAGCCGCTCGCCCCAGGAGAGCGGGATGGCGCTTTCAAGCTCGGTGTAGTCGGAGAGCGCGCGCACCCCCCAGACGAGCGCCGGCATCGTCAGGAAGAAGGCGGCGACAATGCCCCCGAACGCCTTTGGGGCGCCGCGCGGCCAGCGATAGACCGCAAGACCCACGATCGGCGCGAGCACGACCGCCACGACCGGGGCGTCGGACAGGAAGACGTGGGCGGCGATCCCTGCGCTGAGCACCATGAAGGCCGCGAGCCAGGGCCAGAGGTTCGCCGGCGCCCCCAGAGCGGCCAACGGCCAAAGCAGCGCCACGATGAAGGTCGCCTGGGCCACGTTGCGGATGGCGAAGTCCGGGCGGATCGGCTCGTAGAGGGCGACATGCAGGGTCCGGTAGATCTGGGCGCCGGTGGTCGCCTCGACCAGCAGCACCGCGCCAAGCGCCATGAAACCGAAGGCGAGGACGCCCAGCGCCAGCTTCGCGAGCCGAGGGTCGGCGCGGCGCGCGGCGCAGATGGCGCTCCAATAGAGCGGCAGTTCGAACGCCATCTTCACGATGGTGCCGTCTTCCACGTGCTTGGGGTGATAGGGGCTCCAGGTGGTCGAGACCGCCGCCCAGATCAGCAAGGCGAACAGCGCGATCAGGGCCGGCCGGTCTTCGTCGGTCATCCGCACCGCCGGCAGGCCAAGTAACCCCACCCCGGCGACCAGGATCGCGAAGGCCAGCGGCCCCAGCCACGCCACGATGGGCGCAAGCACGGCCATGCCGAGCATGAGCCAGCCACACCACGCCGAGAGCCTGTCGCGCGGGGGCGCGACGACGGATGGCGTCATGCCACCCCGCCCAGGCCTAGGCCCAGGGGCACGTGCTTTTCGCGCAGGGTCACCAGTTCCTCCGCCAGGGTCGGGTGGACCGCGCAGGTGGAGTCCCACTGAGGCTTGGTGACCCCCATCTTGATCGCGACCGCGGCCATCTGGATGATTTCCGGTGCGTCGGGGCCCACCACGTGGCAGCCCACGATCTTCTCGGTCGCAGCCTCGACCACCAGCTTCATCATGCAGCGTTCGTCACCGCCCACGAAGGTGGTCTTCATCGCGCGGAAGCGGGCGAGATAGATGTCCAGCTTGCCGTACTGGTGCCGGGCGTCGGCTTCACTCAGGCCCACCGATCCGACCGGCGGCTGCGAGAAGACCGCCGAGGCGACCGTCTCGTGGTCGAAGCGGGTCGGGCGGCTATGGAACTCGGTCTCGGCGAAGGCCTGGCCCTCGCGGATCGCCACGGGGGTGAGGTTGATGCGGTTGGTGACGTCGCCCACCGCCCAGATGTTCTCGACGTTGGTTCGCGAATAGTCGTCGACGATGATGGCGCCGACGTCCGAAAGGGCGACCCCGGCCGCCTCCAGGCCGAGGCCCTCGACATAGGGCTCGCGGCCCACGGCGAACATCACCACGTCGCTCTCGCAGAAATGGCCATCTGAGAAGCGGCTGATCAGGCCGGTGTCGGTCTTTTCGATGGCGGTGTGCTGGCAGGTCAGGATCACCTTGATCCCTCGCTTCTCCATCTCTTCGGTGACGTGCGCGCGGATGTCGTCGTCGAACCCGCGCAGCACGTTGGGGCCGCGGTGCACGAGGGTGGTTTCAACGCCAAGGCCGTTGAAGATGCCCGCAAATTCGATGGCGATGTAGCCGCCGCCGGCGATCACGATCCGCTTGGGCAGTTCATGCAGATGGAATGCCTCGTTGGATGAGATCGCATGCTCGACGCCCGGCAGGTCCTTCGGCGCCCAGGGCCGCCCGCCGGTGGCCACCAGGATCTTGTCGGTGGTGTAGGTCCCGTGGCCGGAGACCTCGATCGTGTGGGCGTCGACGATCTTCGCCTTGCCGTGGATCAGCTCGGCCCCGGCGTTCTGCAGGTTCTTGACGTAAGCGCCGGAGAGCCGCGCGATCTCCTTGTCCTTCGAGGCGAGGAAGGTCGGCCAGTCAAAGGTGGGCTCGCCGAGCGTCCAGCCGTAACCCTTGGCGATTTCGAAATGCTTTGAGAATTCCGAAGCGTAGACCATGAACTTCTTAGGAACGCAGCCACGTATGACGCAGGTGCCGCCCACGCGGTCCTCCTCGGCCACCATCACCCGTGCCCCGCCCATGGCCGAGATGCGCGCCGCGCGCACGCCGCCGGAGCCCGCGCCGATCACAAAGAGGTCGTAGTCGTACTTGGCCACCTAGGGCTCCTATCAAGGTTCCAGCGTCGCGACGCCATCGGGCGTCCCGATCAGCGCCAGCTCGGCCAGGTCGAGGAAGAGGCCGTGTTCCACGACACCGGTCACGCTCTTGAGCGCGAACGCCAGCGCCGCCGGCTCCGCGATCCGCCCGCAAGCTGCGTCATAGATGAGGTTTCCCCCATCGGTTCGCACCGGCTGGCCGTCTTTCATGCGTAGCCGCGGCGGGATGCCGATCTCGCACTCCGCCAGGGCGTCGCAGATTCTGAGCGCCGTGGTCTTGTGCCCGAACGCCGCGACCTCGATCGGCAACGGGAATTTCCCCAGCGTTTCCACGCGTTTGGCGGCGTCGGCTATGACGACGCAGCGCTTCGACGCCTCCCAGACCAGCTTCTCGCGCAACAGGGCCGCGCCGCCGCCCTTGATCAGCGAAAGGCCCGGTCCGATCTCGTCGGCGCCGTCGACGGTGAGGTCGATCTCACGGGTGTCCCCCAGTTCCGCCAGCGTCATGCCGAGGCTC
>Ga0307513_10013088_pt1 | contig 10200 bp, 8 predicted proteins | sample 15_EM_MG_FD_202174 | JGI IMG/M metagenome (GOLD analysis project Ga0307513, IMG submission 202174) | Populus trichocarpa ectomycorrhiza microbial communities from riparian zone in the Pacific Northwest, United States - 15_EM | ecosystem: Host-associated > Plants > Roots > Unclassified | place...
CAAGGATGGCTGGGACAAGACCTGGGAGTTCCTGAAGGCGCTCGGCGAGCATATCGAATATTACCCCTCCGGCACCGGCGCGGTGATGAAGGAGCTGGGCGAAGGCAGCCGCGACATGGTTCCCACGCAGATGGGCTGGGACATCAATCCGCGCGCGCTCGGTGTCGTGCCCAAGGAAGCCCGGACCGTCAACTTCAAGGGCATGCATTGGATCCTGGATGCGCATTATCTCTGCATCCCCAAGGGCGTGGCGCCGGAAAAGCTGGCCGTGCTGGTCGACATGCTGAATTACCTGCTCACCGCCGAGGCGCAGGCCACCACCTATGACAAGGGCTATTTCTATCCCGGCCCGGCCCGCAAGGACGTGACGCTCGCCATGGCCCCGCAGGAGAGCCAGGACGTGATCAAGGAATATGGCCGCCCAGAATACGAAAAGCTGATCGCCGACTTCCCGCAGGAGCTGCCGCTCCAGCCCGACAAGCTCGTCTACGCGTTCGCGCGCTGGGACGAGCAGGTCGGCGGCGCCAAGCGCAAGTAAGCAAGGAAGGACGCGCAATGGCACTCGCCCCGCATGATTTCCGCCGTCTCCGGCTCGATGGTGTCAGCCGCGATTTCGGCTCGTTCAATGCGCTGAAGGACGTGACGCTGGACGTCGCGCGGGGCGAGTTCATCGCTTTGCTGGGACCGTCCGGCTGCGGCAAGTCCACCGCGATGAACTGCCTGGCCGGGCTTCTCACGCTCTCGGCGGGCTCCATATGGCTGGACGACATCCGCGTCGACCGGCTCAAGCCCGAGGAACGCGGCTTCGGCATGGTGTTCCAGAACTACGCGCTGTTCCCGCATATGAGCGTGGCGCGCAATGTCGGCTTCGGCCTTGCGATGCAGGGGCGCGGCCGGGCCGAGATCGCGAAGAGGGTCGAGGCGGCGCTGGCGCTCGTCCGGCTCCAGGCGCAGGCGGCAAAGCTGCCCGGCCAGTTGTCGGGCGGCCAGCAGCAGCGCGTGGCCATCGCCAGGGCCATCGTCATCGAGCCGCCGTTGGTGCTGATGGATGAGCCGCTCTCCAACCTGGACGCCAAGCTGCGGCTGGAGATGCGCGCCGAGATCCGCCGCATCCATGAATCCGTGGGCTCGACCACCATCTACGTCACCCACGACCAGGACGAGGCGCTGTCGCTCGCCGACCGGGTGGTGGTGATGCGCGAGGGCCGCGTCCGCCAGATCGGCACGCCGGAGGAGCTTTACGCAAGGCCGCTGCATGCCGATGTCGCCGAGTTCATGGGCTATCGCAATATCGTGCCCTCCAGCGCCACGCCCACCGGCGACGGCACCTCGCGCGTTGGCATCGGCGATGCCGCTCTCATCGGCACGCCGGTGGACGGCCGCGAGGGCGCGGTGCTGATCGCCTTCCGTCCGGACGACCTGACGCCAAGCGCCGACGGCCCCATCGCCGCTACCGTCACGACAGCGGAATATCGCGGCCGCGACTTCTTCGGCAAGGCGGCGACATCAGCCGGCACCGAGCTGTATTTCCGCTCCGAGCAGAAAGTGGCGCCCGGCGAGGCGATCCGGCTCGGCGTCGATCCGCGCCGGCTGCTGATCTATGCGGATGCGGCGCTATGAGCACGGTATCCATCCAGGCCGCAGCGGAACGGACCGCCGAGCGCCGCGAATTCCGGCAATGGCTCGCCCATCGCGGCCTCGACGGTGTGACGCTGCTGGTTCTGCCCGCCGCGCTGTTCACGGTGGCGCTGTTCGTCTATCCGTTCCTGTACGGGCTGGTGCTGTCGTTCCAGCCGGCCGAGGGCGGGTGGCTCGCCAATTACCGCACCTTCTTCTCCGACCCGTTCCTCTACACCACCATCGCCAAGACGCTGTGGCTGGCCCTGCCCGCAACGCTCATCAACATCGCGGCCTCCGTGCCGGTGGCGATGCGCGTGCGGCTGATGCGGCGCCAGCGGCTGCTCACCACCATCCTCGTCGTGCCGATCACGCTGGGCACCGTGCTGATCGCGGAGGGGCTGCTGAACTATCTGGGGCCGCAAGGCTGGTTCAACCGCACGCTGATGACGGTGGGGCTGATCGATCATCCGATCCGGCTGGTCCATAATTACTGGGGCACGCTGATCTCGCTGATCATCTCCGGCTTTCCCTTCACCTTCCTGCTCACGCTCTCCTATGTGACCGGCATCGACCCGTCGCTGGAGCAGGCGGCCGCAACGCTCGGCGCGGGGCCATGGGCGCGCTTCCGGCATATCTTCCTGCCGTTGCTGGTGCCGGGCTTCGCCATCACCTTCTGCCTCACCTTCGTGCAGATGTTCTCGGTGTTTCCTTCCGCCGTGCTGCTCGGCGAGCCGGCGGGCGAAACAAGGGTGATCTCCATCGCGGCCTATACCGCCGCCTATGAGCAGTACAATGACAGCATGGCCGCCGCGATCGCGATGATCATGGGCGCGGTGCAACTGGCCATCGTGGCGACGGTGCTTGGTCTTCGCGGGCTGTTCTATCGTGGCCCCGCCGGCTCGGGGAAAGGATGAGGCCATGAACCGCAACGCGCTCCTTTCGAAACTCTGGGTGACCGCCGTCTGGGGTGTGGTCATCCTCTTTGTCCTCAACCTCGCGGCGATGATCGCGACGGTGCTCGTCAACTCCTTCGCCACGCGCTGGTTCGGCACATGGCTACCGCCCGGCTTCACCACGCGCTGGTATATGGAAGCCTGGGCCGAGTTCCAGCTCGGCGACGTGCTCATCGTCACCTTCGAGATCGTCGGCCTTGTGGTGCTGTTCGCCGGGCTGCTCGGCGTGCCGGCCGCCTATGCGCTGGCGCGGCGGAGTTTCCCCGGCAAGCGGGCGCTGATGCTGCTGTTCCTGCTGCCGCTGATGGCGCCGCCGATCACCTTCGGCATTCCGCTGGCCTCGGTGCTGTACAAGGCGGGGCTCGCCGGATCGATGTCGGGCGTGGTGCTGGCCAATCTCGTGCCGACGGTGCCGTTCGTCATCCTGGTGATGATGCCGTTCATCGAGCAGATCGACCCGCGCGTGGAGGACGCCGCTCGCGTGTTCGGCGCCGGCACGTTCAAGCTGTTCGCCTATGTGCTGCTGCCGCTGCTGGCGCCGGGCATTCTCGCCGCGCTGTTGCTGGTGCTGGTGCGCACCATCGCCATGTTCGAACTGACCTTCTTCACGGCGGGGCCAACCAGCCAGACGCTCGTCGTCGCGCTGTATTACTCGGTCTACGCGGCGGGCGTCCGGGCGGGGCAGTCCATCGACGCGATGGCGGTGATCTACATGCTGACAACGCTGGTGTGGCTGTTCGTGGCGCTGCGCTTCGTCAACCCGACGCAGATCGTCACCCGCGCCAAGCGCGAAACCGCAGTCTGAGTATCATTTCGGAAAGCGGTCTTCCGGTTTTCGAAAAAAATGAGGCGAAAACAAAAAGCTAAGCAGGGCTTTCGTTGGCTTGCCAATGCAAACCTGCTTAGAGCATCGGACCGAAAAGTGCGAAGCGGTTTTCGGATAAATTCGATGCGCAAACAAAGGACTCTAAGCAGCCATTCGTTGGCGAAGCAGGAATGGCTGCTTGGAGCATCGGACCGACAAATGCGAAGCGGTTTTCGGATAAATCCGATGCTTAGACAAAGAAATCGAGCGGCGCTTCCCAGGCCGATTTAAAATCCGCCGCTCTGAAAGGAACGTGACATGGATTTCACCCGGCTGGGCGATACGATTTGTCAACTCGGCGAAAGCCCGCTGTGGGACGACCGCCGCGAAATGCTGTTCTTCATCGATATTCTGGAGCCCGCGATCCATGCCATCCGCCTTGACGGAAGCGATGCGCGTTCCTGGCCGATGCCCGCCATTATCGGCTCGATCGGGCTGACGGAGAGCGGTCGCCTGATCGCCGCGCTGAAGCACGACCTCGCGCTGTTCGACCCCGACACGGGCGCGTTGCAGCCCTTCGCGCAGCTTCCCGCCGACGAGCCGCGCGAAAACCGCCTCAATGACGGCAAGGTCGGACCGGACGGCGCGTTCTGGGTCGGCACCATGCATGACGTGTCCGACCGCCAGCCCATCGGCGCGCTGTACCGGGTGGCGGCGGACGGCACCGTGACGCGGCACATCCAGGGCTTGCGGGTCTCCAACGGGCTCGCCTTCTCGCCGGACGGCACGCTGATGTATCACAGCGACACCCGTGGTTCCTGGCTAGACCGCTGGGATTTCTTCGCCGAGCGCGGCACCATCGACAACCGCACCCGGCTTGCCGTCTTCGATGGCAGCATCGGCCTGCCCGATGGCGGCGCAACGGACGCCAGCGGCGTCTACTGGAGCACGGGCGCCTATGCCGGGCGGCTGAATTGCTTCAGTGCCGAGGGCGCGTTGCTCGAATGGCACGCCTTTCCGGTGCCGGCGCCCACCATGCCATGCTTTTGCGGCCAGGATCTGCGCTCGCTCGCCGTCACCAGCCACCGCGGCGGCAGCGTTGTGCCGCAACTAGAGCGCTTCCCGGAATCGGGCGGCGTGTTCATCGCCAACGCGCCGGTCGCGGGCTCGCCGGTGCCGCGCATGCCGGTTTGAGAGTGGGCATCGGCAGCGTTTCGCAGGTGATGCTCTATCCCCGCGAACCGACCCGCCGGGACGCGCCTTTCCAGATGCCGCTGTCGACGAATTCGTGGATCACCTCGCGCAGGGTGCGTTTCAGCGCCTCGGCGGGCGGCGAACTGCGCGCGGCGCGAAGCGCGGCGATGGCCAGCGTCGAGGTCAGCGGCGGCCGGTCGATGGGGAAGGCGCGCAACGTGCCTTCCGTCACCTCCGCCTGCACCGCCGCTGCCGTGAGGATGCTGTTGCCCGCGCCGCGCATCACCAGGGCCTTGGTCAGCGCGACGCTATCCACCTCCAGCACGATGCGCAGCCGCACGCCATGCTGGATCGAGGCCTGATCCAGAAGCCGCCGGTTGCTGTGCGGCAGGCCCGGCATGATCAGCGGCAGCTCGGTCAGGTCGCGCAAGCGCACGGTCCGGCCGGGAATATGCGGCGCGCCGGGCTTATCCGCCGCCGGGCAGACCAGCACCATCTGCTCGCGCAGAATCTGAGTGATATTCAGCGCCTGGAGCGGGGGAGGCGTGTGCAGCACCGCGATGTCGATGCGCCCGTCCAGCAACCATTCCTGGAGCGAGGATGAGATGCCCTCGCGCACATGCAGCGTCACCTGCGGCCACTGCGCGGTGAAGCGTTCGACCGTCGGCGGCACGACTAGCAGCCCGGCGGCGGGCGGCACACCCAGCGACACGTGACCGACGGCCGCATCGCCGCCCGCCCGCACCCGCTCGTCCAGCCGCGAGAGGAAGTCGCCCAGCGATTCCGCGCCCTCCAGCAGCAGCGCCCCCGCATTGGTCAGCCGCACGCCGCGTCCATGCCGCACCAGGAGCGCCACGCCTAGCTGGTCTTCCAGCTTGCGGATCTGCCGCGACAAGGCCGGCTGGGCGACGCGCAGCTCACCGGCGGCCCTGGAAAAGCTCCCCGCCCGCGCGACATGGGCGAAATAGCGCATCTCCTTGAAATCCATGGTGTCTTCCGCCTCGCGGACGCTCACAACCTATGCCGCTAAGGCATAGCTTCACATTGCACAAAGGTTTTTGTCAATTCTCACAAGGCGATCTACTCTCTTGAGCATGCCCCCCGCGTCTTGCTCGCACTCATGTGGACAAGACCGGCAAAAAAGCACGAATGGCCACCAAGTGCCGCCGCATCGTTTAGGGAGGAATTCGTCGTGATCCTGCAAGCTCTTGCCCGTCCGCTAGAGCATTTTCTAGCGAAGTGGACGCCGGTTTGCGCCCGGAAAATGCGACAAAACAAAGAACTAGAGCCCCATTCCGCTTCAATCGGAATGGAAAAGGCTCTAGAGCGGGTGGCAGCCTATCGCCCGCGCCTTGCGCGAGCGCTCCTCGCCGGCATGGCCCTGGCGTTTGCCTCAGGCCTGCCCGCCGCCGCGCAGCCCTCGCCCGCGCCAACCGACGAAGCCGCGCTTTATGAGGCCGCTAAGCAAGAGGGCAAGCTGGTCTGGTATGTCGGCGGCCCGCTGGACGGCATGAACGCCATTGCCGCCGAGTTCGAAAAGGACTTTCCCGGCGTCAAGGTCGAGACCATGCGCCTTGTCGGCGTGCAGCAATATCAGCGCTTCATGGACGAGACCTCGGCCAAGAAGCACCTCGCCGACGTGCTGCAAAACACCGACTATCCCAGCATGCTGTCGCTGGTGGACGACGGCCACATCGCGCAGTGGCAAGTGCCGACGTCGGCGCGCATTCCCGAGATGTACCGCATCAAGGATTTTGCCTATGCGCAATACACCTCGACCAACGCCATCATCTACAATGAGAAGAAGCTGACCGAGGAGGAGATCAAGCTCCTCGAAACCGGCTGGGAAGCCGTGCTCGATCCGCGCTTCAAGGGACGGTTCTCCGTTTCGCCGATGAAATGCGGCGTGTGCTACGCGCCGGTTCACATGTTTCTGGACCCCGCGCTCAAGGACAAATACGGCCCGGACTTCATGAAGAAGCTGGCCGCGCTGAAACCGGCCTCCTATTCCGAGGTGCTGGTCACCATCGACCGCGTGATCGCCGGCGAGCAGGATTTCACCCTCTGGGGCTGGGAGGCGGCGGGCGCGGTGAAACTGAAGCAGGGCGCGCCGATCCGCTGGCTATTCCCCAAGCCGACGCCCGAATACGGCAATAGCTGGCAGGGCATCTCGAAATACGCGCCCCACCCCAATGCCGCGCGGTTGTTCCTCAACTGGACCAACAACGACAAGGGCGCGGGCGCGATGGAGCGGGTCTATGGCTCGAAATCGACGCTCGACGGCCTGACCGAGCAGCGCCCTTATGTGAAGGAGCCCTGGTACAAGCAGCCTGTCCAGCTTTACGCGGTCGATCAGAAGCGATGGGACGCGAATTACCACAAGGATATGGACCTGTGGGCCAGCCTCCTGAAGCAGGCCCAATGAGCGCATCCTACCTTGCGGGCAGTGGTGCGGCGGCGGAGGCATCATCCCCAGATGGCGCCAGCGCCGCCGCCGGGCGAGGCATGCCGCGCCTCCTGGGCGCGCTTGCATGGCTGGCGCTGGCCGCCGCCGTCGTGGTGATCGCCCTCATCCCGCTGGTCTATGCGGTGGATGCGCAATTCTACCGCGAGAGCCGGGTCGGGCTTTCCGCCGAGCGCAGCCTTGCTGCCGCTCGCGATGTCTATCTGGGCGCGGAATATTGGGGCTATCTGTTCAGCGCGATGGTGCTGGCCGGGCTGGTGACGCTGTTTTCGCTGATTGTCGGCGTGTTGCTGGCCTTCCTGGTCGGGCGCACCGACCTTCGCGCCAAGTCCGTCTGGGACATGGCGATCACCCTGCCGCTCTATCTGTCGCCATTCACCGGGCTGATGGCCTGGATTGCGCTGGGCTCGGAGAAGACCGGCTTCGTCAACGGCGTGTGGACCGGCATGATGCGCGTGTTCACCAATGAGCCGCGCGCGCTGATCAACATCTGGAGCTATGGCGGCGTGGTGTTTGTCATGTTCCTGTTTTTCTGCCCGTTCGTGTATCTCTTCACCGTGGGCAGCCTGCGCGCTATGAACGGCTCGCTGGAGGAGGCCGCGCGCACCAGCGGAGCCTCGCCGCTCCAGACCATCTTCAAGATCACCCTGCCGATCTGCTCGCCGTCGATCCTGGCCGCCGGCATCCTGGTGTTCGTCCTGGCGGCGGAGACCTACACCATCCCCGGCATCATCGGCGCCAATGCCGGTTTCACCGTGCTGCCCTGGAAAATCTTCGAGGATTCCGTCGCCGCGCCCGTTCACCGCGCCCATGCGGCCGCCGGGGGCACGATGCTGCTATTCGTCACCATAGCGGGCGTATGGCTTCAGCGCCGGATGACCCGCGTCGCCGAGCGCTTCGTGACGGTCGGCGGCAAAGGCTCGCAGACGCCGCCGCTGCGGTTAGGGCGCTGGACGCCCGCCGCGCTGGCGTTAATCCTCGCCTATGTGCTGGCCGCCGACGTGTTGCCCTTCGGCGCGCTGCTGATCTCCTCGCTGATGAAATACTCATCCGGCACGCTCACCGCCGACATCATCACGACGCACCATTACCGGACGTTCTTCGGCACCCAAAACATGCTGGTCGCCCTTTGGAACACGGTGTTCCTGGCGCTGCTGGCGGGCGTGGCCTGCGTGCTGCTCGGCTTCGTCATCTCGCTGTCCGAGCTGCGCCGGCCCAATATCGCGACCAAGCTGCTGGCCTTCGCCAGCGTGCTGCCGGTGGCGGTGCCCGGCCTCGTCTACGGCATCGGCCTCGTCTGGACATGGCTGCAAACGCCTGTTTACGGCACGGTTTGGATCCTGCTGATCGCCTATGTGGCCAAGTTCCTCCCCTATGGCGTGGTCGTCAGCCGCACCGGCCTGTTGCAGATGCATCCCGAGCTTGAGGAGAGCGCCCGCGTCCATGGCGCGGGGCCGCTGCGCACCATCACGGCGATCACCATGCCGATCCTGAAGCCCACGCTGATGGCGATCTTGTTCTTCGTCATGCTGATGAGCATCAAGGAACTGTCGGCCTCGGTGCTGCTCTACACCCAGGACAGCCAGGTGCTCTCGGTGCTGACCTGGCACTATATGGATGCGGGCGACTATCAGTTCGCCGCCGCCATCGGCATCGTCCAGACGCTCATCATGATCGGTCTCGTCGTCATCGTGCGCGCGCTGTTCGGCGTGCGGCTGGAATCGGCGTTCTCAAGGTAGGCGCATGATCGGCCAAAGTGGGAACCGGTTTTGCGACCAAGATCATGCGCGAACAAAAGGGCCAAGGACATGACGCAGGTTGCCCTGGAAAAGCTCACCAAGCGCTACCGCCCGGCAGCGGCGGCGGCAGTGAATGGCATCGACCTCACCATCGATGACGGCGAGTTTGTCGTGCTGCTCGGCCCGTCGGGCTGCGGCAAGACCACGACGCTGCGCTGCATCGCGGGGCTGGAGAGCGTGTCGGGCGGCGCGATCCGTTTCGACGGCAAGGTGGTGTCCTCGGCGCAGGTCTCGCTGCCGCCGGAGCGTCGCCATATCGGCATGGTGTTCCAGTCTTACGCGGTCTGGCCGCATATGACGGTTGCCGAGAACGTGGCCTTTGGTCTGAAGCTGAAGCGCGGGCTGTCGCGGGCCGATATCGATGCGCGGGTGAAAAAGGCGCTGGATATGGTCGGCCTTGCGCGTTTCGGCGGGCACGGCGTCTATCAGCTTTCCGGCGGCCAGCAGCAGCGCGTGGCGCTCGCCCGCGCCATCGTGCTGGAGCCGCGCCTCCTGCTGTTCGACGAACCGCTCAGCAATCTCGACGCCAAGCTGCGCGAACAGATGCGCGTCGAACTGCGCCAGCTTCAGCAGCGGCTCGGCATCACCGCGATCTATGTCACGCATGACCAGGAAGAGGCGATGGTGATCGCCGACCGGATCGTGCTGATGCATAACGGCGGCATCGCCCAGATCGGCACGCCGATGGATATTTACGCCAAGCCTGCGTCGCTGTTCGCGGCGAGCTTCATCGGCCAGACCAACGCACTGCTGGGCGTCGTCACGTGGGGGCATGGCGGCGCGACCCGGGTCCGCGTCGGCGACGGGCTGGAGCTGGACAGCGCCGATGCCGGATTTGCCGGCGGCAACGAGGTGGAAGTGCTCTGCCGGCCAGAGCAGCTTGCGCTGTCGGCGGCACGCCCCGACGGGCCGAACGTGTTCCAGGCGTCGGTGGAGCAGATCGTGTTCATGGGCAATTCGGCGGATGTGTTCCTAACGCGCGGAGGCCTGAAGCTCACGGCGCAGATCAGTCCAGCCGCGCATTGGCCGCCCGCCACCGAGCTGTGGGTGAAGATCCCGCCGGAATTCGTGAGGCTGCTGCCGCGCCAGAAAGACTAGCACGGTGAGGCGAGATGCGGGCGACGCCCGGCCATGGGCTCCATTGAACTCCCCGCTTCGGCGGAGATTTTCGGAGACGGCGCCGATGGGTTTTCCGTCTTTCCAGGTGATACATTGCCGATGAGGAGCCACATGCAGCAGAACGCGGCACCGGGTGACATGCTGGCGCGGGCGGAATACGTCCTGCGCACGACGCTCACCTCTCCCTATGGGCGCAAGGTGCGCATGGCCGCCGATATTCTCGGCCTGTCGGAGCGCATTGCCATC
>Ga0307513_10013089_pt1 | contig 10199 bp, 3 predicted proteins | sample 15_EM_MG_FD_202174 | JGI IMG/M metagenome (GOLD analysis project Ga0307513, IMG submission 202174) | Populus trichocarpa ectomycorrhiza microbial communities from riparian zone in the Pacific Northwest, United States - 15_EM | ecosystem: Host-associated > Plants > Roots > Unclassified | place...
GGGTGCTCTTATTGAAGGACAGCAAGGTTGTCTTGATGCACATCCTTAACTCTCCACAATACAAAACCCTAACAATATTTGAATGTTTGGTTCCATTTGTGGATGAATTAGACATTCGCAAGTCATTTAAAGGTTTCAAGCTTCCCCGATCAGACAATCAGGTAAAACATAAATGTCCTACAAATGGTTTTGAAGTAGCCCATTGCTCTGCATTGGAAAGCCTAGATAGCTTCCACTGCCGGAGAGGCAGGATTGAGATCTAATGTCCAAGACATGCTTGAATTGACCTTGCCAACACCAGGCTTAGCCGTAGGATTGCCAATTAATAGAAGTGCATACTTGGAATCATAGTGAATTGGTAAATCAGAAAAGAAGAAAGCTTTGTTTCAACAGACAGAAAACCAAATAACAACACACAAGTTCATTATTTAATTTCTCATTGCTTAAAGTTAGACATGTTGCTGCAATGAATTGAGTCGCCAATAATGTGTGTGATTGAATGCTGGCATAAATACAAAGAAAATATTTCCATTCCTGAAAGATTTGCGTACCTTCTCTGGAGGGCTTTGCAACCTGATGCGCTTTTCATAATTAAAGAAAACTCTTCTCCTGTATGAATCTGGAACAATCGACAAAAATGATACAAAGGAGTACCCAATACCAGGTATTGAAAAAGTCTGTATGATCTGTTCATATGCTGGAAAAAAAAAATATTGTAGAAAAAAAATCTGGTATATTATGCATGACTCAATTCAGAAACCGAAATTGTATGTGAAGAAAAAAATTACAGAGGTACCTCCAAAGAGGAACCTTTTCTTCTTCTTGTGTGGAAGAAGATCATCACTTGACACCCATGCTGCATCGTCTGCACTGTCGGCGAAAGAAACAAACGAACACTTATCAACCAAGGAAGGATACCAGTTGCTAAAGCTCAAGCTGGTGCCAACAATCACAACTCCTGAAGCGACTGATCTTAATAAAAATTTCAGCAATGCATCTCCACTCTTATGCTCACCATTATTGGACCCACCAAAGGATGATCTTGACAAAGAAGCTGCCACTGGTAATGGATCAGGCCCTTCTGATTGTGTGAGCAATGCTCTTGTGCAGGTCCGTTGATTGGCAAGCACTCTACGGGCCAACTCTGAGGATTTCCTCAGGAATTCCCAAGACAACATAGTAGTAAAAAATTTCTTTCTGTGTTCTTACAACAGATAAAGCTGAAAAGGGTTTCTGAATTAAGAAATAGATAAATGTAAGAGAAAGATGGAAATGGAATTTTAGCAGGAATCAAGAATGTTATTGTTGACCGAGAAAGATGGAGTTAGTTAAGGTAGTTTCTTATGATCAGACAGTTGAGCCCGCCCTTTAGTTTTTCCTTGGTAGCTGCTAACTTGTGTCAAATGTACAGTGAACGAAGAAATAATTAATAATCAGTTCCCTTCATAATTTCCTCCTTAAACTACGTACCCTGAATTGGACAATTTCTACTCAATAAAAATCTTGAATTGTCTTGTGAGATTTTTGACAAAACCTGAACTAACTACAATAAGAATCAAAAGACACGAGTACAGAATTGATGAAAAGGCCAAACAAGAACCCTAACCACACTTTATTTTAGGAATAAAGTTCCTCTGCCAATATCTACATCATATATATATATATATATATATATATGACTGGTTTATTGATTAATCACGACTTGAAAATGTAAATTCTAAATAAAGTGTACACTGAGCCAATACCGTTTCAGACACAAGGCTGAAATCGTCTGAACTTGGCTGGCACAAGTAGATTGTCTACAAGATAGAAATAGCAATTATTGATGCTCTTCCCGATAAAGTAAAACCATGATCGTCGCCAATGCGGGTTTATGTACAGAATTGCACCTATTGCCAACAGGACCATGATGTATGCCACTGAAAATGTCACAAAGAAAGCCTCTATATCAATGAAGCTGTTTTCTTCATTTTTGTCAGTCTTATACCTTGGCAACGGTGATGGTGATATTTCTCCAATGTAGTTATTGGTGAGCGGTGGTCCACAAAGCAACGGATTTCCCTCGTAGCTAGACTTGTTGAATGTTGAGAATTGTCCAACCATCTCTGGTGTTTTGCCAGATAAGTTATTGTAGGCTACACTGAAAGCAGAAAGGAAGTTTAATTCGAGAAGCTGACGAGGAATTTCCCCGTTCAAGTTGTTGTAGGAAAGATCCATGCTTTCAATTTCCTTCAGGTTTGAAAATGTAGGTGGTATTGGACCTGTTAAACTGTTATGGGATAGATTCAACACCTGGATGTTGCCAAGGTATCCTAGCTCAAAAGGAATCTCTCCTGTCAAATTGTTGCAGGAGAGATCGATACCAGAGAAGTAAGTGAGGATGATTCCCTTGAATGAATAAGATCTACTCTTTGTTGTAAACTCAAAAGCTTTATTCACAGAAGGATCTTCCAAAGGAATAGGAGCAGCGGCAAATGGCATAATAGGACCTGGAGCACTATCAGAAGGATTTATAGATGCTTCTCGTTCCCGATACCACTTGCTGCTAGGTTGTAGGCACGAAAGAATATGACCACACAGATTATTATGAGAAAGATCAATCAAGCTTAATTTCTCTAGTTTGCACAGCTGGCTTGGGATTTCACCTTCTAGATTATTATAACCTAAAAGAAGAAAGCTCAACTGGAACAAAGAACCAATTGACTCCGGAATTTTACCTCTAAAATAATTATGGCTAAGATCTAATCTGTTCAGCGACATGCAACCATCAAATGCATCAATCAGTGATCCTTCTAGTTTATTTTTAGATAAATAAACTTCTGTCATCATCCTTGAAGAACAAAAGCTAGATGGTAGACTTCCAAAGAGATTGTTCTCTGAAAGGTCTAAATATTCAAGAGAAGACATATTCCCTATCCATCTCGGGACCTTACCAGATAAATTGTTGTTACTAACATCCAATGCTTCCAATGCAGAACAACTAGACAAGCTATTCGGAAGAATCCCAGTTAACTGATTCCCTCTTAATATCAGCTCTGTCAAGTATGTTAAGTTGAAATTTTTCCAGAAAAGCTGCCCTTCGAAATAATTATTTGAAAGCATGATAACCTCTAATGATAAACAACCTTCCACCAACTGCTCGGGTATGTTGCCTGATAAGTTATTGTTGGACAAATCTAAGACTTTCAAGAGGCTCATATTGCTGATCGAAGAGGGAATACTACCATCGAAATCATTTCTGGACAGGTTCAAAAACACTAACCTCGGGAAACATGCTCCAATTTCAGTAGGAATTTGATTGTGGATGCGATTTCTTGAGATATCCAAATGTGACAACCTTACAAGGGAATGATTTGCTAATTGGAAAGATCCTGAAAGGGAATTGTTGACCAAATAAAGCCCTTCGAGTTTTGTGTTGTTTTGTAACAACCAGCTCGGAAATTCTCCTGTCATTTTGATGTGTGAGAGATCAACAAATTGAAGGTCATGTTGATAGTACAGGGATTTCGGAAATGTCCCGCCGGATCCAGTACATTCCAAAGAAAGCCACTGTAACTGGAATCTTGGAATCAAATTGTGTACCAGCTCTGTTGACTCGTATATCTCATTATGGTCACCATTCAAATGCTTGAGTTTTGAAAGGTTAAAAAATGGGCCAAGTGAGATTGGGATTTTGAAGTGATTGTGTGAAAGTCTTAGATCTTGAATGGACGTGAGACTTCCAATGGGACTCAAGGATATATTCCCAGTGAAGTCGTTGAAAGAGATATCTAAAACTTGAAGGTTTGTCAAATTCGAGAGACACCAAGGCAAATAACCATTGAGATTGTTGTGGCTGATATCTAGCTTCTGAAGATGCTTTAACTCACAAAGGCCTGCAAATTATCCACGTTAAAAGAAATTTAGCATACAATAATGTAATGGAAACTGTAGGATCCTAGAGAGGGTGAGCAATATAGGATTAATGAAGGCTCTCCTTATATGCGAGGAATAGGAAACTGTTACTAAACTAGTCATATGGCTTTGCATTGAGGCAGTAATATAATGTGGTTGTTTGATTATTTGCATGTAATCAATTTTCTAATGATTTGATTATATTTGAAATTGGTTTTAAGAGATTTTTAATTGGTGCTTAGTTTCAATTTTTAACTTTTTCTTGTTAATATGAAATTGGTTTGAAGAGATTTTCCCCTAAAACTAAAATAAAAAAAGTAATAAAATTATATATATAATTTTCTTGATGCATTTAGAATGACATTCTTATTACTCTAAAGAGATACTATTATATCAATTGATTTTGTAATTTTATTAAGAAAGAAAAAACATAATTAACAAAATAATAAAGTTTCAAAAATTACATAATCCAAATCCTATATTATCATAAACTTTTAAAGTTTTAAACAACTTGGAGGACTTATTAATAATAATTGAACTAGTGTAAGAGATGATTTTCTTCATTATTATTATTTTTACATTTTATCTAAAAATATCTAATATAAATTTTAAATAATTCAATTGGTTTATGTGATAACATAAACTAAATTCAAACTATTTATTTAAAACCTCTTCTCATATTTTTCTCTTTTTTCAACTTTGGCATGAATATTTTATTTTTTCTACGTTTTGTCTATACATAGGGCTAAAGAAACCCAGTTTACATGTTAAATCTTTTATTTTATTGGTTTAATGGTAAGAGATATCCTCAAACTAGTTTGAACATCGATTAAAATTAAGTTCTCTGCATATAATTTTATATGCATGTCCCCACACCATCACATCGGCTTGTGCATTCATATAAATTTTTAGGCATTTTATTCTTAAATTGAAACTTTTAGGGATCAATTCATAACTTCATATCAAAGAATAAAACATATGTGTGTCTAACATTTCGACTTCTTTTCAATTAGTTATGATGATGTGTTTATGTGGGTCTAAGTACCTTTCATGTTTATTGATCCTTGCAACTGGTTGCCATCAAGATATAGATATTTGAGAGATGAAAGCCCTTTAAGGGATGATATGATGCTATTGTTGAGGTAATTTGAGCTTAAATAAAGAACCTCCAATTTGGTAAGCCTTGATGGTTCTTCAGAGTCTGCATGATATTTATAGCAAGCGGTTAGTGATTAATTTCAAAATCAATTACATTTCAAATCCTAAATATTTATTTTTGTCTTCAAAGAATTTAATTAAGAGACAAATCTTTGATTTGAAAACCAACTACATGATTATCACTCACGTCAAAATCTTTAATTATTTGAAATATTGAGAAAAACATTATAGGTTAATCCAATGGTTTGGTATCAAACTAAATTTAACAATTATGATTCATCACCTAATTTGTTGTTTGGAAATGTATTAAAATAATTTTTTTTTATTTTTTTTTCAAAGACAAACACACAAAAAACAGAGTAAAAAAGAGAAAGAAAAAAATTATCAAACGGCATTTAATTAATTGATACCTGTTAAGGCTACAAAATCTTGGATCGTATTTCCAGCCAGCCATAGCTCCTCCAAGTTACTCAATGAATCAAATTCTGAGTTAAGAAAAGAATACAAAAGAGTTAATATAAAATTTTTAGGCCTTTTATTCTCAAATTGAAACTTATCAATATATGTGTGTCTAACATTTTGACTTTTTTTCAATTAGTTATGATGATGTGTTTGTGTGTCTCTAACCTTTCGTGTATATTGATCCTTGCAACTGGTTATTCTAAAATTGAAACTTATAGGGATCAATTCGTAACTTCATATCAAAGAATTAATAGAACATCTGTGTGTCTAACATTTCGACTCTTTTTCAATTAGTTATGATGATGTGTTTGTGTGGGTCTGAGTACCTTTCATGTTTATTGATCCTTGCAACTGGTTGCCATCAAGATATAGATATTTGAGAGATGAAAGCCCTTTGAGAGATGATAGGATGCTATTATTGAAGTTATTGTGACCCAAATAAAGAGTCTCCAATTTGTCAAGCCTTGATGGTTCTTCAGAGCCTGCATGATATTTATAGCAAGCGATTAGTGATTAATTTCAAAATCAATTACATTTCAAATCCTAAATATTTATTTTTGTCTTCAAAGAATTTAATTAAGAGACAAATCTTTGATTTGAAAACCAACTACATGATTATCACTCACGTCAAAATCTTTAATTATTTGAAATATTGAGAAAAACATTATAGGTTAATCCAATGGTTTGGTATCAAACTAAATTTAACAATTATGATTCATCACCTAATTAGAGCTTGTTTGAAAGTGTAGCAGAAATTATATTTTAAAGTGTTTGTTGTTTGGAAATGTATTAAAATAATTTTTTTTTTTAAAAATTATTTTTTATATTAGCACATTAAAAAAAATAAAAAAATAATTAAAAAAAATAAAAAACAATAGAGAAACGGCGGTTCAACCGCAACACCAAATAAGCTTGTAGTGCATGTTTGGCATTGAGATTTAACTGTTTTTCATCAAAATTTGATTATTGGTTTTTGCTTCAAATTAATTTTTTGTATTATTTTTAAATTGTTTTGATGTGCTAATGTAAAAAATAAATTTAAAAAAAAATTAAAAAATAGTTTGTGATAGTAAACAAGAGAATTATATTTTTCAGCTACACAGGTTCACATCTTTTTAGAAATCCTGAATGCATCATGAATTTTAATATATTTATAGGATAACAAGAAGCAGATGACAAGAGAGCCCTTTTACCGGACCATGCACCCAAAGTCACCGGAGGTCAATAGTGAATGGTAGAATAAACTGGTTGAGAATCAAGTCGGTACTGAGTGAAGGTTACATTTACACCTTCTAGCTTTGGATTCCCACCAATTTAAATATATGATTGAGACCAAGTGCGGTGTTATTTAAAAATTGAAGACAGACACACACAAAAAAGAATAAAAAAGAGAAATAAAAGAGTTATTAAACGACCCTTAATTAATTGATACCTCTTAAAGTTACAAATTCTTGGATCTTATTTTCGTACAGCCATAGCATCTCCAAGTTGCTCAATGAATCAAATTCTGAGTTAAGGAAATAATACAAAAGAGAAGAGTTAATATAAAACTCTTAGGACTGTTATTCTCAAATTGAAATTTATAGGATCAATTCATAACTTTATATCAAAGAATAAATAGAACATGTATGTGTCTAACATTTCAAGTCTTTTTCAATTGGTTGTGATGATGTGTTTGTGTGTTTCTAAGTACCTTTTGTGTCTATTGATCCTTGCAACCGGTTGTACCCAAAATATAGATGTTTGAGAGATGAAAGCCCTTTAAGTGATGATATGATGCTATTGTTGAAATTATTTAAGTTTAAATCAAGAGTCTCCAATTTGGCAAGTCTTGATAGTCTTTCGAAACCTGCGTGCATGCAAGATTTCTAGTTACTTGTCAGGGTATAAAACCAAAGAAATTATTTGATTAATTAAAAGAATAAGTCAGTTTATATATGTTTATTTTCGTGCTAAAATTACGAAAGATGAAGTCTTTAAGGAAGAGGCAAACCTTCATTCGCAACACAGCCAGCTATTCTATTTCCAGTCAAGTCAAGAACATTGAGTTCTTGGAAGGGAAGAAATATAGATGCATTTAGGTGCCAATCTCCCATTGACCTATCTCTTGCCAAGAAAAGATCGATTTCGATGACTCGTCTTGTAGTGGAATTGCTGCAGGTAACTCCTTCCCAACTGCAACAGAGGGCATCTTTTCCCCAAGAGAGTACCGGGGACTTAAGATTTGGGTATTCAGCAAAGGAAGTTTTGATCTGCAAAAGAGCAATTCGTTCTTCCTCCAAACACCCTTGCGATAGAAGCATGGCATTCATCATCATTATCACCGCCACTGCTGGCAGAGAGAACCTGTTGAATCCCATTTGTACCCCTCGGTTTCTGCTTGAAATTAATGTATCAAATACTTCTTAGGAGCCAAAGGCTCTTTATAGGGGAGAGCACCATGCATTGCCGTCCGGCGGGCCCATCTTTGATCAAGTGGATCTTTTATGGAAGTTGACTCAGTCCATCAATTTCAATGAAGTTTCAATATTTGTTTTTTGTTTTAGAAGAATGTAAAATGATTACTCTTAAATAAAACTCGTTTAACCTTAAGTTTCTTTTCTAAACCACTGTGAAGACAAGAAAGAAAGTATTTTGATCTTTGCCACAAGAATCTACACAGGCAGTCATCAAACTAACGATGGCCATTATATAGAATTTTTCTTTTCTTTGTTTCTTTGCTGGTCCGGCAAATCATCACTTGTAAAGTTACTTGCAGTTAAAAACTCAGGTGTACTTATGATTCGATTAATCTGGTAAATTTTAGTTTAAATTTGGTAAAAATTTCTTTGATCTTTTTCTATTTTTTAATTAAAATAATGTTATTTTAAAGTTTTTTTTAAAAAAAAAATATTTGGATTAATTCTCCTGACTTACCCTGAATCTAAACCTTGCTCCATATTAACTCTCATAATGTATTTAATAACTCTGATATTATTTAAAAACTTAAAATATTAAATGAATAGTTTTATATTAAATCTATAACATTATATATTATTTAAGAAATTGTTTGAGGTTGAACTGTCATTTTGTTATTTAAAAAAAATCATTTTTTTACATTTTAGTGAACGAAGTATAAAAATATATAACATTATTGGTCTTTAATTTGGAAATATAGCATTATATCTAAAAGTTGGTTATGGAAAACTGGGATTTCTCACCAGTCTCTTCGTCATGTTCTAAAATGGTTTAAAAGCCTTGATGAGATTATGTTGGTACAGCCCACCTCATGTTTATTTATATATATATATTTGGCAGTTTCATTCTATCTCTACAGTCAATAGGAGAGTAAGGGGTGTTTGTCGTTGAATTTTAACACACATTTTATTAAAAAATAAAAATATTATTTTATAATATTTTTAAATAAAAAATATTCTAAAAATAACCACTCTCTCTGAAGTTAAATGTTATAACTATTTGTAAATATTTCAGATGGCTTTGTGTTGGATTGTTAGTACGTTTCAAAAAAAGGGTCTCTTAAATTAATTTATAATATCTGAGAAATAAGTAAATTTTTTTAAAAAAAACTTAAAATCTTTTTTACCATTATTAACATTTTTATTTTCTTTTTTATTTTAGCGGTTCATTGAAATTTTTTGGAGTAATTTATTTAAAGAGAATTATGATTAATTTTTTAATCAATGTGGATATTCAAATTAACTTGCATATATATTAATTAATTAAATAAATTATATTTAATTTTATTTTATAAAAAAAAAATTAAACATTGACTTGGAGTCAACTGACAAAATGAAACCAAGGCTTGATCTTGTTTCTTTTTTGAACGGCTGTGAAGGCATGAAATATTTTAATTCTTTTAAATTTTCCTGTTCATTACTGCTGTCTACATCTATCAGCCGTGGTGTCTTGGCAGTTGCAATATCACATCAAATGGCATAATTTTCCACGTACAGTATAGTCTTCTTTCTTTGGCTTTTTGGCCTTTTAATTCTTCGACATCAATAATTAATAGTGACACCAAGAGCTTGACTATATATCCTCTTCGTTTTACATTTAAAAAAAAATGAAAAATTTTAAATTTTATTTATTTATTTATTTTAAATTAATTATTTATTTTATGTTTTTTGATGTATTAATATTAAAAATATTTTTTAAAAAATAAAAAATATTATTCTAATATATTTCTAAATAAAAAATTAAAAAAATAATAATTATCACCGCACATTATTGAGTCTCACCTGTATAGCTATCACGTTGCTTCTACTCTTCTCTTCATTGGTCTATTTTTCAAGCGTCCACTTGCATCATTTTGCATTTGTCTCAAATTGATTGGTAGTTATTTATTTATCATCTTTTAGTTTGTATTAATCTCTCAATTGATTATGTCTGATTTGAAAATTAATCTTAATCTCTCAAAAGTGTTATTCTTTATTATTATTCTTTCAAAGTTCCATGGAAACATCAAATAATTCTTCACCCAATCTTATCATTTATTTATGTAAAATAGAATGGGTTAAATTTAATGTTTATAATCATGTCAAATTGCAACAATAAAATTAGATTAATTTTTAACCATCAAGTAGAAATTTTAATTTGTATTCAGAATTTTATATAAAAAACTGATTATGTAATAGAAAAAATAACATTTATTTTGTATTTCTTATCAAATATAAGTAGTTTAATGT
>Ga0307513_10013090_pt1 | contig 10199 bp, 8 predicted proteins | sample 15_EM_MG_FD_202174 | JGI IMG/M metagenome (GOLD analysis project Ga0307513, IMG submission 202174) | Populus trichocarpa ectomycorrhiza microbial communities from riparian zone in the Pacific Northwest, United States - 15_EM | ecosystem: Host-associated > Plants > Roots > Unclassified | place...
TACCATCTCATTCTTAACTCAATGGCGATTATAACAATTCTCGATGCAGGGAGGAATGACCAGTTTCGTTGAGATGGTTGGTAGGACCTCGCCAACTGGTGGAGCCGTAGATTGGCACCTAGTAGAAATGTGTGGTGTCGACCAGCTCAGAAGGACGACGCTTGTCCCTGCAATTATCCAAAACCCCCTCTCAACCTCGATCCTCTGTTAACTTGCATCTCGATGTCTCTCTCCCTTTTGCGCCGAGCACTGAGAGGGGGAGCGTGAATGCAATGAGGCTCGAGAAGCGCATGATAGTGGGTGACCGAACTAATGTGAAGGAAAGAAGTGCGATGAAGGAACGGTGGAGAGCTGGACCCGGTGCTTATATCTATGAGCGCGGATGGCGGTGGTTGTGCAATAATATAGTTAGAAATTATTTGACAGATTACGGGGAGACATAGCGCCGTACATCGCGTGGAGCATCGGAAGTTTACCCCAGCCTCCGATCATGGCACACACGTGAATACCCCCGTTCAGTCCAAGTGCTCTCCCGTCCCAAAAAATTCTACTGGTACTCTATACGTCAGATAAGGCTTCTGTAACAGGCGTATTGCTCGTTGGGTGCTTACTATTGGCCGGCTGCGATTGCAACCCTGCCCTCCTTTTTACATGACAAGGCTAGCCCGGAATCCATAATGACCCAGCGCGACATCAGATTTACGTTTGACCGTATCTGGCCGCTGCCTACGACGCGCATCACCGTACACCCGTGGCGTGGGACAACTACCAATTTCTGATCCCCGTTGCGCGCCTGACACCCTGACACACGAGCAGCCCAGGGGCCTCTCTGTCGGTCGTTGCGCTCCCTCCTGGGCAGAATCAGGAGGACTGTGACGTCGAGGTTTTGAGGGCTGTGCCGAATGCTGGGCTTTGGGAGGAACGAGACGGCCGCACGGTGAGGGAGGAGCAGAAGCTGACGGAGAGGGAACCAAAAGACAATTGAGTTGCTTAAGAAAAATCAGATCCAGATGGGGAAGCAGGTTACTCGAAAGTTCCCAAACATGCCTAAGAAGGGTGACTCGTCCGCTCCTAGGACTTTCGATGGGGGAAGTTCGAGTGATCTAGTCAGATTCTTCGATGACCTCGAAAGGTTATTTGAGACGTGTAACGTCGAAAATGATGACAAGGCTGGGCACATCGAAAGGTATATGACTGGCGTGCCCAGAGATTACTTTCGGCTACTTGAACCTTCAAGAAAAATTCGCCAGTGTAGCTTGCGCTCCAAAACATCAAAAATATCGTAGAACTCTTATCTGTGATGCCCATACACCTTACATTTTGTATCTGTACAGGATATAGCGAGTATGTGGATACAATCCCTTTGAGCACTCCACTTCTGCTGAGCCCTTTCGTTAGGACTTCGTGACCTGGGTACTTACCACCCCTACCAGTTAATCACACATAGGTACGTATTTAACATTGTTTCGAATAGCTCCTCCCTTGGAGCCTTATTTTTCCGAGTACTCATCGTTAGCGCTGCCTTTGTTGTAGTCATCTCGTATATCGAACAGCCAAATGTCTCACTAAGGTTGGGTATGATCATGGTATAAGCGCTACCTAGTCACCTACAGCTCGGGGTGTGACTCATCCAGCGGGAGCTGGCCTTATTTGAACGTCTCCGTCTCACGCGGGACGCCGTCGACTTGCTAGAGGTGTATCCGATCCGATCATTTTCAGCTTTGTTCCACCGCGTAAGTTCGCCGTCGAGATAAGCGCCGCCCCGAGCCGAGCGTCCATAAAGGCGGTCACCTTCCTACCCTGCCCTCTGAAAGCCAACAATGGACCCGAACTACGAGTAAGGATCCCGGTCTCTACATTGATGGTTATATTAAATAACGTCCGTTAGGGTCAGGTTGAAAGAGCTTCTCGCTGTCGTTGAAAAGCATGTAGAAAGTGGGCGGTAAGTCAGTCGTCGACCCCGTTCAGATTGGAAACCAATAGCTTCTAGGTGCCAAGTCAACCAAACACCGCATGGTATCGAAGCCTCAGTCCCTGTTGCCACTGTCCGCGACCGTTACAATAGCGTTTGCAGCGTTCTCGATCGTGTTCGTTCCACTCTAGCAGGAGATATCAACGAGTACCTTCCCTTTTATCGGCTTCATGACGGCTTAATGGTGGAAATATGGGATTACTTGGCTGTAGAGGATCGTGTCACCCTCACCGCCGTTTCAAGGCGGTTTCGAAATGTCGCCCTCAACTCGGCTACGCTGTGGAGGTACATTCATGTCCACTCTGGAACGACCCTCAAGGAACTCGAGACCATCCTCGCGAGAGGTGATCAGGCGCAGCTGTGCATATATGTTGAGCAGCCGTCCCTGAGAAGAACAAGCAGGTCTTATATCACACCCTTCTTCTACAACTATCTTCCTCCGTCGGTTCCTCCCATCACGCCTAATAGTGGGACCGCAACCACCGAAGCTGTGTTAGCCGCCCTGCCCCGCGCTACTGTCCTCGACACGGTGGCGTACAAAGTAGACGACCCATCTGTTGTACCACCATCACATATAATCAACATCGAATCATTGTCTATGCCTATGCCCATCCTCAGGTCGCTGCGATTGTTCCAGCTGGGTTACGGTTTCAGAAGCATTGCTATGCCACCCCCACTAGGCCAGCAGCCAGCACCCCACACTCCAATATTTGGGGGTTCTACTCCTTCTCTTCGCCATCTCGCCATCTTAGACACGTCACTCGAATGGTCGGATCCTATCTACAAAAACTTGACCTACCTCGTCATTCGACGGCCTAGCACGCGGTGTGCTTTCCCGCGTCTTCGCGACATACTTTGTGCATGTCCAGATTTGACGTATCTCGGGCTAGATTCCGTCATAGGGACGGGAGAATCGTTCCAAAAGGGAATCGCGCTTCCCCGCCTGGAGCGCCTGTTCGTCGTGGATACCGACACCTATCGCATCTCCTCCTTCCTCGAGCAGCTTTCTACTCCAAATGCGGTGGAATGCGATTTCATTTCCGCCGATTGGTCCTTGCTGAACAAACGGATCCTACCCGTATCCTCTCCGTTGGGACGCTTCGCATTGACAGAGGAAGTGACGATCGTGTCTTCATCTCAATACTCATATAAGTGGATGATAGAGTGCCGCTGGGAGGAGAGAGGGGCGATACGTTGTCATTTCGATAGCGCCACCAACCACCAACCTATAACCATCAGTTTGGAAGAACAGCAGTCCAGATTGATCGATTCGCTCAAGGACTCCGTCGTACCATTTGAGCAGGTGAAAACCTTGACCATACGTGGCATCTCCACACCTGGAAACACAGCACAAATATTGGAGTTGTTTCCGTGGGCGCAGACACTGAAGGCCGGGCATCTTACTCTCAACCCCTCTACTGGACTGCCAAACGTCCAGAGTATAGTAGATGTACTCTCGGTTGAGTATTGCCCTCAGTTACAGGACATCGAGGTCGGGGCCACGCCGCAAGTCACTCCTGCCGCGCTAATCACCTGGCTCACTGCCCGATCAGCGTTCAAGAGTGAGTGCGATGGAATTAAGAGGGTTATTGTGACTTCCGCCCAAGCACTCCCGAAGAAATCAAGGACAAAAATCGCAGCAATCGTCAACGAATTCAAATGGAAGCGGGCGACCAACCTCAGTCCGATCTACACACCTGCAGTTACATACACTCCCCTCCCCCCTATGTTTGGTGCCCCAGTCCCCGCTGGTGTTACTTCAGCCACTCCGACCCAAGAGACGGAAAACGGTGGTTGGGACGAAGATGTGGGTACAGAAGAGGAACCACGGCCACTTGATACCTATCCCATATATGGTGCGACTAACAATGGACCGGATGACGTGACACTTCACCACTGCCACGCTTCCCTCCACACACGATGGTGTTACTGGGCTATGCCGGGCTCTGAGGTGTGACACTATGGATATAAGGAATAGAATATGTAAACCTAGCTCTGCTATATATACTGAAGTTGTACGAGAAAGCACAAGAGCACCCTATGCTAGGTCCAGGTGGTAAACAAAGCCACGGTAGTTGACACCAAGCCACGTCCGTGATGGCAAAGAAACGCGCCGCTTCAGGCCATACAGTAGGGTCACCAGAACCCCCGACATCCCCATTACGAGCCCCTATTCCCCCACCTCCACCGACTGAGTCACCCGACCCAGTAGCCGTGTCGAACCCGTCCAACGCAAACGACCTCAAGATCGCATGTGACGACGCACTGAAGCGGTACATAGCGCGACCAGATACCAGCTTTTCGACAGTCAACAGACATACCGATGTCCGGCTCGCACTCGGCTGGGCCAGCGTGTTGGTCGCTGCTGTGACTGCTGGCTGGGGCTACACAGTAGAGTTTGAGAAAGCCAAGACTGGCCTGTGGATTGGGTTCATTCTGTCCGTCTTTCTCGTGTCTTTTTGTCCGCCCTTGCTCACGTACCGCCGTCAGGTACTTAGTGTTAACGACTGCGCAAACCGCGTACATATATTTCGTCGAGGGCCAGACCATATTTATTGGGAAGCGCAAGACATACGCCAAACGCGTTGAAACGGAACATATACGCGTTGAATCGCGAACAGTCGCTCCAAGGTATTCCCACTTGAAGATCGGGGTCAAGTCGATAGAAAATGCTCCTACTTATGAGCTCGGGATGAGCTATATCCGGCACACCAATGGAGGAAAGACCCTCATCCACAAAGTAATTCATAGCTTCGTAACAGTTGAGCAAGAAGCTGAATGTTTTTTTTCCTTAGAGCAAAGAGACATCCTCGACATCCTATGCGACTTTCTTTGACGCGGAAGGCAGAATGGACATTCCTAAGTTCGAAGAATGGGTCGCGGAGCGAATGGCGCGTGTGATGGGCATTAAGCCGCAATGATAAGGACTTGGACACGGTCATTTGCAAATATCATCTATGTTAGGGTCTAACATATTCGGACTGCTTATACAGGACCTAAGTTTTACGCCCCACTCCGAACCTTTGACACTGCCAATCGCGTGACACCGAGGGCAAACTGAAGAAGCGCAGACTCAATATCCTTCGCATGCCATATGGCCTACTGCGTATGATTGTAACTTTGATCTTCTTGTGGCTACACCGCCAAAGGAAGCTGTCATCTCGACGTCGGCGTCTCGGAAATCTGCGTTCTTCAGACGCCCACTCGGGCGATCCATCCCATCTATTTCCGTTTTGGATTGAATATAGACTCTTCGGACTCCTCGGAGACGGTAAGCGCTTCGCGCACACTCTCAACGGTCCGTTGGAACAGGAATAAACCTTGCTTTGCTCCAGTCATCTTAGCTTCACTCTTACCTCCCCTTCGATCCATCAATTTACGATTATGGCCGCCGCGGGCGAGGCGTCCCTCGAGGGATTGAAGGAGTATCTGAGTCGTTTGGCCGAGTCGAATCAGGTTTGCAAAGTTGTGATAGTCTCAGGTTTGATGGTTCTCTTTTACGACTGGGGTGAGCAAAGCGCTTCTTCCACCAAAGGTTCACACTCAGCCTGTCCTCCAGTTATCTCCATTGATTGGGAGGTTTGTGGTACTCATATACTATATTCATCTACATTGACCAATCCCTCACAGGTCGCTACAATCTGGGTATGGTCGTCGCCTCCTGAACCTTCCAAAACAAAGGCTGACTAGTCTACAGACCAGCAGACTCACCCTCTTGAAGTTCCTCTACATCATGGTGCGTCTCTTCTGTCTTGTGTGCTGCTATGGATTCCGACGTTGGGACCACAGGTCCGATTTGGAACATTCGCGCTTCAAGGCTGGTTGGCCATTCGTAAGTATCGCACTGCATACCATATCTGATGATTCTAAACAGAATTCTAGTTTATATGCCGGATAGGATGTCGTTAAAGTTGTAAGTATTGAAATTGACGCGTGTATTACCGGCTAATTTTCGCTCTAGTTGTATGTCTCCGACCTCCATGCACGAAAATATCCTCACTTCTTTGCTCTCTAGGTCGAATTGGGACCGCAATAGAGAGCTTTGGGGGTAGATCTAATGGATATCGTCATGAGTCGCGCTGACAAGATACATACGCAGGGACGTTTGCATATATCCCATCCAGAGGTACAGAAGCATCAAATAAACCGCATCCATGCTCCACCTACTTACGTTGTCTGTAGTTCTCATGCTCTTGCGCGTTGCTGCTTTGTACCAGAATTCCCGAGTCCGTCACGCCTCATATCGCCCCATTATATGACTCAAAGAGGTACTTAGAAAATCATCTGGTTGTTGATCGTGGCTTTGCTACTTCAAATTCTGAGTCAATATGCTATCGTGGTCGTGATGTACTATATTTTCGGGGCATTTTCCGGATGTGAGTGGTTTACTTCATATTATTCACACTTCCCTGACATCTAGGCCAAGTCACCAACCAACCGATTGCCAGTGTACCATACCAAGGGTGTTTCTACGAAAAAACCGTGCCTTTTTGGACGTGAGTACTTGATCTCTCCGCGTATCTTCCAAACCGCTCATTCGATGTGACTAGGTACTGGTCAGCTGTAATGTCCAAAGTTAAATATTTGATGCTCAGATGCTCCCCTTTGCAATCATGCAGGATTCCACCAATTAGTTAGTACCCTACAATAAGATAATGAGGGGGATTAATGGTGGATATCCTAGTGTATGACCTATTTCTTTGCGCTCTGATCATTGCCAAGGGCATGAAGAGCTATTGCTATGGGCTCGAAACTTCACTCATGGCCACCATAATAAGGCATGGCATCGCTGGCCATGGAACCGTACCGAACTTACTCACATCCAGTTCAGGGACTCCTTATTGTACTATCTTGCGATCGGAGCGACAGAGACGACAACATTGGTCATATGGGCGCACTCAAGAGGTATCGACGTGGGTCTTAATATATTTCTCTCACGAGATTAAGTTACTCAAATTCTCCTCTTCAGAACCGTATGGCTGCTGTAAGCGACGACTGCACACATTCTCAACCGCGTGGACTAACTAGACGCCAGGGCACAGCAATAAGCGTAGCATTCGAACCAATACTCTGCTGTAGACTTTTTCTTAGCACCCACGACGCGGTTCGCGGTGTCCGGAATGGCAAAACCGATGGTTGGACAACTGCAGCAGCGGAGACCGTCCCTCTTCAGGTGAAGGCACGAAAGAAATCACACTTAGACTCAATGGGATACCCTAGCATATCGGGTGCGTACTCTCTGCTTCTCTGGCAGAATTCGAATTCTAAGCGCCAGGGCGCTTACCACAGTTCATCGGGAAGAAGAAATTTGGAACACCTGACTCACGGACACCTCCCTGACGTATGGTTGTTGGCTGATTCCAGACTATGTATATTATATTACAGCATGTATCAACAGATTTTTGGTCGATCACGCGGACTAGATGAGAGTGCCACGGAGGCGTCCTGAACTGCAATCCGCCCAGACTACAGTTTTACAAATTGCGAAATATGTCTCAACCGAGCATCGGTTTCACTTATTTGCTTTTGGTCCTTGCCGGCGGTTGTGCAAGCCCGACGACTCTAATATGGCCGTCCGTCTGCTGGACTCATGCAGTTTGTTGATCTCTCACCACTGAGTCTTGACTTCGCTAGTTTTTAACAACATCAAGTTCACGCCCTCGCACATACGTTACCTGGTGAGCTGAGGCCTTCTGATACGTTCATTCCCCGCCGTCACACGCCGCATTGTCTAATACCAGAATTGACTCTCCACAGAGGCGACATGGGCCATCGTATTCTCCCTGTCGAGATCTGGGGGATGATATTTGAGTTTTCAACTGCATGCCCAGAGGAATGGGAGCTCGGCACGCGGGAACGCTATGGAGCGCTCTTTAGTTGGTCATTCGGCCCAAATTATACGATCCAGCAATGGGGAGGTGCACTCAAGACAAGGCATTCCCTGGCTTCTGTTTCTCGGTTTTTTAACCGACTCACCACCCCTCTGCTCTATCAAAGCTTCTTCGCCATTCAGTCGGATCAGATATCTCGTTTTAGATTGACCTTGGAAACACAGCCAGCTCTGGGGAAGCATACCAAACGACTTGGATTTTTCCTGCGGCTCGATATGTACCCACATGAACTCTATCTACCTATAATACGCAACTGCCCAAACGTCACCTTCTATGACGCGGAACTCCATCCATGCGGCTTGAAGCTAGCTCCGTCTATCCGTTCACTGGAACTTGTTTACTCTTCGGAGTTCACACCACCTGAGTTCCTCCACATTCTGGAATCCACTCCACAGCTCGAACATTTGGGACTTTACCACCTCCCTTTTCGAATTGAAACGACTACCAGTCGGCCATTCGAGTTTACCAGACTGGGATCTCTCCGATCTTTTCATTTGCGCGCCGATTCGACAAGCAACCTTCGTCCTGACAGGGGGATATTCCTAACAGTACCGCTGTTCTTTTCCTTGACCCTTCCTCGACTCGAGAGCTTTCTACTTGAAGGTAGGAAACATGACGAAGGAGTTCTCAGGGGCATTCCCGCCCTCTGGCTGCAGCAGATTCGCCAATTCAACGTTACTCACAGGTCTATCACATCGTGCAGTTTGGAGCCCAACCATTTCCACCAACTCCGGAAGCTCACCCTCGATTTCTCATCTACCTCCGACGATACCCAAGGCAAGCTCCGCGAAAAGCTCCCTTTGATTCAACTAGAGGAGATTGAGCTAATGGGCTGCATGTCTCCCCTCCGCGTTACACCAGATGCGCCCTTCAGGATGGTGTATTTGGTCTTTTGCCTTCGCGCCGATGACACGGCGACACCTAACCTTAGGTCTCTATCAACGGATATAATAGATTTGGAGGCGCGGCGCAGTTTCATAACACCTGGGAAGGCATACCTTCAGATTGGCAAGGAACGCCTCGACGAGTTACAATCGGTTGTGAACCGCGTCCTCATGAGGGGAATCGAGCCCAAGGGACTCGACTCATCCCCGTTGCGATCAATTATCCAGAAATTGAATAGTATGACATGGACGATAGGAGAGAGATTGGGTTTCTTCCTGCTGTGAAGATGAAGAGAATTCATTGGGGTCGGATGATTGAAGCGCCAGAGTTATTCTCCCACTTATTCATTAGCGGAGGTACAGAGAACAGGTATTAGTGCCCTTTGTAATTGACATAGTCTGAGGAATTCATATCATGTCATTTGCACAAATTGTACCAGATATAGTATTGCTTCAAGTCGCACGGAAGTAATTTTACATCTTCAGCGGCTTCTTTTCTGGCTGACTCGATTCTGCTCCCTATGTGAGCAAAGACAGGTCACAAGTTGACTATCACAGGCAGGCATGGATCGAACCTCAACCATCGTCGCGGTGTTATTTACGATACAAGCAAATGACAATGAGTCCAGATGATATATCCCGGTGGCAACTGATGTGGACAGCTGCAGCATAGACGCGGGATGCGCGATATACCCCGAAACTACCCATCCAAGCAAGTCGTATGACATTGCAGCATAAACAACTCCATGCGGTGTCTACAATGCCGAGACGAGGGGAGGAAGGTACGAGTACGGTGGAGAGAATCCGGACGGGCGTTGATTAGACATTTCCACATGGAAACGATATGCACGATGCCCTGGAAAGCTGCGGGAGCTGGATACTAAACATGGACACGAAGGAAGGTCACGACCGCCCCCATTTACTCGACGCCTAGCTCATCCACTGGCTCGTCCGACTTCCACCACTTGCCGTACTCGTCCTAGCTATCAGAACTCCATACGGAGAGCGCGTTGATGCTCTTCCTCGCCTCAGCCGATCTATTAAAGCCGAGGTACGGATCTGGGCGATCCGTTGGGACAGAGGTTTCACCAACAGTTTCGCTGTTGGGCGAGTGAGACAGTCGGGGGCGAGAGGACCGGATAAGAAGGCGAGGGGACTTAGGAGTGAAGAAGAGAGAGGGAGAGGAAAGCAGGGGATCGCCTAGGTCGATAATCAGACTAGCATACGATCAACGAGAAAGTACAGGTTATACGCAAAACTACATGAAACATATGAGAGATCGTGCTAGTGACCTGAAACGACAGTAACGAGGGGAACATGAGCTGAAGCAGGGGTCCGAAGGAGCTGGCAGTAGGGAAGAGGATGCAGAAGGGGGGGATCGTGCAGGGAGATTTCGTCCATAAGTACTGATATGAAAACTATAGTGCTACAAATGAGGTATCTCGAAATCGT
>Ga0307513_10013091_pt1 | contig 10198 bp, 12 predicted proteins | sample 15_EM_MG_FD_202174 | JGI IMG/M metagenome (GOLD analysis project Ga0307513, IMG submission 202174) | Populus trichocarpa ectomycorrhiza microbial communities from riparian zone in the Pacific Northwest, United States - 15_EM | ecosystem: Host-associated > Plants > Roots > Unclassified | place...
ATAGCGCACTTATAGCTAATTGCGATTGTAATCTACCTGATTTGATGGTATCTACCAAATTTGGACGAGGACCCCAAGAGTTTTGATGGGTTCACGACCCATGCGGTGGGAGTCTCGGACTTTTCCATGAACACCCCTTGGTGCACGCAGTCACAGCTTTGTTTACCGCCCACGACCTTCTCCATATAACTTTCTCATAATGTCAAACTACGACCAGCTACACAGACAGTGCAGGACACTTGAGAATCTTTTTGACTCCAAACTTACCTCGTACTCTCAACTTGTATCCAACATCTCGCGACCAGGCCAGGACATTGAGGCGTCTGGCTCAAGTGAGCGATGGAGGGACCTGGAGCTGGAGCTAGATGACTTGTCGATAAAGGTGAGTAATTTTTTACACTTTCTGTTGTTCTTCTTCTGAGGGGTTTCGGATAGTTGGAAGAAATCAATGAACAACTAGGGACTCTTGCCAAGCAGCCTGAACTCATGTCGGCTTCTATGCTTCGGGCTGTCCAAAGACATCGAGAACTGCACCAAGACAACACCCGAGAATTGAAGAGGACAAAGGTATGAGTTTAATAGGCGTTATTGTGCATTGCTCACGCCTCGTCTATGAAATAGACAAATGTCAAGCATGCCCTTGATCAAGCAAACCTCCTTTCTGGCGTGCGGAACGACATTGAGTGCGTTCCTCTGTTGATAGCCCTGAATCTCCTTTAACTATTGTTTAGTGCATACAAGTCTTCGGCTGCGGATTCCTTGCTGGCGGAACGGGGTCGAATTGACAGTTCGCACCAGATGACGGACGATATACTGCAGTAAGTATACCTTTGGCACCACAATTGACGGCTAATGCATGTCGCTGACGTTCTTCCAACCACAGACAAGCATATGAAACTCGTTCCGAGTTTTCGCGACAGCGAACGTCGTTAGCTGGTATCAATAATCGTATGGTACAGGTCATTGGTGTGTTATCAGTTTCCTTCTCCTGGTTTGCTCTTTTTTTCTCAACATAAGATAGGTACGATGCCCGGTATCAACAACCTTGTATCTATGATCAAGTCACGGCGGCGGAGAGATTCCATTATCATGGGTGTTGTCATTGGAGTTTGCTGCATCCTTCTCTTGTCATACCTATGGCATTGAAGCTGTGACACCTTTATCCGTCTTTCGACGCACTCTCTATTCTACGCCCGACCTTTGGCAACAACGGCCCCGAACGGGTGCCAGTAGGGTGAGATGGACCGCGACGTTCGGAGAGCGGAGGCCAGATTTACGGACTACTTCGTTAAGCTAGAGCCTTCTCTTATTCCATGAAATACCATGACGCCGATCATCGTGGACGCTACTTGTGTTCTGGGTTATGCGTATATACATAACTATCCCTTCGTTTAATTTGGATTTTCGGAATCATCAGAATCGCACAAATCCCGTTGTTTCTTGGATTTCTTTTGTGGTCCTGTGTGATGTCCGTGCTTAAATTTCAGCCAGTTTTTCTCCAATCTACGAACGACACCCCATTTTTCCTCTTCCAATTGATCATCGTCAATCCACTCAGTTTCGATCGGCCAGCCTTTGACCTCTGCGACGATTTTGATCATGTCCCAGGTCTGTGCTGTGCACATGTCGATATTGTTGTAGTCAGACTCGACAAGAATCCGATTAGGTGAACACGACGCGATGAGCGGCCGGTGGTTCGCGTGCTTGTAATTGATGACTGTGGACAGTGAAAGGAAGACGTTCTCGTGTTTCTTCTAAGAAGATATCATCGGCAGCCCGAAAAGTGGAAGGCAATCGCAAAAGAGCAATAAGAGACAAAAAAAAAAATTGAAAAAGGTAAACACCAGAAATAAAGGAGTGAATCCAACCACCCACCTCCAAGTCGCGCCAGGTTTGTGGGCTCAAACCACAGCTATGCATATCCACGCTAATTCTATTCCACCTCTCCGCCCCATGTTTCTTTTTCATCCTCTCCAGTAAATCAATCGTCGCCTGCTGTGCTTTCACACTGTGCATGCTCACATTCCTTCCTAATTCGACAGCCAACTCCAGCTGTGCCTCTAGCACAGTGAGTTGGTGCTCAATGGGTATTGAAAACGAGGTAAGGACGCGTGGGGTCGCGTGATAGTCAACCGGCACGCGGAACGCACGGTCCAACCCTACTTCCCCAACCATGGCGTTGGGAAAGGCCGTTAGGTTCTCCCGAACTTCGGCGAGGACTTCGGAGAAGGGACGGGGTTCGGGGAGGGATGGTAAGAGGGTACGAAATTCTATTTCGAGCACATTATCGTTGCTGCTGCTGCTTGCCCCTCTTGAGTGTTCTGTGGGTAAGCTGCTAGGTAAGAATAGACGGCGGTAGTGCTCTTCTTTGTTGAGTGATGAAAATAGTGTTGTTGCATCCAAGTCAGAGGATTTGGCTGCCGGTTGAGATATTGAAATAAGATGCGAGAACCAAGGATGATATCCTGCGGTAACAAAAAAAAAAAAAGGCGGCAAGTTTCAGTGATTTGGGGCCAAAATTCTATCAGTATGTTACGTTGATGGAGAAATCAAGCACAATTTCGCCTAGCATCCCCTAACTCCCACCCAACATCCTATATTCACATAAAATGGAGTCCACTGACCAAAGCATGGCACTACTTTCTCGGGGTAGCGGGCCCCGAGATCCCTGACCTTGCCTTGATCCGATTCCATGCTGGACATCGCGCAAATGGTGATGTCGAGTTTGTCCATCGAATCGACAGAGATACCCTCGGGCACGTCGGTGGGATGACAATGGACATCAACGATATGACAGAGAACGTCAGCGCTCGGGAGATCTGGATTGTTCGACATTAAAGCTAATGGATTTCGCACAGGCTTGGGAAGCCGGTAGTTTGGCGGACAGATAAATTTGGGACCGGTAACCCTTAGATCAGAGGTAAGAAACTTGGGCCTGCGGTAACCAGCTGTTAGATGAGTAGGCGAACTCTGAGTCGGCACCGCTAGGCGGTTGCTGGTAAAGATGGCAGGTAGTAAAGATCTTGATATGTCGTTGGGTTGTTATCGGAGAGAAAAGCATAAATTTTAGACCAACATTAGCGACGAGACATCCGAAATGAGGTGCAGACGCTTGTCTCTGTAAAGAATGAGAGAATTGTAGGTCCCTGGGAGGTGGTATGAAGGTAAACTAGAATGTGGCTGACAAAGCACACCTATTGAGGCTTTCAAGGAGAGACCTGTCTTATGCTTTCAAGCTTGACTCTGTTCGCCAGGAATCCCCGTCAATTTACTTTGACTATGTCTCGTCATCTCTATCTCGACTCATCGCCACCGCAATATCATGGACCACGGGATGTCTTGGACAAATCTGCTTTTCGAAAATCCCTTTCTGTGCTCGCCGTTCGCGTTTCTCCAGAGAAGACGCGTGTTTTGTTAAAGGCTTCGGAGTTGAAGAAGTGGGCTTTATTGAATTACTCTTCCTCTCTGCGCAATGAACCATTTTGGGTGTAGCTCGTTGATGGACCTACCAAAGATTCGAACTGTCGTGTCTGATCCAGCGCTGCCAGATGGCGATCGTTTGGTGTTGCTAAGGGTGTCGGAAAAGGGTATGGGTTCATATACGATATCATGACACAATAGCACTGAAAGCGCATGCAAGCCAGCTGATATTTCTACCGAGGCTCAAGAATTTCTAGACAAAGAGGCGAAAGGACTCGTGCAATACAATGTTGATCTTGATTATGATTACTGGACGGCAGGTGCTTGTGTTCTCCAATACGTAGTTGTCAACCGTACTCACAGACGTATTTAGAGGAGTGTCTGCGCTCGTTCTTGCCCGAAGCATTGCGGGACGGCGCCCCTACCGGTTTCGCGATGACGGGTCACATCGGTTTGTTCCCTAGCCGAAGTTACTTGATGTGATTTATGAATTTTTATGTTTAGCCCATGTAAATCTCAACGACGAATATCTACCCTATAAACATATCATTGGCCAACTGATCCTAGATGTGAGTATTTGTATTCGTGTCACGGATGAATTCTTATTGACAGCACAACAGAAGAATAAGACAGTAAAGACTGTTGTGAACAAGCTCGACTCGATTGATACTCAGTTCTGTTTCTTCAAGATGGAGCTGATCGCTGGAGAACCTGATTATGTTGTTGAACATGTAAGTCATCTAGAATCCGGACTTTTGCCGCATCTAACGCAGACTCAGCATGAATCTGGCTGTCGGTTCACCTTTGATTTCACACAAGTTTACTGGAATTCTCGATTGCATACGGAGCACGAGCGACTCGTTCAGTTGTTCAAGCCCGACGACGTCATTGCCGACGGATTTGCTGGAGTTGGTCCGTTTGCCGTTCCTGCAGCAAAGAAAGGATGTGCGGTGCTTGGAAACGACTTGAACCCCAACAGTGCGAAGTATCTCTTGAAAAATGTGCAAGATAACCGGGTAAATTTCCCAGTCATTCCCAACAATCCAGTCCAGACTTATCATGTTCTGAAGGTCACGGATCTCGTGCGAGTCTCCTGTGAAGATGGTCGCGATTTTATTCGTGCGAGCGTCTCTCGTGTATACGACGACCCTTTCCCAGCTTATACCGGCGCCAAACTGAGTAGGGTGCAGGAAGAGAAGGAACGCAAAAGACTACAAAAACTTGTGGCTCAAGGTAAACCGATTCCGGCGCCAGCTCCTGTCGAAAATACCAAGCCCCCCCGCCAACGGATTGCACACTTTGTCATGAATCTGCCTGACTCTGCGATCCAGTTCCTGGATGCATTCCGAGGGCTGCTTAGCGACGCTGAGGGGCGGGATTTGAGTGGGATATACGAGGAAATGCCCATGGTACACTGCCACTGCTTTACTCGAGAACTGGAGCCAGAAAAGGCAGAATTGGACATTCGGCAGGTGAGCAAATTTGTCTTGGCAGAGTCGGGTTCCTGCCTCCGATCGCTGATGATTCAATTGACAGCGTGTCGAAAAAATGATTGGATACCCTTTGACGGAGGAAACGAGTTTGCATCTCGTGCGTTCCGTCGCGCCAAATAAAGAGATGTACTGTATTAGTTTCCGCCTGCCTCGGGAGGTGGCTTTTGAGTCGAAATAAAAATTTGCGGGGTCACAATGATCCTTGGCGGAAGCAGAGGTGCGAATGATGAGTCAATCACGGGATTTCCGACATGCCGCTTTGTTGATTACCTAAATTGGTAAGTGAGTAGAGCGTTAACCCCGCTTCCTATTGCGAAATTTGCGGTCCTCAACGGCTGGAGCTTGTTCACTCTTTTCTCTCCCGACCACTACCGGTATACCCCATATCACCTAATTCTATATCCTAGTCACCGGCGGCGTTGTCAACGTTCATGTCTTCCTGGACGAACATATTTCCGACCGTCCACTGTGATTCCAATGGCTCGCCCTCAATCACAAAATCCGCCCTTCAGACAGTCCGCACAGCTGTAGCTATTCCAGAGAGCGAGCTCACGAGATGGCGCCGCACTTTTGATTCCAACGCGAAAATCGTTAATGGCGAGAAGTGAGTGTACCAGTCACCCGGGCCTAACAGCGGGAGCAAGAACGGAGCCTTGACTGACTCTACCATCACCCTTTCCATTTATGTGATTCTATAGATATCTAGACACCGAGAGCTTCGTCAATGCCATTGCGCCAAAGGGGGACTTGTCCAAAATCGGTCGTTCACAGTTCGCTATCCTCTTCCGCATCGCCGATACCTCCCGACGTGGCCTTGTATCATGGGAAGATTTCATTGTGTTCGAAACTCTCTTGAAGCGGCCAGACGCCGACTACTGGATGGCATTCCAGTATTTCGATGTGTATGTTTGCCGTTATCTTAGCGATTTACCATCGGACTAATCATTCGTCGCATCCAGTGACAGCTCCGGGTACATCGACTACAATGAATTCAAGACCGTCTTCTCCGCCAACCTTGGCCCAGACGCAATCCCCTTTGATTTTGAAAGGTGAGGTCACTTATCCCCTTTCTCCCTCTTTTCTACTAACTAAACTCCCCTGTAGCGATTGGATTACATTATACCTCGGGAAGAAGAATGGGACACACGTATTAGGATGTGAGTCGCTATCTACTTAGCCCGAGACCCACAAGCGCTCATTGGTTATTAGATAACGAATTTACACAGCTCATGAAGGGCTTGCAGGGCGAGCGTTTGCGCCAGGCTTTCAAATACTTAGATACCGACGAGGATGGATTTATTAGACCAGACGAATTTAAAAGAATAATTTTAGTATGTTTTCATGCGCGCTTACATCTTGTTTGCCGAATGCTAAATTTTCATCTCATCAGGAAATTGCTGGACATAAACTATCTGCTGCTGTCATAGACCGGCTCCCAACCTTGTGTACGTTGAGCCCTGGAAAGCGTGTATCTTACTCGGAAGTTGTTGCTTTCCATAATGTTATTAAAGGTGGGTTGTAGTGTCTTCAATAACAAATGACCCAATCTCACCCCTCTTTCAGAAATGGATATGGTAGAAAGGTAATGGAATACCAGACGAACCTTTGGGATTATCTCCTAACTCGCTTTGAAGGATAATTCGCGAAGCCACCGCCAAAAGTAAAGATGGCCGAATAGATCAAACTGACTTCCTCGACTACGCCGCCTCCAGTTCGCGTTACTCTCTCTTCACGCCCATGGAAGCCTCTATTGTCTTCCACTTCGCCGGACGAGGAATCAGCACGCAACGATTGGCTCTCGTTGACTTTGCACAACTGTTGGATCCAAGATGGCAGGCCCCTCATGATCATCAGGAGTTCGCCAAGCAGGCACCATCCAAGGTGTCCTTCATCCAAAAATTTCTGCATTCGTCATATAGCTTTGTCCAGGGTGGTATGTACGCTCGGTGATCCTCTTTATCTCTGGTGTTCAATGACTACTTATAGGTTTTGCTGGTGCTGTCGGAGCCACCATTGTATATCCGATCGACATGGGCAAGTTTTGTCTTACGTATGCAATGATTCAATCATTTACACTCCACGTCAGTTAAGACTAGAATGCAAAATCAGCGATCAACAGTTGTTGGTCAAATGCTGTACAAGAACAGCATGGATTGTGCTAAGAAGATTTTGCACAACGAAGGGTTTATTGGTTTTTACCGTGGTCTCGGACCGCAACTTATTGCGAGTGTTTTGTCTGCCTTGCCACAGCAATCATTGCTAATTTTAACTGATTTAGGGTGTAGCGCCTGAAAAGGCGATCAAGCTCACCGTGAATGATTTAGTGCGCGGGCGAGCCATGGATCCGGAGACTGGGCGCATTAAACTCGGCTGGGAACTTGCGGCTGGTGGTATGGCTGGTGGATCCCAAGTGGTAAATAGTAGCTGTATTAAGTGGTCTGAACACGCCGCTGAATGTTTTGCAGGTTTTCACAAACCCTTTGGAAATTGTGTATGCATTCCGCTTGTTCTGCTTTTTAGACTCAAATGCTGATGTGCTGAGTGTAGCAAAATCCGACTGCAAGTACAAGGAGAAGCTGCCAAAATTGAAGGGGCTATTCCGAAAGGCGCTGTTCACATCATCCGGCAACTAGGAATTCTCGGACTGTACAAGGGCGCAACGGCTTGCTTGCTCCGCGACATTCCATTTTCGGCTATTTATTTCACGTCGTATTCGCATTTGAAGAAAGACGTATTCCAGGAGGGATATAATGGAAAGCACCTGTCATTCTTGGAAACTCTCGCAGCCGCAGGGATGGCGTACGTCATTTACTTGGGTCTTTGTGACTGGCGGCAATTTGATGCTTTCGTGATGTTGTTAGGGGCATGCCCGCGGCCTATCTTACAACGCCTGCCGGTGAGAATTTCGACGTTATGTGCGAGAGTTATCAAACTTATAATGGGGTCTTCCTCAGATGTTATCAAGACGAGATTGCAAGTTGAGGCAAGGCAAGGACAGACACATTACGCCGGCCTTCGCGATGCTTTTGTAAAAATATGTGGGTGTTTCTTGTCATATTGAGGTTTCGAGTTGACGGATTGTCGTGCCTAGACCGGGAAGAAGGATTCCGAGCGTTGTTCAAAGGAGGCCCGGCGCGGGTTATTCGAAGCAGTCCCCAGTTCGGTTTCACACTTCTAGGTAAGATAATTTAGACGCCTAACCTCAAACACATTACTGACAAACATCATTTCGCAGCCTACGAAACCTTAAAAGATGTTGTAAGTGACTCTATTTTTATCATCCTGGCCTTCATTATCGACACACATTGCAACTCCTCGTGGCGGCTTAGCTACCCGTAAGCATTACTTGGGTCTTGGCGTTTGATTCCTATCTGAGAGATTATCCCCAATGCAGTATCCCTGGGAAGATAAACCTATCAAAGTGGAAACAGCGCTTACATCTCGACCTGATGAGATGGCGAAAATTAGGGCGAGAAATGCACTCAAGATTCTCTTGGATGTGCACGGAGACTTTGGGCATCGGTCGGCGGCATTTGGGGGACGGCCTTTGTCGTTATCTAACCCAAGGCTATCCTCATCTTGATTGGTTAGAAAGTAGATCAGTAGTCAGCATGGTTCATCTGTAATAAATAGACGTTTGTTTAGGACAAATTGGGCTATGTACTGCCAAAGCCGATCAGGAGATGAGCTCCCTAGAGATGCGCGGGTCACGACCGAGATCGCCTTGATGGAGGTTGCGAGGTCTGTCACACCGATCAGGTTGTGACTATTCAAATACTCGGAGTCAAACTTGATCTCTCTCTCTGACCCCCTTCTTTCGTTTTTCGTTCTTCTCTCTCTTATTTTTTTTAAACGCGGTGAGTACCCTTCCTTCAATGATATCCATAAAATTAAATTCGCTCCAGGCCCTCGCCCGTTTCGCATTCCTTTAGCTGCAAGACAGTGTCAACGCCAGCGTAGAACGCTCCATTTATTCTCCCAACAGCAACTTCGTTCTCCTTCTTTTTTGCATCAACCGCAGCCCCACTTTCGTTTCTTAAAGTTATCATGAAGTCGTTTGTTTTTGGTCTTTCTCTTGTGAGCGCCGCGGCGGCTCAGATCAGCGTCGTTGGGATGTCCATGGTTCCGGCCAGCAGTTCAGCCGCCTCGGAGTCTAACCCAGGGTCGTCTATGTCTATGCCAACTCCCACCGGAAGTGGAGGGGGAGGATATGCTGCCCCTTCGCAGCAGACAGCCCCGCCTTCGAGCTCTGTGAATTTTTATACTGTCATGCCTTATTCCTCATATCAAGCTGGAGGATATAAAAGCCTGGACTGTGGATATGGTTATAAGAAGCAGTCGGATGGGTCCTGTGGAAAGGAGTCTTGGGTGAGCACTGGATTTTATGACATACGAAATAAATTTATTAACCGGTTTGCCGCTTGCCGACAGTATACGAACGACGGTTGTTATGCTACGACCATTATCAACATCAACAACAAGTAAGTTTTATTCCTTGGTCGAGGGGTCGTGTATTGGGTGCTTAATATTTTGTGTTTATCTAGTAACTGCGGATATGGTTATAATAATGGATATGGGTATGGGGGGGATAAGACCGTTACAGTGACATACACTCAAACTCAGGTGCGTTTGGTCGATATTGGCTCCTTTTTCTGAAGCTAAGGATCTCTCAAAGGTTTACACCCAAACCGTCCCGACCACGGTCACTATGCACGAAACCGTTATCCAGACCAAGACCGACGTCCAAAAGGTTACCCAGGTCGTTACCTCGGTCGAGGTGGTGCCAACTACTCGCGTCTGGGTTTCTACCGAGATCATCGATAACACCAAGACGCTGAAGCAGACTCTCACTGCCACTGAGACCAAGACGCAGACTAACGTCTACACTCAAACCGCAACCCAGACGAACACTGCAACCCAGACGGTCAAGGAAACCAAGACCGACTTTGTTACCAAAACTGAGCTGAGCACAATCGTCCAACCAACGACGTATACCCGTGTTTGGGTCACCACCAACATCATCGACAAGGTGAGTGGAATCCGCCGTTCCTTACCCTGGAATAACGCTGACGAGTGGGATGCTAATCAGACCAAGACTGTTGAGGAGACCAAGACTGCCACTGTTACCTCTGCCATCACCTCCATCCAGACTGCGACCAAGACCGAGACTAAGACTGACAAAATGACCATCACTCAAGTCAGCACCTACGTCCAACCCACGACCTTGACCTCTGTCTGGGTATCGACGCAGACTATTGACAACGTGAGTCATCCAGCTTTTTGCC
>Ga0307513_10013092_pt1 | contig 10198 bp, 11 predicted proteins | sample 15_EM_MG_FD_202174 | JGI IMG/M metagenome (GOLD analysis project Ga0307513, IMG submission 202174) | Populus trichocarpa ectomycorrhiza microbial communities from riparian zone in the Pacific Northwest, United States - 15_EM | ecosystem: Host-associated > Plants > Roots > Unclassified | place...
CGCGATCTCTTCGCGGCGCAGCCCTTCGACCCGGCGGTGCCTCTCGGTGGCGATGCCGACGGCCGCCGGGTCGACCCGGGAACGCCGGGTCCGCAGGAAGCCCGCGAGATCGTCCATGCCTCCAGTCTGACCTCCGATGTGGCCTCGGTGCTGCCCACGAAGGTGGTCCTGCCGATACCAGGAACTCCCGTCCGATGGAACTCGCGCCCCTGAACGACGGCCGCCCCGGTACCGAGGATCGAGGGCATGAAGACGCTGATCGTCCACGCCCACCCCGAACCGAAGTCGCTCAACAGCTCGCTGAAGGACCTCGCGGTGTCCACGTTGGAATCCGCCGGGCACGACGTACGGGTGAGCGATCTCTACGCCATGAACTGGAAGGCGGTCGTGGACGCCGCGGACTACGGCCCCGACGCCTCGAGTCCGCTGAAGGTCGCCCTGGACTCGGGCCGGGCCTTCGACGCCGGGACGCTCACCCCGGACGTCCGCGCCGAGCAGGAGAAGCTGCTGTGGGCCGACACGATCATCTTCCAGTTCCCGCTGTGGTGGTACTCGATGCCCGCGATCCTCAAGGGCTGGGTGGACCGCGTGTTCACCTACCACTTCGCGTACGGCGTCGGCGAGCACAGCGACACCAGCTACGGCGAGCGCTTCGGCGAAGGCACCCTCGCGGGCAGGAAGGCGCTGCTGTCGGTGACCGCCGGTGGCCCGGAGTCGCACTACGCCGCGCGCGGGATCAACGGTCCGATCGACGATCTGCTGTTCCCGATCCAGCACGGCATCCTCTACTACCCGGGCATCGACGTGCTGCCGCCGTTTGTCCTGTACGGCACCGACCGGATGGCCGAGGAGGACTACGCCGACGTCGCCAAGGCGTGGGAGCAGCGCCTGCTCACCCTGGAGTCGACCGAACCGATCGCGTTCCGGCGGCAGAACTTTGGCGACTACGAGATCCCCGCGCTGCACCTCAAGGACGGCTTGGAGCCCGCGGGCAGCACCGGCTTCGGGCTGCACGTCCGCGGCTGAGATCGCCCGGCCGGCCGGGCGACACCGTCGTTGCTCGACCGCGCCAAGCGGCGTAAGTTGTTGTGCCCACCGCCCCGGACCTCGGCGACGCAGGCGAGCTCATCCCGTTCGAGATGAGCAGGACTGCCTCCAGCCAGGGCGTGTGAACGTGGAACAGACGACGGTGATCCGGTCGCGCGCTTCGGTGCGGGCGGACGCCCTGTCGCGCTCAGCCACATGCGCCCCCGACACCGCCACCGGCGTCATCCGGGCAGCAGGCTCATCCCGCGTCGTCTCACCACGCTCGGACGACGACGGCCTCCGGTGCAATTCCACGACGGCGAGGAGATTGCAGATGGCCGGCAACTCGACCGAATCCGGGCGCTCCGTCACCAGCAAGATCACCTCGATCCTCATGACGTTCACCGAGGGCAGTGAGCACTCCCTCACCGAGATCGCCCGTCTCGCGGGTCTGCCCATCTCGACCGCGCACCGCCTCGCCACGGAGCTCGCGTCGTGGCGGCTCCTGGAGCGCACGGACTCGGGGCACTACCGCGCCGGACTGCCCCTGCGCATGATCGGCACCGGCGACCACTGCCCGTCCAGCATCCAGGAGCGGGCCCCGTGCGTGCTCGAGGACCTCGCGGCCGCGACGCGGCGGCGCGTCCGGCTCGGCGTGCTGCAGGAGCTCGAGGTCGCCTACATCGAGAAGCGGCCAGGCGCGCAGCCCGTCACCTCGTTCACCCCCGCCGCGACGCTGCCGGCCCATCCGACCGCGATCGGCCGTGCCCTCCTCGCGTTCGCCCCGACCGGCGTCGTCGAGATGACGATCATGCGCGGCCTGCGCCCGTACACCCAGCACACCGTGACCTCGCCCGACCGGTTCCGGCGCGCGCTGGCGGTCACCCGCCTCACCCGGCTCGCCGTCACCCGGTGGGAGCTGGAAGCGGGCACGTGCGGCGTCGCGATGCCGGTGTTCGGCCGTGGTGGCGATGTGGTCGCCGCGATCGAGCTGACCATGCGGGACCTGAGCAAGGAACTGCAGCCGGTGATGGCCGCGCTGTCCATCGCGACCCGGAGCCTGTCGCGTGAGCTGGCGACCGAGCGGATCGGCGCGGATCAGTTTCCGCTGCACGGGATTCTCCGGTCACGCCGTTGTACGGCGCCGCCTGCCACCGTGATCCTGCACCGTGCTGCCGAGCGATGACCCCTGGACCATGTGGCTCGACTCGTTGCCCGCGAGCAGCCCGAACCTGAACCCTGCCGGCGCACTCCTCACGCGCCTGCGCGCCGCAGCGCGCCGGGGGGTCGCGCGCCGGTTCACCGTCCCGGGCACCGGTGGCGCGCTCAGCGTCCGCCTCGAATCGCTCACCACCGACGCCGACGCCGCGCAGCTCGCCGTCGGCCAGCTCGGCACCCTCCGCGCGGTGGGCACCGAGATGCGCTGGCGTGACGTCGTCGCGCAACGCGTCGAGCTGAGCTGCAGCAACGTCCACGTGCGGCCCTCTCCTCGGCCGACCGCCGTCGCTGCACCGGTGACCGTGGAGGTCCTCCTCACCCACGACGTCGTGCGCGCCTGGATCGCCGCAGCGCGTCCGAGCGTCCAGTACGACATGACCCGAGGGCAGGCGCAGCTGCGCTGGAGCGCACACCCGCGGTGGGGTGCGGTCGAGATCGTCCCCGAGGTCACGGCGAGAGAGCTGATCCTGCGGCCCGCCGGGATCCGCGTCGGACCCGCGCGGTTCACGTCCCCACGTTGGGCGCCCATCGTCCGCGTGAAGCTGGCCCGCCTCCCGCGCGGGCTCGTCGTGCGCGACGTCAGCGTGGGCGATCAGGGCATCACCGTCCGGGCGACTGCCGACGAATGGTCCGCATCGATCCCCACGCTGCTCGATCTTCTTTCTTGACCGCGGTCAGGTGGTCCCTCCGGTCACGCCGGGAGAACCCCGGACGCGACGAACCCGCTGCCGAAGGCGACCTCCCGTACCGCCAAGCCGGGGAGCCGCTGAGCCAGCGGCACCCACGGTCGGTCGAAGCCTGCGAAGTCGCTGATGTACGGGGCGTGCATGGCGAGCACGGCCGCGTTGAGCCCGACGGCCCACGCGGGCGCCCACTTCCCGCCCCCGGCCGCCACGCTGCCGCCAGGGCGCACCCGCGCGAGGACGGCATCGAGGGCCGGCCCGGACTGCAGCACGTCGTGGACGGCGCAGAAGAGCGCGTGGTCGGCGACCGGCAGGGCCACCTCCTGGACCGGTCCCTCGAGCAGGACGACGTTGGTCCAGCCGTTCTCCCGGATGCGCTCCCGCGCCTGATCGAGCATGTCGGCGGACGCGTCCACGCCGACGACGGTTCCCGTCGGGCCGATGCGTTCTCGCACGGCGGCGAAGCAGAGCCCCGTACCGCACCCGACGTCGAGCACGACGTCACCGTCGCCCAGCGCGAGTTCCTCGACGATCATTCGCCGATAGGTCATGTGAGCGGCGGTGCGGCGGTCGTAGTCGGCGGCATCGGTGGTGTACGCCGACCGACGGTCGGCCCGGCCAGACAGGGGCACGGCGCCCTCCTCGGAGAGAGCCCTCCATCGTCGTCGCATCGGCGTCCGAGGTCACACCCCCGGACAGGCGAACGACCGCCCGTCAGGCCGCGCTTTCGTGTGCCCTTCCGGTGACGTCGGCGCACGCCTGCAGCAACCCGTCGAGAAAACCGGCCGGGTCGGCCCAGAACACGCCGTGGTCACCGTCGATCTCCACGGTGCGGGCGGTCGGCATGCACTCGGCCAGCCGGTGCTGGCGCCGTGGCGCGACCACCTGATCGTGCCGGGTGACGAGTACAGCCGTCGGCACGTCGACCGAGTCGATCCACCGGTGCGACGAGAACCTGCTCACCGCGTGCATCGCGTCCAACGCCACCGTGAGCGGCACCTGCCGCATGCGGCGCAGCGCGGCCTTCCGCGAAGGCCCGTCCATCCGCGCGTCGAGCAGGTGGCCGGCGATCCCGTCGGCACCGGTCGGTAGCCACGCCGCGGCGAACGGGCTGACACAGCTGGTCCAGCGGATCGCGGCCACCGCCGCCGGCATCCCCCACGACAGCGACTGCTCCCACACCGTGCCCGCGACATTGCGGGAGGTCGAGCACAGCACGAGCCCCGCAGTCAGGTCCCGGTGCCTCTGCCAGAACAACTGAGCGACCATCCCGCCCAACGAGTAACCGACCGGGATCACCGGACCGACGCCCAGTGCGTCCAGAACGGCCGCCGCGTCGTCGGCGCAGTCCTCGAGGCTGTAGGGCGAGCGGGCCTGCAGGCCCTGCCCGTGACCCCGCTGGTCGAACGTGATCACGCGGTAGCGCTGGCTCAACCCGGGGACGACGGTCGACCAGTTCAGTTCGGCGTCGAGCGCAACCCCGTGCAGCAGGACGAGCACCGGTGCGCCGGGCGGCCCGGGGATGTCGTCGACCGTCAGACGGCCGCGTCCCGGCAGGTCGAGCTGGTGCTTCATCCGCTGCTCCTCGCCGAGCGCCTCGCAACAGGATGAGGCTTGCCGGACCAGGTGAGCAACTCGCGGCTACGGTTGATCAAATGGCCAAGGACACGCCTGGCATCCCCATCGTGGTCGACCACGACCCTGCCTGGCAGGCGCGGGGTCTCGCCCTCGCGGACGGACTGCGCTCCACGCTCGCGCCTCTGGCGCTGCACGCCGAGCACATCGGAAGCACGGCGCCCACTGGCCGTCTGAATCCAGGCGCCAGCTGGTTCCGTTCTCGCCGGATGTTCCTTGGCGGCGGGTTCCACCGCTGGCTGCGCGAATCAATCCGGCTGCGGGGCAGTCCGCTGGATGCCGAGGTCGTCAAGGATCGATGTGTAGGAGCAGAGCCGGGCCGTGTAGTCCCGAAGGGTTGCCAGGCATTCGTCGAGCTGCGCTGTGTGGACGTCGGGCAAGTCGAGCAGGAACCGTTGGTTGCCGGACCCCCCTCGCACTGGAAGCGGGTCGTCGACTGTGGCGTCAGCTTGGATCAGGAACTGATCGTCGCGGAACCAGATGGAAACCCCCGCGCAGACGTCTCGGTGTTCGGCGTCGTCCAGGTGGAACACAACACCGACGGTCGCCAGCGGTGCGATCCCGCGGCCGAGCTGATTGAGCTGATCCCACCGGATGGGGGTGTGCGTCCGGCCCTGTGTGTGGCCGAACTCGCGGAACGTCCGGCTGGCATCGTCCAGCGCCGTCATCAGCTGTCCAGCGCCGTAGCTTGCCGCATCCACGGTTGGGAGCATAGCGACGGGATTTCAGCAGTTTCATGGGCTGATTGCGGTTGCCATGGCGGCGATCCCGGGCCCGACGGAGCCGAACGTGGTGGTCGAGTTCGACTAGGCGTCCCGATCGGTCAGCCTCGACCATAGCCCGCGATGGTCGGCAGCGGATGCGATCGGCAACGGTAGCGCCGGCAGCGAGGACGGCGGGGCAGCGGCACCGCCTGACGATCGGTCACCTAAAGAGCGTTGCGTGGCGGCCAGCTCCGTACGCCACCGATGCCGCCCGCCGCGACGTAGCGACGCGGGTCGGTGGACTGCTGTCGCAGCCACCGGACGAGCCCGGGCGGTCGTCTGCGGCGAGCTGACGCCGGTCAACTGCAACCGCAACTGCAACCAGGGGTGGCCGGAGACGGTTGGCGATCCGGCTCACCGGACCATTTCGCCTGGTCAGGCTGGCGGAAGCGGAGGGATTCGAACCCCCGGACCCTTTCAGGACTCTCGCTTTCAAGGCGAGTGCATTCGGCCGCTCTGCCACGCTTCCACCGCCCAGCCTACCCAGGCCTGCCAGGCCGTTGGGCAGTGGCGAGCATCGCGCAGGCGGCGAGGCGGCAGGGCCAGCGCGGGGCCAGTCGCACGGCGGAGTGGCAGCCGCGGCAGCGCCCGTCGGGACCTTCGACGTGCACCTCCAGCAGCCGGGCCGACACCGCGGGGGCGGCGGCCAGTGCAGCGGCCGCGCCGGCGAGCACCAGGTCCGGCTCGGGTTGTGTCATCGGGACTCCTCACGTTCGGGGTGCGCCGAACGATCCGCACGGCGGAGCAGGAACGGACCCGCGAAGGTGGGGCCCCCACATTCGCCTCCCCCATGTCACGATGGGTCACCGGACGGTCGCAGTGGGGAGGGTGCGTGGCGAACCGGAAAGGCAACGGGCGCCAACGCCAGCTCGGCCGCCGGCTGCGCCGCATGCGGGAGGACGCCGGCCTCACCATCGACGCCGCCGCCGAGAAGCTGGAGTTCTCCGCCAGCAAGCTGGGCCGCATCGAGACCGCAGAGCAGGGCGTCGACGTGCACGTCGTGCGCAGCATGCTCGATCTCTACGACGTCGGCGGCGACCGCTGGACCGAGACGTTGCAGCTGGTCCGCGACGCCAAGGAGAAGCCCTGGTACGCCAGCCTCCTGAAAGTCGGCGACTATGGGTACATCGCCTACGAGGCTGATGCCGACCAGGTGCAGGAATGGGCGCCCAACATCGTGCCGGGCCTGCTGCAGACCGCGGGATACGCCTCTTCGCTGTTCTCAGCGTTCAGCGACGATCCAGAGCGGACAGCCGGCATGGTCGAGATCCGCCAGCGACGGCAGCACCGACTCACCGACGACGGGGACCGGGTCGATCTGGTGGCCATCACGACCGAGACGGCGCTGCGCAATGCGTTCGGCGATCCACCGATGATGCGCGCCCAGCTGGCCCATCTGATCGCAGCCGCTGAACTGCCGACGGTGACACTGCAGGTGCTACCGGCCGACTCGAAAGCCCACGAATCGCTGGCCTCCGGGTTCGCCGTCCTCAGCTTCGGTGAGCTTGGCGAGCCCGATCTCGCCTATGTCGAGCACGCGCTCGGCGCGGCGTTCCTGGAGGGCGAGGACGACGTCCGTTTGGCCCGAAACCAGTTCGATCGGCTGCGTACCCTGGCTCTTGCGCCGGCCGCTTCGCTGGCCCTGCTGCGGGAGATCGCCGCGGCTCTATAGCGGGAGGAGCAGCCATGGACGGCACCGCCGACAACGACCGGCTCGCCTGGCGCACCAGCAGCTTCAGCGGCGGCAACGGCAACAGCTGCGTCGAGGTCGCCCCCCTCGCCGACGGGATCGCGGTGCGCGACACGAAGGACCGCACCCGCGCGCCGCACACCTACACCCGTCCGGCCTGGCAGTCCCTGCTCGCCGCCGTGCGCGCGGGCGACCTGACCTGACACTCGCGCCGGTCCGGCCGAGGTTGTGTTGATCAAATCGCGGCCGCCCGTCCTCAGGGCACTCGCACGTCCACCCACACGCTGTGGTGGTCGGAGGTGTCGTTGAGCCGGGCCAGCGGATCGCTCGCGACCGGCCAGAACACCCCGCTCCCGACCACCGACAGCGGGGCCGACGGCAGCACGTAGTCGACGCGCAGGTTGCCCGGCGCGCGGTCGTTGAAGTCACCGGTGTCGTAGCGGGGGTCCCCGCGCTGGCCGACGTTCGCGCCGCCCTGCGCGGTAGCGGCTTCGGGGGCGCCGGCCGAGGTCGGCTTGGGGTCGATCACCCGGTCCGCGGTGAGCATCTGGTCGGCGGCACCGGCCACCGAATCGCCGTCGACCGGATCGGAGTTGTTGTCGCCCATGATCACGAACGAGGCGCCGGACGGCAGCCCGCCCGCCTTCCCGGCGTCGTCGACCAGTGCCGGCGCGCCGGCCGCTGCCACGTAGAGGCGCCAGAAGAGGATCTCGTCGGCGTTGTGCAGGCCGTTGTGGTCGTCCGGCCCGTCGAACGACGGCGGCGTGGGATGGCTGACCAGCACGTGCACCGTCCGCCCCGACACGGTCACGGGCAGGTCCCAGTGCGACTTCGACGACAGGCGCAGGATCGCCTGCGCCTCCGGCGCGTAGTAGCTGGTGGGGATCCGGTTGCCGGGCAGGTCCTTCCAAGGGAACTTCTGGAACGTGCGCGCGGCCGCGGTGTCGATCGGGTACTTCGAGTAGACGACCATGCCGTACTGGCCAGGGACCAGGCCGAACCCGAACGCGTCGTTGCCGCCGCCGACCTTGCCGTCCTTGTCGAGGTCCAGGCCGGTGGGCTCGCCGGTGTTGCTGGGCGCGATGAAGCTGTACGGGTAGTCGATCGCCTCGGTCCCGTTGTGCGGCTGCTTCAGGTAGTTGTCGCGGAAGAGATCGGCTGCCTTCGGGTCGTAGTCGAACTCGTTGATCAGCAGCACGTCCGGCCGCACCCGCTGGATCACCTCGGCCACCTTCGCCGCTTGTGGATCGTTCGGCGTCGACAGATCGGCCACCAGCTCACCCGCCGACGCCCGGTTCAGCGAGGCGTTGAACGTGGCGAAACGCAGCTGGACCGGTTCGGGCGCAGCAGCGGTGGCCGTGCAACCCGCCGTCGTGGCGAGTACGGCGAGGGCAGCCAGGATCCGTCGCATACGGGCACCCTGGCAGGGCCGGATGAACACGCACTGTCGATCAGCGCAACGATGCCGTATCAGGTCAGCGCGCCGACCCGGTCCGGCGCGCACGCAACGGGCCGGTCGTGGTGGGATCACGTCGACCAGCGCGACCGTGACGCGCACCGACACCGGAGGCAGTGATGCGGTTCGACGAGAACGCTGAACTGGACACGTCGAACGTCGAGGACCTGCGCGGTGGCGGCGGGGGCGGCGGAGGGTTCGGCGGCCGGGTCGCGATCGGCGGTGGTGGCGTCAGCATCGTCGGGCTGATCATCTACTTCCTGCTCTCCCAGCTCGGCGGCGGCAACTTCTCGCTACCCGACGGCGGGAGCGGCTTCGGCACGGAGAACAGCGTCGCCGACTCCGGGCAGCTGGCGCAGACCTGCCAGCGCGGCAGCGACGCGAACGGCGATCTCGCCTGCGAGGCCGTCGGCGTGATCAACTCGCTGGACAGCTTCTGGACCGACGTGTTCGCCCGCTCCAACCAGCAGTACCAGCCGGCCAGGACGCGGTTCTTCAGCGGCAGCGTGAACACCGGCTGCGGCGGCGCCACCTCCGACACGGGCCCGTTCTACTGCCCGGCGGACAACTACATCTACATCGACCTGACCTTCTACCAGGAGCTCGAGCAGCGCTTCGGCGCGCAGGGCGGCCCGTACGCGCGGGCGTACGTGCTGGCGCACGAGTACGGCCACCACATCCAGGCGCTGCTCGGCACCACCGACCGCGTCCAGGCCGGCGACGCCGGCCCGACCTCCGGTTCGGTCCGGCTGGAGCTGCAGGCCGACTGCTACGCGGGGGCGTGGGGCAACCACGCCACCACCGTGCCGACGCGCAGTGGCAAGCCGTTGATCCTCGACGTCACCCCGGCGGACGTGGATGCCGCGCTCGACACCGCGCAACGGATCGGCGACGACTTCATCCAGAGCCAGCTCGCCGGCCGTCGCGTCGACCAGAGCCAGTTCACCCACGGCTCGTCGGCGCAGCGCGCGAAGTGGTACCGCACCGGCTTCGACACCGGCAGCCCGGCGCGCTGCGACACCTTCGCGCGCGGCGTGAACCTGGGCTGATCAGGCGCTGATCACCGCCGGCTGCGCGGGAGGGAGCGCCCCTCCTGCGAGGACGGCGATGACCGGTCCCTCGGCCGCCCCGCCGTGCTCGAGTGCAGCGGCGAGGGTCGCCGCGTCGACGGTGGTGACGGGTCGGTCGGCCAGCTCGGCCAGGCGTCGACGGGCAGCGCGGATCCCGACCCTGGCCTGCGGTGCCACCGCGGTCACCCGGGTCGACGGGCACAGGTGGGCGACCGCAGCGGTGATCCCCTCGACGAGGCCGACCGGTACGAACAGGACCGCCGGCGGCACGTCGTCGAGCTGCCGCAGGATCTCGGTGACGACCGTGGCGTGCCCCGCCAGCACATGAACGTCGTCGTCGGGATCGAGCAGCGTGGCGCCGCGCTCGGCGGCGATCCGCGCAGCGACCGCCGGACCGGCCAGCACGATCTCCGCATCGAACCGGCGCACCGTCTCGACGACGGCCGGCGGGGCGTCGTGCGGCAGGACGACCGTGGCCACGATCCCCAGCTCGCGCGCTGCCCACGCGAAAGCCGACATCCGGTCGCCCGCACCGAACGCCACCAGGCCGTCGATCCACCGGTCGGATCCCGACGCGACGATCTGCGTGAGTGCTCCGCGCACCTCGACCGAGCCGCTCGGTTGTCGGCTCTCCGCCTTCACCAGCACGTCCTGGA
>Ga0307513_10013093_pt1 | contig 10198 bp, 6 predicted proteins | sample 15_EM_MG_FD_202174 | JGI IMG/M metagenome (GOLD analysis project Ga0307513, IMG submission 202174) | Populus trichocarpa ectomycorrhiza microbial communities from riparian zone in the Pacific Northwest, United States - 15_EM | ecosystem: Host-associated > Plants > Roots > Unclassified | place...
CGCTTCGTGGATGGCCGTGATTCTTGAAGTTTTCATGCGTGGAAGTGGTGGACGGTACAGGGCTTGAACCTGTGACCCCTGCCGTGTGAAAGCAGTGCTCTACCGCTGAGCTAACCGTCCGCCGGGACTTGTCGTCCTGCCGCGAGGGGCGAGAGTCTAAAGACCGGGCCGGAGCGAATCAAATCGAGACTGAATCGGCGCCGATGCTACGATTCGCGCCCTCAAAACGGCCGGAATTCGCATCTCCATGACCTCTCCTGTGATCACGCGCTTCGCTCCGAGCCCCACGGGCCTGTTACACATCGGTGGCGTCCGCACGGCGCTCTTCAGCTGGCTGTACGCGCGCCGCATGGGCGGCCAGTTCATCCTGCGCGTGGAGGACACGGACCTCGAGCGTTCGTCGCCCGAAGCCGTGCAGGTGATTCTCGCAGGCATGCAGTGGCTGGGCCTCGATCACGACCTCGGGCCTTACTACCAGACGCAGCGCTTCGATCGCTACAAGGAGGTCATCGCGCAGATGCTGAAGGCCGGTACGGCCTATCACTGCTATTGCAGCAAGGAAGAGCTCGATGCGATGCGCGCAGCGCAACAGCTCGCGAAGGAGAAGCCGCGCTACGACGGCCGCTGCCGTCACGGCAAGGGCCCGGGTCGAGAGAGTGGGCGAAGGCCTGTGGTGCGGTTCGCGAATCCGGAAGAGGGTGCGACCGTGGTCGAAGACGTGGTGCACGGCGCGGTCACGTTCCAGAACAAGGAACTCGACGATTTGATCATCGCCCGTTCCGACGGCACGCCGACCTACAACTTCTGCGTGGTGGTCGACGATGCGGACATGGGTGTGACTCACGTGATCCGCGGCGACGACCACCTCAACAACACGCCGCGGCAACTGAACATGCTGCTGGCACTCGGCAAGCAGGCGCCGGTCTACGCACACGTGCCGATGATCCTGGGGCCGGACGGCGCGAAGCTCTCCAAGCGCCACGGCGCGGTCAGCGTGCTCGAATACCAGACCCAAGGCTATCTACCCGACGCGCTGCTCAACTATCTCGTGCGCCTCGGCTGGTCGCACGGCGACCAGGAGTTCTTCACGCGTGCGGAAATGATCGCGGCCTTCGACGTGCGCGACATCAACAAGTCCGCCTCGGCCATGAACATGGAGAAGCTGCTGTGGCTGAACCAGCAGCACCTGGTGCGCACGAACCCGACGGAAATCGTGCCGCATTTCAGATGGCACCTGGCAACGCTCGGCATCGAGTCCGACGACCAGCCGCTGCTCGAAGGCATCATCGTCGCGCAGCGCGAACGCGCGAAGACGCTCAAGGAAATGGCGGAGAACAGCCGCTTCTTCTTCGGCGATCACGTGACGCTCGATGCCAAAGCCGCGGAGAAGCACCTGACGGCCGACGCGCGCGCATTGTTAGGCGAGCTGTGCACGCGGCTCGCCGCGCTCGCGGACTGGCGCGCGCCGGCGATTCACGCGGTGCTCGAGGGTCTCGCGACCGAGAAGTCCCTCGGGCTCGGCAAGGTTGCGCAGCCGCTGCGCGTTGCGGTGTCGGGTGGGACGGTGTCGCCGCCCATCGATGCGACGCTGGTGCTGCTCACGAAAAAGCGCGCGCTCGAGCGAATCGAGCGCGCGCTTCAGTAGCTGAAATCCGCGCGCCGCCTTACAGGATCGTCTTGGTCCCGACGTTCGAGACGTCGCTCTCGATGCCCGCGCTGTTGACGGCGTAAACCGCGAAGAACCACTGGCCGAGCGCCAGATTGTTCACGGTGAAGTTCGAAACCCCGGGGTTGTTGACGCTGGCCGATTCGGTGAGATCGCTCGCGCTGCGGCCGTAGGCCACGCGATATCCGGCGAGGTCGGTGAGCGCACTGCCATCGGTGTTGGTGGTCGGCGGCGTCCAGCTCACCGTCGCGGTGCCGTTGGCGACCTGCAGCACGGCAATCGAGAACGCCGGCAGCGAAGCACTCGCCTTGTTGTCGGTCACGGAGATCGTGATGCTGGCGAACGTGCCTATGTCGGTGAGCGCAGGTGTTCCCGACAGCCGCCCGGTAGTCGTGCTGAACGTGGCCCAGGCCGGGCGGTTGACGATGCTGAACGTCAGCGCGTCGCCATCGGGATCCGCGGAGCTTGGCTGGAAGGAGTACGCGACGCCTGCCAGCAGCGATGCCAGCGGAGTGCCGGAGATGGTCGGCGCGCGGTTGGCAGGCGCCGTCACCTGGATCGTGAACGAGGGCAGCGAGGCTGTGGCCACGTTGTCGGTCACCGAAATCGTGATGCGCGCGGACGTGCCCACGTCGGCGGTGGCCGGCGTGCCCGACAGTCTGCCGGTGGTGGTGCTGAACGTGGCCCAGGTGGGCTTGTTCTGTATGGCATAGACCAGCGTGTTGCCGTCCGGATCGGCGCCGACCGGGCGGAAGCTGTATGCGGCACCGGCAACCACCGTGGTGGCGGGCGTCCCGGTAATCGTCGGCGGGCGATTCGCTGGCGCGTTCGCGGCCACCGTGATGTTGAAGGCCGGCAGCGCTGCGCTCAGCGTGCCGTCGCTGACGGTGATCATGATGTTGCTGGTGGTGCCGACGTTGGCGCTGACCGGCGTTCCGGTCAATTGGCCGGTGGCCGGCGTGAACGTCGCCCAGGCCGGCTTGTTCTGAATGGAGAACGTGAGGTTGTCATCGTTCGCATCGTCGGCGACCGGGATGAAGTTGTAGACCTTCATGACGGTGGCGGAGGTCGCCGGCGTACCCGCGATCGTCGGTGCCTGATTGGAAGCGGGCGGCGGCACCGTGGCGGCGCTGCTCACCTGGATGCGGAACGCCGGCAGCTCGGTGATCGCCTTCGAGTCGCTGACTTCGATGGTGATCATGTCGGTCATGCCGACGTTAGTCTCGGCGGGAGTGCCAGAGAGCTTGCCGGTGGTCTTGTCGAAGGTGGCCCAGGCGGGCACGTTCTCGGCTGAGAACTTCAGCGTGTCGCCATCCGGATCGGCGGCCTCGGGCTGAAAGGTGTACGGCGTGCCGGCGGTCAAGGCGGTGATTGGCGTGCCGCTGATGATGGGCGGCAGGTTGCCGGCGCCACCGGCGCTGCTCGCATCGTCGGTACCGCCGCAAGCGGCGAGCGCCAATGAAGTGAGAGCCACCAATACCCATTGCTTGCCGCAAATTCGCATTGTTCAGATCCTTCAGATTCCAACCTGTCTGCAAGACCGAAGCTATGCGGCGACAACAGTAATGACGGTATCGAGACCACCAAGGCGTCTCCCGATACCGGCAACCCCGCTGTCTGATGCCACGTCGCCTCAGACCGGAAGCTTTGCGTCCCCGCCTCGCGACGGGTATGCCTTTGCTCTGCCAATGAGTAGAACTTGGAAGATCAGCATTTACAACGTGTCACCAGTGGCAGACACAGGGGGACTCGGAATTGAAAAATAAGGTGAACCGGTTCCATGCTGCGCATTCATGACGATGTGACGCAGTCGCTTCTGTTTACTTGACATACCTGAGACTGAACCGTAAGTTGCCGCGCCTCGCGTGGGGCCATAGCTCAGCTGGGAGAGCGCTTGCATGGCATGCAAGAGGTCGACGGTTCGATCCCGTCTGGCTCCACCATTTAGTCTGCGTCCCCATCGTCTAGAGGCCCAGGACATCGCCCTTTCACGGCGGTAACGGGGGTTCGAATCCCCCTGGGGACGCCACCTTTGCGACGGAGCCCACACTTGCGAACGCCAGCCGGCGTTCGCGGGCCCAGCTCGTTAGGGTTCTTGCCTAGACTCGCGGCCACATGCGAGCAGGACTATTTGGCATAACTTGGCATCCAGCCCTCGTGCTGTTGTGGCTGGCCGAGTCGGCAGCTGTTTTGGTAGCGAGCCGGTTCGCGTGCCGCCTGGTAGGCGGACCCTCCCTCGATCCGGCGATCGACTGGACGCAGGCCGCGGTATTTGGTGGCAGCGTGATCCTCGCCATGGTCGCGATGGGATTGTTCACGCGGCGCATGCGCGATCGCATGGCGGGTGTGGTGCTGCGGATTTCACTGAGCGTTATCGCCGGCGCGCTGCTGAGCGGGCTCATCCTCGGCTTCTGGCCTGACTACAAGTTCACGCCGGCCGAGTTCGGTTCCTCGATTGCTTTCTCGTGGTTGCTGCTGGTGCTGGTGCGCATGGTTGCGCAGCGGCTGATCGACGAAGACATCTTCAAGCGTCGCGTGCTCGTGTACGGCGCCGGGAACAACGCGATGCGGCTCGCGAAGTTGCGGCGTCGCGCGGATCAGCGCGGTTTCAAATTGCTCGGCTTCGTGCCGGCCGATGGCGAAGACCTTGAAGTTCCCGAAGACCGGGTGGTGCGGGTCAGCGGTCCGCTGCACGAATACGCGAGCCAGAACGCCATCGAAGAAATCGTCGTGGCGATGGACGATCGACGCCGCAGCTTTCCGCTCAAGGATCTGCTCGAATGCCGGCTGGCCGGCATCGTGATCTCCGAACAGGTCACCTTTCTCGAGCGCGAGACCGGCAAAGTTCACCTCGAGCTGCTGACGCCGAGCTGGATCATTTTCGGCGGCGGCTTCCGCCGCAACGGCATGCGCGTGCGGTCCGAGCGGATGTTCGACCTGCTGGCGAGTTCCAGCCTGCTGCTGCTCGCCTCGCCCATCATGTTGCTGACCGCACTCGCGATCAAGATCGAGGACGGCCTCGCGGCGCCGGTGTTCTATGGACAGGATCGGGTCGGCTTTGCCGGCCGCATCTTCCGCGTGCTCAAGTTCCGCAGCATGCGCGTCGACGCCGAGCGGGACGGCAAGGCGCAGTGGGCGACCACCAACGACAATCGCGTGACCGCACTCGGCAAATATCTGCGCAAACTGCGCATCGACGAGTTGCCGCAGCTGCTCAACGTATTGCGCGGGGAAATGAGCTTCGTCGGCCCGCGGCCCGAGCGGCCGCAGTTCGTCGACAAGCTGGCCGAGACGATTCCTTACTATCGTGAGCGCCACTGCGTGAAGCCGGGCATCACCGGCTGGGCGCAGCTTTGTTATCCGTACGGCGCGTCGGAGCAGGACGCGGTCGAGAAATTGCAGTACGACCTTTTCTACGTAAAAAATCACGACCTGGTGTTCGACATACTCATACTGCTGCAAACCGTGGAAGTGATCCTGCTGGGCAAGGGTGCGCGTTAGCGCCTGACAACCTTCGCGGGCACGAGGGGACATGATCGGACTCACTTACGCGTTGGCCGCAACCGTCCTGCTGGTGGTTGGCGTCGTCCTGCTGATCCGTCGCGGACAGAGCGAGCCGGCGCGCAATGCGGCGGTGGCCGCCATCGTCAGCGCCGGTTGGGCGGCACTCATGTGGAGTCAGACGCCGGCCCACATCTGGCCTACCTGGAACGCGATGATGGCGGATGGCTTTCGCTTCGGCGCGTGGCTGATCGCGCTGCAGGCGCTGGCATCGATCGAGATTCCCGCCTGGCTGCGTCGCATGAGCCTGGGATCGTGCGCAGCACTCATCATCTACACCGCATTTGGGGCAATCGCGCAGGGGGCGGCGCCGCTCAAGCTGTATCCACCGGCTGGATTCCTCACGGCGCTGGCCGCGCTCGCCGCCACGCTGCATGTGTGGCGACACGCCTTCTATGGTGGCTCGCGCGAAGTGAAGTGGTGCGCCTCCGCGGTGGCGGGACAATTCGCAATCGATGCGCTCACTTATGCGCAGGCACACTGGCAAGGCGACGTCGACCCTTCCCTGACCGTGCTGCGGCTGGTCGCGATCGGCGCGTCGCTGCTGCCGCTGGTTTACGGTGCGTGGCGCGTGCCGGTGGCGGCGCCGCGCGTGTTCGTGTCGCGGCAGGTGATGTTCTACACCGCGAGCTTCATATTCCTCGCGCTGTACTTCGGCGCTACGGCGCTCGGCGCGTACTACGTGCGTCGGTTGAGCGTGGAATGGGGCGCGGTGCTGCAGACGTTGGTGATTGCCGGCGCGGTCACGCTGTTCATTCTGTTCCTGCTGATCGAATGGCCGACGCGCCGGCTGCGCGTGTTCATCTCCACACATTTCTACCGCAACAAGTACGACTACCGCATCGAGTGGCTGCGCTTCGTGCAGACGCTGTCGGTCGGCGAAGAGCCGGACGCCAGGCGCAGCGCGGTTCGCGCGGTGGCGCAGATCTTCGACAGCGCCAGTGGCCTGCTGCTGCTGCGCGACCGGGACGCCGGCCGTTTCTATCTACAGGCGGCGTGGCCGGAGAAGAGTACCGACTTCCCCGAGGTCCTGCCCATCGACGAGGACGACGAGTTGCCGCGCTTCATGCGGGACCGGCAGTGGGTGGTCGACTTGCGCGAATATCAGCGTGCGCCCGAGCGCTACGCCAACCTGCGATTGCCGGCCTGGCTCGATCCCAACGGTCCGTGGCGCCTCGTGACCCCGTTGCTCATGGGCAATCACCTGATGGGATTCCTGGTGCTGCGTGCGCCGCCCGAACCGTTTTCGATCACGTTCGAGGACCTCGACCTGCTCAAGACGGTGGGCCGCAATGTCGCCGTACAGCTGGCGCAGCGGCGCGCCGACGAACAGCTGACTGAGAGCCGGCAGTTCGACGCCTACAACCGCTTCGCCGCGTTCGTCATGCACGATCTCAAGAACTCCGTCGCGCAGCTGCAGTTGTTAGTCGCGAATGCCGCCCGTCACCGTCACAACCCGGTGTTCGTCGAAGACGCCATCGATACCATCCGCAACACCTCGGAACGCATGACCCGGCTCATCGAGCAGCTGCAGGGTCGCGACACGCAGGGCACCGCGCGCGTGGTCGATCTCGCGTCCACCGCTGCCGCGGCCATTGCGCGCAGCCAGGCGCGCCAGCCGGCGGTGACGGTCGCGGGGACGCTCGCGAGCGCACTGGTGCAGGCCGATCCCGAACGGCTGACTGCGGTGATCGAACACGTGCTGCGCAATGCGCAGGAAGCCTGCGCCACGAACGGCCAGGTCCACGTCGAACTCGGCGTCGACGCGAGCGAAGCGCGCCTCACGGTGGTCGACGACGGCGCGGGCATGGACGAGGAATTCCTGCGACAACGCCTGTTTCGCCCATTCGACAGCACCAAAGGCTCGAAGGGCATGGGCATCGGCGCGTACCAGGTGCGCGAATACGCGCGCACGCTCGGAGGCGACGTCGAGGTGTGGAGTGCACCCGGGCGGGGCACCAGGTTCTGTATTAGGCTGCCGTTATGTCCGAAGAAAAACCCAGACTCCTGATCGTCGAAGACGATCTGGGCCTGCAAAGACAATTGAAATGGTGCTTCGACGAATACGAAGTGCTGATGGCTGCGTCGCGTGAAGAAGCGCTGACGATGGCGCGCCGCTTCGAGCCGTCCGTGGTGCTGCAGGATCTCGGTCTGCCGCCGGACGCCGAGGGCGTCACCGAAGGCATGCAGACGTTGCGCGAAATCCTGAGCCTCGCGCCACAGACCAAAGTCATCGTGGTCACGGGCAACGCCGAGCGCGACAACGCGGTGCGCGCGGTCTCGCTCGGCGCCTACGATTTCTACCAGAAGCCGGTCGACACCGATGTGTTGCGCTTGCTGGTCGGCCGCGCCTTCCACATTCACGCGCTGGAGGAGCAGAACCGCCAGCTGCGCGAGGCGCAATTGACCTCGCCCATGGAAGGCTTCATCGCCACCGACGATGCGATGTTCAAGGTCTGCCGCATGATCGAGAAGGTCGCGCCCACCGACGCTTCCGTGCTCATTCTCGGCGAGAGCGGCACGGGCAAGGAACTGGTCGCGCGCGCCCTGCACGCGCAAAGCGGTCGCAACGCTGCGCGCTTCGTCGCCATCAATTGCGCCGCCATTCCGGAGCAGTTGCTCGAAAGCGAATTGTTCGGCTACGAAAAGGGCGCCTTCACCGGCGCCGTCAAGACCACGCTCGGCAAGATCGAAGTCGCGAGCGGCGGGACGCTGTTCCTCGACGAGATCGGCGACATGCCGCTGGCGCTGCAGGCCAAACTACTGCGGTTCCTGCAGGACCGCATCATCGAACGGGTCGGCGGACGCCAGGAAATCCCGGTCGACGTGCGCGTGGTGTGCGCCACCAATCGCGACCTGCAGCAGTTCATCATCGAGCAGAAGTTCCGCCAGGATCTGTACTTCCGCGTCGGCGAGGTCACCATCAACGTGCCGCCACTGCGCGAGCGGTCGGGTGGCGCGACCGTGCTGGCACACGCCATGCTGCGAAAATTCGGCAAAGTCGGCGGCCGGCCGAAGCGCGGCTTCACCGAAGACGCGACCGCGGCGCTCGAGGCATACTCCTGGCCGGGCAACGTGCGCGAGCTCGAGAACCGGGTCAAGACTGCGATGATCATGGCCGAAACGCCCATGCTCACCGCGGAAGATCTCGGGCTCAAGGAAGGCGCGCAGAGCGCGCTGCTGTTCAATCTCAAGGAAGTGCGCACGCGCGCCGAGCGCCAGGCCATCCGCCAGGCGATGTCGATCACCGACGGGAACGTCTCGAAGACCGCGGAGTTGCTGGGCGTGAGCCGGCCGACTCTCTACGATCTCATGGAAAAGTACGGGATCCGGGCGCCGCAGTGAGCGCGCAGCTGGAAGCAGGGCCGATCGCATCTGCAGCGCGACCGGTAGTTTTCTCTTGGGGCCGCGTGGCCGCGGTCCTGGCGATCGTCGTGGCGGTTGCGGCACTTTACTGGCCGACGGTCCGATCGCTCGCGCTGCAGTGGGAAGATTTCGACAGCCTCACCTATACCCACGGCTACCTGATCGCGCTGATCAGCATCGGCCTGATCGTGCGGGCGCGGATCACGCTGAATGACGCCGTCATCGCCGGCAGTGCGCGTGCGACGGCGGCGCTGGCGGCGGCGAGTCTATTGTGGCTGCTGAGTTTTCGCGCCGGGATCGAGATCGTCACGCAGCTGCTGCTGCCGTTGATCGCCTGGTTGTCCGTCCTGGCCGTACTCGGGCCCGGCAGCGCGCGCCGCACCTGGTTTGCATTCGCCTTTTTGTATTTCGCAATCCCGGTCTGGGACTTCGGCAACGAGCTGCTCCAGTCGTTGACGCTGTCCGCCGTGAGCGTCGCGCTGACGATCGCGGGAATCCCGGCGTTCGTCGACGGCAATCTGGTCCACATCCCGTCGGGCGTATTCGAGATTGCCGGCGGCTGCAGCGGCCTGCACTTCTTCATCGTTGCCACCGCGATCGCCGCACTGTACGGGGAGATGAATCGCGATTCACTGAAGGCGCGCGCGCAGCTGCTGGTGCTGGCCGCGGCGCTGGCGATCCTCTGCAACTGGGCACGGGTGTTCTGGATCATCCGTGCGGGCTATTACACCGAGATGCAGGACCCGCTGGTCAGCGTCAGTCACTATTATTTCGGTTGGAAGATTTTCACCGGAATGATGGTGGTGTTTTTTCTCATCGCCAGGCGGATCCCGCAGAGCGAATCGATCCCGAACGGCGTTGCGGCGGTCGTTGCCGGCGGGCGCCGGCTCGCGTTGCAACTGCCGCTGGTCGTCGCGGCCGCGGTGTCTGGCCCGGCCTGGGCTTTGCTGAGCATCGGCGGACACGCATATGACGCGCGCGCATTCGCTTTGCCGACGGCGCTCAAGGGATGGACGGCGCAGCCCGGTGTCTCGGCCGATTGGCAACCGCGATTCGGCGCCGCGGATTTCACCGCCGCGGTCACGTACCGTGCGCCGGGGCGCGCGGTCGAGGCCTTTACCGCTATCTACTTCGTGCAGCGCCAGAACAAGGAACTGGTCGGCTTCGGGAACGCCGTCGGTGGGGCGTTGCAGACGACGGAGGTTGAGCGCATTGCGCAGCCCGCGGGCGCAGTCGCTGAGCTCAAGGCCCGCGATTCCGCGGGCCGGGCCTCGCTGATCTGGTACTACTACGAGGTCGAAGGCTGGCGCACGACCCGCGGACTGGCGGAGCAGCTGTTCTATGGAGTGCAGTCGCTCGCGGGAGCGCCGTTGTCGCGAGTCGTCGCACTGCGGGCGCAGTGTGCAGAGGATTGTTCGACCGCGCGTGACGATCTCGTCCGGCTCTTCGCGGAACTGGATTCGGCGGTGCCGGCGCTGCATTGAGCGGGCACGGGAGCTTACACATGAAGAAATTTTCGGGCACGTGGCGTGCCGTGTCTATCGTGGCCGCGCTGCAGCTGGCGGGCTGCGACCTCTTCATGGGCGCGGACGCGCGCATGGCGCG
>Ga0307513_10013094_pt1 | contig 10197 bp, 14 predicted proteins | sample 15_EM_MG_FD_202174 | JGI IMG/M metagenome (GOLD analysis project Ga0307513, IMG submission 202174) | Populus trichocarpa ectomycorrhiza microbial communities from riparian zone in the Pacific Northwest, United States - 15_EM | ecosystem: Host-associated > Plants > Roots > Unclassified | place...
CCATACCGAAGCAAACCATTATATCTAGCCTACATTACTCGCGTCTTCTTAACGAGTTCTCCGATATAATTACGATCAAGGTCCTAGCTGTCGGAATACCTCACGCCGAAGCTACCACCTAACAGTTCCGTGGAGAATTCAACCTGCAACAGCATGTTGTATTCTGGTCTTCCGGCATTATACGACTTGTCCTCGGGATCGTACCTATAGGCTTTTTCCCTCGGGCTCCATCTTTTACCAACTTGTCCTCTGTGGATGCACCTGATCCACTTACTGGGTATAGTTACCTCCTTCATACTCTACACGTCTTTGTAGGTACGAGGGGAGTAACTTTCGTGCAAAACATCCCGTTACCTTCAACCCACTAACCCGAGTGTCTGTCTTCAAGTGTCTGTAACCTTATGCGCCGTTGTCCGATTCACCTGCTTCCACTCGCATAAAGTGCTCGAAGGCCTCCCCTTATATAACCTGCGAACAGGGTCCGGTCGGCCGGACGGCCACGAGGTATACGGTGTTATAAGATGTGTTCCAACCATAGTGGTCGTTGGTGTTGGGACGCAACTACCCAGGTGGCCAGTGATAACGAACCGTCAGAACGTCCGGGCACGAGGGGGATGTTATCTTTTTCCTTCGAAGTATGTGCGTGTCAAGGTAGGGTAACTTTGCCCTGTAAATCCTTTAGGGGAGTCCGTGTGTCTAACACGAGCTCCCCTCTTCGTAGTGTTCGTCCCAAATACCCTATGTCTATTATACAATCTATCTTCCATTTCGAGCTCCACATAGTAGGGCTAAAAACCACCAGCATTTACTTTTCCACCGATGGAAAACATTTCTTATGTTACTCGACCTCCCTTGGGCCCGGCATCTCTGGGCTTTCTCGATCAAACCTTTCCACCTCTTCTTGCGCGTTCTTCATACCTTCTGGTGGTTCCCAAGTATTCTCATCCTCCGCGCAGTCTTTCCATTTCACAAAATACCGAAGCTCTTTCATTGGTTTATTCCTTCCTCGAACCTTTCGTGTGTAGAAAATGATCTCGCCGTTGACCACCCTTTCCGCCTCCCATTCCAAATCTCCCTCAATGTCTTCGGGATCTCCTGGGGGTTGTTGACGATTTGGTCGGTTCAAGGCTCGGTAAGGTTCCAACAGCGAAACATGAAAAACAGGGTGAATTTTCCACGGCGGCGATATGTCTAACGTGTATGTCCGGCTTCCTCTCTTTCCAAGACCTTGAAAGAGCCATACAGTTTTGGACTTAGCTTCTTCGATGCTCGTTTGGTACGTATGTTTTTCGCATTCAACATTACCAAGTTGCCGACCTCGATGCTGGGTTGTCTCGTCGCCTTGCGGTCATAATATTTCTTCATCGATTTTACTGGATTCTCCCGGGTTTCTTTCGCCTGTTGAGGTATATCCTGCATCCAGTGAGCATACATTGTCGCCCCGGGGTTATGAGCTTCTCTTTCTTTCATCCATTCCGTCTGTGGATGAAAGCCGTAGTTGGCGAAGAATGGGGTCATCTTCTGTGCGTTGGTAGCCGAGGTGTTATAGGCATGTTCTGCTGACGGCAATAGTTGATACGAGTCGTTTTGATCGTAATTGACAAATGTTCGTAATTAACCTTCCAGCACTTGGTTGGTCCTCTCCGTTTGTCCGTCTGTTTGAGGGTGGTACGCCGTTGTCATGCGTCTCTTAACTCCTAGCATTTGGCACAATGATTCCCAAAATTCACCAGGAGACTTCCCGTCCATATCCGGTATAATCTCGGTCGGTAATCCGTGAAGTTTCCAGACTTCCCGAAGGAAGGTATCCGCAACATCCTTGGCAGTCGCATTTTTGTGGAGGCCAATAAAATGAGCCATCTTGGTGAACCGGTCTACTACTACCATGATCTGGGTCTTGCCCTGCGACTCCAGTAGTTGTTTGTTGAAGTCGGTCGATATGGAGGACCAGGCGTCATAGGGTACTTCTAAAGGTTGAAGTAACCAGTACTTAGCATGCCGCGGGGATTTACTGTGTTGACATTCCTCGCAGGATTGTACATAATCTCTGATCCAATCTGCGAGTTCTTTCCAGTAGAAGTCCCTTGTTACTATCTCAATCTTCTTTTCCGGTCCGAAATGCCACACTACTAATAAGTCATGACAGCCTTGGGCTATCTGGGTTTGAAGGGCTTCTTTCTCAGGGATGTACAAACGATTTTTGTAATATAGTAACCCGTCCCTTTGCTATCCATTCGTCCGGCATCTTTTTTCCACATTCTCTAAACATGACCAGTTCACGGCCTCGGTTCTGCCACCTCTCGTCCTCCTTTCCAGCCACTCTACTCTTGTCCAGAAATGCATCGTTCATTGTTCGCGTCAGGGCTGCATTGACTTGAGCGCTTGATAACATTACTCTTTCTTTCATCAACCGAGGGTGATAGCCGATATCCGCCGCGCTAAAGAATTCGTTATTGTTTGTCTCTGCCTGGAGGAAACATATTTTGGCTCCTTCTTCCTTAGCTGTAATTGATTGCATGGGACTTAGATCACTTGACCCAAAACCCGATTTCCCTCGCTCGCTTGTCTCTACATCGTCTACCTCCATGGCCTCGGCGTTGGCAATCTTTTCTATGATGAGTTGCGCTATCCGATCTCCTGCCTTGAATACGCACTCTGCCTCGCGATGATTTCGAAGTATGACTTTAACTTCTCCGGTGTAATCCGCTTCTATTACACCACCGCCCACTGCTATTCCGATCTTGCTAGCCATACCACTTCTCGCAGCTAGCCTTCTGTAGGTTCCTTCTGGCAATCCTATCGCAATACCCGTTTCAACCATTGGCTGTCCTTTTGCCGGTACCAGTCTGTTCGTCAGGGCATAGATGTCATGACCAGCCAAAAACCTTGATCCTTTCGTTGGGATTATTGCCTTGTCCAAAAGCTTCATTATTCGCAGGCTGGTTGGTTCGCGTTTTTTTGGGGTGAGGGCCGTCTCTGAGCTTTGCTTCTGATAAATTATCGAAATTTCCAAATGTTCTCTTTTCAAATTTGACTGTTCGCTATGACGAGCTCCCTCCTCAGGATGGTAATCCGGCCGTCTACTTAACGCATCAGGTTTCCCGCCCCGGCTTCCTGGTCGATAGACTATTTTCAAGTTATAATTTGTCAACTCCTGTGCCCATCGAATCTGCCGCTAGTTCCAGACTTTTTTGGTCAAAACAGACTGTAGATTTTGGAGGTCAGTATATACCGTCACGGGCTCTTCTTCTCCCCAGAGCTATCTTTTCCATTCTTTAAACACCTCCATTATTGCGAGTAATTCGTTGTCATGTGGCTGTTTAGTTTTTGAGAATGGAAAGCCACTGGGGCAAGCCGTCTCCCGTGGTATTGAGATAGTACGCATCGAAGCGCAAATTCGCTTGCGTCTGTTTCAACCACCCGTTTTCTCCCTGGGTAAAAATCCGCTAAAATTGGTGCCGTCGTAAACCTGTTTTTCAACTCCTCAAAGGCCTCTTCCTGGTCTATTCCCCAGTGAAAATCCTTTGGGTTTCCTTTCAACTTCGCTGTTATTGGCTTGCATACTTTTGAGAAATCTTTGATGAATCTGGGTAAAAGTTTGCGAATCCAGTGAAAATTTGTACTTCTTTAACGGATCTCGGGTATGCTCAATTTTGAACGCTTTTCACTATCCTATCACTCGTGGTGACGCCGCTCGTCTTGACAATGTATCCCAGGAATTCGACTTCCTTCTGATGAAATACTTACTTCTTCAACGAGACTGCTAGGTCATGTTGTTCGAGCCGGTAAAGGACTTTTTGGACTAACTTAATATCATCCTCCATATTTTCGGAGTATATCAGAATATCGTCCAAGGAGACAACTACTCCGTGGTCCAAGAATTCCGTCAGGATCTTGTTCATCATTGCCTGAAATGTCGCAGGGGCGTTCACTAGCACGAAAAGCATGACCTTGTATTCGTACTGTCCGTATCGTGTACGAAAAGCTGTTTTGTGCTCATCGCCTTTCCTCATTCGAATAAGGTGATATCCGTCCTTTAGGTCAAGTTTCGTGAACACCTTTGCTCCAGCAATGCGGTCTCGGAGCTCATCCATGAGCGGTAGAGCATATTTATCCAGGATCGTTAATTTGTTGAGGTTCCTATAATCTACGCACAGCCGTAGACTTCCATCAGGCTTTGGCACGAAGAGGATTGGAGCACCGTAGGGGGATTCACTGTCGGCTATTTTTCCCTCAGCGATCATTTTCTTGAGTTACTTATCCAGCTCGTTGAACTGGTGTGCCAACATTGGGTAAATCGGGCCCCAGGGTGGCTCGGCCCCTTCCTTAAGGTTGATGGCATGGTCGAATGTTCTCCGAGGCGCCAACATCCTGGCTATTTTCTCTTCAAAAAGCTCCTTATACTGCCAATATGGTTCTGGCAGCGTTTCCAACTGTACTCCCCCTTCCTCCTCTCGTTCTATCTGTCCCACATACTGTGCTTCTTCGTCGTAAGCCACAGTTTCATCCCACTCAAACAAATCCGCCACTGCTTCATCCGCTATATGAGCATGGCACTTTACTTCTTCCAAGACACATTTACGTGGGTCTGCTATATTTTTGAGGGGGTGTTCGTCATGCCACTAGCCAAAGGGTATGATTAAATCATATCTTCCTGCGTTCGCGATTTCGCCGGATATCATGCTTCGGTGGCCGTTGGCACCAATTTCTAGGAGAATGAGATGGGTGTAGAATATTCCTGCGGTAGGCGCTGTTGCGCCATCCAAGGTTGTGATGTTTAACGGTGAATCCCTAGCTTCGGTCGGGATTTTGAGCCGTCGTGCGGTGTTTTGGTTCATGAGAAAGATATTTGAACTAGAATCTAAGAGTCCGTTTATGGCGTGTTTTCGTCTTTCTAATTCAATAAATGCCTTCCCTTCTGGGCAGGGGTAATGCTTTGGTTTTTTAACGGGTCTTGAGCTTTCGCTTGGTTCTTGGTGAACTCTTTTCATGGTCGCGGTTACAAATAGCGTGAGGGTTGGTTACCGCGCCAGCGCAGTTTCGGCTCTTAAAGTCTCCTCAGACAAACTGCTTATACTAAGTGTCTAATTTTTTGATATTGGGCAGCCCACTACTAGCGGTTTTATCTCCTGCCGAGGAGTTCCCATATCACAGGAGTGGTGGTTCACTAGAGTGCCTCTCGAGTTCGCGACTAGGATGCGCGGTCCTTTATCGTCGACTTATCCCTTATATGAGACTGTCCCTTGCCACGGGTCCACCCTATATTCGCCTTCGAGTTTGGTCTCACTCCCGAGACCCCCTCTGACATCATTCGTCAGGCATGAACCTTGTGCACAATAGAGGCGCCTCCAGCTTCTATTTGCCCGGCCATTTGACCCGGAGAGAAAGTCAGGTTACACTGCATTTCGACTCCCCTATGCGTGTCGTGCAACTCAAGTCCAGTTCTGATGAATCATAGTCTTCTCTTTCCCTTTTAGTCTCGTCGACCGCTTTCTTTACTTGTAATTTTTTATGGCTCCCGTGGTAAGCACGGACTACCCATGGTTTTTGGACCTAAAATGGCAACCACTATCCTTTGGTCTTTCAGCCTTCCGGTGGGATATCGTCACCGACTACACCCCAGGTCTTTTGATTCGAGGCGGCAACCTCACTACCGGAACACGAGTGTTGTTGCTACCTGGATGACCTTTTATAAAATGTCGTCATCTTCAGAGGCCCAAGCTGGGGGGCTTTGAACCGCTTGTCTTGAGCTTTCTCCCTGGCCATCCACGGCCACAGTTGCTACCTGCGGGCGTGGTTTTGGCGCGAAAGCGGACTGTCGTTTGGGCTTCAATTGCCCTCTATATACAGCCGACACTTGTATCGGTTTTCGACAGTATTTCCAAGCGTGGTTTTTCATTCCGGATCGTGCCCCTTCGTTGTCTGATTTCCGTTTATCGACAACCTTTTGATCGACACCCTGGTGGGCCTCTGCCCACACCTTGTGCCTAATCTCCCCTGCCGGTGCCACCGTCCCTTCATTCTTCACCTTTCTTTCCCCAGCCTTTTTCTTCTGGTAGTCCGCCTTTTCCTTAGCCGTGTATTGCTTTTTTACCCACTTTGCGGGTACCGTTGGCTTCCAATCCTCGAACTTTCTTTTCTCGCCTCGTGTTGCGCCCAAGGGGCCGCCCCCTCAAAGATCCTTTGGTTCTTTGAAATCTTCTCCTGCTCGGGTTACGGTCCTGACTGCTTCCAACCATTCCCCATCGTCGATATATTCTCTGTGTGAGAGTCGTCGTAATGCTTCGACAGGCAGTTCTTCTTCAATCATTTTCCTCCAGGCTATCCCGGTGACTCTTGCATGGATATTTATATTTTCCATCTCCGTCAAGAATTTGGTGACATCGCCGCGATATTGGACCGATCCCATTTCTCGTAGTGAATTTTCCGCTTCATGGGTGGGTCCGAAGTGTCGCAGGGCTTGTTCTGCAAAGACCTGCCAGAACTCGTACCCTTCTTCTGTCGTATAACCTATTTCTCCGGTCATTTGTCGTTGGTAGGTTAACGCAAGCGGTGCGGCTTCTTTTCCATCCATTCGGCTTATGGCGTATCGGATTCTTTGTGCCTGGTTCTCCTACTGCCAACTGTTTCGACCAAAATAAACCGTGCATGTCAGTAGCCACATGCGTAGATCTTGGTGTTTTTCGTTTCTAAACATGGCAGGGGGTTCCGCTGGGACTCTTGTCCGTTGTCCCAAGGCGTTGGCCATGACCCGTGAGAACAGGTTAATCTGTTCGTCGTTCTCGGCGTCATACTCATCTTCTGCGGGCTGGGATGCGGGTCTCTCGTCCTGTCTTCCTTTCCTACTCTCATCTGGCTTCCTTCCAAATCCTTCTCCCTCATCATCAGGGTCTACTCCGCCGCCTGGAGCTCCTGCAGCCCCTCCTCGTGGTGGCGGCGGTGGGTGTCTCCCTCCTGCTCCTGACACCCCTGGGGTCGGATCCGACGTCTTTCCCTTCCCCTTCACCTGTCCCATTAACTGCTCTACCAGCGCCTTAAGCACCTCACTCTCACCATCTTGGGCTTGTCGCAACTCCTGGTTTTGTCTAAGCTGGTCTTTCATGAGATTAATCATCATCACATGCTTTTCGAGTTCCCGTTTGTGTTGCTCGTTTATACGAGCGATTTCCTGGTCCAAGAGTAGGTCTCGGTGCATGGACTGTTCGCCCGTTCCTTACACCACCTCATGGAGCGGGGACGTGACCGCCTCATGTCAGGTCTGTCGTTCATCTGTTTCGCCAAGTGGTTCAGCGACTTGAGTGGCGAAGGGCTCTTGGACCTTCTGAGACTACAAGTCCAGAAGTTAAACTTGCTCGTCGATTCGGGCGAGTTCTCGACCGACTATCTTGACCCCTGCTTTTAACTAATATTTGACGGTTACCAGTTCTTGGGCCATTAATAATATATCAGTCGGAAGGGAACTGAATGCAAGATGCTGTCTATCTTGGCTGACGGTCAGCTTTGGGTCAAATCGGCAGAGAATCTGTTCTAATCTTGGGATCCGAATGGTCATGAGGGACTCGCTGGTAGGTTTGGGGGTTCGGCGACCTGGTCTTGGAGCCTTACCATATTTCCCTAGGAAACCTAGTCCAATGGTGGATCGAGGTGTCCGAACTGCGGAATGCGATCGGGCGAGGTGTGTGACCCTGGTCACCACACTGGGGGCCGAGGTTCTGGATAGTTCATCTCCTCCTTCTTCTCCATCGTCCGGGCCTGCTTGGCATTCCATAACCTCCGGAGCTTTGGGGTCAGAAGACATTCTTTTGCCTTTTGTCAATGGAAACTTATCTTTTGTCTCCTCCCCAAGCTATCGGTATCTCAAAACACTGACCTGAGTGTTGATTGCTTTCTGGGTACTGAGTGTACCAAATGGAGTTTGACTTTTCCGAGGGGGTTTTGTAGGTAAAGTTTTCACCGTACTGGTATTGGTATAGTGCGGTGAGATCTTCGAGTGTGATAGTGTTTTCTGGGTTTATCCACCAGAAATAAGATTCGTAATAGGGCTCTCGTGTCCCTAATTCAGGTATAGGGGTGAGGACTTCGTCTATTGAGATAGTCCTTAAGGGTCTTGGTTCGAACGGTTTTTACGGTTTGGGAGTATGAGTGTGTCTGCCAAACATTCGTCTGACCAACGACGAGAAGTATCAATATACTGTTAGGTGGTAGCTTCGTGGTAAGGCATTGCGACGGCTAGGACCTTAATCGTAATTATATCGGAGAACTCATTAAGAACACGAGTAATGTTGGCTAGATATAATGATTCACTTCAGTATAGATAGTCGCAGTATTAATAACGATATAAAAGTGTAGACAACTTATTATATTGATAAGATCTCTTCTCCATGCTTGTTGTGTCTAATAGCAGCGAAGATGCTGCGATATTTATATTCCGCGTCTGAGCAATCGCGGTATACATGCTAACTCTATACTACTCAAGTATCTTGCCCGCAACTCTGCGAACTTCACCTGAGTGTGAACACTCGTGGACCCTGAAAACGCTCTACGACACCTTTTGCTCGTATGGCCAACTTATGGGTCCGCGCTTCTGTTATTCCTGAGGGTGTGGTGACCAAGTCAGATGTCAGCTCATCCGCTTATCTGTTGAGAACGATGGTTAGGAATTATCTTGCCCTCATGTTCATCGAGGGTAGTCTAACTCGCCGGACAGAAGATGGCCAATCTTCAGTGGTTGGTTCGGTGGAGAATTCAACCTGCAACTCCATGTTGTATTCTCGTCTTCCGGCATTATACGACTTCTCCTCGGGATCGTACCTATAGGCTTTTTCCCTCGGGCTCTATATTTTACCAACTTGTCCTCTGTGGATGCACCCGATCCACTAACTGGGCATAGTTACCTCCTTCATACTCTACACGTCTTTGTAGGTACGAGGGGACTAACTTTCGTGCAAAACGTCCCGTTACCCTCAACCCACTAATTCGACTGTCTGTCTTCAAGTGTCTGTAACCTTATGCGCCGTCGTCCGATTCAGCCGCCTCCACCTGCATAAGGTGCCCGAAAGCCTCCCCTTATATACACTCAGGCTGCGAACGGGATCCGGGCGGCCAGACGGCCGCGACGTATACGGTGTTATAGCATGTGTTCCATCGGTAGTGGTCTTTGCTGTTGGGACGCAACTACCCCGGCCGCCAGTGATGACGGGCCGTCCCAACACCGTCCCAACGCCGGGGCTGGAGGGGGGTGTTATCTTTTTCCTTCGAAGTTCGTGTGTGTCAAGGTAGGGTAACTTGGCCTGTAAATCCTTTCGTGGAGTCCGTGCGCCTTACACGCCCTCCCTCCACGGTCATGCCCCGGATCACCGGACTCTCCTGGCAAGAAACACGGGTAGTTGCCTCCCCCTCCCATGGATCTACCCTAGCGCCCCCTCCAAGAACAGGACACACCTGCCCCTGGACACCCTCCCCCACTCCATACTGTTCCTACTGGGCCCCGATGGGCTCTCCCCGCTTCCGGTAACATCTCATCACCTACTTGCAGAAACATAGCCCGACCGCCCAGAGGGGCGCTCTTACCCACAGCTAAGGCAGCACTGCCGTGACCTTCTCATGGAAGAATGGAAAGCCCGGGCCCAGACCCGACCAAATACCCATCCCCCCTGTTAGGCGCACGGACTCCCCGTAAGGATTTACAGGGCAAAGTTACCCTACCTTGGCGCATACGAAGTTCGAAGGAAAAAGATAACACCCCCCTCCAGCCCCGGCGTTGGGACGGCGCGTCATCACTGGCCGCCTGGGTAGTTGCGTCCCAACACCAAAGACCACTATCAATGGAACACGTCTTATAACACCGTATACGTCGCGGCCGTCCGTCCGACCGGACCCTGTTTGCAGGGTATATGAGGGGAGACCTTCGGGCACCTTATGCAAGTGGAAGCAGGTGGATCGCACGAGGGCGCATAAGGTTACAGACACTTGAAGACAGGCAGTCGGAAGAGTGGGTCGAAAGTAACAGGACGTTTTGCACGAAAGTTAGTCCCCTCGTACCTACAAAGTCGTGTAGGGTATGAAGGAGATAACTATGCCCAGTAAGTGGATCGGGTGCATCCACAGAGGACAAGTTGGTAAAAGATGGAGTCCGAGGGAAAAAACCTATAGGTGCGATCCCGAGGACAAGTCATATAATGCCGGAAGACCAGAATA